>JAABUK010000284.1_pt1 | contig 115318 bp, 91 predicted proteins | sample 5559141 | NCBI WGS metagenome assembly JAABUK01 (sample SAMN10711869, study PRJNA513367) | rock metagenome | isolation source: Antarctica rocks | place: Antarctica: Victoria Land, Pudding Butte nord | collected 2016-01-03 | reverse complement strand
CCACCGGCAGCAGGACCAGCTGCAACTACAGCCGCGGCTGCAGGTTCGATGCCATACGTATCTTTCAAAATCTTAGCTAATTCGTTAACTTCTTTTACTGTTAAGTTAACCAATTGTTCTGCAAATGCACTTAAGTCTGCCATTGTTGTCAAATTTTTTCCGCCTTCATTGCCTGTGCTCCGGCGGATAGTTTAAAAAAATTTGTGTATGTCAACCGTTCAGGCTTGGTTGAGTTATTTACCCCACCTAACCTCCCCTGAAGGGAGAGGAATAAGAAGGAAAGTTTTATTGTAAGCCCCTCTTTTAGGAGGGGTTTGGGGAGGCTTCCATTTCCTGCGGTTGCCTGTCTTCCAAAGCTTTTAAAAGACTTGCTAATTTACCGCCGGCATTTAAGCCGCTGATAACATTTTTAGCAGGAGATTGCAATAATCCGATAATTTCCCCGATAAGGTCATGCTTGCTCTTCAGTGTCTTTAACCCTTCTAACTGATCGTCGCCTACAAAAACTGCGGTATCAATATAAGCAGCTTTTAAAACAGGTTTTTGAAATTTGTTATCAGTACGAAAACTGCTGATAATCAGTGCAGGCTCTTTTGCATTTTCACTGAAAAGTAGAGCAGTTACGCCATTGAGACTATCATAAACACCTGAATATCTTTCGGCATCTATTCCCTCAAGCGCTTTGCGGATTAAAGTATTTTTGGCCACTTTCATTTCCACACTTTTATCGAAACAAACCTTGCGCAGCTTGTTTACCTGGGCAACAGATAATGCCTCTGTATTGGTAATGTAAAAGTTATTATATTGGTTGAATTTCTCTTTGAGAACTTCAATTGCTTCATTTTTTTGTTCTTTAGTCATGTCGCTTTTTTTGATGCTTTGCGTTTCGTAACTCCTGCCTTACGGTTATGGTGGCTACTAATTGCGCTTTGACTGATTTTTTAGATGAATGTTTTGGTATCTACAGGAATGCCGGGACTCATGGTACTTGCGATGCTTACACCTTTAAGGTAAGTACCTTTGGCTGCTGATGGCTTCAGTTTCATAATTGCATTGATAAACTCTGTGCTGTTGGCAGTAAGTTTTTCAGGAGTAAAAGAAACTCTTCCGACAGAGGCGTGAATGATACCTGCTTTGTCTACTTTAAAGGCTATTTTACCGCCTTTCACTTCATTGACAGCAGCGGCAACATCATTTGTTACGGTTCCTGTTTTTGGGTTTGGCATTAGGTTGCGTGGGCCTAATATTTTACCCAATCTGCCTATTCGGGGCATAACTGAAGGAGTAGCGATAATAACGTCTACATCAGTCCATCCGCCTTCAATCTTTGTGATGAATTCATCTAAGCCAACAAAGTCAGCACCGGCATTTTTTGCATCATTCTCTTTGTCAGGCGTGCAAAGAACAAGTACTTTCTTAGTCTTTCCTGTGCCGTGAGGAAGCGTTACAGTGCCGCGTACCTGCTGGTCAGCTTTTTTAGGATCTACTCCTAAACGAACATGTACATCTACAGAACTGTCGAATTTGGTAAGGTTCACTTCTTTTACCAATGTCGAAGCATCGGCGAGTGAATACACTTTGTTTTTATCTACCTTAGCTGCAACAGCTTTTCTTTTTTTTGTAATTCCCATTGTAATCAGTTTAGAAATTGATCAATTTATTTGTCCCACGGAGCCTGGCCATCAACTGTTAAGCCCATGCTGCGTGCCGTACCGGCTACCATTTTCATGGCGCTTTCGCGTGTAAAGCAGTTGAGGTCGCTCATTTTATCAGCAGCAATAGTCGCTACCTGATCCCAGCTAACCTTTCCAACCTTGTTACGGTTAGGCTCTTTGGAACCGCTTGCAATTTTTGCTGCTTCTAACAACTGTACTGCTGCAGGAGGAGTTTTAATAACAAACTCGAATGTCTTATCGTTAAAAACGGTAATTAATACGGGAAGCACTTTTCCCATTTTGTCCTGGGTTCTTGCATTAAACTGCTTGCAGAACTCCATGATGTTCAGACCTTTTGAACCTAATGCAGGCCCGATAGGTGGTGCAGGATTAGCGGAACCGCCTTTTACCTGCAACTTTACGTAGCCGGAGATTTCTTTTGCCATGTTTTAAATTTTTGGTGTTAACGTTCGCTGCATTATCATTTGAACTTTTGTAAATTCATTTGAAGGAGCGAACTCCCAATCAATCAATTCTTCTGAAAGAGCTTTTTTGGGAGTGCAAAGGTAAGGAAAAGCAGTATACAAATTAAGACAGTTGTATAAAATATTTGTAATATAAAAAGTGTAATTAGAAAATTTCCGTTCCAGTTAGCAAATGCATGTAGCCGCATTGCTATTTGAATGAAAGGAATTCGCGTGTCAATTTTGCCGTTTCAACCGGATTAGAAATAAAGATGTAATGGTTAGCACCTTTTATTTCTGCGACTTTTCCATGTTTTACCTCCTTAGTAAAAACACCTTCTCCTGTTTTCCTGAATTTTTTACTGACAATAAAATGCAAATTTGCTTTCCTTTTGTTTGTTGTATCAAATGTTGAATAAAGAGGGAATAAATCATTTACAGTTTCATTCCTGACGTAAATAGCTAATGCCGGAGAATTTACAAGAGCATAATTTGGTCGCTCAACACCTTTTACAATAGCCATTCCAATCGAATCAGGAGATACATTATCTATATATTTACCATCTTTGTCAAATATAAAGCTTGCCCTCATTTCATCATCTGGAAATAAAACTCCGGTAACTTTTTTCAGATAGAGTTTATCATTTTCCATTGATGAAAAGTCTTTTTCTGTTGATGGATATTCAGGACTCTCCCCAAATAAAGTTAACATAGAAGTCCAGTCATAAGCTGCATCTAAATATACCACTTTCTCAACTCTTTCAGGGTAAGATGAGGCGAATTTAGTTACTTCCTGTCCTGCAAAAGAATGACCAATTAATATTACTTTTTTTATGTGAAGGCTGTCAATTACAGTTACGATATCATGAACTAATGTATTTATCTCATAGCCCGAAGAAAGCTGCGAAGATTTTCCAAAACCCCGACGAGTTAATCCGTAAACATGAAATGTGTTAGTAAACTGCGGTGCAAAGTCAGTATAGATATGTGCGGTAGCACCAAGCCCTGAGAGAAGGAGAACAGGCTTACCTTTTCCACCCCAATCTAATACTTCTAATTCAGTATGATTACCTACATTAACAAAGTTTATCTCTGGCTTTAAAGTGTTTTTTATTTTAGTTTGTGAATAAGAAAATAAAACTATAATGACCGAAACCAAAAAGGTAATTATTTTATGTAAAATCATAATTAATTTTTAAATTTGGTCAGGTTTAGAAGTCCATAGCTGTTATTACAAGTAAGCACTTTCGGTTTCACCTGAAATTACATTGGTTCCATTGAGTTATTTGAAGGAGGAGATTCCCTAAGAATGGAAATTTGTTGTCCGCTTTGAAGTATTATTTGGGTTTACCTTTGTACATTTCAATCTTACCTTTCACTTGAACATATTGATTTAAAAATGCTGTTTCGGGAGATTCCTTAAATTTATGTCTGTCAGTGCTCCGTACTATAAGTGTTACAGGTTGAGTAAAATCTTTTCCACTGAGGTTCATTAAAATGGGAGAGTCTTTCAAATCTGCTAAATAAGTGGTTTTAGTAACAAAACCAAAAAGGTTGACAGCATCTCCATTTTGGTCTAAGGGTTTTTTAGGCAGAGTCTTGTTTTGAGCAAATGCAGTAAAGGATAAGACAGTAGCTATTAAAAATGAAAGTATAGTTTTCATAATTGATTTTTACTAAAATTACTATCACCAAGAGATAACATTAATAATGTTAACAATTATTTGCATTTAAAATAAAACAATGCTTTTATTAAGATTATTAATTGGAAGCCTAATCCCAAATTCAAATTTTATCCTTTCGCTCTATCCACTTAAAATCGTCTGCTCTCGGCAGTTGTTCAAATGCCGGCGTTACAATTTCTGCGGGCACTGTTAGCTTGCGCTTTGCAGTATCCATCCATGCGCCGTCTACTGTGATGATTGCTGATACAGTATCGCCGTTTTTTAATATTTCATGCTGCATTGTCCAGCGGCTGTAGGTGGGTGAGCATTGCTTTAAAACAAGATTGATGGAAACCATATCATTAAAATGTATTTCTCTCTTAAATACACATTCTTCCCTGAATAATATCGGTCCTAACCGGTGCTGCATCAATATGGATGTATCTAAACCATTTTCGCTTAAAAAGCACATACGAATGTAAGCGCCGAGATCATAATAAACAGAATGGCGCACATGAAAGTTAGGGTCTACATCACTCCATCTTATCTCAACCGGTTTTGAATACGAAGTCATTATTTTCTTTAAAATTATTCAATCTTTGTTTGCATAATGTATCAGCAAATCAAACATTTCCTGGTTTCCCTGTATTTCTGCATGATCTAACGGACTTTTGCCTCTTGCATCTTGCGCATGCACATCTGCACCTTTTTGCAGCAGCATACCTGCTATGGCAAGATGGCCAAAAGTAGCTGCAAATGTAAGCGCAGTCGCTCCGTTCGAATTAACCTGGTTTACCTCTGCACCGGCATCAAGCAGTTTTGCAGCAATGTCTGTATATCCTTTAAAACATACGCCCATCAAGGCGGAATTAGCAGTACCATTTGGAGGATCAATGACAACTCCTTTCTCTAAAAGAAAATCTACTGCCAGCGGCTGATCATTATAAGATGCAAGTATTAAAGGCGTAAAACCTTTGTAATCTTCAGCGTTTATAATATCGGGGTTTTCTTCGTACAGTTCTTTTATTTTCTCCACGTTTCCCTGCCTGCATGCATCGAAAATCTCATTTTGATCTTTAGACATCTATTACATTTTTGCGTTGTAATTGATACAAATATAAAGTCTTCTTTAAATTTAGTATTTATTTAAAAGACCTGTTAAAAGTCTTAACCAAAAGACCCGGTTTGAGATAAGATCACATCTAAAAATATCTCGCGAATGCGACATGCTGTTACAATAATTATTCACAGCTATTGACAGTATTAAATCTATATATTATTTTTAAATATTTTATCAAACCGATTTATGGCTTTGAAATCTTCCCGGCTTTCTGTTGATAACTTTATTAAAAATGCTTCTGTAAAAGAATGTTTAAGCAATTTGAAATCAGCATTTGAAAATAAACCCTTCATTGTATCTGATGTTTTAGACAAAGAAAACCATCAATATGTAAACCTGGTACAAAAGGGCGGCGGTGTGTTAGGTATTGCTTTGGTCGGGTATACTTATATTCTCGAAGAAATGGGCATTCGTTTTATAAGGTTAGCCGGTACGAGCGCAGGAGCTATCAATACTGCTCTAATGACCGTAACCGGGAAAAAAGAAGAAGCCAAATCACTGAAAATATTAGATATCATCTGTAAGCTTGATTTTTTTAATCTTGTAGACGGTCATCCTGCTGCCCGCTGGCTGATAAAAAATTTCATTACGCACAAAGATTTCACCGTTCAGGTAAAGAACTTTATTGCAGGTATTTTTATAACACTTGCGTCATTGCTGGCAGCAGATTTTATTTTTTTAGGTTTGCAGCATTCCATTCCGCAGGTATCTGTATTAACCAAAGCTTTTTTTGTTTCTACAGGTTTTTTTCTTTTACTGGTTTCTATTCTCATTGCTTATATAGTCACTTTACTAAAACGTCTTAAAAATTCAGGTTTTGGCATTAATCCCGGAGATTATTTTTATGACTGGATAAAGAAACAGCTTATTGAGAATGGTGTAAAAACAGTGACTGATTTAAAAGAGAAAGCTGCAGAACAAGTGCCAGACCTTTACCTGCGGGTGCCAAATACAGAGGGCTTAAACGGATTGCAGGGAGATGTTGCTTTTATAGCTTCGGAACTGGTAACGCAAAACAAAATACAGTTTCCTGACATGTGCAATCTCTTTAGAAAGGAAGAAGATATAGATACACTGCAACCGGCAGGTTTTATACGGGCTTCCATGTCTATACCTGTTTTTTTTGAGTCTTATTTTATAAACGATATACCCTGTGGCGATCCTGGGGTTAAAAAAGAGTGGGAAAAATTAGGTGAAAAAGATCCGCCCGCTACAGCACGCTTTGTTGATGGGGGCATATTATCCAATTTTCCTATTAATCTCTTTTATAATCCCAAAGTCATTACACCGCGGCTGCCTTCTTTTGGTATAGACCTCGACGACACCAAAGCCGATGATGAAGGCAAGCGTGCCCAAAGCTGGAGCCTCGGGGGATATTTCTACAGAATCTTCAATACGATCCGGTTTTACTACGATAAAGATTTTTTAATAAAAAATGCTTTTTACAAAAAAGGTATAGGCACTATTCGCCTTGAAGGATTTAACTGGCTTAATTTCTTTTTGACGGATGAAGATAAAATTAAAATGTTTGTGCTGGGAGCACAGGCTGCAGAAAGTTTTTTGAAAGAGTTTGACTGGAACGATTATAAAAAAGACCGGAACGATATGAGAGAACAACTGCGGAATGAAGAAAACGCAACCGTAAAATAGATTTATTTTTTGCCAAAATTATTCTTATCAATATGTTACTTTACATGTATAATGACTGGTTTTTGTTTTGTATTACTTTTGGTTTAATGCTCTTTGTAACTTTAATCAGGAATGTGCAGAGCAAATATTTTTTTACCAATGATGTGGTTGAACGCAAGTTTAATATTGTTGACCTGACGCTGGCCGCTGCCTCGGCAGAACTGGTAAACATCATAAAAGGATTATATGTACTTCCGGCAGCGAAATCAAAAAAAGCAGTAAATGCGGTAAAAACAAGGTTGTATATTGACTTTTTGTTTATGCCTTGTGCTTATTTATCTGTCTTTATTTTATGTACAAAAGTTGCAGACCGGATGCAGTTTCCGTTGGGCTATTATGTATTTATAGTTTTGGCATGGCTTCAACTTGTTTCATGGCTTTTTCATATTATTGAGAATGTGTTTCTGCTAAGCAAAATCAATCCAAATCCTGCAGTGCCTGGTGTTGCTGCATACAAAAGATATTTAAAAATGGAGGCTGCAAAATGGGGAATTGTGCTTACAGGTGCCGTCTGCTCTGTCAGCGCCATTTGTTATTTTTGGTTAACCGGTCATTATTCTCCGTATTCTTTACATTATATACTTATTGTTTCTGCAGAAATAACAGTGTTTATGATAAGCCGGGTTTTTTTAATCAAAGAAAAAGGTATTGCAGGAAAACCTGTAGAAAACCTGTAAACTCTTTTGTTATCATTTTTTCTGCTGAGAAGATAATTTTTTTAATTGTTAAACGTTTTCTTTCTCTGCGATTCCTACGGATCAGAATATAGCTTAAAAAATCAGAACCAATAATGAAAATAATATTTGTTCTGAGAAAATTTCTGTAAATTTCTGCCATCGGTTTATCTTCTGATTAATAATTATAAAGGCTAACGATTGATGAAAAAAAACATTTTTACACTGTTTCTTTTGGTAATATTTTTTTCTTCTTATGCACAAAAAAACCTTCGTGCAGTTATAAGCGGAGAAAATGGCGTAACCCAACATTTTACCACGCTTGCTAAAGACCTGCAGGTTGCTTTCATTCCGTCAAAAGCCCGCAGCACTTTTGGCCTTGATCCAAATTCAGACCTTATTCTCCTTAACAAAGAGACAGATGCCGGCGCAAGTTTGACACATTACCGCTATTATCAGACTTATAAAAGAATTCCTGTTGAGAACTCTATGTATATAGTCCATACGCAGCAAGGCAGATTAATTTCGATGAGCGGATCTGTTGTCACTGATTTTGATGCGCGGCTTGAGAGTCGTTCTTCTTCTCTTTCTGCAAACGAGGCTGTAGAACGTGCATTGAAATACGTGCATGCAGAAAAATATGCCTGGCAGGATGCAGATTTCGAACAAAGGATTAAAGTCAGAAAAGGTAATAATGCTACTTATTACCCTTTAGCTGCAAAAGTATGGTATAGCGGAGATGAAGAAATAAATCCTCTTAATCTTCATTTAGCATACAAAGTAGATGTTTACAGCGTGCAACCGCTTGATCGTAAATACATTTATATAGATGCGCAGTCTGGTGAAATTTTGGGAACAAGCCAGGTATTGAAACATTCTGACGCTTTCGGCACTGCCGCTACCGGCTACAGTGGCTTGCATACTATTCACAGCGATTTTACCGGTTCTTACTATCGTTTGCGTGATTATACCAAAGGCAATGGGATTATAACTTTACATGCTTCCGCCGGTCATGCAGATTATAAAAGTTCTTCTCCAAACTTCAGCTATTCAACTATTGATAAGTGGGCGCTTGATGCTCATTACGGAGTAAAATCTACCTGGCTTTTCTACAAAAAAAATTTCAACCGCAATAGTATTGATAATAACGGTTATGCATTAATAAGCTGGGTAAATGATGCTGCCAATACAGATAATGCTTACTGGGATGGTTCTGAAATGGATTGCGGTAATCTGTCTTCAAACGGTAAGGGAGTTGTAGGAATTGATGTGATCGGCCACGAGATTACGCATGGCCTCACCGAGCGCACAAGCGCTCTTATCTATAGTAAAGAGCCTGGCGCTATTAATGAAAGTATGAGTGATATAATGGGCAAATCAGTGCAGTTTTATACAAAACCCTCTGACAGCAGCTGGATACTAAGTAATGATATGGGCTGGGAAATACGCAGTTTCTCTAACCCCAATGCAGATGAGCAACCTGATACTTACAAAGGCAGATACTGGGTCACAAGTTCAGCGGACGATTATGGGGTGCATACAAATAGCGGCGTTGGTAATTTTATGTTCTATTTGTTGGTCAAAGGTGGTTCGGGCACAAACGACATAGGAAACAAATATTCGGTCACCGGTATTGGTTTGTCTAAAGCAGACCGGATTATCTACCGTACCAATACTGCTTACCTTACCAGCACATCGCAGTATACGGATTGGCGCTTCGCATGTATACAGGCAGCTGCAGATTTGTATGGCGATTCCTCCAACGAAGTGAAACAGGTAAAAAACGCCTGGTATGCAGTGGGTGTTGGTACAGCAAAAATTATTACTTATTGTGCTTCTTCAGGTACAAGCACTGCTTACGAATTTATAAATAAAGTTTCATTAGGCTCTCTCAATAACACAAGCGGCAATAACAATGGTTATAAAGACTTTACAAGCCTGAAAACCGATCTTACTGCCGGCAAGAATTATAGCATTACACTCACACCTGGCTTTACTGGCTCATCCTATGCAGAATATTGGACAGTTTATATTGATTATAACAGAGATAATATTTTAGACGGACCAGGTGAAATTGTGGTACAGGGAAACGGCACTGCCGCCAAAATTTTATCATTTACTATTCCTTCAACTGCTAAAACGGGTGCTGCACGCCTGCGAATTCAGATGAGCAACGGGTCTTCGTTTGTTGATCCGTGTGCTGTATTTAATTATGGCGAAGTAGAAGATTATACTGTAAATATTACAGGTACTGCAGCCACCGTTCCTTTGGTCTCGCTTGCTAAAGACAATGTAAGTAAAATGACTGTCAGCCCAAACCCGGTAGCAGGATCTGATGCAGTAATAACTTACCGGTTAGCTGCAGATGGCAGCACTACAATAAGTGTAATGGATATAAATGGCCGATTAATTCAAAAAGCTAACTTCGGTTATCAAAAAGCAGAACTATATACTTATCATTTAAGTAACTCCGGCACTTTTGAAGCAGGCAGTTATGTCATTCTTCTTCAACAAAATAATAAAATTATTGGAAGAAAGCTTATAATGGTGGCTCGATAGATACCAATTACAAATACATTAAAAAGAGGTTAACCTGGGAGTTGGCCTTTTGCGCTTCAAACTGCCTTGTCTGGTTTTTTTAAAAAAAACGAATAAAATTGATTTTTTTTAAACGAAGGAAAATAAGGCAGGAGAGGTAGTAATCATCTGGCTTTGTTAATGGTATGCGTGCCTGAATATTAAGGGGCAATAGCTTATTTTGAATGAACAAAGTGCCCGCAATTGCTTTAACAAAAACTTATCTTCCGGCAATTATTTATGGGCGGCAATTTGCTTTCCAATGTTTTAGAACGACTATAAAATCCGTTCCTTTAAGAACATGAAAAAGCAAATTTTACTAATCGCTTCTATCGCTCTTTCGACACTTGCAATAGCACAGGTAAAACCTTCTTTTGGTATACGCGCCGGAGTCTCTTCTTCCGGGATGCGTGGCGATGCAGCGGGTAACATAAAGAATATAGCTGGCTTTACAAATGGCATCATCAATACCAGTCAGCGCACAGGTTTCTTCGCAGGCACGTACGCTGCAATTCCTTTCAATAATTTAATATCCGTTGAGCCCGCTTTGTATTATTCACAAAAAGGTTATGGATTAAAAGGTGACTATACTGTAAAAAACGCAGGCTTTTTAGGGGCCAACGCCAAAGCACGATTAAACACACAATACATTGATCTTCCTGTTGTTATTAAAGCAACTATAAGTGGATTTCAACTGTTTGCCGGCCCTCAGATTTCTTACCTTATACATGCTGACCTGCATACAACAGCAGGAGCGCTTGGCATCAATCTGTTAAACGCAAAAACAAACGCTACTCAACAATTTAACCGGTGGAATGAAGGAGTTACGGCTGGTATCGGGTATCAATTTACTAATGGTATAAATGTGATGGCAGCTTATGACTATGGCTTATCTAAAGCAGATGCAAACAAAAATATACAAGCTTACAGCCAGTCTTTTAAAGCAGGTATCGGGGTAAAATTCTGATAACTTATCTGTTTATCCTTAGCCACTTTATTTATGTAAGGTGGCTTTTTTATTTATGTAAAGCGGCCTTTTTTAAGGTGGCCTTTTTGCACCAGCCTTTATAAAATTCATTACAATACTTGCTTTATAAAATTTTCCACACCTTGGTTTTTCTTTCAATAATGCTTCAGTCAGGAACGAAGCCTTTTATTATTTTTATTTATTGTATTCTTCCTGTTAACAAATTGATAATATTTGGACAATATTCCCGACACATTCACCATATAATTTTGCCTCAAACAAACTGATTATATGAAGCAATTTAACCCTCTCAAACTGCTGTTGTTATATTTTGTAATAATTCCAATTTTTGCTTTTTCACAAAATAATATAGTAAAAGGCAAAGTAACGGATGCATCTTCTCAACAGCCGGTGGCAGGAGCTACCATTTCTGTAAGGAACTCAAATGCAGCAACGTCGGCAAATGACAGGGGAGAATTTTCTATTAACGCATCAGATAAAGATGAATTAGTGGTCAGTTATGTGGGTTATGAAAGTAGAACATTAAAAATAACAGGAAATAATCTTCAAATTAGTTTAGCTCAAACCTCAAGACAGTTGAATGAGGTAGTAGTAACAGCGCTTGGCGTACGAAAAGAAACCAAACGAATCGGTTACGCTATACAGGAAGTGCGGGGCGAAGACCTTGTAAAAGCGAGGGATGCTAACCCGATATCAGGATTAACCGGTAAAGTTGCCGGTTTATCAGTTGGGCCTTCGGCTGAATTATTGAGAAAACCGACTGTGCTTTTACGTGGTAATGAAATTACTTTGTACGTGGTTGATGGTATACCTATCAGTTCTGATACCTGGAATATAAGCCCTGATGATATTGAAACGTATACGGTTCTCAAAGGCCCGTCTGCTGCTGCATTGTATGGCAGCCGTGCCCAGTTTGGAGCTATTTTAATAACTACAAAAAAAGGCAACAGGAGAAAAGGTTTTACGGTAGAAGTGAATTCAAGTAATGTAATTGACAAAGGTTTTCTTGCTTTTCCGCGTACGCAGGACAAGTATGGCGCGGGAGAAAATACGTACTACCAGTTTGTTGATGGCAAAGGCGGCGCACCCGGTGGTGTGGATGGCGATTATGATGTCTGGGGGCCTTATTTTAACGGGCAACTGATACCGCAATATGATAGCCCTGTAGATCCGGCAACCGGGGTAAGACAAGGTACGCCATATACCGCAAGAGGAAAAGATAACCTGAAAAGATTTTTAAGAACAGGTTTTCAAACAACCAATAATATCGCTTTATCTGCTGCCGGCGATAACTATAACATGCGTTTCTCCGTTTCGCATTCTTACCAGCAAAGTTATATGCCCAATAACCAGTTGAACATTACCAATTTCAATATGTACTCTTCTTACAATCCCAGTAAGAAATTAAGAATAGATGCAAATATTAATTATAACAGGCAATACACACCTAACTTTCCTGATGTTGATTACGGGCCTAACAGCTTGCTATATAATGTTGCTATCTGGACGGGTGCTGACTGGAATGTAGATGCGCCGGATATAAGAGGTATATGGCAGCCGGGAAAGACGGGAATTCAATCTGTGTTTGCAGAATACCAACGCTACCACAATCCCTGGTTTCAGGTAAATGAATGGCTGAGAGGTCATTACAAAAATGATATTTATGGTTACGTTTCAGGGAATTACCAGATTGATGAACATATGAATGCAACTGTGCGTACCCAGATTACCACCTATGATTTATTCCGAAGCGAAAAAATGCCTTATTCTGCACATCCTTATGGAAGAGAAGGCAACCAGGGAGATTACAGGGAAGACAGGCGCAGTTTGTTTGAGAACAACACCGAAGCGTTGTTTAATTATAATTATACAATAAAGAAGTTTCTGAACTTATCCGGACTGATTGGTGGAAATCTGAGATCACTGCGGTATAATTCAAACTGGACGTCAACAGATTATCTGAACGTTCCAAATGTTTACAGCTTTTCTAACTCAAAAAATCCTGTTCAGGCATCAAGCTTTGGTTCTGAGTTAAGGGTTTTAAGTGCTTATTATTCATTAGATGCTTCTTTAGGCAAATATGCCACCATTTCATCAACAGGCAGAATTGATAAATCTTCTGCAGCGCCTGGTTTGTCTACTTATTTTTATCCAAGTATTTCTGCGGCTACCGTTGTTTCTGATTATGTTCGGATGCCTGCGATGGTTTCTTTCTTAAAGCTTCGTGGTTCGTATGCTGCAGTGCATGGCGACGCCACTTCATCAACTATTGGCCCGGCTCCTTTCAACAGCATTACTGCTTTAGGTGCCAATCCTTCAGGCAATTCCTTGTTTGATAATCCTCTTAGTTATGGAAATGCTTATCAGTCTCCTTACGGCGGTCCTGATTATTCGCTGGCTTCTGTATATTCTACCAGTAAGCCTTATAATAACCAGACAGCAGCTTACTACACCAGCAATTTGTATGATCCGAATATCAAAACTTTTAACCGTATAAGTTATGAAGCCGGGGTTGATGTTAAGTTTTTGAAAAACAGGCTCGGTTTAAGCGCAACGGCTTTTAAATATATTGACGGGCCCAGAATTTTGCAAAATCCAATTTCTTCTGCAACCGGTTTTAGCTATTATTTTCTGAATGCATTAACCACTAAAAAAACCGGGCTTGAGCTTACTTTGTCAGGTACACCTGTAAAGAATGCACATGGCATTACCTGGGATGTTTTGGCTAATTGGTCAACTTTCCAGGATAAATTTTCCAAACTTCCTCCCGGTCAGCTTATTTACAACCGCTACTTTGTAACTGCAGATACACGTGGACAAATAAAGGAAAATAAAAGTTTTTACAGCGATAGGGCAGATGCCTTTTATACAAGTGCATTTTTAAAAACGAAAGATGGTAAAATTATAAATGATGCCGGTGGCAAGCCGCTATCTGTCGGCGGTCAGCGTTTGGGCTATCTGAACGGAGACTTTCAATGGAGCTTTTATAATAAAATTAGTTGGAAAAGCTTGTCAATCGGTTTCCAGGTTGATGGAAATGTGGGTGGGGTCACCGTTGATTACATGCGCAATAAAACCATTCGCGGTGGGAGAAATATTGAAACTGTGGAAGGCGCAATAGGTGATGCTCGTTACCAGGATTGGTTAAATTATGGCCCTAACGGTAACGCTGGCGCTGATCCAAATTATAAAGGAACTTTTGTAGGAGAAGGCGTGGTAATAACAAACGGAGTTTCTCCAAACTTAAATTCTACAACCGGTGAAATAACAAATTATGACGCAATGAAGTTCGGTCAGAATACAACTCCGGTTCTTGTACAGGATTATGTAAGTAAATATTATAACATTAATGAGTCTAACCTGATGAGCAAGACATTTGGCAAGCTGCGTGAAGTAACTATCAGCTATGATTTGCCCCAAAGACTTCTGGCAAAATCTTTTATTAATAAAGTATCTCTCTCACTTGTCGGTCGAAACCTGCTTTATTTTTATGGAGACAAGCGGTTTAAAGATGTGGATCTTGACCAGTACAATTACAGTGTCGGCCAGACACAGTTGCAATCGCCTACTACACGCCGTTTTGGTTTTAATGTAAATATTGTATTTTAAAATAAATTGTTATCAAACATTATTACTGTTTTATAAAAACAGTAATAATGTTTTAAAGAAATAAATCATGAGAAGTATTAATAAACTTATGTTGCTGCCGGTATGTTTGTTACTGGTATTGGGAGGCTGTAAAAAAAGTTTTGAAGACCTGAGCTCTAATCAAAATAAGCCATCGAGTGTTCCGCCTTCACTTTTATTAACAGGTGTATTAAATGATATGTATAACCCTGCAGGTGGAGACAACGGTCCCAATGGTCAGAATGAAATTATAAATCAGTACTACCTGTACAACTATGATTATTATGGTAATAACAGGTATGATTTAGCAAGCGGAGATAACTATTACAGCACATTGGAAAATGTGGCAAAGATGGAAGAAGAAGCCTTAAAATCAGGCGGTGCAACCGTTAATCCGTATAATGCTTTGGGTAATTTTTTCAAAGCATATTTTTTTACCCAGATGAGTCTCGAGGTAGGAGATTTACCATTGAATGATGCACTCAAAGGTTTAACTAACCTGACACCTGCGTACAATATACAAAAAGATGTTTTTAAGCAAGCCTTTCTTTGGCTCGACAGTGCAAATACTGATTTTAACCAGCTTATCAACAAGCCTGATTTAAGCATCACTGCAGAAGGACAAGTATTGAAAGGCGATATTTACTATGGCAATGATTTAAAGAAATGGCAAAAAGCAGTTAATACCTACAGATTAAGGCTTTTGTTAGAGTTGAGCAAAAAAGAAAATGATGCGGAATTAAACATTAAACAACAATTTGCAACCATTATTGGTAATAAAGGGCAATATCCAATTTTTGAAAATGAGGGTGATAATCTTCAATATAATTACGTAGCGCCAACCAACTTTTACCCTAATAATCCCGGCAGTTTTGGTTTTGACGCTTCGCGAAAAAATATGTCCTCAACTTACCTGGGATTATTAACGCAATTGCAGGATCCGCGAACTTTTGCAGTGGCAGAGCCTGCAAGATACACTGTAGATGTTCTGAAGAAAAGCCCAACAGACTTCTCCTCTTTTACAGGTGCAGATCCTGGTTTGGATTTAGGTGTTATGTACAGTGAAGCAGGCGCAGGTAAATATTCTTTTTTAAACAGGAAATATTTTTTCTCTACTTATACCGGCGAAAAAAGTATTATGATCGGCTATGCTGAAATGCAGTTTGACATAGCGGAAGCCATTAACCGCGGCTGGGTTAGCGGCGATGCTGAATCTTATTACACAAATGGTATTAAGTCTTCTATTCAGTCTTATGGTATTCCTTTAACGGGTTCGTTTACTGCTTATTTTTATCGCCCCGGCTCTACTGATGTTACCAATGCTGCAAACTACGATGCTTATCCTGTTAATTTTGCCTTTAATGCGTACTATGACCAACCTTCGGTTAAGTATACAGGTAATTCTGCTGATGGTTTAAAGCAGATATTACAACAGAAATACCTTGCTTTATTCAGGCATTCAGGCCTTGAGTCTTATTTTACTTATCGCAGAACAGGTGTTCCTGCATTTTCTACCGGTCCTGGTACCGGGAATGGAAGCCGCATTGCCATGCGTTTTCAATACGCAGGTTCTGAGCGTTCTGCCAATACATCCAATTATAATGCTGCATTGCAAAGCCAGTACAGCGGAAACGATGATATTAATGGAATAATGTGGATACTTCAGTAATTTGCTGCACAAAGTTTTTTTCCGGTACTTTTTCACCATTAAAAAATATTTTATGACAGCTAAACAAATTATTTCCGGTGCAAATCAAATTTCTGCTGAAATAATTACATTATTTAAAAAATACGGTAATGAAGATTATGACGGCGAGCCAATTTCACAAACATCTCACATGATACAATGCGCTATGCTGGCGATGGGCGAAGGCGAAATAGAACTTACAATCGGAGCGTTTTTACACGACATCGGACATTTGCTTAAGCATGAGCAAAATACAGAGTCAATGGGAAGTTTTGGTGTGGTTAATCACGAAGGCATTGGTGCATCTTACCTGCGGGAAAGAGGTTTTTCAGACAGAATATGTGCCATCGTAGCCAATCACGTTGCAGCTAAAAGATACCTGGTTGCTACGGATGAAATGTATGCTGCAAGATTATCGCCTGCAAGCCGGGAAACATTAAAATGGCAAGGCGGCCCGATGAATGAAAAAGAGGTAAAAACCTTTAAAAATCATTCGTATTTCCATGATATTATTAAAGTAAGATTGTGGGATGAGAAAGCAAAAGATATAAATGTAGCTCTGTTGCCGGTCAGCTTTTTTGAGAAATTGATTTATAATTATTTAGAAGATACAATTGAACAATAATAAAAGCAAACCGGTAGAATTGGTGGTTTTTGATATTGCCGGAACCACAGTAAAAGACAACGGAGAAATAGCAACTGCTTTTCAATCTGCATTAAATAATTTTGGATACAATGTGCCTGTTACAAAAATTAACCCCTTGATGGGTTATAAAAAAACAGAAGCGATCAAAAAGATGCTGACAGAATTTGAGCCTGAAGCAAATAAAATAACAAAAGAATATATTCATCAGATTCATGATCGCTTTTCAAAACTGATGATTCATTATTATTCAACCGCTGACGAAATAACGCCTTTGACGCACACTGAAGAAGTATTCGCTTCGCTGAAAGAAAAACAAATAAAAATCGGGTTGGATACAGGATTTTCAAAAGAAATAACAGACATTATTATAGACCGTTTAGGATGGATAAAAGAAAAAAAAATAGATGTTGTAATTTCGAGCAATGAAGTAATAGCAGGCCGTCCTTTTCCTTACATGATAGAAGAAATTATGCGGAAAGTCAATGTAAAAGATCCTAAAAAAGTGATTAAAACAGGCGATACGGAAGTGGATATTTTTGAAGGAAAAAACGCAGGTTGCTTATACTCAATCGCCGTTACAACCGGTGCTTTTACCCGTGAAGAGTTAACTGTTTACGAACCTTCTTTTATAATTGATGATTTAAAAGAGCTTTTATCAATTATAGATAATATTCAATAAAAATGCCTGTTTTTTCTTCATTACAAAAATGGCTGCAAACTGTTCCGCAATGGTTTATTGCCGTTTATGCTGCTCTTTGCTCGTTTTGCGTTTACTTTTCCATGTATGCTTTCAGAAAGCCATTTACCGCGGCCGGTTTTGAAGGTGAGTATTTTTTGAACATAGATTATAAAGTATGGCTGGTTACTGCACAGGTAATCGGGTATATGCTGAGTAAATTCTACGGCATAAAATATATTTCTTCAATAAGTAAAGAAAAACGTGCCGGAGCAATCGTAAAGTTAATTCTTACATCATGGCTCGCTTTACTGCTTTTCGCTATCACGCCTGCTCCTTACAACATTATTTTTCTTTTGATAAATGGTTTTCCGCTCGGCATGGTTTGGGGACTTGTTTTTGGCTTTCTGGAGGGCCGGAAGCAAACAGAATTTATGGGTGCCGTTTTAGCCGTCAGTTTCATTTTTTCATCAGGCGTGGTAAAAAGTGTTGGTAAATCATTAATATTAAATCAACATGTTTCAGAAATGTGGATGCCTTTTTTAACCGGTGCATTATTTGTGCTGCCTATGATATTATTTACCTGGCTTTTAAATCATTTGCCTCCGCCAACAGAAGCTGATATTGCATTGCGAAGTGTGCGCAAACCCATGACACAGCACGAGAGAAAATCTTTTTTAGCTATGTTTCTTCCCGGCATCATTATGATTGTCGCTACCTATGTTTTATTAACCGTTCTCCGCGATTTCAGAGATAATTTTGCTAATGAAATATGGGCAGAATTAGGGTTTAAAGACCAGGCATCTATTTTTACCAAAACTGAAATCCCTGTATCGCTAATTGTGTTATTAAGCATGAGTTTGCTGATTATCGTTAAAGACAATATCAAAGCTTTTATGATTAATCATTACATCATTCTTGTCGGTTACGTTTTAGCTTTGGTTTCTACTTTGCTGTTTCAAAATCATTATATAAGTGCTGTCACATGGATGATTTTGATTGGTACGGGCTTGTATCTGAGTTATGTTCCTTTTAATGCCTTGTACTTTGAGCGTATGATTGCCAGCTATAAAATAAGAGGAAATGTCGGCTTTATCATGTACATAGCAGATGCTTTTGGTTACCTGGGAAGCGTGGTTGTTTTATTTGTAAAACAGTTTTTCGGCCTTCATGTGTCATGGACAACTTTTTTTGTAAATGCAGTTTTAATCATTTGCACTTTCGGCATTGCAGGCACGATTGCCGCAGCCATTTATTTCAGGAATAAACACTACTCAGGTCAAAGAAACATTCACACGGTTTATGCTGAAGTCATATAACTTCGCTTAAAATGTAACAGAAAACATTAATATCTGTAAAACAGGTAACAGCAAAGGCAAGGAAAATCTTATTAGTTATACTGTGTAAAAAATGGGCAACGGTTGATGTACAAGAAAAGACACAACCGAAGTTGAAAAAGATATTACTCAGTTACGAAAATTCTTCTTTTAAACATTAGTATTTAAAAGCTTTGCCTCCAACCATGACTTCCTGACTTTTCTCATCAAACGTGGCTTTCAAACCTGTATGAGAAGCAGCAGTTGTCATAATGTTTGCAATGGAGTGACTGTAGCCAGCTTCCACCGGAGCATTAGGTTGCTTGCGGCTGCGGACACATTCCATCCAGTTTCTTATATGATTCGATGTCAGCGTATCTCCTCCTGTATTGGCTGAAGCAACCACTTTTTCGGCACTTGCTAAACTCATCTCCGGCAGCAGGTTCGGCTGCATATTCATCTCGTCAGCAAACTTTTTTGTCAAGCCGCCTCTTGGGGAAACTTTATTGGTATTCAAATTTAGTTCACCACCATTTGAGTAATATATTTCTGCCGGGTTCTCATCGCCATTGTGCTGGCGCGATGAAAAAGTAACCTGGAAACCTGTGGAGGGATCATCCTGCGGGCCATAATCAAAAACAGCAGTTATGGTATCCCAGTTGCGGCGTCCGTCTTTCCACGCATAAATACCTCCGTTTGCAACTGCGCTCCGCGGATGTTTTAAACCGCTGAACCAGTGCACCGTATCAATCTGGTGGCTCATCCATTGGCCTGGAAGGCCGGACGAATACGGCCAGAACAAACGATATTCTAAATATTTTCTCGGATCCCAGTCTTCTTTGGGGCGGTTTATTAAAAACCTGTTCCAGTCGGTGTCTTCCTGTTTCAACTGGGCTACCAAAGCTGGTCGGCGCCACCGCCCGGGCTGGTTTACATTCCATGTTAATTCAACCATGGTTATCGGGCCAAATTTACCTGATTTTATAAATTCATCTGCTGCATGATAGTTAGCGCCGCTTCTTCTTTGCGAGCCTATCTGCACAATCCTGTCTGTCGCTTTGATGGCTTTTAATGCAGCACGGTTATCTTCCATGGTTTCTGCAAAAGGCTTTTCTACGTACGCATCACAACCTGCCGTTACTGCCTGTATGGCGTGTGTGGCGTGTTGAAAATCGGCAGTGCTTATAAATACTGCGTCAGCCAGCTTTTTATCGTACAACTCTTCATTGTTGCGGCAAGCTGTAATGTCGTGACCCATTTTTTCTTTCCATACAGCAACACCTTCTTCCCGTCGTTTTTTCCAGATATCCGATACAGCAACCACGTCAAAATTAAGCTCTTTATAATGATTCATAAAGCTTGGAATGTGCGAACCGCGGTGCCGGTCTGAAAAACCTACCACGCCCACTCTCACCCTGTCATTAGCACCAATAATACGGTTGTAGCTTTTGGCAGACCAGGCGGTATTTCCAACTGCAACTCCGGCTGCTGCCAGGGCGGTTTGTTTTATAAAAAAACGACGTGAATTTTTCATACTGGCAATATTAATATGGCTGTAATTTAATCATTTAAATAAATTCTGTTGAAAAACAAGGCAAGATAATCTTCAACAAAAAGAATCCTCTGCTTTGCATGTTATTAATAAGCATTAGAATAAGCACGAAAATTACGTATAAATCTAAATCAATTAATAGATGTAAGAGTTATTCTTTATTTTATTTAAACTAAAAAACATCCTGTTAATGTTTACATCACATTTCAGGATGTTTTTAAAAAATTTCCTTTCTTTAAAAAAATAAAAAACAGCTACAGGTAAAGTATAAAGAATACCGGTTATATGTAAGCTGATAAACTATGAAATATTATTGGTGAACAGCATGTTGTTTTGCCTTTGAAAAACCATAATAAAAGTTTTTCTCATTTTGCGTTTTGTTTATAATAATAGTAAAAATTATGCCTTTAAACCCTCACGTAAAACGTATCATTGTAAAGCTTTTGACTATAGTTAATTTTTTTTTTCAAAACATTCTTTATTATACACGCATTTTCCTTGTAAAACTTACTTTCGCTTTGTTGGCCTAAAAGCTTTTAATCTGTCGTTAATATAGTACAACACGTCTTCGTTTGAAAGATGCTGTCTTAACCAATCATAACCCGGCGTATTTTGCCTCATAAATTTTTGCAATGCCTCGCCTTTTAATCCTGAATAATAATTAACAATATAAGGTGAATAGCGGTAATACACATACTCTATGTTTTCTCTTTTATCAAACTTATCTTCATCTTTTTTTCTATTCCTGTATTTCTTTTTAAAAACTTTGTCAAGGTTAAAAGTGAGGCCAAAACCTGAAGGATGAGACGAAGAAAGTGTTTTCATAGGTTTTCCCATATCCTGTTCAAAAGATGCTTTTCGTTCTGCACTGTCTGACTGGTATTTATTATACTTTGTCGTTACTGTCACATTTGGTAAAACGCTTCCCGCAGGAGATAAATACATACTGATAGTATCAGTAAAAATAAATGAGTAAACCAACGTATCGTAGTGGTAAGACTTGGCAGAAGCATACATGAAATCTCCGGGAGCTGCTGAAAGGCGGAAAAAACCTTTCTGATCGCTCTGAACACTTTTTTTGTCGTTTGCATTGGTGATGGTTCCGTTAGCTACAGGAAAATGAGTAATACTATCCAAAAGATAACCATTTATAAGTCGTGGCTGACTGTTAACCGCAGAAGAAATAAAAATCAGAATAATGATTAAAGAGTATAATCTCAGCATATCTTTCTTTATTACAATGAAAGTAAATTAAGTGGATATAATAAATGGTTAAAATGAGGTATAGGTTTTATTAGATCAGCAAAGAAAATTTTAAAGAAATTATATCTCTTAAGATTAACAGAGATATTATCTTACATCTTCTGAACATTCCTTTCTGCAATTGGTTAGTATTTTTCAGAACTGACTAAATGAAATTATTTTACCTGCTTTGGCTGTTTGTGTATTATTCCTGCACAAAACTGCTGTAGAGCAGTTGAATAATGAATTAGCGGCGGACGCATGTAAGCTGTCTTACAGAGGAGAATTTTTATCATTACAACACTTTTTATTATATGAAATGAAAAAATAAATATGTAAGGGAAATATTAAATTTTTATCTACTTTGCTCTAAAGCTTAACCTTTTTTGAGGTTATATTTTTTACTCACCTTTCTGCTGTTAAAATACCTGTTAAGCTCTTCTTCTGTCATGTTGTTTGTCATTTCTATCGGTACATCTATTAATTGCAGCTGGCTTTGTTTCAGCTCCTCTTTTATCTTTGCCATTTTTTGAGATATTTCCGGGTCTTTCTCGCCTATAAGTTTATTGTCCTGCAAAACATATTCGAGCCTTTTTATAGAAGAACGGACTAAAGTAGCTTGGTTTTGCTCAGCATTTTTATTTGGGGCTGTCGCTTCTTTCAAAGGAGACAAAACCAAACCAACACTTGGCAATATAAGGCCGGTACGTTTTGACTCATCATTATTTGAAGTTGATAAAACGGTGCCGGTCAGAGCTGCTGAGGCGGCAGTAAGATCAAATGCTGTTCGTGCTCCCTTTGTTTTTTTTATCGTCCTGTCCAATTGCAGAAAAGTAAACTTCAGCTTGACTATGTACGCATTCATATCATGCACTAACTGGTTGTATTGCAGCTCTGCAAGCGGATAATTTAATCCGTTTCTTACAAATATCCGCAGCCTCGCTGTGTCCTGCATTTTAAATTTGGTAGTGCCGATAAAACTTACCATTACTGCTTTCACCTTTCCTGAGTCGGTCTCTTTTACAAAATCATAAGAAGGTATCCACTTAAATTCATCCTTACATTTTTGCACCGGCGTAAATTCTCCGATAGGAACGCTGGTAAGCGTAAGTATATTTTCAAAAGGAAAATTTCCCGTTTCGCACAGAACCTGGAATCTGAGCATTTCTCCTTCCTCCATCCAAACCGTACCGCTGACAGAAGGTTTTACATAGGATGGTATAATTTCTGTATTAAAGAAAACAATAGTAAAATTAGTATCGGCTCGTTCTTTGGGATTGGTAAGATTTTGTATGCCAAGACTGACTTTGTAAGTAAAGTCATATTTAAGCCTGCCTGAAAGGAAGTAAGACTTATCCGCTTTAAAATTCAGTAATCCATTGTCTTTATTTAAGCGCAGCCCGACAGGTGCATTTTTTAAATACCAAAAATAACCCGGAAGTGGTTTGTTTATCTGGAACTGGTAAGTCAACACTGAGTCAACATGTACAGAAAAAAACGGGTTGACATTTATAATACGAAGGGATGTATCAGCAATGAATGCAGCGGCTGAGTCTGCATTTGCAAGTCGGGCAGAGTCGCTGTAAGACTGACGGGAGGTGTCATTTTGAGCAAGACTCAATAAACATAAGACTGAAAGCAAAAAACTTCCCCCGATTTTTTTCATGTAAAGGATATAAATTTATAAAGCTGCAATATTAAACAATAATAGAGAAGTGCAGTCTGTAAGAAGTCGGGAAAGCAACTAAATGGAGGATTTTTGTGTCAAATGTATGTCTTAACTTTTGGCCCAACCCTAAGCTGATAAAAAAATTCAAAAAGGAGAAAAATAAATTTCTATTATATTAAAACAATTTTTTCAATTGAAACTTAGTTTAATAACAGGAAATTAAATAAAATGAATGAATAGTTTTTAAGAGAGTGATTAAAGCGATACCAGAACGAAGATTGAAAATGCCAATTTTGTTTTTATAGTGGTTTGCAATTGTTTTCACATAAATATGCGATTTTACTATATAATCAAATGGAACATTTTTGTATTGCCGCATCCGTAATAAGAACGACGGAAAATATTATAACTAAAAAATACATTAGTGATAAGAATTTTATAAATTACAGCTTATACAATTATCTATATGAAAAGCAGTTATACCGCTTTAAAAAAATTTGAAACTGGCAAACCGGGAGTATCTGTATTAAAGAAAAACCGAAGAAGGTTTTCTTCACATTTACCTGGTAATTACAGTATGCTGCTGCAGTTGTATTATCTGAATAAAAAGCAGGCTTGTCTTAAAAAAGAGTTAACATATACCAGGTTAAATTCAGGTAAAGCCGGCAAAAAAATGTCAAAACCTTCCTTTTCACTATCGGCATGGTTTGCTCCTTTTTTAAGTATAAATGTGTCTTTATTAAAAAAAGTAAAACAGGGAATTGCACTTGTAACAGAATAATCTGTAGTTTTCAAAATAGTTTTTTTGTTGTAAAAAACAATTTTAATGCATGTAAAAATGACGCGCTTTCTTTTTTTATGAATTCTTAAAAAATAAATAAAATCTTGCCTGTTAAAATAAATCAGAATATTTTCGCGTTTTACTATCACACATCTTTTTTCTGTTTCATTATCTGATGTAATAAAAGCCATCTGTTATCACCATTTATATATTCTTATGAAGGTTTACATTTTAAATAGATTTAAATTGTTTTTAATTGTTATTATTATAACCAATTTAATTTCTTCCTGTGCTAACAGTAAACGTGCGGTTTATTTTAATAATCAGGCGGAGGGCATTTATAATAATACTGGTCCTGTTTTACAGCAGACTATTAATTCCAGTGATATATTAAGTATTAACGTAAGCAGCTTAAACCCAGAGGCATCTCAAATCTTTAATACTGCTGCCATATCTTCAAGCAATTCGGTGGGTAGTACCAATAGAAGCGCGGGCGGGTATTTAGTGGAGCAGGATGGAACCATTCAGTTTCCGGTTTTAGGAAAAATACAGGTCGCCGGTTTAACAAAATCAGAACTTACAGAATTTTTGCGCAAAACGCTTGAAGATAAAAAATTGTTGATTGATCCTATAGTGTCTGTCAACTTTCTTAATTTTAGGGTGACTGTGTTAGGAGAGGTTTCGCATCCGATGGTAGTGACTGTGCCCAACGAAAAAATATCTCTTCTTGAGGCAATAGGCACGGCTGGTGATCTTACTATTTCTGCCCGCCGGGATAATATTCTACTTATAAGAGAAGAAAAAGGCAAGAGGTTATTAAAACGGATAAATTTAAATTCAGGAGATATATTTAATTCACCTTATTATTATCTCAAAGCAAACGATATTGTTTATGCCGAACCAAATAATACCAAAGTATTTGCTAACTCTGATACCAGGCAGTTACTTCCTGTTGTAATTAGTGTATTAACTTTAATAACTCTTGTATTATATAGATTAAAGATTAAATAAAAATTTAAATGAATATAGATAACAATTCACCAACAGCTAATAATAATAATAATAGTCAAAATTCTGAGACTTCATTTTTAGAAGATATCAGTTATAAGTTTTTGCCTTACTGGCCCTTATTTATATTTTTTCTCGTTACATTTTTCATATTTGGCTGGCTGTATATGCATTATGTTACACCTATCTACGAGACAACGTCAACTTTGTTAATTAATGATAAGAAAAAAGGGGCTGACGAAAACAAAATAGAAGAATCGGTTAATTTATTAACAGGCAATACATTGGTCGAAAACGAGGTTGAAGTCATTCATTCGAGAGAATTAATGCAGCGGGTTGTTAAAAAATTAGGTTTATATGCTCCTTTTTATGAGAAAGGTTTACTTGGTAAAAGAACTGCCACTTCTGCTTATACAACCTCTCCCGTTTCCATTGAGATAAGTGACCCTGACCATATAAATGATACTTCGGAAGTTTATTTTACTTATGATGTTAAAAACAAGTCAGTCACTATAGACTCAAAACATTATCCTCTTGGCCAGTTTGTTTCTACACCTTTTGGGAATTTAAAATTTATACCAAATCCGCACTTTTATTTGCCAGCCGAAAGGCCCTTGTATTTCTCATTAGCAGAACCAAAAAACATAGCCGGCTCCTATCTTGGCGGTTTGACTGTAACTCCTACTACCAAATCGTCGAGTGTTGTAAATTTAGTACTTGATGATGAAGTGCCGCAAAGAGGTGAAGATGTTTTAAACACACTTATGGACGAGTACAACAATGCGGGCATAGAACTAAAAAACAAGGTTGCAGAAAATACAATTGCTTTTGTAGATGAAAGATTAGACAAAGTAACAAAAGAACTCAACAACGTAGAGAAAAAGATACAAAATTACAGGGACAATCAAGGTATTGTTGATTTAAGCACACAGGGAAAACTGTATTTGGAAAGTGTAGGTCAAAATGACCAAAAGCTGGCAGATGTAAATTTGCAATTAGATGTTTTAAACCAGGTTGAAAAATATGTAACAAGTAAGAGTAACTCAACTGGCATTGTCCCTATAACGGTAGGTGCCAATAACCCCGAGCTTAGTAAGCTTGTAGACAGGCTGTACCAATCGGAGCTTGATTACCAGAGATTAAGACAAACCACAGGAGAAAATAGCCCCATTCTGCAGTCTTTGGCTAATGAAATAGAAAAGGTAAGGCCAAGTATATTAGAAAACATCCGTAATCAAAAGGCAAGCCTGCAGGCAGGATTAAGAAACCTTAGCAGTACCAATACAGCTTATAACTCTCAGCTGCAGGCAATACCGCAAAAAGAAAGAGAGCTGATAAGTGTGAGCAGAGACCAGGCTGTAAAAAATAATGTCTATTCGTTTTTATTACAAAAAAGAGAGGAAACTGCACTTGCTTATGCCTCAGATGCAGATAACAGCAGAATAGTAGCTGCAGCCCAAACTAGTAATACTCCGGTAAGTCCTAAAAAAATGATTGTATACTTAGCTGCGTTGATGCTTGCATTTGCAGTTAGCATCGGAACGGTGCTTGCCAAAGAAATGTTCACAGGCAAAGTAATGTTTCGCTCAGAAATTGAAGATTTTACAAACATCCCGATAGTTGGAGAAATATCATATTTTAAAGATAGAAAAGGGATTTTTTTAAAAGGACAAAACAATCGCCTGATCCAGGAGCAATTCAGGCAAATAAGAGCAGCAACAGGATTATTTAATAAAACAAATACAATCAAGAAAATTCTTATAACATCGAGCATTTCGGGCGAAGGCAAAAGCTTAATAAGCGCTAATCTGGCATTAAGCCTGTCAAGGTCTGGTAAGCGCGTGGTGTTATTAGATATGGACATTCGCAATCCGCAGTTTTCTAAATTATTTAAATTAAGGAATTCTGTTGGTATAGCAGAGTTTTTAGAAGAAGATATTGAGCCTGATAAAATTATTGAAGAAACAGAATTTCACAATCTCTCCATTATACCCGCAGGTACAACCAAAGCTAATCCGACAGAACTTCTTTTAGATGGAAAATTGACAGACTTATTCAATTATCTTGAAGAAGAATTTGACTATATTTTGATTGATACTTCACCTGTAAACCCTGTAAGTGATGCTTATATACTTTCAGAGTTTTGCGACTTGACTCTGTATGTGGTACGACATAAGTATACGCCAAAAACGACTATAAAGAAACTTGATGAAAACAATAAATTTAAACCTTTAAAGAACATGGTAATAGTATTTAATGGTATTAAGCCAAGAGGATTCATCAAACGTGATTACGGCTACGGATATGGTTATGGCTACGAAAGCAAGTACAATGAAAAGTATTTAATTTCGTAAGAATATTTATAATTTCAGCAGGACTTATACTTTAAGAACTTTCTGACCTGCATATTTTTATTATCATATTTGGGGGATTATTATAAAAAAAAGTGTTCTCAAAACTAAAATTGAGAGCACTTTTTTATGCAATGCTGTTTAGATAAGCATATACAAAAGTTCTGAAACTAACTTGCTGTAAGTTCAAAGATGTGATTTCAATAGCCCTGTTGGCAAAAAACAGAAGATTAACTAAACGCTCTTTCTTAGCCTAAATATTTAAACCGCCGCAAACACTTATAACCTGCCCGGTTACATAACTGCTCATATCGCTGGCAAGGTATAAGGCAGTATCTGCAATTTCGGCTGCAGTTCCAAAACGGCCTAAAGGAATTTTTTGCAGATAAGTTTTAGAAGCTTCCCCGTCTTTTAAATAACCCGTCATGTCGGTTTCTACAAATCCGGGCGCTATTGCATTGCAACGAATGTTGCGGCTGCCAAATTCCTGAGCCATTGATTTTGTAAAACCAATTATGCCCGCTTTCGATGCTGCATAGCTGCTCTGACCCGCATTGCCCCTGATGCCAATGATAGAGCTCATGTTTATAATACTGCCTTTTCTCGCCTTCATCATTGGTTTAATCACTTGCTTCGTCATATTAAAAACACTCTTCAGGTTAGTCGCTATTACATCATCCCATTGTTCGGGCGTCATACGCAGCAGCAGGTTATCTTTACTGATGCCGGCATTGTTTACACAAATATCTATGGTTCCAAATTCTTTCAGCACATCATTTACCGTTGCTTCACAATCTTCGTACACACCTGCGTTGCTTTTATATGCTTTGGCTTTTACACCCAGCGCCTGCAGTTTTTCTTCAAGCGCTTTTGCTTTTTCATCGCTGCTTATGTACGTAAACGCAATGTTTGCACCTTGTTCTGCCAGTTTCAAAGCAATTGCCTCACCTATGCCGCGGCTCGCCCCGGTAATTATAGCAACTTTTTCATTGAGTAGTTTCATGTGGATTGTAAGATGTATGTACCCGGCAAAAGTAAATGAATTGAGCCGCCGTTGCGTCGCACTCTTGTACTTTTTGTTCTTTGCGCGGCTTGTAAAGCGTATGTTAGCAGACTCCTGATGGAAATATAGAAATGAAACTTTTGTTTAAAAAAATTTCAGCATTCAGTATTTAGTTCGCATATCCCTTGCCCCGTTGCTTTAGCCCGGGATGAGGATAATTTTTGGTTTTTGGCTTTAGCCAAACAAACACAGCTTGAGACATATTTTGGCTAAAGCCTCCATGTTTGTTTACTCTTTACCCCGACTTAAAAGATTGGGGCAATATTAAAACATGGAAATGAAATAGTAAGCGTTGCGAGCTAAATACCTCATCCTAAAAAATTTATATCAGGCAGATTGAGCTCAACCTTATTTACTAATATAATTCTGACGGATAGTATGAGTAATAATAATTAAGCTGCAATTGCCACGACCTTGAGGTCAATGTCATTTAGTTAAGGTATCTTTTACCCTGAAAGGGTTAAATTTGAATAGCTGTGGGTGCAAACCCATAGAAAAAACGACAGACAACCAACAACCACGAAGTGGTTGAAACTAATTCAATGCCTTGTTATTTAACCCTTTCAGGGTTAATTTCTGAAGTTCTACTGTTTCCACAGGTTTCGCCTGTGTCTATTCAAATTAAAGCCCTTTGGGCTTAACTACATGATATTGACCTGATGTTCGGGGTAATTTTAGCCACGCAAATCGTCATAGAACCATTATTCTTTTATACTACTTTTTTATAAAATGCTGGAAAAGCTGCCCAATGAGTTGCAGATGAAAGGAGCGTCGCAACAATGAATCATCAAAGAACAAATGTTTGTAACCAAAACATTTTAATACAAAAGGTCAGGTATCCTTCTTTTCAAAATTATAATAATAAGCATTGAACAATACAAACGATAACAGTAAAATTGCACAAGCCAGCATAATACCAGGATTGTACAATATTATAAAAAAGCAGGCTGCCATTATTCCAAAAACTACCCGCATCATTTGCTCTGTTTCGGTGTCTTCCAGCAGCAGGGTTACGTGAAATAATGATAATAATGCAATCACCAGCAATAATAACTGCGGATAATCTGCGAGTGAAAAATGAGCGGGATAACCTTTAAACAAAAGAATGAATTCAGGCAACAGAAGGCACGCATACATTGCTGTCATTCTTATAAACCTGACAGGTGTTTTTAAAGGTAAATTTCTGCTGAATGCAAGATATTCTTCTTCAAACGTTCTTACCTGGAAAATGATACCGCTATGTGAAGCAGCTATCAGCAACAGGCAAAGTTGTAACGGGCGAATGTCGTAATGATCGGGCTCATACAACTTAATAAAACCGTAGAGCAGCATCAGAGAGAAGAATTTTGTAACCAACACCATCTGCTTACGCTCGTTCCATAAAAAATAAAGTGGTATAGAAAAGAATGGTTTTGAAAGATTTATTCTGATTCCCGGTAATGCGGTTATTTGCCGGAATAATTGCTTTTTTTGAATAGCGATAAAATAGATAAAAGCAGATGCAGCTACAACAATGGCATTAAAAATTATGATTTCGGCAGTAAACAAATATTGTTGCTTTTTCATAGCAAACCATATAATTGCTATAGCATACATTAATACCGGCATATAAATCAGCACCTGTACGTAGAACATATAACTCCAGGCTTTTTTGGCAGGTAAATTATTAAAGCAAAACAGGAAAGACTGCCTCGGATCGCGAAGTTGTTTAAGTATATAATCTAAACATTTAAGATTATACAAAAGCCAGATGAGCATTACAACAGCTACAAAAACCTGGCTTTGGATGATGCCGGAAATAAGCGAAAGATGAAAGGCGACAGGCGAAATGGGCAATCCAAATAAAACAAAAAACCCAAACAGGAAAAAGCCTGCATTTACCTTATAAAAGTAGTTGACTAAAACCTTTTGCAGTATTGTAATGGTTGTAATCATTCATCTGTTTTATTGATGGTTTTATCTTTTGCGGCAAGGCTTCCCGTAAAGGTTAACTGATTAGCAGGTATTGCCTGGTGTGAAGTAATTATGAAAGAAATTCCCGCTTTATGCTTATTCCTGATAATGCTGCAAATAGTATCAATAGCGTTAGAATCTATAGTGATTAGCGGTTCATCCAACAGTATCACTTTTGGCCGGCCAATAAATGCAAGTGCCAGACTAACTTTCTTAATCATGCCGCTTGAATAACTTCCCAAAGGTTGCTTGTATACATTAAAAATATGCAATTCTTTCAGCAGTTCCTGCGCTTCATTTATATCGCCGTTTTTTGTGTAACAGTACAATTGCACAATATCTTTGGCTGTTAAAAAGGTTGGATACAAAGGTTCGGCTTCGGCATAATTTACAGACTTTATGTATTGCTGACGCTGCTTTTTTAAACTGTATTGTTTGTCTAAAATAATGTCGCCGCTAAAAGGGTGAAGACCGGCAATCATTTTTAGAAAAGTAGTTTTTCCAGATCCGTTTTCTCCCTGCACCCACCAGAGGCCTTTGTCTATTGACAGGGAAGAAATTTCGAGCGCTAAAAAGCTTCCGTAATATTTTTGAATATTTTCAAATTGCAGCATTGGTGGTTTAGAGGAGATATTTAAAATTGTTTAATTTTTAAGCATACAAGCTTTTAAGAATAATGTATTAATTGTTCAACTTGTGTTTTAAACCAGGTTGTTTTAGCTAATTCGACTTTTGAAAGATTTTGCCTTTCTTTTACAGTGGTTCCGTGATCTTTTGCAGGAAAGACTTTATAGAAAGTTTCAAAATCATCACTTTTTAATAAATCTACGACTCCTCTCGAGTTTTCTTTAAATACTTTTAACTCTTTAGATTTTTCATTTTCTTTAAAGAACGGATACCCGCTTCTTGCCTGCAGAATGCCTATTAGTAAATAATCTTTCTCACTATTTTTAATTTTAGTAAGTTCACTTTTATAGTCTTCTATACTGAACGTGGTATTAGTGAAGCTATAATATTCTTTTAGGTTTTCAGGATGATATAAAAGATTTTCAATACTGTAATAAGGAAGAATAAAAAGAAAAGGATACGAAATTTTAATCTGTTGCATTTCATCATCAGATAAATAATCGCGGTCAATTATTCCAAAATGGTTATGATTTTTTGCTTTGTGAAAAACATCTGTTTTATCATTGGCAACAAAAAACAATACATTATCAATATTCAGATTATTATATAAAAAAGTATCAGTATTTTCTGAAAAAATAATTTTTCTTCCCTGAACCACTTTGTCAATAAATGCTTTGCCGACGGCAATTTCAAAAACTTCAAAGTTGTTTTTTTCTTTTGGTTTTAGTATTTGCGGGTTATCAAAATCCAAATCATCAAAGTCTATAATTGCAGCATTTTCGGTATCATTGGCATAATCAATAAAACCTAAAGAATGAGATGCGGTCCAAAGCTGACAACTGTTGGGTATCCAGTTTTCGGTTATTTCTTTAAGAAAAGTATATTGAAGTGATGTATTTAAATGTAAATCAATTTCATCGAAAAAGAAAATGGTATCAGTATAATATTCTATTCTTGCAACAAGATTAATCAGAATATTAAATACTTCTTTTTCTCCTGCACTTAAATAATTATAATGAAATATTGAGTTACCTTTTTTAAAATTAATCTCCGCAATGCGGCCTTCAAGCGGAGGTATCATCTCGAGCAATCGAAGTTTAGTTCCATTTTCCTGTCCAAAAATTCTTTCTAATGAAACATTAATTGGATTAATTATTTTTTCTTTTATCTCAGATTTTTCATCATTGGTTCTAAAAAATTCTTTTAAAAGCCTTCCAAAAATATGTTCTAAATCATTTTCAAATCTTTCATCCCTATCTACAAATGTTGGAGGTCTGTCGCTATCCGATGATATATCAAATCTGTGTCCTAATCCGTTTTTTGTTAATCGTGGAATTTGTCTAAAACTTGTTCTGCCATAAAAACTTGAAGCTTTAAAATGATTAGTTCTTATCCAGGAATTATTAATTAAGCCTTCTTTTCCAAAATCATATGTTTCAATTGCAACTTCTAATTCCTTTTGATCTTTTTTATAATTATATCCCTTGTTAGAAAGATTATATTTGCCATTTTGAATTGCTAAATATTCAAACGCATCAAAAACACTGCTCTTGCCGCTTCCGTTGCTTCCGATTAGCAAAACAAGACTGGCTTTTTCAGGAATATCCTGCAAGGTTAAATCCGTAAATCTTTTGAAGTTTTTTAACTGAAGACTTTTAATTCTCATGCATCAAAGTTCTGCAATACTTTTCATCTCATCAATGTATTTTCTGTCATTGCAGAGGCGGGGTACTTTGTGCTGTCCGCCGAGCTTTCCTTTGCTTTTAAGCCATTCTTCAAAAACACCTTTTTTTAAGGGCTTTATTACGGGCATTTTTAAAGCTATATCTTTATGGCGCTTGGCTTCATAATCGCTGTTTACATTTTTTAAAGCGTTGTCAAGCTCATAGGTAAACAATCCGAGGTCGCAAGGTTCTTTTTCAAATTGTATCAGCCATTCATGACTGCCGTTTCCTTTTTCACTAAAATAGATAGGAGCGGCAGTATAATCATTAACTATGGCGCCGGTTTTTTCGCAGGCGGCAGCAATGGCACAGTCTGAATTATTTACAATCAGCTCTTCGCCAAAAGCATTAATAAAGTGCTTTATTCTTCCTGAAACTTTAATTTTATATGGAGCAAGTGATGTAAATTGTACGGTGTCGCCTATAAGATAGCGCCATAATCCACCGTTTGTACTTATGACAACTGCATAATTTTTTCCTGTTTTAACTTCATTAAGCTGAACAGTTTGAGGGTTTTCTTTGCCATATTCTTCTGTTGGCAAAAATTCATAAAAGATGCCATGATGTAAAAAAAGCAGCATTCCCTCTTCGTCAGGGTTATCCTGAGCAGCAAAAAAACCTTCACTGGCGTTATATAGATCCATATAATGAATGGGTGCGCCAATAAGGTTTTCAAATTGTTCTTTGTATGGCGTAAAAGAAACGCCGCCATGAATATACAGCTCAAGATTCGGCCAGACTTCTTTCAGGTATTTTTTTCCCGTTATTTCGAGTATTCTTTTTATCAATACAAGAGTCCAGGTTGGAACGCCACTGAGGCTGGTTACATTTTCGTAAATAGTTGTTTTTGCAAGTTTTTCTATTTTTGTTTCCCATTCATCTAACAGGGCGATAGATAATTCCGGAGTTCTGACCCAATGACCATAAAAGGGAGTGTTTTGCATAAGCACGGCGCTTAAATCTCCGTAATGCGCTTCATCATTTATTTTGCTAACCTGGTGACTGCCGCCAATAACCAACCCTTTACCGGTCAGCAGATCGCTTTCGGGGTATAAGTTGTAGTACAGGGTAAGCAGGTCTTTTGCACCCTGAAAATGACTTTCATCAAGGCTTTCTTTAGATACCGGGATGAACTTGCTTTTATCGTTTGTAGTGCCGCTGCTTTTCGCAAACCAATTTATAGGCGTATTCCAGAGCAGGTTTTGCTCACCCTGCATTGTCCGTTCAATGTATGGCTTCAGATCTTCGTATTCGTGAATGGGAACTGCTTCTTTGAAGCTGTTAATTGTATATAAATGTTCAAAACCAAATTTTCGGCCTATTTCAGTATATTGGGCAGATGTTATTAGGTCCTGAAATACTTCGTATTGAACAGCAATCGGATTGTTTATCCAATTTTCGATTCGTCCAAGCCTGAGTCTGGCTAAACGTGATATGGCAGGGCTTAACAATTTCATTGGCTACAATAAGGCAAATTAATAAATGAATATGAAATGGCAGTATTTATTTTAGTCTTCTCTTAATATAACGGGAAGAACGGGAGGTATGGATTACGGCAATTATCTTTATGGGAAGAGTTTGGTTATTATAAAATATTTTATATGGGAACCTGTTCATTTTATATCGCCTGATACTGCTGTTTTTGTTAGCTTTTCTAAAAGATTTAGAACTTGAGCATATTGCTTTTAAAGAAACTGTATAAAATTCCTGCAAAAACTGGTTGCTTAAAAAAAGACGTTTTGTTTCATACCAGATTGCTATGCCAGTTACATCAGCTAAGGCTTCATCTGATATAAGATACGGAAGCTCAGTCATTTTTTAATTTTACGAAAATCCTCCAATCTTTGGTTAATTATTCTTTTAGCGTCTTCCCCGGTATAAAATACCCCTTCTCCTCTCTCGTATTTTTCCATCCGTTCCTGCAGCAAAGCAATTACTTCCGGGTCTTCGTCAAATGTTTCTTCTGCATTTTCTTCATTGCTTTCAATGGTTTCCCATAACTCATCAATAATCTGCAGCTTTTCTTCGGTAGAAAGTTTCTTTATTTCTGAAAGATCGTACGCCATTTTTAAAGCTTTTTATTTTAAAGATGTAAATACACTTATTAAAGTTACTTTTTTCTGAAATTATTTCGAATTCTTCTATACTTTTTCATCTCTTGTAAGTTCTTCGGTCGCCCTCATTAAGGCATTGTCTCTTTCCATTTCTATTATCCAGTCTTTTCGGCGCAACTCAAAATTAGTCCCCAGGTACAAATTTCTTACCTGTTCGTTTCCCGCTAACTCCTCCGCTGTACCATGTTTAAATATTTTTCCTTCGATTAGAAGGTAAGCGCGGTCGCAGATAGACAAAGTCTCATTTACATTATGATCGGTAATTAAAATGCCGATGTTGCGATATTTTAATTTTGCCACAACGGTTTGTATATCTTCTACGGCAATCGGGTCAACGCCTGCAAAAGGCTCATCCAATAAAATAAACTTCGGATCTACTGCAAGCGCACGGGCTATCTCAGTTCTTCTTCTTTCTCCGCCGCTAAGGCTGTCGCCGTTATTTTTTCTAACCTGGTGCAAGTTAAATTCGTCAAGCAAAGCTTCCAGTCTTGTTTTTTGTTCTTTTTTGCTCAGCTTTGTCATTTCAAGCACAGCTTTTATGTTGTCTTCCACAGATAGTTTTCTAAAAACACTGGCTTCCTGCGGCAAATAGCCAATGCCCATTTGTGCCCTTTTATACATAGGAAGTTTAGTGATATTCTGGTCGTTTAAAAAAACGCTTCCCTGGTCTGGCTTTATCAAACCTACCACCATATAAAATGTCGTTGTTTTGCCCGCGCCGTTCGGCCCCAGTAAACCAACAATTTCTCCCTGTTTTACATTTACAGAAACATTATTAACAACAGTACGGTTGTGGTAACTTTTAATAAGCTCTTCGGTATGAATAATAAGATTCAATGGCTTTGATTTTATCAAAATTACACTAATAGAAAGTTTATTAAAATTTCCAAACGGCTCTTAACAGTTTATTGGGTTGCAAAGATTACCAGGTAAGCAGGCAAATTATATAAAAAGCTTAATAATCAGAATGAGGCGCAACTTCAACCGTATACCTTCTTGTTTTTGTTTCTTTACATCTTACTTTTGCACCAATTTTAATATAAAGGATGAAAGTTATTGACCATCTTAAACAAGCTAAAGATACGCTTGTCTCTTTCGAAGTTTTACCGCCATTAAAAGGCAAAAGTATTAATTCAATTTATGATCATCTCGATCCTTTAATGGAATTTAAACCCTCCTGGATCAATGTTACTTACCACCGCAGCGAAACCATGTTTAAGAAAAAAACCGACGGAACTTTTGAAAAAGTAGAAGTTCGTAAGCGGCCGGGGACGGTAGGTATTTGCGCATCTGTCATGAACCATTACCAGATAGATGCGGTGCCGCATTTCATTTGCGGAGGTTTCAGTAAAAGGGAAACAGAAGACGCTTTGATTGATCTTAATTTTCTTGATGTAGACAATGTATTGGTGCTGCGTGGAGATGCAGCAAAAAATGAAGCTTCTTTTGAGCCGGAACCCGACGGACATAGTTACGCAATAGACTTGCTGAAACAGGTAGCTGATCTTAACAACGGTATCTACCTGGATGAAGATATCCAAAACGGAGGCAAAACCAATTTTTGCATAGGCGTAGCCGGTTATCCGGAAAAGCATTTCGAATCGCCTAATCCTGAAATTGATCTTAGGCGGTTAAAGGAAAAAGTGGATGCTGGCGCAAGCTATATAATGACACAAATGTTTTTTGATAATAAAAAGTTTTTTGACTTTGTTAAGGCATGCAGGGAAATGGGAATTGAAGTTCCTATTATCCCGGGACTCAAACCTATAACAAGTAAAAAACAATTATCTATATTGCCTCGGATATTTCATGTAGATATTCCTACAGACCTCTCTAATGAAATTATGCGTTGTAAAACAGATCTTGATTGCGAGATAGCAGGAACCGAATGGCTGACCCAGCAAAGCAGGGAACTAAAAAAATTTGGAGTGCCAGTGCTGCATTATTATACGTTGGGCAAGCCAAAAGTTGTGTGGAATGTGGTGAAAGAAATAGTGTAACAGACAGTTTTTAAGAGGTTTCACCCTGTTTTGATGTAAAATCTAAGTATCATTTTTTTCTTAAAAACTCTTCTTTTTGTGTGAATTAAAAATTCTTCTCGTATAGATATAATAAGATTGTGTATTTAGTTGGTATTCAATCTCATTTCTTAACCTGCCAACAGTTACTGCTTGAGGGGGCGTCATTCGGGTAGGTGTCAATCTGCCAGCCGGCGGAGAAGAAATTCTGAAACATGCGCAGCAGTTTCAGAAACAAGCGAATGGAGTCCTGTTGCAGTAACGAAGCCTGCGCTTGAGCAATAAAATTAAAAATGCAAAGACTTAACAGGATTAGTTTGGTAAATATTATAATCCCATTGATTATGCAAACTAAAACCTTAATTCTTTTTTTAATTAAGGTTTAATATTTCTGCCGTTCAACCTTCCGTTTTTCCATTTATCCTTTTTTTCGGTTCGAAAGGTTTATTCCTGTAACTTATCAAAGTTTTTTACGTTCAACTTCGATTCCAAAAATATGTTTCGATGAGACTTTTAATTCTTTCTGTTATATTATGTATTGCATCAGCTAATTCTTTTAGCCAGATCGTTCATCGTAGGTTACCCGCTGTGAGAACTGAAGGAAAAATAATTGTTGATGGAGTGATTGATGATTCTGCATGGAAAAAAGCTCCGGTTGCTACTGAATTTGTAGAATTCAGGCCAAATATCGGCAAAAAAGAATCAGAAGCCAATAAAACCGAAGTCAGGATATTATATGATAACAACGCTATTTATGTGGCAGGCTTTTGTCATGAAAGCAGCAGAGACAGCATTTCAACAGAATTGGTAGGCCGCGATGTGATAGCATCAAATGATTTCGTAGGCGTTTTATTTGACACTTATCATGATGGAATAAATGGTTTCGGCTATTATGTAACTCCGCTTGGTGAGCAATACGATGCCAAGTATTCTTCCAACGGTGAAGATGGCAGTTGGAACAGCGTGTATTATTCAGAAGCAAAAATTACGGACAGCGGCTGGGCTTTTGAAATGCGTATTCCTTACTCGGCTATCAGGTTTGGAAATAAAAGCCCGCAGGATTGGGGCATTAATATTACCCGGAGCCGCCAGAAAAGCGGCCAGCAGCTTATGTGGAACCCGATTAACCCTAACATTAACGGGCTTTTTATTCAGGCTGGATTGTGGACTAAGATTGAAAACGTAAAACCTCCGGTAAGGCTTTCATTCTCACCCTATTTTTCAGCTTATGCAAACCACTATCCTTATAATCAGCCGGGAAAAAAGAACTGGGCTTCGTTGGTAAATGGCGGAATGGATGTTAAGTATGGCATTAACCAGTCTTTTACTTTAGACATGACGCTTATACCCGACTTCGGGCAAATACAAAGCGACAACCAGGTTTTGAACCTTACACCTTACGAAGTAAAGTATAATGAATACCGGACTTTCTTTACAGAAGGCACTGAATTATTCAGCAAGGGAAACTTGTTTTACAGCCGCCGTATCGGCGGTACACCCCTGCACTACGAAGATGTAGCCGGCAAAATATATACAAATGAAAAACTTATTAGCAATCCGTCGCAGACAAAGTTGATAAATGCTACTAAAATAAGCGGGCGTACAGCAAGCGGCCTTGGCATAGGTGTTTTTAATGCTATCACCAATACACAATATGCCACTGTGGAAGACAACAATCAAGTACAAAGAAAAATTGAAACAAGCCCTCTTACCAATTACAATATAATAGTGCTTGACCAGGCGCTGAAGCATAACTCAAGCATTTCTTTTATAAATACCAACGTCTGGCGCAGCGGCCCTGATTATGACGCCAACGTCTCAGCGTTTTTATTTGATATCTATGATAAAAATGTCAATTATAACTTTTGGGGCAAAGTTGGTGCGAGCCAGTTAATGGGTTATAAACCAGATAAAAAAACGCTGAATGGCTATAACCACAGAGTAAGCTTTGGCAAAATGAAAGGCAACTTCAACTGGTCGGTTACGCAAAGTATTGCGGATCAGAATTACCAGCAAAACGACATGGGTTATTTTACCAATAACAACTATTTGAACTACTATTGCTGGATTGGTTATAAATTGCTGAAACCTAAAAGCTTTTATAATAATCTGTATTTCAATATTAATTCTGAATACGACAACAGATTTAAGCCAAATACTTTTCAGAAAATTTTTATAAACACTAACATAAACGGCCAGCTTAAAAACTTGTGGAATGTTGGCGTTCAGTTTAATCTGAATGGCAAAGAAAATGATTTTTATGAGCCAAGAATAGCGGGCAAAATTTTTAAAAGACCCTATTATATAAAGCCGGGTTTTTGGATAAATACCAATTCTGCGAAAAAATATTCTTCAGGTATCCAGGCAGACTTTACCAGGATGCCTGAATATAAAACCAGTGGTCTTGATGCAGCTTTCAACCAGCAATTTCGTTTTAATAACAAATTAACCATCAGCAATACCACCACTTTAGAATTTAAAAACCGTGATATTGGCTTTGCAACAGCAGAAAATGACAGCAGCATTTTTGGATTGCGGAAAAGAAATACGACAGAAAATATATTTAATATTAAATACAATTTTACTAATAAAATGGGCCTTACTTTCAGAGCAAGGCACTATTGGAGCAAAGTAAAATACAACGAACTTTTTAATCTTGAGAATGATGGAAGCCTTAAAAGCACTCAAACAATTTCCGGCAATCCAAACTACAATGTTAATTATTTTAATATAGACATGGTTTACACCTGGCAGTTTGCCCAAGGCAGTTTCATAAATCTCGTCTGGAAAGACGCAGCCTCCACGTTTGACAACAGAGTGCAGGAGCATTATTTTAAAAACTTCAGAAATACCTGGTCCGAACCGCAGGCAAACAGTTTTTCTGTAAGGGTTATTTATTATTTGGATTATTTGAGTTTGAAAAGTAAAAAGTAAGAATTGGGGAGTTAGGAGTTAGGAGTTAGGAGATAGGAGAATTAGCGCAACTGAAATTAGTCTTTTTCACCACAATCTCTTCTTAATCCAATAAATCGTGGTTCTAAGAGGTTCTTTCTTACCTTCGCCGTATGGCAAAAAAGTTGTTTTTATTAGACGCGATGGCACTTATTTACCGTGCTTATTATGCGTTGATCCGTAATCCCAGAATTACCAGCAAAGGTCGCAATACAAATGCGCAATTTGGTTTTACCTCCACTTTGATTGATATCATTAATAAAGAAAAACCCACGCATTTAGCCGTTTGTTTTGATACAGATGCAGCAACGGAACGCCATGCCGATTTTACAGATTATAAAGCCAACCGCCAGGCTGCGCCTGAAGATTTAACCAGCGCTTTACCTGACATTAAAAGAATAATAAAAGCATTTAATATTCCCGTAGTAGAACTTGACGGCTACGAAGCGGATGACGTGATCGGAACAGTTGCGTGGCAAGCTGCTGATTTGGGTTATGAAGTATACATGGTAACGCCCGACAAAGATTACGGCCAGTTGCTTATTCATGATCATGTATACATCTATAAACCGCCGTACATGGGCAGCAGGGAAGAAATATTAGATGCAAAGAAAATAACTGAAAAATGGTGCATCGAACGGGTAGAGCAGGTAGTAGACATGCTCGGGCTGATGGGAGATGCGGTAGATAACATACCGGGGATTGCCGGCGTAGGCGAAAAAACGGCCTGCAAACTTTTGAAAGAATACGGCACGCTCGAAGGCGTGCTTGAACATGCAGAGGAAATAAAAGGCTCCTTAGGTGAAAAAATAAGAAACGGCAGAGAAACTGCAATTATGAGTAAAAAGCTTGCACGGATTATTACAGATGTTCCGGTGCAGTTTCACGAAGAAGATTACAGGCTGAAGGAATGGAATGTTCCTGAACTGAAAGATATTTTTGCCGAGCTGGAGTTTAAAGCGATGGGTAAAAGAATTCTTGGCGAAGAATTCAGTGTGTTTGAGAAAACAGCGACGCTGCCATCAGGCGGCCAAATGGATCTTTTTGTAACGGTGGAAGATGGAAAAACAATTGATGTGCAGGTAACTGACTTTGTAGAACCTGAAGAAATGCCTGGCCTTACCGCAGATAAAAATATTCAAAACACGCCTCACAATTATACGCTGATTGATACAGAAGAAAAGATAAAGAGTTTAATAAATGAGCTTATAGCTATTGAAGAAATAAGTTTTGATACCGAAACCACCGGAACCTATGCACATGATGTTGAGTTGGTGGGATTGAGTTTTTCTTACAAACAAGGCGAAGGTTATTACATTCCTGCTCCTAAAAACTTTGATGAAACTGTTTTATTTCTTGAACAATTTAAACCGTTATTTGATGATTCTTCAAAAAAATGGGTGGGACAAAATGTAAAATATGATTTGACAGTATATAAATGGTACGGTGTTGAATTTGCGGGGCAAATGTTTGACACGATGCTCGCACACTATTTAATAGAGCCCGAAGGAAGAAGAAATATGGACTCCTTAAGCGCACAATTTCTCGGTTATGAACCGGTGCATATAGAAGACCTGATAGGAAAAAAAGGAAAGAACCAGGTTACGATGCGGGATGTAGAGTTACAAAAAGTAAAGGAATATGCAGTCGAAGATGCAGACATAACGCTTCAGTTAAAAAACACATTTGCTCCTTTAATTACCAAAAGAAAAGTTGAAAAAGTCTTTACCGATGTAGAAACACCGTTAGTAAAAGTTTTGCTGGATATGGAGTATGAAGGTGTGCGTATAGATAAAAACTTTCTCGATGACTATTCAAAGCAATTGGAAAAGGAGGCCGCCTGCTGCGAAGAAAATGTGTATGCTATTGCAGAAGTACGGTTTAACCTTGCATCGCCAAAACAATTAGGCGAAGTATTGTTTGAAAAACTTAAGCTCGACCCCAAAGCTAAAAAAACAAAAAGCGGGCAATACGCAACCGGCGAAGATGTTTTACTAAAACTTGCCTCACAACATAAAATAGTAGATGACATTATGGGGTTTCGTGAGTTGACAAAACTTAAAAGCACCTACATTGACGCCTTGCCATTAATGATTCATCGCAAAACGGGAAGAGTTCATACCTGCTACAACCAGGCAGTGGCCGTAACCGGAAGATTAAGCAGCAATAACCCAAACCTGCAAAATATACCGGTACGTACAGAAAGGGGAAGAGAAATCAGAAAAGCGTTTATTGCAAGAGACGAAGATTATGTGTTGGTAAGCGCTGACTATTCTCAGATAGAATTGCGTATTGTTGCCGCCATCAGCGGCGACCCGAATATGTGTGATGCTTTTAAACAAGGAAAAGATATACATACCGCGACTGCCGCAAAAGTGTATAATATAGACGAAAATGATGTAACTAAAGAAATGCGTTACAAAGCAAAAAGCGTAAATTTTGGAATTATATACGGACAAGGCGCTTTCGGCCTTTCAGAAAATTTAAAAATAAGCCGCGCAGAAGCGAAAGAAATTATTGAAAACTACAAAAAGCAGTTTCCCAACATACAGCAGTATATGGATGCCCAGATGAAATTTGCCCAGAAATATGGTTATGTTGAAACTTTGCTCGGGCGAAAGCGCTGGCTAAAAGACATTAACAGCAGCAATTTTACAGTACGTGGTTATGCCGAAAGAAACGCCATCAATATGCCGATTCAGGGAACGGCCGCAGATATGATAAAACTCGCAATGATCAAAATTTATAGCGAATTCAGGCAGCGCAAACTAAAGTCCAAAATGATTTTGCAGGTGCATGACGAGTTGGTTTTCGATGCATGCAAAGATGAAGTGGAATTGATAAAACCAATCATTATTGATTGTATGGAATCGGCATTGGCTTTACCAAACGGTGTGCCTGCAAGTGCAGATTTAGGGGTGGGAGATAACTGGCTGGAGGCGCATTAGAGTATTAGTCATTGGGTCATTAAGTCAATAAGTCAAAAGTTATTTTTTCTTATCTGCTAATTGTCATCTGTCAACCTTCATTCTGTCAACTGTCATCCGCCAACTGTCAACTTCCAAACAAAATGCTTTCAAACAAAATACTCGATTTTCTTTTCAACCTGCAATTTCCTGTAGAATTACCGCATGGGATCGAGGTAATGAATCCATTTACAGATTTAGAAACTAAAGAAATTGTAAAGATTTTTTATAACAAATATTATAACGACAACAATCCCCGCTACTGCATTATTGGTATCAACCCCGGCAGATTTGGCGGAGGTGTAACAGGTATTCCGTTTACAGATCCGATCCGTTTAGAAAAAGATTGTCTCATTAAAACTAACTGGCCACGCAAACAGGAGCTGTCTTCTGTTTTTGTTTATGATATGATCCATGCTTTTGGTGGTACTGAGGCATTTTACGATAAATTTTATTTTACTGCTGTCAGTCCTTTAGGTTTTGTAAGAGGTGGTAAAAATCTTAATTATTACGATGATAAAATTTTAGCTGACCGAATTGTACCTTTTGCTGTTGAATGTTTCAGAATGCAAATTGCCTGGGGCCTTCATACATCTGTTGCTTTTTGCCTCGGTGAGGGAACGAACTTTAAATTCTTGTCAAAGCTAAACATGACTTATAAATTATTTGACAAAATAGTTCCGCTTTCACATCCAAGATTTATTATGCAGTATAAATTGAAAACGAAGAATGAGTATATAAACAAGTATTTGCAGGAATTCTCAGTTTAAAAATAAACTTTTATTATCAAGCCTTTTATAACTATACATTACATTTAAAATAAATTTTAAAGTACGTACATATTTTTTATTTTTATACGTAATTAATTTTATGAATACTAAATTAACTCTCAAGCTTGAGCAAAATGTTATAGAAAAAGCCAAAGACTAGGCAAGATTATATAAGACAAGTCTTTCAGCGATAATTGAAAATTATTTGCAAAAAATAACTAATGACAATGAAGAAAAGGAGAAGATAACTTCTTTGGTTAAAAGCTTGTCTGGAATAATAGACTTGCTAAAAAATTTTGACCCTAAAATAGATTATTCAGCGTTTTTGGCCAACAAATACAAATGATGGAAAAAGTATTTGTTGATACAGATATTATTCTTGATTTACTAAGTAAACGAGAACCTTTTTATATTCATTCTGCCAGGTTATTTTCTGCTGCCAACAGAAATGAAATTAATTTTTATGTTTCATCCTTTTCTTTTGCTAACCTTAATTATATTTTATCTAAGGAGCTTTCAACTATTCAGGCAAAGAAAAAGTTATTTCAATTTAAAACACTTGTAACAGTTTGGCTGTAACCGACAAGGTAATTGAGCTTGCTTTATCCTCAGATTTTAAGGACTTTGAAGATTGTATTCAGTATTTTACAGCAACAGAAGAAAATATAAAAACACTGTTAACAAGAAATTTAAAAGATTACAAAACTGCTGAAATTTCTGTTATGACAGCAGGGCAGTTTTTAAAAAGCAGGTAATTCAGAGGACAGGGATACCTGAAAAAATTGATTTATTTTTGGTTATTTTGCTATAAATAGTTTTTATGTTGTTGGTTGAAAAATCGTTAGCGCTACAGGAAACTGTACAGCAAATAGGTTTTGACTCTGTTGAGGATTTCGCCCTTGTGAAGGCAAAGGAAAAATTATTAAACGAGATAGCAATTTGCACAACCAACATTGAAAAATTTGAAAAGAAATATAATTTTGACTATGCAGAATTTTGCTTAAGGTTTCAGCAACTGCAATATCCGTTATTTGAGAAGGAGAAGACAGTGCTGAATTGAAACAATTAAATATCCTGCAAAAAAGATTATCCCGCCTTTCTTAATGTTTTCCACACTCTTCCTGCATACTGATTGTATTATCCCATTGCTTTAACAGTTACTAAAACTACGACTCGCGTTTAAAACAAATAATCGTCTAAATTTGATTTCTGTCTAATCTATATTAATAAAAATCGTCGTTCTATGCCCGTTCTCATTTATTGTTACGACGCCTACTGCGGCTGGTGCTATGGTTTTAGTCCTGTAATAAAAAGAGTTGCAGAAGAATATAAAAATATGCTCGAACCGGATGTTTTATCGGGGGGAATGATTCTTCCGGAAAAGCCAACTCCTATAAGCTCAATTGCTCCTTATATTCAAAAAGCATATAAAACAGTTGAAGAACAAACGGGAATTAAGTTTGGACAGGATTTCTTGTGGCATATTTTCAATTATGAAGACAGCGACTGGTATCCTAACTCAGAAAAGCCGGCTATTGCAATGTGCATTTTTAAAGAATTTTATCCTGAAAGATCAGTTGAGTTTGCATCAGATTTGCAATATGCATTAAACTACGAAGGCAGAGACCTGACAGATGATGAGGCTTATAGACATTTGTTAGATAAATATAGTATTCAGCCGGAAGTTTTTTATGAAAGGCTGCATAGTGAAGAATATAAAGAGAAGGCTTATTATGAATTTGCATTGGTAAAGCAATTGCAGGTTACAGGTTTTCCCTGTGTTTTCATTCAGACAGGAGAAGTAAAGTTTCACATGGTCGCACGGGGTTTTACTGATTATGAGGCAGTGAAGGAAAGAATAGATAAGGTAATCGCCTCAGAGAAGATTATCGTATAAAAATTATTTGTAGATAATACAACATAAATTGATCAAATCATAATAATTAAATTGCCTGATAACAAAGTAAATTTTACTTCTGCAAAATGCCACTTCAAAATGATGAATATTTTATGCTGCAGGCTTTAAGAGAAGCACAGGAAGCATATTATGAAGGTGAAGTGCCAATAGGAGCTGTTATAAGTATAAATGATAAAATAATTGCAAAAGCACATAACCAGGTCGAAAGATTGAACGATGCCACTGCTCATGCAGAAATACTTGCCATCACATCTGCATGCAGTTTTTTAGGCGCTAAGTATTTACCGGATGCCACATTGTATGTTAGTATAGAGCCTTGCCACATGTGCGCAGGAGCAATATACTGGAGTAAAATAAAAAGAGTAGTATTCGGAGCTGCGGACGTAAAACAAGGCTATCATTTTTTTTATGGTAATAAAAATCCTTTTCATCCTAAAACTGAAATAACGAGCGGGGTGTTAGCAGAAGAGTCTGCTAAACTCATTAAAGATTTTTTTAAGAAACGACGGTAAATTTTTCTTCAGGCAATTCTTATATAGGTTAAATTTGTTGTTCTATAAAAATTATCAAAAACTCTTAAAACAAATAACTATGGCATTTACCCTACCGCCGTTGCCTTATGCACCTGACGCATTAGAGCCTTCTATTGATGCAGCCACTATGCAATTTCATCACGATAAGCACCACCAGGCTTACGTGGATAATCTTAATAAAGCAATCGCAGGAACTGAACATGAAAACAAAAGCCTTGAACAATTAGTCGCTTCAGCAGGATCAATATCACCTGCTGTTCGTAACAATGGCGGCGGACATTGGAATCATAGCTTCCTTTGGCAAATTCTTGCTCCCGAAGTTTCCCAGTGTCCGGCAGGTGCTTTGGCAGAAGCTATAAACTCGACTTTTGGTTCGCTCGATGGTCTTAAAGAAAAAATAAACGCTGCAGGCGCAGCACGTTTTGGCAGCGGATGGGTGTGGCTTATATCAAAAAATGGTCAGCTCGAAGTCACTTCAACACCTAACCAGGACAATCCTTTAATGGATGTAGCAGAAGTAAAAGGCAAACCAGTTTTAGGTATTGATGTATGGGAACATTCTTACTATCTGAAATATCAAAACAGGAGACCGGAATACCTTGCTGCAATCTGGAATGTAATCAATTGGAAAAAAGTGGCTGAAAACTTTGATGCTGCAAAATAATTTTTCTGATTAAATATGTATAATTTACAACCCTGGTAATTTTGCCGGGGTTTTTAATTATTAAAAGATGAATAAATACCGTTTTATTATCCTGGCTGCAGTTGCAATATTTTCTGCATGCAATGGCACTGCAAACAAAAAAGTTTTAATTATGGGCCGCGGCGCTATTGCTACCTCGGGAAATGACATAACTATAAAAGATGGCTCCGGCTATACAGAAGAAACAGTTGACGTAAGCGGAGGCAAAGCTATAAGCTGGAATGTAACAACACCCGCAGGAAAAACAACGGTAAATATACCGGAAGAAAAAGGCTTTTATATTTTAAATACAAAGACTGATACGATTGTTGGCAGCCCGCAAATTTTTGGTAAAGATATCAGCAGCAACCATACAATGACTCAGGAAGAACTAAAAATTAAAATTGATAGTCTTGAAAAACTTACTGCCGGAGCAAATATTTCATCTGCCGGTAATAACTATATTATTTTGCCCAACCAGCTTAAAAAAATATCTGATAACACAGATGCCCGGGTATTCGGGCCTTTTGCCAAGATACCGGGAACGTTAGAATCAGGCAAAAATGGCAAAGCACCCGAAATATATAAGTTTTACACAAATAGCGAGATGAGAGATCTTATTACCCATTTAAAGAAATTGAGTTATTAATAAAAAGAAAGTTCTGCCTTAAAATTTTCTTGTGAAATTTAAAAAAATCGGTCCATTTCATAATAACTCTGATACTTTAAATACAATTCTGCTTACAATTACATTTTAAAATACTTCCGTTCATTGTTAAGAAAAGCATAAAGCAAAATACAAAATGCAGAAAATATTACATTGCATTATATAAATTACAGCCCATATGATTTTGCGCGGTTTGGTTACAAGGCTTCACTTTATAGTATTGCTTACACTATTTGTATTAACAGGCTGGACACAGAAAAGTCCAACACTTTTTAAGCTTCTTCCTTCATCACAAACCGGTGTTAATTTTAAGAATACGATTTTTGAGGATGATACGACCAATATTCTAAACCAGGCCAATATTTATAATGGCGGCGGAGTTGGGATAGGTGATTTTAACAATGACGGACTACAAGATATTTATTTTGCAGGAAATATGGTTTCTAACAAGCTGTACTTGAATAAAGGTGCGCTGAGTTTTAAAGATATAACAGACACCGCAGGCGTAGGCGGAGAGGGCAGATGGTGCACAGGCGTTTCAGTCGTTGATATCAATGCAGACGGATGGCTCGATATATATGTGTCAGCATCTTTTCGTAAAGATGTGCGGTTACGCACAAATCTTTTATTCATTAACCAAGGGCTTAATAAAGAAGGTATTCCTTCATTTAAAGAATCTGCTGCTGCTTACGGTCTTGCCGATACCGGCTTCAGCACCCAGGCGTATTTTTTTGATTATGACAAAGATGGTGATCTCGATATGTACCAGGTCACCAATGAATTATACGATCCTAAAACGCCTATAAAATTTCGCTCCAAGGTTAAAGACGGCAGCGCAAAAAACACGGACAGGCTTTACCGCAATAATGGCAACGGCACTTTTACAAACGTATCTAAACAAGCTGGAATTTTAATAGAAGGCTGGGGGCATGCTGCCTGTATCTCTGATTTCAACATGGACGGCTGGCCTGATATCTATGTAGCAAACGACTTTGTTTCAAACGATCTTTTATATATAAATAATAAAGACGGAACCTTTACCGACAGGCTTGGTGAATACTTTAAACATACGGGCTGGAACGCTATGGGCTCCGACATGGCTGACATTAATAATGACGGGTTTCCCGACCTGATGTCTCTTGAAATGCTTCCGGAGAATAACCTGCGGAAAAAGAGAATGTTGAGTGGTAATGAATATTATAATTATACGAACAGCGCCAGATATGGGTATGAGCATCAGTATGTACGCAACGTATTGCAGTTAAACAGCGGCATGACCCCGCTCGGTCATCCTGTTTTTAACGACATTGGCTTTATGGCAGGCATATATCAAACCGACTGGAGCTGGTGCCCTTTAATCGCTGACTTTGATAATGATGGCTATCGCGATATCATCATCACTAATGGATTACCGCGCGATGTTACCGACCTCGATTATATCGTTTTTGATAACGGCCAGGGCGGAGGCAAAGCAAAGCTCACTCTTGCTATGACAGACTCGCTTCCCATTGTTAAACTGCCTAATTATGCCTTCAAAAATACCGGTGGTTTGTCTTTTGAAAATGTATCAGATAAGTGGGGAATAAATTTGCCTTCCTTCTCAAATGGCGGCGCTTATGCTGATCTGGATAATGATGGTGACCTCGATCTCATTATAAACAATATTAATGAGAATTCTTTCATCTATGAGAATACGCTTAATACCAGCGGGGAAAAAGCAAAAGGGCATACGCTCTCAGTAAATCTTGCAGGGCAGGATAAGAATATACGCGGTATAGGCGCCACTATTCACATTTATTACGACAATGGTAAACAGCAGGTATATGAGCATTATCCCGCCCGCGGATATCTTTCTACCGATGATGCCCGTCCGCACTTTGGGCTTGGATCTGTTGGGCAAATAGACTCCTTGCGGGTACTGTGGCCTGACGGTAAAAGCCAGCTTTTTACAAACATTAAAGCAGACCAGGCAATAACTGTTTCGTATAAAGATGCGGGGGAAATGAAAAAGCCATCTTCAAACCTTGCTAATGTGCCTTTGTTTGCTGATGCCTCGCGCCGCTATCATTTACAATACAAGCCAAAAGAACGAGATTTTGTTGATTACAATATACAGCAGACACTTCCGCATAAGCTAAGCCAGTACGGGCCGGGCATAGCTGTGGGCGATATAGATAACAATGGCTATGAAGATTTTTATATAGGAGGTTCGTCAGGAAATCCGGGAGTGTTTTTTATGCAGGACGCTAAAGGTAATTTTTTACTCGACTCTGCACGTTTTCTTCAGAAAGATAATCGCCTGCAGGAAGATATGGGCGTGCTTCTTTTTGATGCTGACAATGATAAAGACCTTGATTTATATGTTGTAAGCGGAAGCTACGAAATACCCCCCAGTCACGTTGTTGGCCAGGATCGTTTGTACCTGAACAACGGGAAGGGAAAATTTGTAAAGTCTGCTGATGCGCTTCCCAAAGAGACTGTTAACGGCTCTTGCGTCAGGGCTGCTGACTTTGATGGCGACGGTGATCTCGATTTGTTTGTCGGCGGACGTGTTGTATCAGGTTCTTATCCGACTGCACCTGAAAGTTTTATTCTAAGAAATGATAAAGGAAAGTTTACTGATGTTACCAAACAATATTGTCCGGAGTTACAATATATGGGAATGATTACCGATGCTTTGTGGTCAGATTTTGATAATGACGGAAAACCAGACCTTGTGATAACCGGGGAATGGATGCCTGTAACTTTCTTGAAAAATACAGGCAGTGCATTCATATCTATAAACGAAACATCAGGAATTTCCCAACATACGGGCTGGTGGAACAGTTTAGCAGCAGGTGATTTTGATAATGATGGCGACATTGATTACGTTGCCGGAAACCTCGGACTTAATACAAGTTATAAAGCAACACCGGAGGAGCCGATGACTATTCTTGCAAAGGACCTTGATCAGAATGGATCAATGGATGCTGTGGTATTTTGTTATGCAAAGGCAGAAGACGGTACAAGAAAACCGTTTCCTATGTGCACACGAGACGATATGATAGCTCAGTTAATATCTGTAAGAAAAAAATATCCGACCTATAAATCCTTCGGGCTTGCCTCTATGAATGATTTATGGAGCAAAAAAGACCGGGAAGATGCTATGGTGCTGCAGGCTACTGATATGGCTACAAGTTATATTCAAAACGACGGCAACGGTCATTTTACCATAAAATCCTTACCCGCCCAGGCACAAACGGCACCCGTCTACGGTATGATGTGCAAAGATGTGAATGAAGATGGAAATTTTGATCTTCTGCTGGTTGGCAATGATTACGGAATGGAACCTTACAGCGGAAGGCATGATGCTTTTTCAGGATTGTACCTTAAAGGTGATGGCAAGGGAAACTTCAGCAGCACCGACGTAACCGAAAGCGGGTTTTTTGTAAATGGTGATGCAAAAGGATTAGCAGCCATTCATACTGCTAAAAATGAAGACCTCCTTCTGGCCACCGAAAATCAGGACAGTTTAAAGGTTTTCAGGGAAAATGTAAAAAACGACAATGTAACTCCAAAATGGATAAACCTTAATGCCAATGATTTTTGTGCAGATATTACTTATAGTGATAGTAAGAAAAGACATGAAGAATTTTACTACGGCTCTGCTTTTTTGTCGCAGTCTTCAAGAAAAATGAGAATAGATAAAAATACAGTAAAAATTATTATTACTGATTTTAAGGGAAATAAGAGAGAAATCAATAGATAAATGAAAAATCCTGATTATTCTTTTATTTAAAAATTATGTTGTTTTGTTTGTTATTAAAGTACTATCTATTAGTATGAATATAAATACTATTTTATAACTACCGGCCAACCATTTATGTATTTTACCGGCGAGATACACATTACCCTTTTTACATAATGATCAGACCCCTTTGATTTTCCTTGCCTGGCTTTGTCTCTCCATATCGCATGATAAGCGATAAAAACATTTCCTTTGTCGTCTCTTACAATAGAATTATGTCCTGGTGCCAGCCATGTTGAATCTTTCTGCAAAATCTCGCTGTGCCCCGAACCATTTGCTTCCCCAAGACGAACAAAAGGCCCGAAAGCGCTGTCTGCTCTTGCCACCATAACGGCGTAATTAGCTTTGTCGCCACAACAGTTGTCACCGGAATAATACAGGTAATATTTGCCATTTGCATAATCGAGCCAACTGCCTTCAAGCAAAATACTGTAGCTTTTATCTTTGTGCGGATAAACAACATTTTTTGGCGAACTGCCGCTTTTAAAAGCCTTCCAGTCATCTGTCATCTCTTGTGCTTTTAAGGGTTCAAAACCCGAGCCCCAGTATAATATCTTTTTCTTTGTAACAGGATCAGTGGTTGCCATCGGATCAATGTTTACAAAACCTTTTCCGGTCACAAGAGGTGTTCCTTTATCAATAAAAGGACCTTTCGGGCTTTTTGAAAAAGCGACGCCGATACATTTATCTGTAGCTGTATCATCGGACTCAGCCGAAAAAAACATTACATATTGTTTCAGCAACGTATCATACAAAACATGCGGAGCCCAAAAATCCTGGGTGGTGTGTGCCCAGACAGGTTTTTGCGGCAGCGCATCTCCTTCAGGTTTCCAATTGGTGAGATCGCCGGAAGAAGCAACTTGTATGTTAGCCATTTTACCATTAACATCAGCCTGGGTAGCATAAGCGTAATACCTGCCGTCAGCCGCTTTTATAACAGTCGGATCAGGAAAGTCTTTATCAAATACAGGATTATGAAAAACATTTTTTTGAGCTGTACAACAAAGTATTGACAAGAATGCCAGAAAGCACAATACTGATTTTTCTTTGATCATATCTTTCTATATTTAAAATGAAGTTAGTTATATGCCTGCAATTGACGTTTTCAATCTTTTTAAGCAGGATTAACTGATATAAGCCATTTGCATAAATATTTTGTATCCGCAATCCAGGTTACAAAACAGCCTTATTGCGTACCTCATTACTGCTCTGATATTCCGAACTATTATTTGATTTCAATTTTATTTCCTGATGTTAACGCAAAACTTATCTTTACCATTTTACAAAATATCAATCAAAAATACGCATTATGACAAAAATCGCTGTAGCCAAAGGAGATGGAATAGGGCCGGAAATTATGGAGGCGGTGCTTCACATTTTTAAAGCTGCGGGTGTGCCGCTCGAATATGAATATGTAGATATGGGCAAATGGGTTTTTGATAAAGGCTACAGCAATGGAATGACACCAGCCGCACAGCAAACGATAGAAAATGTAGGCATTTTGTTTAAAGGCCCGATGGAAACGCCAAAAGGCAAAGGTGTGAAAAGCGTAAACGTAACTGCCCGCAAAACCTGGAACACGTATGCTAACAAGCGTGTTTTTCAAACCCTGCATGGCGTAGATACCGTTTTTTCAAAAGCCGGGATTATGATTGATATTACCATCGTACGTGAAAATATTGAAGATACTTATGGCGGTATCGAGCACATGCTTACCCATGATGTTGCCCTTAGCCGTCGTTTTATAACGCATCCCGGAAGTTTGCAGGTTATAAAATATGCTTTTGAAATGGCTAAAAAGAAAGGTACGAGGCGTATCACCTGCGGGCACAAAGCCAACATTATGAAACTGACAGATGGTTTGTTCCTCCAGACTTTTTACGACGTTGCCAAAGAATATCCCGAATTAAAAGCGGATGATATAATTGTTGATGACCTCTGCATGAAACTGGTAACGCGGCCAGATACTTTTGACGTTGTCGTTTTAACAAACCTCCAGGGCGACATTGTATCCGACCTTTGCGCCGGGCTGGTTGGTGGTCTTGGCTTTGCGCCTTCAGCAAACATCGGCGATCATATTTCTATTTTTGAGGCTGTTCACGGTACTGCTCCCGACATTGCAGGCAAAAATATTGCTAACCCGACTGCTTTACTGCTTAGTGGTTTAGCGCTGCTTCGCCATGTCGGGCTGATGCACGGCGCTGCAACTATCGAAAATGCTTTACTCTATACATTAGAGCAAGGTATTCATACCGGCGATTTTGGCGACAAATCAATTCCCGCTCTCGACACCACTCAATTTGCAGATGCCATTATCAGCAATTTTGGAAAAATGCCCGTCAGCAGTCCACGGCCGATGTTAGAAGATATGCCTGTTACCCCAACCGTTTTTAAGCTTGACGAAAATTCTATGATGGAAAATAATGAAGATGCTGACGAAACGATTATAGGCGTAGATATGTTTATAGAAAGCAACGAGCAGCCATCGGTCATAGCAGAAAAATGTCTCAGGCATACTTTTGGTCTTTTTAAATTGGTGACTATCAGCAATCGTGGCACACAGGTTTGGCCGACGGGCAGCATGTTTACAAACCTTGTAAATACGTATGCCTGCCGCTTTGAAAGTATTGGCGAGGTTCCCGTTACTCAAACAGATATTATAGAACTTTACCGGCATCTTGCCCAGGAGTTCAAAGTTTGTTCAACAGAGCTTTTAAATGTTTGGGACGGCAAAAAAGCATATTCGCTGGCCGCAGGACAATAACTTGTATGAACCGGGATTTATTGGATTTGCGGGATGATTGGTAATTATCAGAAAGTTAGCTATCTATCGCAGATTTATCTTCGGTTAAAATTTTTCTTAATTTCCCCCAAATCTGGAAATTTCGTAAATGTTGGTTTAGCAATTTCTGATAACTCTATAAATTGCGGGCAATAAACTTGTCGGTGGCAGTTCAATCTACAATCCTTGATATATCTAATTCTTGACACAAATAATTGGATTTACTTAGCTAACGGACTTGACCCTATTAGCAATAAACACCATGACGACTTACATTATGAGCTATTAAAATCATTGAAGGAGTTAAAGGATAAAAAGCAAGCTCAGGTAATAATCAATGAGATTATTGTGACAGAATGGAAAAGAAACAAAGAGCATTGTAAAGCCAAAATCAAAAAACTTGAACAGAAACTCACCAACAAGGACAATGCTTTTAAAGAAATTGAAAAGTATACAAAAGCCGATATAAAGCAACTACAGGAAGAGTTTATACAAAGCATCAAAGAAGAGATTAGTCAGAATGAGGCACACATACAAAATGTGGAAGATTTTATTTTCAACGAATGTGTAAAAGTGGAAATTTCGCAAGAGATAAAACTCAGAGTATTTGATTTATCTATTAATAACCAAGCGCCATTTCATAATAAGAAAAATAACGTGGGAGACGCTGCAATTCTTTTGAGTGCTGTTGAGTATCTAAAAAACAGACAAGATTATTTTGGCTATAAAGCCTTTTTTATTTCAAACAACATAGAGGAGTATACCGATAGCAAGAATTCAAAAGAGTTCCATCCACAATTAACTGCCTTGTTAAGCGAAGTAAATATTCAGTTCGAAAGAGTACTACCATCTGCGCTAAATATAAGTAAGCAGATTATCACAGAAATGAAGGAATTCTTTATTAAACTTGCAGAACATGCTGTTGAAGAATTTACGTGGGACTTGGACATTAAGGAAAGTGGAGTACTAATGTTTTTAGACGTTCGATATCATAATGAACATAAACAGCAAGAAGATTATTTAACTCTATGTGTTGCGAAGGACAATGGTCAAAACAGACCGAGGTTCATGTCATTTATATTACCCAATTACTTAAGTAACGAAAACGGTATTTTTTTATTCTTTACTGTAAATCAAGTTGATTATACTTCAAAAGAGTTCACAATAAATGCTGACGAAAGAGCAACAATCCAAGTTCACTTTGAAAGTGCTACGGAAGATACATTTACTGCAAGGATATTGGCCGGTTATGCGAAAGACGAGGAAACAGGTTTAATAACTGATGTTTTCCAGAACTTCCTTGAGTTTGACCATGTTTTTGTTATGTATTTTAACGATGATTTAAGTGCTCAGACCATATCAGTGCCACTCTTTTCATTTCGACAACAATATGTCTTATTGCCTAACTGAAAAAAACTATTGCCAACATCAGCTTGGCAAAAGCAGGGCTGAAGAATATAAATTGAACTAATTACCGTTATTGAACAACAGCAAGCGAAGCCACAGAACATTAATATCCTGCCTTCGCCGAGCTTTGAGTCGTTAACCTTTGCAATAATTAATTACAATAACTAAAGATTTTGTATTTTTATCCTATAATTTCTTGACGAATGCGCACCTTTATTTTTATTTCTTTTTTACTCATAGCTGCAACTGCTGACGCACAAACTTTTATGCCAGGCAGCTTTACTGATAATTATTACAGAGGCAGTCTTTTGAATAATATTCATGTAAATGACAGCGCTTTTAAAAAGAAATGGTTTGTCAGCAAATACAGTGGAATTTCTACCGGGTTTTCATTCTTTAAAGGAGGAAATGCAACTTTTGTTTCTGCACCCGTAGGTTTGCAGTTAAACCGCAGGCTTAATAATAATTTGTTTGCTTTTGCAGGCGTGTCCGCAGCGCCGTCTTATGTTAATTTCAATTCTTCCTTTATGAATGCTGATTTTAATAAAATGAATGCAAATAATTCATTTAAATCAAGTGCATTAGGAATATATTCAAGAGCAGAACTCGGTTTACAATATATTAATGACGAAAAAACATTCTCCATCTCAGGAAGTATTGGGGTTGAAAAAAGCAGTTTTCCAATGCCATTTTATATACCGGCAGGCAGGCAGTCTGGCGAAACAATACCAATCCGGAGATAATTTGTTACCTGTTATAATAAACAGCGTAAAAAAATTAACCGCAGAGAGCAGAGTATATAAAGAGTTAACGCAGAGAAAACCAAAACCTATCTCTCTCTGCGCAAACTCCCCCTCTCTTGTTCTCTGCGGTAAAAATATAACCTTATATTCTCTTACTGTTCTTATACTCGTTTTTAATCAACCACTGCAGTACCTTTTCTCTCTGGTCTCCCTGAATGATTATCTGACTGTCTTTGACGCTTCCGCCCGTTCCGCAAAAGTTTTTTAATTGTTTGCCAAGGTTTTCAAGGTCTTCTTCTCTGCCGGTAAAATTCTCAACCAAAGTAACAGCCTTACCTGCCCGCTGCTTTTTGTCTAATATCACTTTTAGCTTTTGCTGGTCTGGCCGTAATGTTTCCTGGATTTCTTCCGGATCTTCTTTAAATATGAAATTTGGGTCAGTGCTAAAAACAAATCCATTACTGTCAGATTTATTTTTTTTCATTGATTCACTTTTAATGATGTCTGTAAATTCTTTTATGCATGTAATTTCTTAGTTTTTAAGAAACGAAATTACCGGGTGGTAAAGAAGATGCCTTCTAAATTAACGACCTCGTAAAACAAAGCTTACTGTAATGCTTCATCAATTGCATCCAGCAATCCGTTTACCGGTTTATCTTCTCCCAATTGCCAAAACATGATACCGCCTAAATGTTTGCTCAATACATATTTTGTTTTCAGCATTATTGACTTTTTATCATCAAAAGTTATAAATTGTTTTTTTGCTGAAGAATACATATAAGGAGCTTTTGCAGTATCATCCCAATAAGCAGAAAAGCCTGCATTTTTTAAAGAATCTTTATTCAGCTTGTTATAAGAAATTGCTTTATCGAATTTACCTTTTTGATATAAACCATTGAGGCTGTCTTTATTCACATCAAAAATTCTCCCGTAAAAGGCTGCGCCAATAATTATTTTGTTTTCAGGCACGCCGATAGAGGCGAGGTATTTAACTGCATGATCGGTTGATTCAACCTGTTCTTTTGTTGAATACAAGGGTGTATGGTGTCCTGTCTCAGTACTGTTGCCATTAATTAAATCGTATGTCATCAGGTTAACCTTATCTGTCATTGGCATTACTTTATCCCACTCAATTGATTCTGCAAGAAATTTTGTAAATCCGCCTGCTGCAAAGCTTATTTCATGTGCAGGCCCCAGTTGTTTTCTTAATGTTTCAATTAATAATGTAAAGTTATGTTTGTCTTCCGACTTATACGTGTGTCCGGGGAAACCTTCTATTGCAGGGTATTCCCAGTCGAGATCGATGCCATCTGTTTTAAAATAATTATTTATTTTCTTTACAGACTTTGCAAATTCTTTTCTTCCTTCATCTGTTGAAAAAACTTCTGAACATTTCTCACAGCCGCCCCAGCCGCCTAAAGATAAAATTACTTTTAAGGCAGGATTTCTCTGTTTTAAAGAAACCAGCTTTTGAATAGTTAAAGTATCTTTTTGATTATTAACCCATAGTTCATTGCCTTTCAAATGACAAAAGCTAAAGATGATGTGCGTTAATTTTTCTACAGGATACGCGCTTACACTTTCTGCATCTCCTGCATAATAGGCTATGACGGCTGTTTTTTGTTTGTGTGTTATTTGTGCTGTTGCAGTCATAAAAAGAAATAAAAGAGAAAGAATAAAGCTGAATAACTTCATTTTCAGGTGTTAGATTTTTTGAAATAATTTTATTTATAAGAAAGAAGTTGGTTAATATTTCTACATCTAAGTTGCCGTCTTTTGCTTTATCTGGCAATCAATCCCCTGCTTTGCTGCATAGGTATAATATTAGGATCATGCCCCCGGAAATCGCGAAACATCTTCCCGTATTCAATAGTATTGCCACGGGATAAAATCATATCACGAAAACGCTGACCATTCGCTCTTGTTAAACCTCCGTGCTCTTCAAACCACGAATACGCATCGTCATCAAGCATTTCTGTCCACTGATAAGCATAGTAGCCGGCTGCATAGCCATTGCCCCAGATATGAAGGAAGTAGGTGGAGCGGTAACGGGGAGGCACCTCTGGTAAATCAAGCCCTGTTTTTTTTAACGATGCTCTTTCAAATTCATCCACATTTTTCAATGAGTCAGTTGGCGAAAGAGTATGCCACTGCATATCAAGTGCAGAGGCGGCTAAAGCTTCGGTTAACCTGTAACCCTGGTTAAATGTTCCGGCTTTTTTTATTTTATCAACTAATGTTTGCGGTATTGGTTCACCCGTTTTATAATGTACTGCATAATGATATAATACTTTAGGATCAAGAGCCCAATGTTCATTAAATTGCGATGGGAACTCTACAAAATCACGTGCTACACTCGTGCCCGAAAGGGTAGGATACTTTTGGCTTGCAAACAAACCATGCAAGCCATGACCAAATTCATGAAACATGGTTGTTACATCAGAAAAGCTTATTAGTGCGGGCTGGCCTTCTGCCGGTTTGGTGAAATTGCATACGTTATAAATTACAGGCATTGTACCTAACAATTTTGTCTGGCCAACCATATTGCTCATCCATGCGCCGCCCGATTTATTGTCGCGTTTAAAGTAATCGCAATAAAACAAGCCAAGGGTCGAATTGTCTTTGTCGAACACCTCGTATACCCTTACATCATTTTGATAAACCGGAAGGTCATGACGTTGTTTAAAGGTTACACCATACAGTTGATTTGCAGCATAAAAAACACCATCTTCAAGCACTCTGTACAATTCAAAATAAGGTTTGATCTGGCTGTCGTCTAAATCGTATTTTTCTTTGCGCACCTGCTCTGCATAATAATCCCAATCCCACGGCTGTAATTTAAAACCACCGTTTTGTTTATCAATCAGTGCCTGTATATCTGCAGCTTCGGCCTTTGCTTTAGCAGTGGCGGCAGGCACTAATTGTGCAAAAAACTTTTGAACCGCTTCAGGTGTTTTAGCCATTTGGTCCTGCAGCTTCCATTCTGCAAAGCTTGCAAAGCCCATCAGCTTTGCTTTTTCTGCCCTGATCTTTGCTATCTGGGCTATGGTGTTTCGCGTATCGTTTGAGTCGCTTTTTTCTGCCCGGTTTAACGAAGCTGACATTAGTTTTTGACGAATTGCTCTGTCAGATAATGATTGCAACACAGGTTGCTGGGTAGTATTTTGTAAAGGAATAAGCCATTTGTTATCAAGTTTTTTTGCTTTTGCATCCCTCGCTGCAGCATCCAACACACCCTGCGACAGACCTGCTAATTCCCCGGTATTATCAACAATCAAAGCACCGGCTTTAGCCGCCGCCAACAATTGGTTGGTAAACTTAGCGCTAAGAGAAGCTTCCTGTTCGTTCAGCTTTTTCAGCCGCGTTTTACTGGCATCAGTAAGCTTGGCGCCGGCAAGCACGAACTGCTGGTAAATGTATTCAACAAGTCGTTTTGCCTCTGCATCAGGTTTTAGCGGGTTACGATCATTATAGACCTTTTCTATGCGTTTAAACAATTTTGTATTAAGGTAAATAGCATCCTGGTGTGCAGCAAGCCGTGGAGCTTCTTCCTCCTGTAAGCTTTGCAATGCAGGGTTTGTATTGGCGCCTGTAAGCACATTAAACACATTGTTTGTGCGATCAAGCAGCCGCCCGCTTTTTTCCATTGCAACCAATGTGTTTTCAAAAGTTGCAGGTGCAGGATTGTCTGCTATTTTTTCGATCTCTGCCAAATGCACTTTCATACCTTCTTCAAAAGCAGGCTTAAAATCAGCATCTTTAATTTTATCAAAAGCAGGCGCTTCGTAAGGAAGCTTGCTTTGGCTGTAAAAGGGGTTTGATGCGGAGAAGGTGCTTTGACTTTTTCCACAAACAGTCAAAACAATTAATATAATTAGGAAGCGAAGCCTGAGCGATAGTTTCATTAAGATTATTTTTAGAATTCTCAAATATAAATGCAAGAGAAGTAATTGTAAAACAAAAAAACAAGTTAGGAAAAGTTCTTCTTGTGCCAACTTCTTTTTGAAGTTCCTGGTGTTTTTTGGGCCCCGCCAAAGATCATAAACAAAGGGACAGAACTATTGAAAATAATTGTGGGTAATTTTTAAATCTTATTTAAAAGTTTAATATCAGTTTTAAAAACAGTATGACGCGAGACATTTATAACTAATTGTTTTTTTAAAAGTATAATGTTTAATATTGTTTTTAATATTTCTATATTTATTTTATGACAATATATTCTTTTTATAACCAAAAAGGCGGTGCAGGTAAAACTGCCGCAGCAGTCAATATTTGTTATTTATCCACCGCAGAAGGATTGCGTACGCTTTTTTGGGATATTAATCCGCAGGGAGCTGAGAGTTTTTATTTCCAGGCAGATGCTGCTGTAAAGAACGGCGCAAAAAAATTTTTAAGCTGTGAACCTGATCTGCTTTCTGCTGTACAACCAGCTTGGTTTAACTGATTTTCTGAAAAAAGCTATTCTTACTATTTCAATCAAAACAATTTATGAGAAGAGAAATAACTTCATGGTACAGTCCTGCGCTTAATAAAGAAATGCCGGTAGCCTCTTACGGTCATTATGGATTTGCTGTTTTATTAATTCCTACGGCAGCCGCAGATTACCTTGAGTATGAACGGTTCCAGTTAATCCAGGCTCTTGAGCCAATGATAAACGATGGTAAGTTTCGTGTTTTCAGCATTGACAGCATCAACAGAGAAAGCTGGCTTAATTATCAAATGGAACCTGCCCACAGAGCCATTCGTCATAACCAGTTTAACGAGTATGTTTTTAACGAGGTTGTTCCTTTTATACGAAATGCCACGAGCAATGAAACTTTCATTTATACTTGCGGTGCATCATTTGGCGCGCTGCATGCTATGAACCTTTTTTTGAAACGGCCTGACATAATAAACGGAGTTATCTCCATGAGCGGCGTGTACGATCTTACAGAATATACAAGAGGATTTTGGGATGAGCAGGTGTATTTTAACAGCCCGATCCATTATATTCCCAACTTAGAAAACCCGTTTTATCTTGATAAGATAAGAGAAAGTCATCATATTCATATTTATACAGGCAGCGGAGAATACGAAGATCCTGATGCTTCGCGCAGATTCGCTTCTGTGCTATTTAATAAAGGTATCTGGTGCAACCTGGAAATCTGGGGCAGCGATGTCAGACATGACTGGCCCACTTGGCGGGCAATGCTGCCTTATATTTTAGGTAATAAATTTTAAACGAAACCTACATCTGTTGTTTTTTTAAAATCTCCATAAGTTTTTGTAATTATCATCGTTGTACAAAAAGACAAGGCTCACAAACATCTGTGGTTAATTGTTAGCTTTAGTCTTCATTTCTATATTCTTTTTTGGAATTTTAAGAGCTTTTTACACAAAAGTCTGTTTGTTTATTTGCTCACCATCCCATGGATATTTAACTTTAATTATAGTTGAAAAAATATTTACAATATGCAGTTAAGGGCGTTGCCATTTTAGTTGGCGCGTTACTTTTTGTATACATATCTGCTTACACATATATAGCTTTTAATAAAAATAAAATAATAAAGCAGGTAAAAGAACAGGCTGCTGACAGATTAAATGGTGATTTACAAATTGGTGATATCAGCCTTGGATTTTTAAGCACTTTTCCGCATATTTCTGTTTTACTCGAAAATGTTTCGGTTAAAGACACTCTTTTCAGCCAACACCATCACACATTTTTCGAGGGAAAAAAAATATATCTCAGTTTAAGCATAATAAATATTATTCAAAAAAATAATCCGGTTAATGGAATATTAGTTGAAAATGGACAGCTATATGTTTACACAGATACAAGCGGTTATACCAATGCTTATTTGTTTTCTCCTAAAAAAGACCTGAAGCCAGTCACAAAAACATCTCCGGTAAAAATAGATATAAAGACAATAAGATTAAGAAATGTAAGGCTAATTTTAAATGATCAAAAAAAATTCAAATTATATGATTTTGATGTAGCTAAATTTAATGCTGATATCAAAACCACAGACTCTGTTATAAGGTTAAAAACACAAAACAATATCCTTATTCACAGCCTTGCTTTTAATACTGCAAATGGCAGTTTTGCAAAAGAAGCAAAATTTGAGGGGGACTGTAACGTATTTTTTAATAAGATACAAAAGCAGCTTAGGTACAATGATCTTACTATAAAAATAAAAGGTCATCCCTTTACAGTCTCAGGCGTATTTAACTTTACAGACGCCCCAACATTTTCTTTTAAAGCAGCCTCTAAAAACATTGATTATAATTTTGCCAGGAATCTATTAACAGAAAAAAACGCAAAAGCTCTATCGGTTGTAAAGCTGGAGAAACCCATAGACGAGGTAACTGCCGAAATAAGCGGCCCGCTAAGCGGAGGTGATCCCCTGGTAAATGCTGCGTGGAAATGCAGCGGAAATAATGTGCATAGCCTGTATGGAAATTTTAGTAATTGTACTTTCAGCGGTACATATACTAATGAATTAGTTGCAGGGCAACCCCGTAAAGATCCAAATTCAAGATTACATTTTCAAAACTTTACAGCCGGTTGGGAAGGGCTTATTTTACACTCGAAAAACATCTATATGGACAATTTAGAGATCCCTGTAGTCAACGCTGATATAAAAACAGATTTCGATCTTACTCAACTTAACAACATAATAGGAAGCAGCACGCTTGATCTGCATCAGGGCAAAGGACAGTTAGACATAACGTACTCCGGACCTTTGGGGCAGAACACTAAAAAAAATACGATACTGAATGGTAAATGGACTTTTTCTGACGGCACACTCATGTATCACCCGAGAAATATCGAGATAAAAGATTTAAACGGAAATATTGTTTTTAAAAACTCAGATGTATATGTAAATGATTTCAGAGGCAATGTCCAGGGGAATAAAATAGTAATGAACGGCAGCGGTAAAAATCTGCTCGCTCTTATGCAAACTAATCCCGGAAAGATGTTTATAGACTGGAACATTTATTCACCTTTTTTAAACCTTGGCAGCTTTACTTCTCTTTTAAAAAAACGTACTGCAGCAATTAGAAAAAAGAATTCAACATTCAGGATTGGCCGTAATATAGATGAGATTATTTCACAGGCCAATTTTCATGTAGACCTGAAAACAGACCAGTTAGTATTTAAACGTTTTACCGCTACCAATGTAAAAGCCTCTCTTGGTTTAATGAATGAGAACTGGACACTTAATAATGTAAGCCTTAACCAAGGCGGAGGTTCAATGGTAATCAGCGGTAATTTAAATGAAAAAAACAACCAGTATTATGACGCAAATTTTAAAGTAAATGTGCAAAATGCAGACGTTAATAAAATTTTCTATGCTTTTGACAATTTTGGACAAACCGGAATTTCATCTGAAAACGTTCGCGGAAAACTTACATCTTCAGCAGAAGTAAAAATGGATATAGAACGTGATCTTTCCGGAACGCCGAAAAATATGCAGGGATTTATAGATTTTTCTTTAAAAAAAGGAGCATTACTTCACTACGAACCTTTGCGAAATATAGGACAGCTTGCATTTCCAAACAGAAATTTCGACGAAATCTATTTCGCCGAGTTAAAAGACCGGTTTGACATCAAAGACCGGGAAGTTGTCATCAACAGAATGGAAATAGAATCAACGGTGCTCAATTTATTTATAGAAGGTATTTACAGCCTTAAGGGCAATACGGATGTAAGTGTACAGATACCTTTAAAAAATATTAAAAAAAGAGACGAAGACTTTAAGCTTAAAAACAAAGGTGCCGATGCAAAAGGAGGCGCCAGCATTTATGTAAGAGGGCGGCCGGGAGATGATGGAAAGATTAAATTTAAATTAGACCTTTTCAGGAAGTTCAGAAAGAAAGGCGATAAGGAAAAGAATGATAAAGATAGCGTAGGAGGTAAATCTAAAAATTGAACAATTCTAACAGAACCGATTTGTTGATTAAATTGGTTATCGTGCATAGCCCACCGTTTAAACCGTGGGCTATGAAAAAAGCTTTCAAAGCAGTCCTTGCGATGCAAGAAATACTTACAATAAACTTTTATTTAGAAGTTCTGCATTTTCAACAAGTTCATAAAAATATTTTTTGGCTGCCAGTTTTTTCAACATAGCAAGGTGCTTTTCATGGTGCATGTCAGTTCCTAAAAAATCTGTCATTTTGTTTTTGATTAACTTTTCAGCTATTTTTTTTACCTGGGGGCCATAAGCTCCTGACAGTGATAATAAGTTTACCTGCAGTCTGCATCCCAGATCTTTAAAACGTTCGTATTGGCTAAATTGGTTATGGTAATAGTGATATCTTTCAGGATGGGCAATAACAGGCTGAAGCCCGAGTATTCTCAAATCATAAATAACTTTCTCAAAATTTGGAAATGGGGAGAGAAAAGACATTTCTACTAAAATATAATCTTTGCCTATAGTCAGCAGCTCTTCCTTTTTTGTATGAGCTATCAATTCTGTAAATTCATGATCTATCATATACTCTGCGGCTGCTTCTACCTTAATGTCTATACCAGCCTTTTGTAATGCAGCTTGCACCATTGCTAATTTTGGCAATATAGTAGCAGGACTGTTAGGGTACATATCAGACAGAATATGCGGGGTGCAAATGAGTTTACTGTAACCAAGCTTTTGAAGATCTTTTATAAACGCAACGCTTTGTTCCAATTCCTGCAAACCATCATCTATGCCAGGCAAAAGGTGAGAATGCATATCTGCACCGATAAATGATAAATCGGGAACAACGGCTTTGCCTGACTTTGTAAAAAAATTAAACATGCTGCTGATACTTCGTGGTGCAATATTAACTATAGATGAGACAGGGCCGGACTTGTATTTTTTATAAAAAACAATATGAAAACATTTTTAACAACTTTCTCAGAAAGATGATTTTTAGTCAGAAAATGTTTTACACTTAGCAAAATAGATTTGAAGCGGGCAGAAGAGAGAATGCTTTTAATTTTCGTTGGCATTTATCTCATAACTATCATATTCAATTGTATCAACCTTCCTCAAAAAGCGTGCAGGATTTCCTGCATAAATTCCGGGCTTTGTAATGTCTTTTGTTACAACCGCTCCTGCACCGATAACAACATTATCACAAATTTCTGCAGGTAAAATAGTCGCATTACTGCCAATAGAAACATTGTTGCCAATAGTTGTGCTTTTTAATAAATGCCGGTCTCCCAAAGCAGGACCGCCTGTTTTGAAAAGATCGTTTACAAACATAACACCGTGACCAATAAAACAATTATTGCCGATGGTAACCAGCTCACAAATAAAAGCATGGCTTTGCACTTTGCACCTTTCTCCGATAACTACCTCTTTCTGTATTTCTGTAAAGGGGCCTACAAAAGAATCTTGGCCTATTTTGCAACCATAGATATTTACAGGTTCTATTATAGTTACATTTTCACCAAAAATCACATCGCGTACACTTACTTGTAATGTTATATGTCTCATCTGTTAAGTATCCTTATTTTTATTTAAAAAACTAAATTTTTTTCATTTGAAAAAAGAGAAATAGTTCATTTGAAAAAAGAGAAATAAGTGTGCAAAAACAAAATTTCTATTGCTGTAACCTTAATAAGCTTTATACAGACTTTTATTGTAATTATTAGTGAAGGCTATAGCTGCCCATTACTGATGAAAGTTTTTAAACACACTTTTCAATAAATCTTTTAACGCTGTTTATGTTCATTTAGTTGTATTAAGTGTCAGTATTAATATTTTTTAAATAAATGGTGTAAGATATTCTACCGGGAATTCCACAATCATCACCTGTTCAAGACTTTCAAGCTTAACAAATACTTTTTTCTTTCCGCCTTTTAAAACAGTTCCTGTTGTATCCATAAATACTCCGTGATTTACCTTAATTCTCATGTCCGCATCTAAAGAGGATAGTGACTGCACTGAGACAGATGCTTGTTTTTCTGATAAAAATTTCTTGATTATATCTATTTCTGCATCTCTTATTACCGCAGGTTTGCCTGTATAATAAACAAAATTAAGTATACCATCTGTCATCAAAACTGCAGATTTCTCGTTTTCATCAATTCTTACAAATACATAAGAGGTAAACAAAGGTTCTTCCACAATTTTTTTCCGGTCGCTCCATTGTTTCTCTGTTTTTTTTAGCGGGCACCAGCATTCAACTCCTTTGCGCTGTAAAACACTGCTCACCTTTTTTTCCCACCTGGGTTTTGTATATAAAGCAAACCATTTTTTACTATTTTCCATAGGTAACCTTTTCTTATTCCAGGCCTTTACAGGCTCCCTTCTGCGAATTTAAAATTTAGGGTAAATAAAATATAAGGTGAAAAAATATAAGGCTTTTAACTAAAAACATCCTTTTAGTTTTTTTTAAAAAAACTGAAAGGTAAGCAGGGGAAGAATTTTCTAATCGGAGAAGGCTCAGCTAATAGTTGAATTAGCCTTATTACAAATTAAGAAGTAACAATAATCTCTATTGTTACTTCTTAAACAAACTCTTATATATCAATGCGTTGCTACATTATTTTGCTTCGACATGTCTTCTATCACATTAGCGGCTTCGTTTATGTAGATATCAGATTTTAAATTTTTCAGCCAGCTTTTGTAACGTTCGCCTTTATCTTTATCAACGTTATTATATTTTGAAGCATCAGCCTTTAAGCCTGCAAAAGGAAGCTCAAGCGTTAATTTTGCAAGACTGTCATTTTGTTTTACAGTTGCTCTTATTCCTTTTTGCTCTTCCTTGTATTTGTTCAGATTAAGACTATAGGTTTTATCGTTTTGCGTTGAAAGCCAGAGAGCATTTTTATTAATGCGGTTCAAATTAATATTATTCTTTATCCTTTGTTCACTCTTTGCCTTTATGGCATTAATATCGTAATCAGCAGGCCATTTTGTGTAGCTTGTTTTTTCAATTTCATCCCAGGGCATAGCGTTATCATTGTCTTTTTCACGAAACTTCAGGTACTCGTATTCGTCAGGCAAAACTACGTCAGGCGTTACTCCTCTTAATTGGGTAGAGCCTCCGTTTATTCTGTAAAACTTCTGCAGTGTAAGTTTGATAGCTCCATATTCTGTTCGTCCTGTAAAAAGATCCAGAGGGCGGCCAAAAGGTATGCTTCTCTGTACTGTACCTTTTCCATAAGAAGAAGAACTGCCTATGATAACCCCGCGGCCATAATCCTGGATAGCGGCTGCAAAGATCTCTGAGGCAGAAGCACTAAATTCGTTTATCATTACGGTCAGTGGTCCCGTATATAATACTGTTTTATCATTGTCTCTCAGAACTGTCGGCCTTCCTTCCCTGTCTTTTACCTGCACCACAGGGCCTTCAGGTATAAATAAACCTACCATTTCAACCACTTCGGGCAGGTATCCTCCGCCATTGTTGCGTAAGTCCATTACTACACCCTGTACACCTTCTGCTTCTAATTTCTGCAGTTCTTTTGCTACATCCTGGGCGCAGCGGTGACCATCGGGCTTTTCATAATCAGCGTAAAAGTCAGGTAAATAAATATACCCGATTTTTTCCTTGCCGTTAATGATTGCACTGCGCACATACACTTCATCCTGCACTATTTCGTCTCTTATAATTGAGACGATCTTAAGAGCGCCGTCCTGTTTTCTCAAAGACAGCCTTACTTCTGTGCCTTTGTTTCCCCGTATTATTTTTACAGCATCTTCAACCGCAAGACCCGTCAGCTCAACAGGTTCGTCTTTTCCCTGTGCTACTTTGGTCACTATATCTCCCACCTGTATCTGCCCGCTCTTCCAGGCAGGGCTGCCGGTAAGCAGGCTGGCAACTTTTATATTTCCATCTTCATCTTTCAGCGAAGCGCCGATACCATAAAATTTTCCGCTCATCTGCTCATCAAACGATCTTTTCTCAACCGGAGGAAAGTAATCTGAATGCGGGTCCATATAAGCAGTAATGGTGTTGACAAAAAGGTTGAAACGATCATCATCATTAAATTTTAATTTTAAACGGTCAAAATTTTTGTCCATCATTTTTCCCACTTTCTCTCTTGCTTCTTTTTCCAGATCCGCATTGTTTTTTACAATTGTGTCTTTCCTGGCTTTTAGTTTATCGCGCTGGTCAGTAAGCTCGGTATACCGTTCCAGGGTCAGAAACTTCAGTTTTTTCCTCCACATATCTCTCCGCTGGCTTTCTGTGGCAGCAAAATCAAGTTTACTTCCATCTATAACAATTTCTTCATTTGCGGTAAAATCAAAAGGTTTTGAAAGCATTTCTTTATACATACTCATAACTTCCTGCATGCGCTTAGCATAGATCGCATCTACTGCAGGAACAAATTGAATAGCTGCGCCATGAATTTCATCATCAATCGAATTTTGATATCTTTTTAAGGAATTGATGTCTGCCTGAAGAAAAATATTTTTCTCAGGATCAACTGCAGCTAAAAATTTTTTAAAAATCTGCTCCGAAAAGTTATCATTTATTGTTTTGGGTTTATAATGATTTTGTTCGATTATAGTTCCAAGGGTAGTTAGTATTTTTTGCTGTGTAGAAAGAGAAGTGCCATTCCCTTCCTGTATTTGAAAAGCCCAGAAAATAGCGGCAAACAAAACAACGAGCACTATAGGAAGTACCTTACGTTTAAGCATAAATTGAAGTATTTTTTTCATTCGTATCAAAAATAAAGTAAAAAGGCTTTTAATCTGTTTTACGGTTTTATCTTAACAAAGGTTTTACCAGCCTTTTTATTTAACTGATCAGACATTCATTTTTTCTAACAACCGAGGGAATATGAGTTATAATACTAATAAAAATGATGCTAATTTTCAAATTTCCACAACAAATGCTTTTAAAATACCTGTTTTTCCAAAAAGGCAGGGTGTCCGGAGCTATAAGCACGTGAGTTCGTCTTTTGCCTGAGTTTTATATAATAGATTTTATCACGAAAAATGCTTTTAAACTTAATTAACACAATTTCTGCTTTTTGCCAGATTTGTAAGACGGGGGGCTGCGCAAATTAGTGAAAGTTTTTAAAGATTTGTAAATTGAAATAATCAGAAAAACATGAAAAGAAAATTTATTATGAGGATTGTTATAAACTTCAACACTTCAAATAAGAATTAGCTGTTAAACTACCATTACTTCCCTTAAAATCAATACTTTTAAATTGAAAGTACAAAGAAGCAAATGATACAACTGGAAAATGTTAGCAAACAGTACAATAATACCAAGGCGGTTGACGATATTTCTTTAGAAGTAAAAGAAGGTGAAACAGTTGTGTTGCTGGGAACAAGCGGCTGCGGTAAAACGACTACGCTTCGCATGATTAACAGGCTTGAAGAACCAACTTCAGGACATATTATTGTAAACAGGCAAAATATACAAGAACAGCGGGCTGAAAAAATGAGGCGTGGAATAGGCTATGTCTTACAGCATCATGGATTATTTCCGCATTATACGGTGGCTGAAAATATTGCCATCGTACCTAAGCTTTTAAAATGGAATAAAGACAAAATAAATAGCAGAACCGAAGAATTATTGGAGAAGCTGCAATTACCTGAAACATTTGCAAACGTATACCCGGCACAGCTTAGCGGAGGACAGCAGCAGCGTGTAGGTCTGGCAAGAGCATTGGCAGCTTATCCGCCTGTGTTGCTGATGGATGAACCGTTAGGCGCTTTGGACCCGGTGACGAGGGCGGACATAAGAAGAGAATTTGGTACACTCGATGAATTGAAAAGAAAAACGATACTGATGGTTACACATGATGTGCGGGAAGCATTTGAATTGGGTGACCGTATCTGCCTGATGGACAATGGTAAAATTGTGCAGATAGGAAAGGCGACAGATTTGTTGTTTAGTCCTGCCAATCATTTTGTCAGATCTTTTCTAAAAGAACAACAATTTCAGCTTGAGCTTGAAAGTGTTCTTATAAAAGATATCTGGCAATTTTTGCCAAAAGCGATCAACGGAACGGATGAAAAAGTATTTTCACCGGAAAACAATTTATGGCAGGTATTGGAAACGATATCAGTCGCAGCACAAACAGGTTCTAAAAGATTTGTTTCAATTCTTAATAATGATAAAAAACAAATTGATATTACTTCTCTGATGGCTGCTTTTACCCAATATAAAAATTCGCTTACGTATGAATGAGCAACAGCAAAGCCTTTGGAGCTTTATGCTGCAGCAATCGGATAAGTTGTTTGAGCAAACGCTTGCCCACATAGGCCTGACTTTTATTTCTTTGTTTTTGTCAATAATTATAGGAGTCCCTGCCGGTATCTGGATAAGCAGGCAAAAACAATGGAGCTCTGCTGTACTTGGCATTGCAGGCATACTGCAGACAATTCCAAGTATTGCGTTGCTGGGTTTTATGATTCCTTTGTTAGGTATTGGCGTAAAACCAGCCATTGCCGCACTGATGCTGTACGCATTTCTGCCGATTATTCGCAATACTTATACAGGAATAATCGGTGTAAACGCAGCCGTAACGGACGCGGCAAAAGGAATGGGAATGACTCCGTCACAAATTCTTTACAAGGTTGAGCTTCCCTTAGCAATGCCGGTGATACTTGCAGGCATCAGAACGGCTACTGTTATAAATGTAGGCGTAGCAACACTTGCAGCATATATTGCTGCCGGCGGATTAGGTGAATTTATATTTGGCGGCATAGCTTTAAACAATACCAATATGATTTTGGCCGGTGCTATTCCTGCTGCGTTGCTTGCCATTATTTTCGATTTTCTTCTCGCAAAAGTTCAACACTTACATATTAAAAAAACAGGAAAAGCCTTTATCATTATTCCTTTGATTTTGATTGGCCTTTCATCTTTTTACCTGTTTCCTTCTGCTGTCGGCAGTAAAATGCTTGCAGGTTTTACGCCTGAGTTTATGGGCAGAAGTGACGGTTATTTAGGATTAAAAAACAAATACGGATTAAAGATAAGAACGGTTGTAATCAGCGACGCAGTGATGTATAAGGCTGTTTACGAAAAACAATTGGATGTAATAAGCGGCTACAGCACTGATGGCAGATTAAAAGCATATAATCTCGTTGTGCTTAATGACGACAAAACAATTTTTCCACCGTATTATGCTGCACCAATTGTGAGAGAGGATGTTTTGAAAAAATATCCCGAACTTGAGCAAACACTTAATATTTTATCGGGCAGGATTAACGATTCGATAATGACCGAACTTAATTACCGCGCAGATTACCTGAAGCAATCTCCTGAGAAAGTGGCCAAAGATTTTTTAACTGAACAAAAGCTGTATAAAGAACCTCGAAATGGTAATAAAGGCGTAATAAGAATGGGTTCTAAGATTTTTGGAGAACAATACATTCTGCTGCAGATGTATGCAATTTTACTGAAAGGGAATACAGACCTGAGCGTAGAAACAAAAACAGGCCTCGGTGGTACGAAAATTTGTTTTGATGCATTAACCAATAACCAGATTGATCTGTACCCTGAATATACCGGAACCGGATTGCTGGTTATATTACAGCCAGATAAGAATACAGTGCAAAGCATTATTAAAAATAAGGAAAGCGTTTTTACATTTGTACAAAAAGAGTTTGGGAGAAAATATGGCATAAAATGGTTGAAACCGATTGGATTTAATAACGCATATGCATTGATGATGAGAAAGAAACAGGCAGCAGATTTAAAGATTGAAACTATTTCACAATTAAAAATGTATATTGATAACAATTAGCAGCATGAGTTTATTAGAAAGATATACAGCCGTCAGAAAAAGAACAGAAGACATTTGTGAACCGCTCGAAACAGAAGATTATGTAGTGCAGCCGGTCGCAGATGTCAGTCCGCCCAAATGGCACATTGGTCATACAACCTGGTTTTTTGAAACCTTTATTTTAAAAAATTATTATCAGGGTTACCAGGAATTTAACGCTGATTTTAATTATGTATTTAACAGTTATTACGAAACTATAGGCGCAAGAGTTATACGAACCGACAGGGGAAACTTAAGCAGGCCGACAGTTATAGATGTTAAACTTTATCGCAAATATGTAGACGAAGCGATGACAAAGCTGATAGAATGCAGCTGCAACCAAGATGTAGAAGAATTATTAGAATTAGGTTTTAACCATGAAGAGCAGCACCAGGAACTTTTATATACTGATATAAAATACATTTTAGGTAATAATCCATTGTTTCCTGCTTATAAAAAAAATTTGTCTAAAACTATTAAGAATTCTTCCATTGGCGGATTTATTAGCCTTGATGAAGGAATATACGAAATAGGTTATGAAGGAAATGGTTTTTGCTTCGATAATGAACTGGAAAGACATAAAGTGTATCTTTCTCAATACCAGATAGCCAAAAACCTGGTTACAAATGGGGAATACATAGAATTCATTGAAGCAGGAGGATACAGTAATTTTACGCTTTGGCATGCAGAAGGCCTTGATTGGGTAAGAAAAAATAATATAGACAGCCCGATGTACTGGCATTTTATAGACGGCATCTGGCATCATTATACTTTTGAGGGATTAATACCTGTTAATGCTGAGGGCATTTTAAATCACGTCAGTTTTTACGAAGCGGCAGCTTTTGCATCATGGAAAGGAATGCGGTTACCAACAGAATTTGAATGGGAAGCAGCCGCCCACCATTTCGATTGGGGCAGCCGCTGGGAGTGGACTGAAAGCGCTTACCTTCCTTACCCGGGTTTTAAAAAAGCGCCTGGAGCGATTGGTGAGTACAACGGCAAATTTATGGTCAACCAAAAAGTGCTTCGCGGAGCGTCTGAAGTAACTTCTCCGGGACATAGCCGCATTACATACCGCAACTTTTTTCATCCGCACTTACGCTGGCAATACACAGGTATCAGGCTGGCACAATAAAGAAACATGAATACTTTTTTAGAAGACGTTTTGAGAGGATTATCTGCAAAAGACAAATTTCTTCAGTCAAAATATTTTTACGACGCCAAGGGTGATACGCTGTTTCAAAAGATTATGGGATGTTCTGAGTATTATCCTACCAAATGTGAAATGGAAATTTTCACAACACAAACTGATAATCTCGTTTCAGCTTTAACTAAAAATAGCAGCGAATTTGATATAGTGGAATTAGGTGCCGGCGATGCAACAAAATCCGTTCATCTGCTAAAAAGACTATTAGATAATAAAGTCAGTTTTACTTATTATCCTGTTGATATTTCTGCAAATGTTATAAACCTGCTTCATACATCGCTTCCTCAAAAGCTTGCCGGGTTGCAAATGCATGGATTAAATGGCGAATATTTTGACATGCTCGAAAAAGCAAAAACATTGTCCGGTAAAACAAAAGTGGTGCTCTTTTTAGGAGGCAACATAGGAAATGTTCCGTTTGCAAAGGCAGGTGAGTTTTGTAAATCAATGCGAGATCACCTGATGCCGGGAGACCTTGTTTTAACAGGATTCGATTTGAAAAAAAATCCGATAAAAGTCTTAGATGCCTATAATGATAAAACAGGTTACACCCGAGATTTCAACCTTAACCTGCTATATAGAATAAATAAAGAATTGAAGGGCAATTTTGTAATTAAGGATTTTTATCACTTTCCGACCTATGACCCTGTAACGGGAGCCTGCAAAAGCTACCTGGTAAGTTCTAAAAACCAAAGGGTTGAAATTGCCGACAGTACTTTTTATTTTGAAGAAGGAGAACCGATATTTATGGAAATAGCCCAAAAGTATACCATAGAGCAAACAGACGAACTTGCTATGAAAAGCGAATTCAAACCTAAACAGCATTTTCTTGACTCAAAAAAATGGTTTTTAGATACTTTGTGGCAATGCGGGTAGTAATACAAATTTATATTCTTCCAAACTTGCTGTTGCAAGAAAAAAAAAATTTTCTTTTTTAAAGGTTTGATTTTTACAGTAATATTTATTTGTTAGATTTTTGTATTCTTATTTCTGTTAAAAGCCCTTTTAAATCATTCATTTTTACCCATTTTCTTTATTTAAAAAATAATATTTCTGCAGAGGAAAATTATTATATCTTTTTTGCGTTATTAAGAGTTACTTTATTCCCTTAACTTATTTGTCTGGCCAAAGTAAATGTAAGAAAACCAAATATGTCAGAAGAAAAAACCAATGCTGTTAACGACGATAATATTTGTGTTATAAAAAACGAAAACATTTCGGTAGATATAAGCATATTATATGAGGTTTCCGGAAATGATAAGAGCTTTGTCTATAAAACAGTTAATACTTTTTTAAAGAATATGCCCCAAACGCTTCATAAAATTCAGCAGAGTGTAGACAACCTGGATTGGGAGAATGTTTACATTTCTGCGCATTCTGCAAAATCCTCACTTTCGGTTATTAAAGCCGATGACCTGCTCGATTGGATGATAATGTTAGAGGAAGATGCAAGAAATAAAATAAATCTCGACAATGTACCCGATCTTGTAAAAAAAATTAAAGAAAAATATCTTTTTGCAGAAGAAATTTTAAATGAGAGATTTTCTAAGAAATGATAAATAATAATAGAATTCAGAAAAGAATGTAAGAATTTGAAATCACAAAGAGAGTTAGTAATCCTCTTTACAATAATCTGATATGAAAGTTTTAGTTGCAGAAGACGAAGAAGTTATGCTGATGACTATAGAAATGAAATTGAAAAACGAAGGATTTGAAGTGGTATGTGCCCTTGATGGCCGTGAAGCGCTTAGGATATTAGAATATTATACACCGGATATTATTATTACAGATATATTAATGCCTTATACTTCGGGGCTTGAATTAATAAGTATAGTTAAATCAGGCAAAAACAAAAAAATTCCAATCATTGTTTTATCAGGTCTCGGAAATGAAAGCACAGTAATGGAAGCATTTCAATTAGGTGCGGACGACTTTGTAACCAAGCCTTTTAATCATATTGAATTATCAGTAAGAGTAAAGAGATTATTGAAAATGCAAAAAACTTCTGTTAAAAGTGAATAATTAGATTTGTTTCTTAGTCCTTATAACCAACCTTTTTAGCCGTATTTTTTTTATTCCTGTAAATGAACTCAGCTATTATTAAAACGAACGCCTTAGAAATTAAGGCGTTCGTTTTAATAATACAACCATAATAAAATTATTCTGCTTCGGCTACCACTTCTTTAACTTCAGGAATCATGCGTTTCATCATGCCTTCAATACCCGCTTTTAAAGTTATCATGCTTGACGGGCAACCACTGCAGCTTCCCTGGAGCATAAGATTTACAACTCCATCATCATAACTTTTAAACTGTATTGCTCCGCCATCCATTTCGACGGCTGGCTTTACATAATTTTCCAATAGTTCCTTTATACGTTTTACCACATCATCGTCATCCGCACTGATGTCGTTACTTGCATCGGATTTAAGTACAACTATTTCTTCTTCATTTACGACCGGTCCACCGTTTTCGAGGTAATCCTTCAAAAATTCTTTAATAGTGGGTATTACATCCTGCCAGTCGTCTGTCTCAGTAGTCTTGGTAAGGGTAACAAAATTGCTGGCGATAAATACACTTTTAATAAAAGGAAAACTAAAAAGCTCTTTTGCAAGCGGAGAAGGCGCGGCAGTATTTTCATCAGGGAAATCAATGCTCTTTCCCGGATATAAAAGTTTGTTGGCTACAAACTTCATTGTTTCAGGATTTGGAGTCATCTCTGTATAAATACTAATAACGGGATTACCTGTTTTTATCATAATTTAAAATTTAGACACAAGCAAAGGTAAGAAACAGCATTCAGAATAATAATATTTTAAGAATTTTACAAGCAATACTAATATTGATTTATCTTAAAATCCATTTTTTTTAACTTAGTATGGTTAGGAGATATATTTAAAGCTAAAAAATAACTGTTAGAATTAAATTAATTAGCATTATTTCAAAAACTACAATTCATAATTGTGAAAATTACCTTAAAAAGTATTAAGCAGAAAAAAGTATCAGAAGTATTTTAACCGGGAATAAATCTAAAAAAAGATTATCTAAAATTAAAGATATCAATAGCAGGTATAAAAAAGCTCAGCAGACTTTTTAGGTCTGCTGAAGCTGTATGGATATTAAATTTTACTGATTCAATTCTAATGTGGTAAACTATCGGTATGAGTAGTAGTAGAACTTGTGTCAGTAGTAGAAGATGATGATCCGGTTGTACCGCTACCAGTTGTGCTGCTGCTATCAGTACTCATACCAGAAGTACCAGATGTGCCGGTACCAGAAGTACTAGTACCATCTGTGTTAGTTTGACCAGCTTGTTGAGATGGGTTACAATAAGCAAGAGAGAAACCTATTGCTAACAAAACAATTACTTTTTTCATATAAAAAATTTTAGACATTCACACTATTATCATGCCATCTTCTGTTTTTTTTAATAATTTTTTTATAGAATTATACTTCGTAATCATTTTACATAATTCTAAGCTTCGCATAGTTAAGCATGATCTTCTTTTCACCGTTATGCTCAAACTTAACTGTTGCTATCGGGTTGTGTGCCGATCCCTCCATTTTTAAAACTTCTCCAAAACCAAATTTCTGGTGCTCAACTTTTTGCCCTTCCTGCAAACCTGATGTATTACTGGCTGCAAAACCAGCGGTAGGCACGTGCTCAACCACTTTAGGAGCAACCTGGGCAGCCGGCATATAAGCAGGTTTAGACTCTTTTCTGTTTGGTGGGGGTCCGTATTTTTCAGCTATTCTTGCGCTGTTGCTTTGCCAGCCGCCACCGCTGCTCATTCTGTCAAAAGCAGAGGTGCCTCCAAAATCGTTGTATCCCTGGTTGCGTGCGCCGCCGCCGGCAAAACTCCTGTCAATATATTGCTCCGGCATTTCCTCTATAAAACGGCTTGGTTCGTTTTGCACCAATTGGCCAAACCGGTAACGGGTGTTTGAGTAGGTGAGCCATAAATTTTTTTTTGCCCGTGTGACAGCTACATAAAACAATCTTCGTTCTTCTTCCAGCTCTTCACGGGTATTTATTGACATAGCGCTGGGGAACAATGTTTCCTCAATTCCGCCTACGAATACACAGGCAAACTCAAGGCCTTTGGCGGCGTGTATTGTCATCAGCTTAACTACATCACTATTTTCTTTATCCTCATCTGCATCTGTAAGTAAGGTAATTTGCTGCAGGTAGCTTCCGAGACTTTTATCACCTAACTCTCCGTCATCATTGCCTGGGCTTTCTGTCCATTCTTTTATTGAATTTAATAATTCCTGGATGTTTTCATACCGCGCAAGGCCTTCAGTTGTTTTATCATTAAAAAGTTCCTTTATAATATTTGTATGCTTTCCAACCTGTACAGCCACATCATAAGCATTCTTGCTGTTAAGCATACTTTGAAAATACTTAATCATTGTTACAAAGTTACTGACAGCCTCAAGCGTACCGGCTTTAAACCCGAACTCACCTGCTTTTGTCAGCACTTCCCACATACTTATATTATGCTCATTGGCAAATATTACAGACTTTTCAATAGTGGTTTTTCCTATACCGCGAACCGGGTAATTAATTATTCTTTTTAGCGCTTCTTCATCCTGCGTATTTACAATAACTCTTAAATAAGCCAAAACATCCTTTATTTCTTTTCGCTGATAGAAACTGACACCCCCATATATTCTGTAAGGAATGCCCATTCGGCGAAGACTTTCTTCAAATGAACGGCTTTGGGCATTAGTACGATACAAAATGGCAAAGTCGCGATTATAAAAATGATTCCGAAGCTTTTGCTCCTGGATGCTGTCTGCTACATACTTTCCTTCATCATTGTCGGTCATTGTACGCACAAGACGTATCTTTTCGCCTTCATGGTTTTGTGTCCAGAGGTCTTTGGGTATTTGTCCTTTATTATTTTTTATAACCTCGTTGGCAACCTGCAAAATGCTCTGTGTGCTTCTGTAATTCTGCTCCAGCTTTACCACTTTCACATCGTCATAATCTTTTTGAAACTGCAAAATGTTCTCAATAGTCGCGCCGCGAAAGCTATAAATACTTTGTGCATCATCGCCCACTACCGCGATATTTTCATGTACTGCAGCTAACAGTTTTATAATCTGGTATTGCACAGCATTTGTATCCTGGTACTCGTCAATCATTATGTATTTAAACTTGTGCTGGTACTTGTACAATACTTCAGGAAAATCGCGCAGCAATTCATACATTTTAAACAGCAAATCATCATAATCCAAAGCTCCGTTCTTAAAGCAACGGGCAGCATAGCTTTGATAGATCTGACCAATCAACGGTCGGTTTGCTCTTAGGTCTTCCTGCTGTATATAGTAGTCATTTTGATAATCAATTGGTCCAACCAAAGCATTTTTAGCCTGTGATATCCGATTATGCACTACACTGGGTTTATAGTGTTTATCATCGAGGTTCATTTCATTAATAACTGTTTTCAGCACGCTGCGACTGTCGTCAGTATCGTAGATAGTAAAATTGTTAGGAAAGCCAATTTTTGTCGCTTCAGCCCGCAGTATCCTTGCAAAGACACTGTGAAAAGTTCCGATATATAAATTTCTTGCTTCTGTGTTACCCAGAATTTTTTCCACCCTTTCCTTCATTTCTGCCGCCGCTTTGTTGGTAAAAGTGAGCGCCAGTATATTAAAAGCATCAATTTTATGTTCACTCATCAGGTGGGCAATGCGGGTAGTCAGCACTTTGGTTTTGCCGCTGCCTGCTCCCGCCACAATCATAATCGGGCCTTCTTTATGTATTACCGCTTCGCGCTGCGGTTCATTCAGGTCATTCAAATAATTAGACATAGAGCAAAGTTACATCCTTTGCCCGTCCTGCTCAAGCAGATTATGCAGCTCTTAATAAAGTGTTAGGAATTTTTGGAAGGAACCGGCTACAGGAATTCTATTCAGACACTATTACCTGACACTCTTTCAGAATTTAAAAATAAACATTGTAAATTTTATTGTTTTAAGGCCTTTAGCAGTTAGAGTTCTTTTGCAGCCTATTGATAGAAGTCAAACGGTGCTTGCGTGATATTGCCATAAATTCGCGTACTCTCCCTTATTGTTAATTAATTCCTGATGCGTACCTTATGTTAGCTATGTTTAATGGTATGTCTTTGCTTGCTTTTCAAGAAGCTTTTCGTAACAATGATGATTGTATAAAATACTTGTATGAGATGAAATGGTCCAAGGGTTATAAGTGCAGTAAATGTGGAAATGATAAAGCAAGAACAGGTAATTTATCTGTCAATAAGCGGTGTTTAAGTTGCCGGTACGAAGAGTCGCCAAAAGCAAACACTTTATTTCATAAGATAAAGTTTGATTTGATTAAAGCTTTTCACATTTGTTACCGTAGCGGTGTATCTAAAAAGGGAATGTCCACAACTGAACTATCAAGGGAATTAGATTTGCGTCAAAAGACATGTTGGGCATTCAAACATATAATACAGGTGGCTATGGCAAGCAGTGAACAATATGCTCTTCAGGGAAACATTGAAGTAGATGAATTTGCAGTTGGCGGTCAGGATGAAGCAGAACAGGGAAGATCCAAAGGTGATAAAAAGATAATAGCCATAGCTGTTGAAAAACCTTCATCTAAAAGTATGGGAAGAGCTTATGCGATGAAAATAGAAAATTACAGTGCAGATGAGATAGGAAAGCTCTTGAACAGGCATATTTCAAAGCAAGGCAGTTGTATTAAAACTGATTGCTGGACAGCGTATGAGAAATTAGGCAAAGAATGGAACATTGAGCAGGTTAAATCAGATAAGGGTAAAAATCTTCCTCAGATGCATATACTGATAATGAATTTTAAAACATGGCTAAGAGGAATTCATCATAAATGTTCAGAAAAATATATGCAATGTTACCTGGATGAATTCTTTTTCAGGTTCAACAGAAGGGTATTTGGTAAGACTATATTTCATAAACTAATCAGTAGAATGGTAGACCATAAACCTCTTTACCATAACATTTTGCAACCTAAAAGCCTAATTCTACAATTTTATTTATAAAAATGAGGCAAATGAGGCCATTTTATATGGTAGCTATTCACACTGCCAGTTTATAATCCAATTTCTGAAAGACTTATAGAGGCGGCAATACAAAAAAAAGCAGCAATCTTTAAAACAAAATAGAATGTCACCAGGTTATAAGAATTTACAGGAATAGAACAAAATCATTTAGTGCCGAACACCTTTTTTACTTCCCAAACATCCTCTCTAAATCATCACCCTTAAACTCCAGATATGTAGGATTGCCATTTGGAGTCACATTTGGAACCTCGCAACGAAACAATTCTTCTGTTAGCACTGTCATTTCCTTTTGCGCTAAGGCTTTCCCGCTTTTTATGGCTTGCTGTTTGGCTACACATCTTACTAATTTTTCACGTTTGCTGAACTTAATATCGTAGGTAAAGTGTTTGTATTGTTCAAGCAGCAATTCAATAACCATTTTTTCATTTCCCTGTAAAATGTCTGCAGGTGTTCCCTGCACTACAAATGTATTGTTGCCAAAAGGTTCAATCAGATAACCAAGCACTTTCAAATCTGGCAATAATTCTTCCATCAGTACCGAATCTGCTCCATTCAATTCAATTGCTGATGGAAAAAGGCTTTGCTGTGCAGGCATCTGTTTTCCATTTGCAGCCTCACTATATCTTTCATACAATATTCTTTCATGCGCCTGTTGCTGGTGAATGAGTAAAAACCCACTGTCTGTAGCAACTGCTATATAGGTTTGATGAATTTGAGTGAGCGGAACATTAGTAAGCAATAAAGGACCGCCTTTTGGAACTGTATCTGCAAAAGTGTTTAATTGCTCTCTGCCTGTCAACTGCCAACTGTCAACTGCCAACTTCTGATCTGCAGGCTCGTAAAAATCTTTCCAGTTCTTTAATTCGCTCCTGTTTGTTCCTTCAATTTTATGCGCCTGGTTTTTTTGGGTAAATGTTTTAAACAGGTTGGATGAAGCAATTGCCTGCATCCGCTCTTCACTGGCAGGTTTTGAGATAGCTTCCATTTGCTGTATGTCTGCATTCAGGCTAAAATCGAGCGAGGGCGCAATGCTGAACTGGGCAAGCGCATGTTTTACACCTGCCTGTACAAATGCATATACAATCTTTTCATCTTCAAACTTTATTTCCTGCTTTGTTGGGTGCACATTTATATCAAGTTGCGAAGGATCGAGATCTATAAACAAAACATACATAGGAAAGCTGTCTTTTGCAATCATATCACCGAAAGCATTCATCACCGCATGATTTAGATAAGCACTTTTTATGAAGCGGTTGTTAACAAAAAAATACTGGTCGCCCCGTGTTTTCTTTGCTGTTTCAGGTTTACCGACAAAACCATAGATGTTCATATAATCGGTATTCTCGTTTACACTCACCAGTTTTGAACTGTAAGAGGTTCCTAAAATTTGTAGAATGCGTTGCTTAAGGCTTCCTGACTCCAGGTGAAAAACCTGCTGACCATTGCTGGTTAAGGAAAAGAAAATATGAGGGAATGCCATAGCGACACGAATAAATTCATCAATAATGTGACGCATTTCAGCAGCATTGCTTTTTAAAAAATTCCTTCTTGCCGGCACATTAAAGAAAAGATTCTTCATGCAAATGTTTGTTCCGGGCGAAGTGCTGCAGGGTTCCTGTTTTTTTACTGTACTGTTTTCTATTTCGAGGCAGGTGCCAATTTCTTCATCCGGTTTTTTGGTTTTCAATTCTACCTGGGCTACAGCAGCAATAGAGGCAAGCGCTTCTCCCCTGAAACCCATTGTTTTTATCTTAAAAAGATCTTCAATGTTAGAAATTTTGGAAGTGGCATGTCGTTCAAAAGACATTCTTGCATCCGTTTCAGTCATTCCTTTTCCGTTATCCACCACCTGTATCAGGTTTTTACCCGCGTCAGTAACTATCAGTTTTATTTCAGTGGCCGCGGCGTCAACTGCATTTTCCATCAATTCTTTTACGGCACTTGCAGGTCTTTGAATCACTTCTCCCGCGGCTATCTGGTTGGCAATATTGTCTGGTAATAATTGGATAATGTCCGGCACTGCTCTCTTTTTTATAGATACAAAATTAGCGTTCTGCAGCCGCATTTGGTTTCGCGTTTACAATATATAAAAATCAGTTGCGTTTGAATGAAGTAAACAGATATTAAAAAGAAATAATTTATAGGTATGAAAAAGAAATTAATAATTATAAGCCTCGCAGTGTTTTCTTTAGCCGCCTGTACAAAGTCTGTTGACAATATTATAAGCAGTATTCCTGTTAAAAGTCCTGTCGCTGCAATTGCCAATTATAGTGAATTTATTAAGTATACTATTTTAAAAGGTGGGCAATATTGTGACAAAAGCATTTACCAGGCAGTGAAGTACGACCAATTATCATTTATTGTTAAATTTGACAGTTCGGCTATCTATAAAACAGTAAATCCGGAAAATCAGAATGATATAAATAAATTATTTGGTTTTAGTGATAATAATGCAGCCCACCATGAATTTAGTGCAAGATTTGGCTGGAGATGGAGCAATAATGCATTGCGCTTGTTTGGTTATATTTATAATAATAGCGTAATGAGTAATAGAGAGTTAGGTACAGTGGCTATTAGCTCAGAAAACAATTGCTCAATCAAAGTAAGTGACAGCACTTATATTTTTACAGTAAACAATAGGTCAGTAACAATGCCACGGGCAAGCAAAACTGTCAAAGCAGAAGGATATAAATTGTATCCGTATTTCGGGGGCGATGAAATGGCGCCACATGCTATTTCAATCTGGATAAAAGAATTGTAATGATTTTTCTAACCACATAGGCACATAGGCACAATAGGTTTTTTGAAAATTAAGAGGGTATTCTGCTAAAATCAAGATTTTAAGAAAATTTGTTTTCTATGTTTCTATGTGTCTATGTGGTTTCAAATTGCTGATTACATTATCTTGTGACATAATTTATCTAAGCAATCTATAATGAAATCTTTGCTCACTGGTTTTCTCTTTTTAATTTTTTCTTCTTCTTTTGGTCAATATAAAAGCAATTTACCTGCTGATAAATGGGTTGACAGTGTTTTTAATTCTCTGAATAAAAAACAAAGAATTGCCCAATTAATGATTGTAAGGGCGCATAGTAATCTCGGTAAAGAACATGTAGAGTCAGTTACAGAACTGATAAAAAAATATAAAGTTGGTGGCTTATGTTTTTTTCAGGGCGGACCGGTACGTCAGGCTAACCTCACCAATTACTACCAGTCAATATCCAAAACACCGTTGCTCATTACCATTGACGGTGAATGGGGTTTAGGAATGCGTCTTGACAGTGTAATAAACTTTCCAAGACAAATGATGATGGGTGCGGTACCTGACGCACAGCTTGTTTATCGATTCGGGCAGGCGGTTGGGCAACAATGCAAAAGACTCGGCATTCATGTAAATTTTGCTCCTGTAGTTGATATTAACAACAATCCTGCAAACCCTGTTATAAACGACCGCAGCTTTGGTGAGGATAAATATAAAGTAGCGCTGTTTGGTGTCGAATATATGAAAGGCATGCAGGATGCAGGAATAATGGCTTGTGCCAAACACTTTCCCGGCCACGGTGATGTTAGTGTAGACTCGCATTTCGATCTTCCCGTAATTAATAAAACCCGTCACCAGCTTGATTCTTTGGAGTTATACCCGTTCCGGCAAATGATAAAAGAACGCGTAGGCAGCATTATGATTGCTCATTTATACATTCCAGCTATTGATACGATTGCTAACCAGGCAACTTCACTTTCATATAACAATGTCACCAGCTTGCTGAGAAATGAGCTTGGCTTTACCGGACTTACCTTTACCGATGCGCTCGAGATGAAAGGAGTGTCAAAATTTTATCCTGCCGGAAAGGCATCTGTTCAATCTTTGATTGCGGGAAACGATATGTTATGCCTGCCTGAAGATATAAAAGGCAGTATAAAAAAGATACGAAAAGCAATGAGGAGAAAGCAATTAAGCAAAAACGATATTTATGCAAGGGTTAAAAAAGTGCTTCTTACTAAATATAATGCAGGATTGAACGAGGTTGACTCAATAAAAACCGAAGGTCTCGTTAATGAACTGAATGCAAATACAAACGAAATTAAAAAAATGATTTCGCAAAATGCCATTACTCTTTTAAAACTAACCAATAAAGACGTTATTCCTCTTAAAAGCAAAAAAATTGCTTTTCTTGGTGTTGGTATTGACTCTGCGAATGCATTTGCACAAAGGCTTGAGCAGGATTACGGAGCGCAGATTTTTACATTTGACGCTAAAAAAGATAGCAGTTCTATAAATTCTTTATTATCTGCTTTAAAAAATAAGTATAATTTGGTAGTAATTGGAATGCATAATTATAGTCGCAGGCCTGCTAATCAATTTGGTATTTCAAATGCAGCATTTCAGTTAATTAATGAGGTACAGTCGCAAATGCCTGCGGTAACTTTTGTTTTTGGAAATCCGTATGCTATAAAAAACATTGCCGCAACAGCGGCCAATCTTGTCGCTTGTTATGAAGATGATAGTATTACACAAGAGGCAGCCGCTGATGTTTTACAGGGAAAAATAATTCCAAAAGGAAGGCTTTCTGTAACTGTCAGTGATGATCTTCGTTTTGGATCAGGTATTATAACCAAAGAATATTTTCCTGAAGCAGTACCTGAAACTGTTGGCTTGCAGTCAGCCATTCTTAACAGGATAGACTCAATCGCCAATGATGCCATTGCAAAACATGCCACTCCCGGGTGCGTAGTTTTAGTGGCAAAAGATGGAAAAGTCGCTTTTCAACGATCGTATGGTTTTACTAATTACGATAGCCTTGAACCGGTAACAAAAGGCATGATGTATGACCTTGCATCGGTAACAAAAATATCAGCTACGACAGTCTCCGTAATGAAACTTTACGAAGAAGGAAAACTTGATATTAATAAAACACTTGGGGACTATTTACCCTGGGTAAGAAAAAGTAATAAAGAGAATATCCCGCTTAAAAATCTGCTGCTGCACCAGGCGCAATTAATTGCGTATATCCCTTTTTACAAAGAAACTATTGATAAAAGTGGACGGCCGCTGCCTTCCATTTACAGCAAGTTTCCTTCAAAAAACTTTCAAATAAGAGTTGCGGAAGATTTGTATTTGCGAAACGACTGGCAAGATACTATGTACCACAGAATTCTGTTGAGCAAGCTTGGTGAACCGAACAAGTATCTGTACAGCGACAATGATTTTATATTTCTTGGAAAAGTAGTGGAAGCTATAACAGGCAAAAAGCTTGAAGATTATACAAGAGAAACTTTTTATTCGCCACTTGGTATGACTGCAACTTCTTTCAAGCCACGTGAACATTTTCCAATAAACACCATTGCACCAACTGAAAATGATACAGCCTGGAGGCAACAGTTGTTGCGCGGCGATGTACACGATCCCGGGGCAGCAATGTTTGGCGGCGTTGCAGGTCATGCAGGATTGTATAGCAATGCTTATGACCTTGCGCAATTGTACCAGATGCTTTTAAACGGCGGTGAAATGAATGGCGTCTGTTATCTTAAAAAAGCAACGATTGATACATTTACAGCTTATTCAAGCGACATAAGCCGCAGAGGTTTAGGTTTCGATAAACCTGAAAAAGACAATGCTACCCGCATAGATCCATACCCGGCAGTAAGTGTTTCTCCGCAAACTTTCGGGCATACCGGCTTTACAGGCACCTGTGTTTGGGTTGATCCTGCTTATAACCTTGTTTATATATTTTTATCAAATCGTGTAACGCCTGACGGAGGCGATAACACTAAGCTGCTGAAAATGAATGTAAGATCAAACATACAGGAAGTAATTTATAAGGCAATGCTGCAAAAACCAAATTAGGAAGCAATTACGAAGAAATCGTTTTAAACAATAATTGTGGTATTTTGGGTAGAAGTAATAAAACTTGTGCTTTGCAAAATTTTATTAATGACTTATATTAAAATTAGCAGGATATTTACTTTCATAGATGTAATAAGTGAGTCAAGTTTATTTTTATCAGGAAATTTTTTATAGAAGAAACTTTAATTTTCTTTCTCAAATTCTTGTTTTTACTAAAAAAGCACCAAATAAATTTAGTGCTTTTTACTATTTTTTACTGTTTACTATAAAGTTCTTTTTACTTCCTCTTCTTCAAATGCCTCAATAATATCACCAGGACGCAGATCATTATAATTTTTAATGGTGATACCGCACTCCATGTTATTATTGACTTCTTTTACATCGTCTTTAAAACGTTTGAGTGAGCCTAACTCTGCACTTGCTCCTTCTCCCTTAGGATACTCGACTATTCCATCCCGGATAATACGAACTTTTGAATTTCTGAATATTTTACCATCCAGCACCAGACATCCGGCAACGGTTGCTTTGTCAAATTTATACACTTCTTTGACTTCAACATTTGCAGTAATTTTCTCCTGGTATTTAGGTTCCAGCATTCCCTCCATTGCGCTCTTAAGTTCATCAATGGCAGTGTAAATAATAGAATATAACTTAATTTCAAGACCTTCACTCTCGGCTACTTTAGCAGCCTGGCTTGATGGCCGTACGTTAAAGCCTATTAATATAGCATCTGACGCAGTTGCCAGGTTCACATCACTTTCTGATATCTGGCCTACGCCTTTGTGCACTACTCTTACAGCTATTTCTTCTGTAGAAAGTTTTTGCAATGAGTCGCTTAATGCTTCTACTGATCCATCCACGTCACCTTTTATAATCAGGTTAAGCTCTTTAAAGTTACCTAAAGCCAAACGGCGGCCAATTTCATCCAGTGTAATGTGCTTTCTTGCACGCAAGCCTTGTTCACGAAGAATTTGAGAACGTTTTGTTGCAATGTCTTTAGCTTCGGCCTCATCCTGGTAAACCCGAAATTTTTCGCCTGCCTGCGGTGCCCCGTTCAGACCAAGAACGAGTACAGGAGTAGATGGCGGAGCTTCTGTCAATCTTTGGTTTCGCTCATTGAACATTGCCTTTATTTTACCAAAGTGTTGTCCGCTTACCATTATATCACCCTGGCGTAAAGTACCATTTTGAACAAGTACCGTTGCTACATAACCCCGTCCTTTATCGAGAGAAGCTTCTACAATCGTTCCGGTACCTTCGCGGTCAGGGTTTGCTTCCAAATCAAGTATTTCAGACTCAAGCAATATCTTTTCAAGCAAAAGATCTACATTCAGTCCTTTTTTAGCGCTCAGCTCCTGGCTTTGATATTTGCCTCCCCACTCTTCTACCAATATGTTCATTGCTGAAAGCTGCTCGTATATTTTTTGAGGATTTGCTCCTTCTTTATCTATTTTGTTGATCGCAAATATCATAGGAACATTTGCAGCCTGCGAGTGACTGATAGCTTCTCTCGTCTGGGGCATTACTGCGTCGTCTGCAGCAACTACTATTACAGAAATATCAGTAACTTTTGCACCTCTTGCCCGCATAGCTGTAAACGCTTCGTGTCCTGGCGTATCTAAAAAAGTTACTTTTTTGCCTGTGGCTGTTTTAACCTCGTAGGCTCCGATATGTTGTGTAATGCCGCCTGCTTCACCGGCTACTACATTTGCATTGCGTATATAGTCAAGTAATGAAGTTTTACCATGGTCGACGTGACCCATAATGGTAACAATGGGAGCGCGGGGCAACAAATTGTCATCATCTTCATCTTCATCTTCATCTTCTATCTCAGCCTGCGCTTCCATATCAATAAATTCGACATCAAAGCCAAATTCACCTGCTACCAATTCAATTACTTCTGCATCCAAACGTTGATTGATTGATACCATGATGCCCAGCCCCATACATTTACCGATCACCTCAGCAAAGCTTACATCCATCAGGTTAGCTAATTCGCTTACACTGATAAATTCAGTTACCAATAATTTATTATCATCTCCTTCAGGCCCTGTATGATCTGCAACGCCATCTCTTTTTGCTTTGCGGTATTTTGCCTTTAAGCTTTTACCACGTCCGGTTCCGCCAGCGAGTTTAGCCTGCGTTTCCCGAATTTTATCTTGTATTTCTTTTTGATCTATTTCTTTGTCATCCCTTCGCTTCTCAGCAGAACGCGGACCAAACTTGTTAGTTGCGTTCTGGGCCGGCTGACTCTGGCGTTGTAAGCCCCCTTGTCCTGGTGCGGGACGATTGAAGCCGCCTGCACCTTGTAAGCCATTTGCACCAGGGCGGTTAAAATTACCATTTCCCTGTGCTCCGCCACCCTGTTGACGCTGTGCACCAGGTAATTCTGATGAACGTGGGCCGAAACGATTATTAGGTCCTGTTGCTACAGTCGTCTGGCCTTGAAACTGGCCTGTATTTAACCGTGGCTGTTGATTTGGATCCCGTTGCCCTTGTTCTCCGCCTTTCCTGTCTACCGGAATTCGTTTACGCTTACGTTTTTCCTGGTTGCTTTGTTGCTTCGGCCGTGTATCTGTCTCAACAGGTAATTGAATCTTACCTAAAATTTTTGGTCCCTCAATCTTATCGGCTTTTATATTCGATATTACTGGAACGCTTTCCAAAAAGGCAGCCGGCGCTGCGGACTGAATCTGAGGTTCAACTACAGGCAAATGCACGGGTTGCGGTTGTGGCGATGCCTGGGGCTGTGAAGCAACAAAAGAGCCTGGTTGCTTTACATTTTCTCTGACAGGTTGTTCTTTTGCTATAGGTTCAGGTAAAATATTTTTCTGCTGTTCTGGTTTCTTTAGGCTTTTTTTAGGCCGTGTTGAAGAGTCAATCGAGGAAAGATCAATTTTTGAAATAATTTTAGGGCCTTCTATTTCCGGCGCTTCTATTTTAAGTGAAACAGTGCTGCTTTCCTGCAACTCATCCAAAGCAGAAGTATCTTCCTCTTTCTTGGTCACTACCGCATCTGGCGCTGTATTATCTGAAGGCTGAACTGTTTGTGAAACAAGCTCTTTGGGTGCTTCCTCAACCGGAAGTCTTTCCTCAGGAGGTTTTGGTTGTATTTCAACCGGAAGTTGTTCCTTTACCGGTTCGTGTTGTTGTATTGGCTCAGGCTGTATTTGCACAGGTATCTCCTGAACAGGCCGTACCGGCTGAAGTTCAGCAACTGGTTCTGGTTTTTTTGGTTCAGTTACTGTTTCCGGCACCGGTTGCTGGACCTGCTGCGGTGCTGCAGGTTTTACTAAGTCCTTTTTATTAAAGGTAATTTCTTCTTCATCACGTTTCCTGCGGCCTTCCTGTTGCATTCCTTTGGGAATCTCAACAAGGTCAGCTTTATTTTTTGCCACTTTGTCTCCCTGAAACTGGTGCTGAAGCGAGCGGTACATATCCTCGTTCAGTTTCGCAGTAGGTTTCAGATCATCGCGGTTGAAGCCTTTGCCGGCCAGGAAATCTACAATAGTATCCTGGCCAACATTAAACTCTTTGGCAGCTGCTAATAATCTCGGTAATTTAAGTTCTGTCATTCAATTTTTTTATTATTCAATAGGCTTCACCATATCGGGAACCTGATGGTAATCCTTAGATGTAATTCAAAAAGCCATGATATTTTTAGAGCTTTTCTTGTTATCAATTTAATTAAGACGCTTTATTTCCTGCTGCAGGAAAATAGGCTCAATTAGTTATTATTTAATTTATTCAGAAAAGGGCATAAATGTAACCTTTAAACGTTACATTTTATTAAACCTCTGTAAAAATATTAGACCCTTGTAAAAATAATTGTAATATAATGAAAGCATTAGCGGGGGATTGCTTGCATTTATGAAAACATTTTAATAAAAAAAGAATTTAAAATCCTGCTTTACCGCTTATTACTGTTTAATCAGGCCTTTCAAATTCTTCTTTTACGTATACTATCCCTTTTCGAACTCGTTTTTCAATACGCTTCTTATTTCGACTATTGTTTCTTTTTCCAAATCTGTGCGCCGCTCCAGTTCTTCTGCTGTCAGATCGAGTACGCTTCTGGCGGTGTCGCAGCCAATTCGCTTTAATTCATCTATTATCCACGGTTCAATTTCATCGCTGAACTCTTCAAGATCTATATCGAACTCGTCCACTTCTCCTTCATTATCACGATAAACATCAATTTCAAAACCTGTAAGCTCACATGCCAGTTTTATATTAACTCCGCGTCGGCCTATTGCTAACGACACTTGGTCAGGCTTAAGAAAAACACTTGCATGTTTGGTTTCCTGGTCAATATCCATATTCGTTATCTTGGCAGGGGTAAGTGATCTTTGTATTAACAGATTTATATTGTTTGTCCAGTTGATAACGTCAATATTTTCATTTTTAAGTTCACGAACGATTCCATGTATACGGCTGCCTTTCATACCCACACATGCGCCCACAGGATCTATGCGATCATCAAAACTTTCTACAGCTACTTTTGCTCTCTCCCCCGGATCTCTGACGATTTTTCGAACAACAATCAGGCCATCGAAAATTTCCGGCACTTCAATTTCAAGCAATTTAGAAAGGAATTTTGGACTTGTACGGCTTAAGATGATTACCGGAGTATTATTTTTTAAATCTACTCTTTCAACAACAGCACGAATGCTTTCACCTTTCTTGAAAAAATCACTTGGAATTTGTTCGGATTTTGGTAAAATGAGCTCGCTTCCATCTTCATCCAACAACAAAACTTCCTTTTTCCAAACCTGGTAAACTTCTGCACTTATTATTTCTCCGACCCGCTCACTGTATTTTTTTACCAGCACATTTTTTTTAAGATCATTAATCCTGCTGGCTAATGTCTGTTTAGCGGCCAAAATGGCACGACGGCCAAAATCAAAAATATTTACTTCTTCATACAATTCTTCGCCAACTTCGAAGTCGGGCTCAAACTTAGTTGCGTCACTATAAGCAATTTCTGCCAGCGGATCCATCACCTCTCCGTCATCCACAATCATGCGGCGACGTATGATCTCGAGGTCACCTTTTTCTGCGTTTACAATTACATCAAAATTATCATCGCTCGTAAATTTTTTACGCAACAATGTTTTAAATACATCCTCTACCACTTTCATTAGTGTAGGGCGGTCAATATTTTCAGCATCCTTAAATTCCTGGAATGCTTCAATTAAATTAATACTTGCCATAAATTTTCTTAAAATTTAAAAAATAAATTCTAAATGCTACTTTAAAAAATGCTTTTTTGGTATTTGTTATTCAGAATTTAATCTGAACAACGGTAGTTTTTATATTGTCAAAAGGAATAACATATTGATGTGTTTCTGCCTTTTTACCTTTTCCTGCTGACTGCTCAATAATAATGTCGGTTTCTGTAACTTCTAAAAGTTTGCCTTCTTTTTGTGTTGCATCATTAAAAGTTACAAGTATGTTCCGACCTTTATTTTTTACATATTGCCTGTGCATCTTCAAAGGTTCGTCAACACCAGGAGATGAAATTTCCAATGAAAAATTTCCATCGGGAAACATCGCTCTTTCTTCTATTTGCACATACATCTTACGATTATATTTTACACACTTTTCAATAGACATCCCTTCGTCACTATCAATAAAAATCTTAATATTATTAATGGGTTTTATTTTAACTGATACCAAAAAATCCCCCGGTTCTGCAGCAAGAAGGGTCGTAAGCATACCTTCTATTTCTGTAATTATTGTATCATTAACCATGTTAAATAAGAGAAGGGAACGATAGTCGTTCCCTTCTGTTTGGTTTATTTCCTGCACAAATGTACGAATAAGAATATATACCATCCAAATTATCACTGTCGTTTACATAGCTGTTATTTGCTTTTTTGAGTTAACTTTTTGCAAAAAAGGTAAAAGCCTGCAGATTTTGTTTAGTATAATAACGCTGCATAGTAACTTCGTTCAATTATGCTGATACGCTTGTTATTTTGGTTTATACTGTTTTATTTTTTGTTACGCTTAATAATAAGGGTTGTAATACCTGTAGTTATGGCCACAAAAGATGTAAATTCGAAAATGAAAGACATAAATGAAAACATGAATGGCCACCAATCAACCCGGCATTCACCGGCGACTAAAGACGAGCCATCACCGTCTCACTCAAACACCTCATCCACGAAAGGAGATTATATTGACTTTGAGGAAATAAAATAATAGCCATCAATTGTTTTGATAATCCGGAAATAAAGCGGGGAAAGATTGTTTATACTTTTGTTTTGTATGCCAGGTTTAATTTAGATACATCTTCTCAAACTTCTCTAAATTTGGCATAATAATAAAAAGAACCTTTTTATTTGCATTGATAACAAAAATTATAGCTCCAGGTCACATACTGTTTTTGGAGGTAATAAAAGAATAGTTTGAAGTCCTGCGAGTTTAGCTCCTTCTATATTTTTTTCAGTATCATCTACAAACAATGTTTCGGCAGGGTTGAGGTTTTCCGCCTGAAGCAATTTAGTAAAAGACTCAGGATAAGGTTTTCTTACGCCTAACCGGTGAGAATAGTACGCTTTTATAAAATAGTCATCAAAATTTTGCTTTCCGGTACTTTCCCGGTAGATCTTTTGAAAAGCATCGTAATGTATAAGATTGGTATTTGAAAACAGGTAAACATTATATTTCTCACCAATTTTTTCAAGCCATTCAAGTCTTTCTGACGGAAAGCTCCCTAACATAGCGTTCCATGCATTCCTAATTTGCCTGTCTGTTAGTGATACTCGGGATTCTTTTCTAAAACCTTCGTAAAATTCTTCAGAAATAATCTTACCTGTTTCCAGTTTTTCAAAAAGGTCAGATGCAGTGCTTTGCGTGTAAAACTGACTCCAGTTAGTTACTCCTAAATCATAAAACGCTTTTTCTGTTGCGGAAAAATGAATTTCGATAAAGATACCGCCCAAATCAAAAATGATATTTTTTATTTTCTGCATGATTGCAAAAATAATGACACTGGAAATGTGAAAACTTTTATATTTGCACCCGCTTCCATAGAAGCCGGGCCTATAGCTCAGCTGGTTAGAGCACCTGACTCATAATCAGGTGGTCCCAGGTTCAAATCCTGGTGGGCCCACTGATAGTTAAGCAGTTATGAAGTAAAATTTATAACTGCTTTTTTATTTCCAAGCAATTTCCAAGCTAAAATTGCCTTTTATCCTCTTTTTGCTTAATCAGCGCTATCTAATGTGTTTTCCCTAATTTATTGACAATTGTCACTTTCACGCCTTTCTTTTCTTTCCTAATTTTATCTTAAGCAAATTATTACCATAAATAGAAGTTGTTATGACATGGAAAGAAAAATTACGTAGCAATTTATTGCTTCGGAATATGGCCTCAGATGTGATCGGCTACCCTGTTTCCGAAGCTAAGAAAACTTTTGTTCCTTATTTCCAATATAAGATAGGAGTTTACCAAAGGGATTACTATTTGTACTTTACCACTCCTCCTACCAGCCTCCGGTATACAAATGATATTTTTAATAAACTGTATGAATACAACGGGTATGATATTATTCAATATGTAGAATTTCATTATGCTGCTTATGATAATAAAACAGATTTCCTTCGTTTTCTTCGCTACGAAACCGATAGCAGATTAAAACTTAAGCTCGGTAAAACTTTTACAACTAAACTGGAGACAGTATCTGACTGGCTCATAGAAAAACAACAAAAGCAGCAAATCCTGCAGCAGCAAGAGTTGAAAATCCATTTGGAACAAAAGGTTTACAACATTCTCGAAAAGGAAGTAAATAAGGATAATACGCTTCAACAACCAGACAAGGAAAATATAGCTAAAGAAATTGCCAACACTTTGGCACCTTACCTTGATACCCTTGTTGCAACTACGGAAGAAAAAATGGAAGCTATTGCAGCCGGATATGTAATGGGTAATATCCAACTTAATAATCATACCCATTTGGAAAAACTTATCCAGCTTTTTTATATAATTCAAAACTTAAGCGCGCCTAAAGACATGGCAAAAGGCGAGCAGGTGTTTAAACAATTCGCCGCTATTGATATAGCTCACATCCTCCATCTCCACTTTGATGCTTTCAAAAATAAAAAAGTCAATATTATTCAGGGCAATATTAAGGAGGCCATAGATAAGCACGGCAACAACAACCCTAAAGTTCAAAAGCTGAATAAAGCTCTTGAAGAGTTTTTCTACTCTTAATACTTATCCTGTAAATCCTGTTTTATTGTAAACGTACCTCTCCTTCCTAATCTAACTCCTTCTAAATCAATCTTTAAAAATCCACTGGTAATCCATCATTGACTTCTTTAATTTTCTGAACCAGTTTTACGTCCATAAAACAAAAACGTATGGACACTTTATTTATCCCCACTGAAAATGACTTTAAAACTTGGATCAAAGAAGCAGTGAAAGAAAGTCTGCATGTATCTGCAGCACAAAATGATAAAGCTGCTGAGATCGCACAGGAACCACTGATAAGCAGAAAAGATGTAGGAACCTTCTTAGGTATCTCCATGGTTACCCTTAATAAATGGATGAAAAAAGGACTGCCTAACCATAAAGTAAACGGAAGGGTTTATTTCCAGAGATCAGAAGTATTAGAGTACGTAAAGACTAACCGCAGGAAGCTGTAATGCTGGTCAGATAACAATTTTTATAACCGGTAAAATCAGCAAGTTTATGAATGACACTGCAGAAAATGGAAGTGAGACGGAGTATTTACGTATTGGCACAACCTATTACAGAAAGATCAGAAAGCCTTTAGCCTCAGGAGATTTTACAGAATTACTATTACCATGGTCAATAGAATGCATTAAACAGGACCATGGCAAAGACTTTTTAGCTGCTGTTCCCCGTTATAAAAGTTTTGGCCTTGTTCCAAACCATTTAGAGTACAGGCGGGACATTGATAACTTTTATAACCAGTATCATCCTTTTGCTCATGAGCCATGTCCCGGTTATCCTAAACATACCCTTGTTTTCTTAAATCACATTTTCGGAGAGCAACTGGATCTGGGATTGGATTACTTAAAAGTCTTGCTGCTCTACCCTGTACAGATACTTCCCATCCTATGCCTGGTTAGTACAGAGCGCAATACAGGTAAAACAACGTTTGTGAATTTTCTCAAAGCCATTTATAGTTATAACATGACCATCAACAGCAACGAAGACTTCAGAAGCAACTTTAATGCAGAATGGGCAAACAAGTTGATTATCGGAGTGGATGAAACTTTTCTTGACAGGAAGGAAGATTCTGAACGAATAAAAAATTTAAGTACCTCAAAATATTATAAAGTTGAAGCAAAGGGACAGGACAGGCAGGAAATTGAATTCTTTGGAAAGTTTATTCTCTGCTCCAATAATGAAGACAACTTTATAATCATCGATGCAAAGGAAATCAGGTATTGGATAAGAAGGCTACCTACACTTCATCATGCTAACAACAACCTGTTACAAGACCTGGAGGCTGAGATACCTGTTTTTATTCATTACTTACTCAACCGCCCTTTCGCTGCGCAGTGTACTACCCGGATGTGGTTCACACCACAGCAAATAGTTACAGGTGCCTTAAAAAGAGTAAAAACCTACAACCGGAACAAACTGGAAGTGGAGATGTCTCAAATCCTTTTAACAATCGTTGACCAGAAAGAACTAAGTGAGATATGCTTTAGTTTATCAGACATGCAGGAGTGGCTGCAGAAAAAAGGCTTCAGAGGGTATGACAGCAACAGCATCAGAAAAGTTTTGCAGGATAGCTGGAAACTTATTCCTTCTGAAAACTCCAATGCTTACACCCAGTACCGTTTGGGCGTCGATGGAAGTCTGTACGAATACAACCACAAGGGAAGGTATTATAAGCTTTCACAAAAAGAGGTCTTAAATCTTCATGTTGATGAAAAGAGCATAAGTAATTAAGATAAAGAAGTTATGGTCATCAGAAACGTCATCAAAGTTTCATCAGAAAAAGTACTGTGATGACAGCGTTTATACTCCTGATGAAAAGAAGATTAAGTAACAAGTAATTGTAAATCAAAGAGTAAGAGCAGCTTTTATCAAAATCATCAAAAAAACAGTGTAATGACCAGCCCAAATTGTTTTCTGCAGGAAGCAAACAGACATAGTAGACTACCTGGAACAATTAGGTTACCGGCCAGAGAAAATCAGCAACAATGATTACTGGTATTTGTCCCGTTAAGAGATGAAAAGCAAGCATCTTTTAAGGTTAACAGGAAATTAAATGCATGGTACGACCATGCTTCAGGCAAAGGAGGTAACATTATAGATTTTGGAACACAGTACCATCAATGTTCAATACCCGAATTCATCCAAAAGCTATCTCAATCTTTTTCTTTTCATCGGAAAACTCTTTCGGTTCAACAGCCTCAATCAAACACACAAAGCCAGCAGGAGGCACTTGAACCAAAGATAAAAGTGATAGCCGCAAAACCACTCACTAACCCAACTCTTTGCCGCTATCTTCAAGACAGAAAAATACCTTTAGAAATTGCTGATAAGTATTGAAAGAAGTAGACTTTGAATTTAGGGGTAAAAGATTTTTTGCTATTGGATTTGAAAATAAATCAGGAGGATTTGAACTAAGAAATGCACTTTTTAAAGGGAGTAGTTCTCCTAAAGACATTACACAAATCAGCTTTCCTAATGCGCAAATTGTTGCTGTTTTCGGAGGCTTCTTTAGCTTTCTCTCTTATCAAAGTCTGCAACTAAAAGAGGCTCCTCCCCTGACAAACTTTCTTGTCTTAAACTCTCTTGCATTCTTAGAAAAAAGTCGGGAAATGATGGAGAAAAAAAAGAAAGTTTACCTGTATTTAGACAGGGATGAAGCCGGCATGAAGAATACCCAATCAGCGTTAAAATGGGATATAAAATACAGTGACCGAAGTCACTTGTACAAAAATCACAAGGACTTAAATGACTATTTATTAAGTCGAAGCCAGAAGCTTAAACAAGGCCAGAGGTTGAGGGGATATTTTTAAGTTTTGGGGAGCCAGCTATGTTTTGACCGGGTCAAAACCCTTCGTTTCTCATGCTACGCATTCAACCTAAGTAGCAATTCTTATAAAAGAGATATAAATAAGTGCAGTATGAATACACTGACAGAGGGAAAAAATATTAATAAAAACAGCCATGCAAATAAAGGCGGAAGGCCTAAAAAGCCCGAGCATCTTGACCAGAAATTGACTGTGATGTGCACCCGCTTTGATGTAATTGCCATAAGGTATTATGAAGGAATTTGGTCTAACAGTATCAGAATACTTCAGAGTGTTAGGACTTAAAAGACAAGTTGACAGAAAGGTGAAAGCACTTCCAAAAGAAGTTTTACAGCTAATTGGTACTCTTAATCACCTGGCAGCAAACATCAATCAGATAGCAAACAAACGAAACCGGGGAGACGAGTTAAATGCTTTTGAAAGAGCCGAGCTAATGCTGTTAGCCCGTGAAATAAAAGAGATGGCAAAAACTATTAAAGCTACGCTGAAATGATAGGAAAAATCAGCATGGGAAAATCTTTCAGAGGTTGTATCAGTTATTGTTTGGAAGACAAAAAGCTTGAACAATCAGAACAAATTGCTTTTAAAAACCGGGCAGTCCTGGTTGCATTCAACCACTGTTTTGGAAACAAAAATGAACTTATTGAACAGTTCAATGATGTAAGAACACTCAATCAAAAAGTACAAAAACCTGTGCTGCATATTACTTTAAGCCTGGCCCCGGAAGACCGGTTAGACAAGGAAAAACTAGTGGAAATGGCAGGGCAATGTGCAAAAGAAATGGGTTTTGAGAATAACCAGTATATAGCTGTTTCTCATATTGATACACAACACCAGCATCTTCACATTGTAGCCAATCGGGTTGGCTATGATAGCAAAGTAGTCAGTGACAGTCAGAACTATAAAAAGATAGCTGCCTATTGCAGAAACATGGAACTACAGTATAATCTAAAACAAGTGCTAAGCCCAAGAAGATATTTAGCTCCGGAACAAAGAAACATACCGAGGATGGATGCACGAAAAGAGAAGTTGCGCGGACACATTCATGAATGTTTATCAGCTTCTAAAAGCTTTAGTGAGTTTGAAAGTAAAATAAAGCTAAAAGTATATAAATTAATTAAAGGCAGAGGAATATCGTTTACAGATAAACAAGCGGTGAAAGTAAAAGGAAGCGAGGTAGGCTATTCATTACAAAAGATTGAAAAGGTATTGGAGCTGCAGCAACAACTGCATCAGTTAAGAGAAGATAAGGTCAGACATGAGCAGAACCGGCAGCAGCAAAAGCAATTCTTAAATCAACATTCATGGAAGGAAGAATATGGGTTTATGCAGAAGGAAAGCTTTTTAACTGAAACGATAAAAATACTGCTTAAGCCAGAAACTCATGAAGCTCACATTCCAGAGCAATTTTTAAGACAAAACAATATTAAAAAGAAAAAGAAGTTGCGGCAACATTTATAAGAATAGAATTACCTTTTAAAATAACAAACAAAAATAACAATCATCTAAATTTTAATATTATGGACTTAGCAATAATGGAGCAGGTTTTAAAAGAAATCCTGCGACAACAAAAAGAGATAGCAACGAGCCATGAAAAAGCTAATGAAGCAACGCAACAGGTATTTGTAAGGCTGGACGCTTTTGATAAAAAACTGGACACATTAAAAATACCTGCAAATGATACTTCAGGGGTATTAATGCCTGTAAAAAGATGGATAGAAGAAGTCAAGGTACTTGTTGAAGCTCAGCCAAAAACAGTGGTTCATGAAAAAAGTTTTCAGTTATTTCCAAATAAGCCGGAGGAATATTATAAGATTATTTTTGGAGGCTTGTTTAGAGGCCTTGTTATTCTTATTGTCTTTATTTACGCTTTAGTTATTATAAACAGGTATATAAAAGAACGGGAATACCTGCATTACAAGCAAGCCTGGCAACTATTATATAGCCTTCAAAACGAAGATGAAAAGCAGTCTTTGGAGAGGTTTGGAAAGACAGTCAAAAAGAAAATGTTCCTGAAGTTCCGCTTCCTGCACCGGAATTTAAAAATGCTTTACCTAAAGCTACTTTTAAACCTCACTAACAGGAGAAACTTAAAGAATTTACTTTGCCTCCTAATCAAAGCGCTGAACAAATAGCCCCAGATAGAATCGATTTGCTTTCAGCCTTCCGGTGGATTATACAATATAAAAAGCAAGCAATCCTTGCTGCGGATGTTGGTGCTGCTGTTCGTGAAAATCACACTGATATAAGTCCCGCTGATTATATTCTTTTTGTAAACCGCAAACCAATTTGTGTTATTAAGGCTAAGCGTAAGGAAGAAGCCGTAAGGCTGACAATGCAGGAAGAGCAAATAGAAGGTTATGCAAAAGCAAAGCTTAAGATTGTCTGCAAGGATGAAATTTCAGTTACTTTCTTAAATTTGTGAGAAGAAAGTTGTTCAGTTCAATTGAATAATCTTCAGTTGAGTTAACAACAATATCACTCAATTGCTTTAACAATTCTATTTCTAATTCAACGAAACGATTGTCTAATTTTATGAATTGGGAGCGAGTTTTCAATTTATCGGCATCCTTTTTCTTTCTGCGTATCTATCGTATCTCGTTTCTTGATCTGCATCTACGAATATTGATAGCGTGTTGCCAGATAAAGTGTTTATGATCTCAAAAATAGTAAGGTGACGAATTCCTTCAACAATAATTACATTAATTTAGGTATTGGACAATGTTAACTAAAGTTGAGCAAGCTGTGCTCATAGACACATATTGTCAAAACAATCAAATCGAGGTTCAGCGACTCTTGTGTTTTCGCATCCTTTAAGCTAAAACAACCCTATTTATTCTTCAAAAAACTTTTGCAACTTCGTTTAGGAGACTTGGCTATCGCTATTAAAATTTTTAAAGATGGTTTATTACGTTAATTGCGGTGCAGAAGTAAATTAAGCCACGACCGTAGGAGCACATATCACCCGCGCACTCAGAATAAGCACCCGCTTACTCAGAAAGCATTTGATTTGACGTGAAATTTATAAACCTTACCCGTCAATCATTGAAAAAACCTTTCCGAAATAGATGTATCGGGATGGTTACTTTTCCTTCCTATCAATTCTATTCCCATTTACTGAAAAAAAATAAAAACAATGTTTTCAATTTACCTCTAAATAAAATGCCATGCAAGATGTTTATGAATCAAGCGAAAACACGCAAGTGCTGAAGCACCGGCTGTCAAATGTTGTATCCGAAATGGTGAAAGACCTTCGCGTCTACACGCCTAATCCCGATGATCCAAATCCTTCGCCATGGCCGTGGCGGTTGGTCATCAACAAAGCCTTTGAGCGGATGCTCGTTAATACGGGCAGTAGTGCCGGAACCCTGGCAGCGCTAAACCCGCAGCCACTTCCGCCCAAAGCACATTTTTCATTGGCACTGGCGCAGGAAGTTGTGGAAAGAGCCTCCCTGTTGCAACAGGTAGCAGATGGACTTCAAAGCCATGGCCAGCAGCACGGGATTATTATTGTAGGCGGATTTATCAACAAGTTTGTGGATGAAATATGTCCCACTCCTCCGGTTATAAAATTTCCAAAAAAGCGCTGGCCCATTTCGTGGCCGCCAACAACAGAACCAGACATGCGGTGGTCATCGGTAGAACTTGCAACTATCGCTGTTCATTTCAGGAATGAAGCCCGCAACAGTGGTCACGAAGAGCTGAGCAATGTCCTGAACAATGCTGCCGATAAGTTGTTGGACGCGGCTGTTGCAAGAATGTAATATCACCAATGCAACCCTGGCGTATTCAGCGGTTGTTTTCCCGCAACCTTCAGTCAACGGAAGCAGAAAACTCAATCATTCATTCTTCACTATTCAACTTTTTATATGAAATGTATTTTATTAGTGCTCTCCCTTTTTGCAACACGGGTAGCTATGGCACAGGCCAAGCTGGTGCTGAATGGTGCCGTAATCACGATCACCGGCGGTGCGGCGCTCGTGATTGATAATGCGGACAACGCCGCTATTTCGCAGACCGGCTCCGGGTATATTCAAAGTGAAGGAGCAACTAACCGCGTTATTTGGACCATCGGTGCCGGAAACAGCGGGAACTACGTAGTCCCGTTTGGCAATGCCGCCACCTTTCTTCCGCTTCGTTTTTCTGCAGCTTCGGGCAGTGGCGCAACAGGGCAGATTGTATTTAGCACCTATCCCACAGCCACCTGGAAGAACAGCGATTTCCTTCCCCCCGGAGTTACCAATGTCAACGCTGGCAGTAGCGACAATTCTGCCAAAGTCATTGACCGTTTCTGGCAAGTGGCTCCGCAGGGATACACGACTAAACCCACGCTTACCAATCTTTCTTTTGCCTATTCTGATTTGGAATACGCTGCGCCCAACACCATTACAGAAGGGGCTTTGATCGCCCAGCGGTGGAACAATGTGTTGAAACGGTGGGATGACTTTATTCCTGCGTCAACAATTAATACATCGGCAAATACAGTAAACGTTGCGTCTATTGCCGGTTCGCAATTATTTGACTGGTGGACGCTGGTAGATGCCTCTTCGCCCCTGCCGGTAACGCTGGTTTATTTTAAAGCAGTTGTGCAAAACAGGGTGGTGCTTACCTCCTGGCAAACTGCAACAGAACACAACAGCGACCACTTTGAAGTCTGGCGCAGTAAAGACGCCGTGCTGTTTGAGCCGGTGGGTAATCGGCAGGCAGCGGGCAACAGTACCTCAGTATTGAATTACACGCTAACAGATGGCAGCCCTTACAGCAATATTTCGTACTATAAATTAAAGAGCGTGGACCGGGATGCCCGGTTTACCTGGTCGGCAACAGTAAGTGTGCGAATAGATGACGCACCGGATATTTTTCTTTATCCTAATCCTGCTACCACCAGTCTTACCATCTCCAGTAGTGCTGATCTGCTAACTAAAAGGCCGGTGGCCTTCCTCTATGATTCGAAAGGAAGTTTGCTGCAAAAAGTTGCTATTACGTCTGCCAGTCAACAAGTAAATACAACGCCGCTTCCGGCTGGCGCTTACCGCATCCAAATCAGGGATGGCCATGAAGTAAAAACATTATCGTTCATTAAAAAATAACTGTGTATGAAAAAGATTTTTGCCTTTTTGATGATGGCTTTAAGCGCCTCAGTTGGCTTTGCCCAAAACATCGGCATCAATGCCACCGGTGCTGCCCCACATGCCAGTGCTATGCTTGATGTAAGCAGCCCAACCAAGGGAATGCTGCTACCACGTACATCAACCACATCCCGCCTTGCTATTGTAAACCCTGCCAAAGGACTGGTACTTTATGATACCACCGCATCAGCATTTTATTTTTACAATGGCTCAGCATGGACGGTGCTTTCCGCCGGTAGCAATGGATGGAGCCTTACCGGCAATGCCCGTGTTAATCCGGCCACTAATTTTTTAGGAACCACAGATGCCCAACCCTTGCGTTTTAGAGTAAATAATCTATGGGCAGGAGAAATACATCCCACCAGCCATAATGTATTTTTTGGATTAAATGCGGGCAATCCAACTATAACTGGCTTTTTTAATACGGCAATTGGAGAAAAGGCCTTTTATTACAACACAACCGGGTATAATAATACTGCCATTGGAAGTGGGGCACTTTATTTAAACACCACTGGATATAATAACACTGCCACCGGACTCTCTGCACTGTCTTATAACACAACCGGCATTGAAAATACGGCAAATGGAAACGATGCACTTTCGTTTAATACCACGGGAAATTATAATACGGCAATTGGCGTTGCCGGACTTTCAAAAAATACCACAGGCAGCTCAAATACAGCCAATGGTTATGAGTCACTTTTTTATAACACGTCCGGAAGTACTAATACTGCTAACGGATATCATGCACTTTATTCTAATACTACGGGATATTCTAATACGGCAAATGGATATTCTGCACTTCGTTCCAATACCACCGGAGTATATAATATTGCAAATGGATACAATGCACTTTATTCTAATACTACGGGATATGAAAATACGGCAAACGGATATTCTGCACTCAATCACAATACTACAGGAGTAGATAACACAGCCACCGGTTCAGGTGCACTTTATAGTAATGTTTCGGGCATAGGCAATACTGCAAATGGATTTCAGGCACTTGCGTCCAGCACCACGGGACATAACAATACTGCTATGGGGTTTGGAGCGCTAATTAATAATATGGGCGGTAACAACAATATAGCCATTGGCTATAACTCGGGCAATAACTCCGACGCTCCTAATGTTAGCAACAGCATAGGCATTGGCAATGATGGCTATTTGAACGGCACAAGTAACCAGGTGTTAATTGGTAACCCCAGCACCGTATACATTGGTGGGCTTAAGCCCTGGAGCACACCCTCTGATAAGCGGATTAAAAGGAATATAAAAGAAGAAGTAGTCGGTCTTGACTTTATTAAAAGGCTCCGCCCTGTTACTTACTACAAAAGCATTAAAGCCATCCAGGCTATTACAGGTGATAAGGAAACACCCGACTTCTCCGAAAAATATGATGTAGAAAAAATTAAGGAAACGGGGTTTCTGGCACAAGAGGTAGAAGCCGCCGCCAAAGCCGCCGGCTTTAATTTTAGCGGTGTTGGCATTCCCAAAAAAAGCAATCAGATGTACACCTTAAGCTACGAACTGTTTGTAGTGCCACTGGTGAAAGCGGTGCAGGAACAGCAAACAATTATTGAAGCGCAAAAAAAAGAGTTAGAAGACCAGCAACTGCAAATAAAAAAGATGAATTTGCAAATAGAAGAATTAGCCAAAGTAATAAAGGTTATAGCTAAATAATAGCTGAACCTGTTTCCCAATTGACAAAACACGCTTCATCATGAAAAAGATACTACTGCTCCTTCTCATTGCCCTGAACCTGAAAGAAGCGTTCTCACAAAATATCGGCATTAACGCTACGGGTGCATTACCGCATACCAGTGCTATGCTGGATGTGAACAGCACAAACAAAGGAGTGCTAATGCCAAGGATGACAACTGCTCAGCGTACCGCCATTGCATCGCCTGCAACAGGGCTGCTGGTTTTTGATTTGGATAAATCCACCATCTACTTATTTGACGGGCAAAAATGGCAACCCATGTTGTTTACTAGTTCTGATAGCAATAACCCACCAATAACACGTTCCGCATCTGATGGCACATTGGCTGATAGATTTGGCGTTAGTGTAAGCATCGCAGGTGATTATGCCATTATCGGAGCATACAATGAAGATATAGGTGGTAACACAGACCAGGGCGCTGCTTACATTTTCACACGGCAGAGTGAAGGCTGGAAGGAGCAGGCAAAGCTGGTTGCCGCAGATGGCGGCGCCAATGATAATTTTGGCATCAACGTTAGTATCAGCGGCGATTATGCTATTATAGGTTCACCCAAAGCTACAGGTGTGTGGACGTTGCAGGGTGCTGCTTATATTTTTTTTAGAAGCGGTACAACATGGTCGCAGCAGGCCAGGCTCACTGCTGCTGATGGAATCATTGGCGACTTTTTTGGCACTAGTGTTAGTATTGATGGAGACTATGCTATAATTGGCACCCCTAATGCGCGGCTTTTCTATGCCAATCAGGGTGCTGCTTATATTTTTATCCGCAATAGCGCCACCTGGTCACAGCAGGCAAAGCTTAGTTACGCAGGCGGTCAGTTCAACGATTATTTTGGTAACAGTGTAACTATTAGTGGAAATTATGCTGTGATAGGAACTCCTTATTTTGATTGGTTTTTTCCGAATCAGGGGGCGGCATTTGTTTTCGTCAGAAGTGGCACCGTTTGGACGTCCCAGCAAATGATAATCGCAAACGACGGATTGCAGGATGACTATTTTGGAAGCAGTGTAAGCATACACGGTGACTATATTGTTGCAGGCGCTCCAAACGATGATGGAGCATTTGTTAACCAAGGCTCTGCTTACATCTTTAACCGCAGTGGAACAGCGTGGACCCAACGGACAAAAATCGTTTCAGACTATAACCAGGCAGAAGCCTATTTTGGGTACAGCGTCAGCATCAATAACAATGATGTTATTATTGGAGCAATATACGATAACACGGGAGTTGGTTCCTATCTATTCAAAGCCGGTGCAGCCTACATTTATCACCGCACGGCAAATCTCTGGGAACTTGTAAGGACAGTAAATGATGGAGGCAGACAATCATCAGGTTTTTTTGGCGGCGCTGTTGGCGTTAGCGGTTATAATTACATCATTGGGGCTTTCGGTAAGAATAATGCAAGGGGAGAAATAAGTTTTTTAAATATTGAATGAGATAAGGCCTGCGTGCTTCACCCTTTGAACCAATCAATTTTGCCATACATCTCACCATCTGAAAACGCCCCATTACTTTTCCGCTTTTTTCGAATGGACGGGCAACGGCATAAAACCAGTGCGAAAGGTAAAAGAGTGGTGGTAAATTTTATGCGCAGAGAGTGCTTATTGACCCTATGTTTTTGACAAAAAAGCAAGTTTCTGCGATGCTTAATAAGCGATTGCGGTTACGCTTTTCTTGATCAAAAAAAGAATAGCAGCAAGCAAGTTCAGTAGCGGTATAGAAAGCGTTTGCATCTTCAAAAAGACTGTTTTAAAAAATAAGTTCCTGTTTAAAAATCTTCTGCTTCTTACTTGTCTATCCCTCTTAAGAGCAGACAATCAAAAAATGAAATATGAAAAAGCATTTTTCCTTAATCTTAAAGGCGGTATTGTCAACAGCACTTTTCGCAACCGTACTATCGACTTCTTTTGCACAAACCATCCAAAATGTAAAAGATATAAATACAACTGGCACCACTAATTCTTACCCGTTTGATTTTACAATCGTCAACAATAAATTGTTTTTTATTGCAGCCAATAACTCGAACACTTACGGACTTTGGATAACAGAAGGTACCAATGCTACTACGCAAATGTTAAGTACCACAACAGGCCCGCTAAATAATATCGCGGACATTATCGGGTACAATGGCAAAGTGTATTTCTCCTACAACGATGGCGTTAACGGCTATGAACTTTGGGTAAGCGATGGAACCGTTGCGGGCACGATGCTCTTTAAAGATATTAACGCGGGCAGCACCGGTTCTTTCCCGAAAGCCTTTAAAGTGGCCAATAATAAGCTGTTTTTTATGACCGATATTAACCGGAAACTATATGCTACTGATGGTACGGCGGCCGGAACTGTTATTGTCAAGAACAACGCCGTTGACCTCTTTAACGGGATCGCCGATTTTGCCATTCTTAACAACTATATTTATTTTATCAGTGATAATGGCACAGGATCAGGATATGGTATGTGGAAAAGTGATGGAAGCGCTGGAGGAGCAGCATTGGTAAAACCAGATCTGATAAGTACTGGCGGCAATAACTATGTAGTGCTAAATAACAAGCTATTCTTTAGCGGCTCTGATGATACTAACGGCAGCGAATTATGGGTAAGCGACGGCACTGATGTAGGCACCCATATCGTAATAAATTTAAGTGCAGATGTTGGAGGCGTGCTAACCAGCGGAGCGCCCAAAAACCTGATAGTGTATAAAAACAAAATTTATTTTACAGGAAGGGATGATTTACACGGCACTGAATTATTTGTAACCGACGGCACCGCAGCCGGAACGCAGATCGTAAAGGATATGGAGCCCGGCACCGCCGGAAGCGTACCTACTAAAAGTATTGAGTACAACGGAAATTTATATTTTTCCTGTTATGCCGGCGTCGCGGCAGGGTTCTGGAAATCAGATGGCACAGAAGCGGGAACCGTGCTGGTAAAATCCGGCGGCGGCACAGAACCTTTTCTTAACGATATTAAGCTGACTGCTGTATGGAATGGCAAAATTTATTTTGTGGTTAACGATGGTCAATACTATCCTGTTTGGCAAAGCGATGGCACGGCCCCAGGCACTAAACCAATACAACTTCAAAACACGGTGAACCCTGTATCCAGTTTAAACGGAGATTTTAAAGTAGCGGAATATAATACGGAGCTTTATTTATCCGCCAGTTGTATTGGAATCAGTTCAGGATACGAACCTTGTAAACTCACTGCAGGCGTTGCCTTGCCGCTTCAATTACTTTCGTTTACGGGTGAAGTGCAGGGTGACAAGGATGTTTTAAAATGGACAACCGCCAATGAAATAAACACGGCTCATTTTATAATAGAGCAAAGTGTTGATGGAAGAATATACAAGCCTATAATAATGATACCCGCAAAGGGCAACTACGTGGGAATTACCACTTACAATTATTCGCAGTTATCCGTCCTTAATACAGGAGGCTTCTATCGCCTGCAAATTGTAGATAGGGATGGCAAATCCAATTACTCGCCGGTAGTGAAATTGCTGCGCAAAAACAATAGCAGCATCTCCGCCATCTACAATGCTGCTAACAGGCAAATCATCATTAAAAACAATACGCAGGCAAACTGCAACTGGAGCTTAATTGCCGCTAATGGAAGCACTATCAAACAAGGAGCTTCAGGCGATGCCACCATCACCATACCTGTCAGCGGTATTGCAGCATGCACGTATGTCATTTTTTGTAAAATTTTGAATGATGTGATGCCGGTTAAGTTGGTAATTTTTTAAATACCGGACAGTCAAATCCAATTTTTGATTCTTCTTAATATTCCCGTCATGACCAGCAATGAGATCTTTGAACTTTTGACCCGTTTACTCGGCCCGTTGAAACGGCAACCGCAGAACGACCAGGCTGCGTTTGTAGCATTCCAGGATTTGCTAAAGCAGTCGCTCACCCAACCTTCACTGGAGTTCAGAAACAGTGATGTGCGGTTCTCCAATTTTCAGCAAAGTATGTTGCCCGAGGACATTAGTGATGACCTGGGAAAGATGGCCGACGAAATCGTGGCGGCACAAGCGGCAAGAAAGCCAGGCGATCCTGTTTTCTGGTTACGTCAACGGAATTTACCCGTAATAGCAGACATTGATGAAAGTCTCGAAAACTTTCTTGAACCCGATTCTTCGTTTGGTCCTTTTACCAATCCGCAATTAAAAAAAAGCTGGTTCGATTTCTTTCGTGTTCCCAAACAATTGCGGTTTGAAGTTTTTGCCAGCGGCATACCTGATCTTCTGGTGATCACACTTCCGCTGGCAGATGAATTTCCAGCGGCGGGGAAACATAACACCTTGAAGTTTACTGATTGCACCGTTTGGATTGCTGTTAAATCCATTGTTCAAAATGGCGATAAAAGATATATGGGAGTAAGGGCAAAAAACTGTGAGATTACTTGTCCCGGTACTGCAATTGTTCAGGCAACAGGCTTTGTTACCATTCTATCGCAGACGTTTCAAATAAATTTTGAACCCTTCGACAAATTTGCCAGAGGTCTTGAAAACGATGCAGCTCCTAAAGCAACTTATCCGGATAAGATTTCTTTTTCATTCACCAAAACAAAATGCTTGCTGCAATCACCTGGCGAAGCTTCTGTCACTGCCGCTGGCGATACGATTACGTTCAATGCAGGTGCGAATGTGGCGCCGGTTTATTTGGAGGCAGAACGGCTGGTTCAATTTCCTTTACAGACACAGAAAGATTTTTGGGAAAGCACCCAAAACAACACGCAAACATTTCAATTGGACGGCAAAGCCACTTTTACCGACGCCGGTTGGTACCTGCCTGTTACCAGTACAGACAATTCATTAAACACAGGTAGTTTGGGCATGAGCACTTTTTCCGGCCACCTGGGGTTGAGGGGCACAGGCGGCATGGCTATTGGTTGGCCGGGCCTTGAAAACGGAAAATTGAGTATTAATAAATTCCTGTTGTTAGCGAGACCCGGAAGAACAAGGCTTACCTATACTTATACGGCCTTGCCCAGAATCAAACAGCAGCTTTTGGTTTGGAAAGCAACAAACGGAAGCAACGACCGCAACCTGGTAAAACTAAAACCACTGCCTGCCGCTACCGGTATTTGTATTGATGACAACCAGCAAATGGAATCGCTGCTGCAGCCGGTAAGCATAACGGCAAGTGTTGACCGGCCTTTAAATACGGCCCAACAACAATTTGAAATTGATGCCGGCAGTGGCGTTGTTCTGTACACAAAAATTAAAACGGAAACGTCCGTTGTGATGGTCGGCACTCACCTTGCCCCACCGGCGGGAGCACAAAAAAGACGTGTGCCGCAAAGCATTTGCCTTCGCAATGCTTTACTGACAACGGATAACCCACGCGGCATTTTTATCGAGGGCAACTCCTTAGAGAACGATCTCATTACCAATGGTACCGTGTACCTCACCTTCCCGGTTTACCGGGTGGTTAATACATTGCCTGACCCTTACATCAGCAACCAGGATGACCTTTTTGAGCTTCAGGCGTTTATTCGTTTTACAGAATTGTGGCGAACCGGAAAAGACACCTTAACCGACCCGGTTCTTTTCACGATTGTTTCGGCGGTGCAATGGAGCAACGAAGCAACAACAATTGCCTTCAGCATGAACCAACCGGCATTGGTCAACAGGACAAGCGATGCCGAAATAGCAAGGGTGTTTTTGGATGCGCCGGGATTGTGTGCCGAGCCGAATAATGAATTTAACAACCGTATTGACGGAAACGTTGCTGTACTAAAAAAGTCGGACACGGAAAACATTGTAGGCGCCTATGAATTTTTAAAATTACTGCCCGGCAACCGTTGCCTTGTGGACGTTTCTGATAGTGCCAACCGGTGGGGCCTTTCGTTTTCAACCACAGTTACGGACGATAAAAAAATACTGGCCGACAGTTTGGGTTTCTCCGTGCAAACCCCTTTGCGGATAAGGGAGATGGACCTGGTTAGCTCCGGCCGTTTGAGCCGGTTGTTTACGTTGCCGCACATTCAATGGGAACCGGTGATGAAGATTGGAAAGCCAGAAGATGAACCGGGACTTTTTCCCATCATTAATTATAACAGCAACGGCAATCCTACCCGCATTTCGAGCGCAGCAAAAGCGGAAGTGGCATTGATACCGTCAGCCATGTATTCTTTTATTTTAGACGGCTTCCACAACAGTAAAAAGCCACAAGGTGTGGCTGCCAACTTCACCTTGCCGTTTGGCATTTGCGCCTTTGCTTATTTTAATCCAAAAAAAATAGTGGGCTTACCAGGTGCCACTGTCAATACCAATGAGCCGCAGTTCTCGGCAAAAAAGACAGGTGAATTGAGTGGCGCCATGCAGATGCATATCGAAGCCATTGAGCCAACACAGGGTAAAATAAAAACGGCAAATAACCCGGCCGCTTATTTTATCGGTTCGGCCACATTGGTAGAAAACGCCAACAATGGAAACACAACTATACTTGGAACTGCGATTTCCAAATCATTTTCCGAATTCAACACCTCTTTCTTGGCAAAGGTGCCGTTGCAACGCATTGACTTTTCCGGATATGGGGCCAGCATTTTTAGCAATTGGCAAAACGACCAGGCAAACTTTGGGCGGGTAAACCAAGTAAAATTCGACGTGCTGATTGGAAGAACAGCGCATGAAGTAGTGCAGATAAAAAGCATTTTATTTCCGTGGGGCGTGCCGGTGGTTCGGTCAATTGTCATTCAACGAAAAAATTCAGGCATTGTCACCCGTCATGATTCGGGATGGATAGCGCAGGGACCAGGCGAATTTGATTTCCTTGTTCACAAACCCAGATTAGTTCACGAGGTCAATCCCTATAACTTTCATCCGGGGTTGGTGACCGGCATTTACAACGTAAGCGAGATCAGGGAACTGCCCAAAGAGATGGACATACCTTTCCCGGGTTTGCCAGAAGCTCCGCTACTTTTCTCCGGTGTTTATTTTAACGGGGATATCGAAATTGAGAACATTATTAAAGGCGGGTCACCTGGCTCTGATAAAACAAGGTCCCGTGTGCATTCGGCGGGACAACTTGGCTACGTTATGTTGGCGAAGCCTCCTCTGGTTACGAATAATACAACGTTGAATGATATTTTTAAGCCTGAGCTTTTTAAACAATTGCTGAACAATGCCCGGGTAGGAGGCAGTCTTGGCGGACCGGTAAATGCCGTAATGAACATCGCCTCTTCGGGCCAGCGGATGCAGCTAACACGGGTTGATGTTTCAGCAAGCAATGAGGCGAATCCAAGTTTTGTCGTTGCTGTGCGGGGAACCATAGAACTTCCCAAAGAAGGTTCGTGGACAGTGGTAAAAACGCTTCCTTCAAAAGATGTTGTTCCCTTAACCGTTTCCGAATTGGTACCCGTTATACGCAATGGCCTGCTAACCATAGACCCCGCCACCAGTGTAAGAAAAATTCAAAATGCCAATTCACACCATTGCCTTGGCGACCCGGCCGAAATTGACAAGTACATTGGCAATGCAGTGCCTGCACTGCAGTACGGCTTTTTACAATCCACCGGTACGCAGAAATTATTGTTTAGGAGGCCGTCATTCCTCAGTGGCAAGCCGCAATTGTTTACCGATGTACCGGACCTTGCCGATGCCTTCCGGCTGCTGAATAACAATGCCATTTTCCCCAACCTTTCCAAGACCTTATCGCTTCCAACAAAGGTGGGCGGATTAAACATCACTGGCGGTGGAAGCGGGTTTAAATTTGACGACGACTTGTTTGCCGGTGCAGATAGTCTGAGCGGTTTTGTACCGCTGCAATTAAAACTGCCGGTCCCGGATGCACAGACCTACACCTTGCTGAATGAATCAGGTTTCCAGGTGCTCATCAGCTATCATTCCAAAGAAAAGAAGCCAGCCAATCCTCCCAACCCTCCTGTTCCTCCAGATCCTTCCGTTTTTCTGGTTGATTTAAGCAGCGATGCCGTTGATGAAGCTGTGGACGGCCAGCGCAAGAAATGGCAAACCATGAATAAAGACGTGGCCATTGTGGTAAACCTGGGTAAGATTAAACCGTTGCTTACCCTGCGGGGACAGTTTCGTTCCGAGGCCGGCGTAGATCCCGTATTTGAAAACCCGCAATGCGAATTGGGAGATGGCCTGGAGAAAGTAAAAGACATACTGCAGATATTGGCCACCTTATCCGGCAAAGCCGATGTGATTGCCAACAGTTTGAAAGTAGTGATGGGAAACGCCCCCAACGTATGGAGCTACAAAATGAGCATTGAGCAACGCATCCCTGTCATTCAATTTCCCGACACGCAGCAAATTACATTGGCAACACCGCCGCCGTTGATTATTGAAGCAAGTTTATTGTTGGGAGTCTTCTTCAATCTCTCTCTTAGCCCCGATCCAAAAAATTTGATCAGGCCGGGCGCCGGTGCCTTCTTTGGCTTTGAAGGAATGATACAGATACAACTGATTACCCTTGGCCTTGCAGCCGCTTACGGCGTGGGCATTACGAAGGTAAAAGCATACGTGGATTTAACCGATCCTGAACCACATTTTGAATTTACGTTCGGCTTCGGCGCAACCGTGATTGTTGATTTGCCGGTGGTAGGCCTCGCCTCTATCACCCGTTCATTTAGCCTGGGTGGAAGCATCCAAACCGGAGAACTAAAAGTTGTTGCCGGACAAATGTTACGCGGTGTATTATCTCTTGCCGGTGGGTTACTGATAGTGGCTATTCAAATTGAAGGCAGTGCCGGCGTAGACCGAAAAACAGCCGACCCGGATAATAGAAGTACCGAAGCAATTTTTGAAATGATCTTCTCTCTTGATGTAAGCCTTGCCTTTGTTATCAGCTACGATTTCTCAAAACCCTATACCGAAAGAATCACATTGAGTTAACGCCAAGTTTATCGTTATGAACAATACAGAAACACAACTTTTCATCTTCCCGCTTTTGCAATCAATTACCATTGATGGTGAAGCAAACGAATTGAATTGCAATATCGTAGTCATGCCCAGGTTTGATCCACTCATTCCGTTGACGCCGGCGGTTGTCGCCTTTGCCGAATCTGCCATTCAGTTTGATGCTTTCCTGGTGAAAGGCAACGAGCTATTGCCATTATTAGCAGAACAGGATACCTACGCATTGGCGGAAGCTAAGCTGCGGGAAATCAATCCTGACCGAAGCACCATGTTTACGGAATTAAAGGCATTCTTCAAGGTCAATGATAGCCTTGGAAGAAAAGTTACTCCTGCACCCATCAAAAAGTACTTGTCGGAAACGTATCGAAATGCTTTTGGATTTGCCGGCGCAAGGCAGGGAGCCGTTACCGACGACAGTTATTTCTGCGCCTTGAAAGAGAGCGGCTTTAAAAATTTTGATCGATCCAATCGTGATGTGGTTAACTGGTCGCAGGTAATGGCCTTTTGCCTTCATCAGCCGGAGTTGGCAAGGCAGTTGGGATTGCTGTATCAGGGTGTTGAAATAAAGTTACCCACAGCGGACTACTACAAGGATGGTGGTTGGTTGTATTTTGACCTGAAAGATGGAGCCAGTTACCACGATCTGCCCGATACGAACATACAACGGTATGCAGCCTGGATACCCCCGGTTACCGCCAGCCGTGAGTTATTCAGCCCTGTAGTTTTTCCGGTAGAGACAGCAGTGGCAGTGGGCAATTTTGATGATGTGTTTGACGAAGTTTTGCATTATAGTGACGGCTTCGCAAAAATTGTTCACGCCAGCCAGCCGGTAAGTACCAACCACCTGGCCGAAAAGCCTGATGGCACCGCACCCGTAACAGACATGGGCATACGGCTGGCATGGGATGATGAGCAAGTGCTGGAATGGTATAACCGCGGATTTCAATCGCAGGCTAAAATTGCTGATGCATTTGGTGTTAGTGACACGCCATTGATGGTAAGCAGGTACCGGGTAGATGTGGCCGAAGTATTGCCCGAAGATGTTTTTCTTACGGCAGATGAACTGGAAGAAAAGTTGATGGACAAATGGAAATCTCAGGTATCAGTTTTTTCTGATGAAGAAGTAAAAGCGGGCAACATTAACCTGGGTTTCATCAACACCGAATTGGGCGTACAGGTTTTGCCTGCCAAACATGGCGATACGGCTGAATATTGGCTGCCGGCCTATTTTGCCAATTGGAACGGCACCAGTTTGTGCTTACCCGATCCGCTGCCCGAAAAACTGAACCAATTAGACGATGTTAAACGGGAACTTGCGATACAGAAGGGCGATAACCCGGATGACCTGCCAAAAATGATGTACCGGCAACCAAAAGTGGATAAGGTGGATTTGAAATATGGGCGCACATACGCTTTCCGTGTAAGGCTATCCGATATTTCGGGCGGCGGGCCGGGTTCAAAAACAAAGTCAACAAACCATGGCGCACATAAAATTGCGGTTCAGAAATTTAAGCGGTTTGTAGCGCCGCAGCCTCCCTCTGTACGTATCGCAGACGATTTGCAATCACTCACCATTGAACGGCCGCGACTGAATTATCCGGCAATCCTGTTTACTACTGTAGATGAAAAAGCCGCTGCTGACGAACTGCTGCTTGATCGTGTACAATTAACAAAATTGCGAAATGATCACGCAGATAATCCTAACCGAAAATGGCTGCGGGAAGTAAGCTTGCCAGACCCTGATGTAACACGAGTGGACATTGTTGTAGAGATCAAAAGCTTGGATATGGACCGCGAAGATTCTTACCACGCCATTACGAAAACATCGCCGAAGGAACCCTTTGTTTTTTTGTATAAAACCTTCCGGAACTTTCCGGCTTACGAATTGAACCACGATCGCCCCGATGATGTAATCGAGTTGGCTTGTTCTTACCAGGACCTCAGTCTTATTCATTTTTTAGCACCCGTTGCTGAATTAGGTTTAATAGGTGAAATACACAGCCACAATGGACCTTTACTGCTGCCAACAGCAAGGGACATTCGCATCACCGTCCGCTCCGCTTGCACGGCCCAAAACCCCGATTATTTTGGCTTGGAAGAATCGAAGACCAGCATACCCGTTATCAAAACACTCCGGCAAGACCCGGTGGAGTTGGAAGGCGACGTGTTATTGAACGAAGCCGCCGATCCGTTGGTCAGCTTATTTTTTCTGCCGCAAAAAGCCAATACACCACAGCTAAGGACGGAACAAAAGATGCGTGGAAAAGGCAACGAATCAGAAGCTGACCTGCTCGACAGGCTGGCGGCAATTACCGGTTTAATTCACAAAAACGGGTCGCTGATTGGCGCTGACAATATTCGCACACAAATGGGCTGCAGTGTACTAATCAACCATTCCATTTCGCCAGACCGTAGCTCTGTCACCTTTTCCAGCCGGGATGATTTTTATCACAAATGGATCAATGTGATTCAACTTGATTTGAACCGTGACTGGACATGGGATCTACTAAAGCCAGACAGCTTTAAAGTGTTTAGAAAACAGCGGCTTGACGGGGATATTATAATACTCCCCATTTTTCAGACAGGTAATTAAGATAGAACTTAGTAAACTTAAAACCTGAAAAATGAGTAAGACAAATCGCCGCAAATTTACGGC
>JAABUK010000283.1_pt1 | contig 115363 bp, 86 predicted proteins | sample 5559141 | NCBI WGS metagenome assembly JAABUK01 (sample SAMN10711869, study PRJNA513367) | rock metagenome | isolation source: Antarctica rocks | place: Antarctica: Victoria Land, Pudding Butte nord | collected 2016-01-03 | reverse complement strand
CTTATAGTTCTTAAGATATCTAACTAGTTCCTAGGTATTCTTTAAGTCCTTATATCCTTTCCACTTAACTAGGTATTCCTAACCCCGCTAGTCTAGGATCCTTTCAACTTCATATTCTTCGGTCTTAGCCTTGAACCTCTAACTTTCCTAAAGTAATATTTTGGAGTCGGCTAGCTCTAGTAAAGAGATATGGAATACTAGGTATACTCTAGCGTTAGGTAGTAATTATAACTTATAGTTAATAGGCCCCTTAGGTTATTTAATTAAAAATAGTCTAACTTTAATATAGTCTAGTTTCTTACTTAGTCTCTTACTTTTTAAGTTTTTTATATAAAGGTATACTTTATCCTCCTTCTTTAATTAAGGATATATTTTTCTTTTCTTATTAACTCGTTATTAAGTCTTAGTATTAACCTTACTAATTATTTATTATATATTATTATATAGTCTTTTTATATTAGATACTAACACCGTTACCTTTTCTACCCTAGAACCCTTCCTTGATTCTAGAAATAAATTGGTATGTCTTCTATAATTTATAAAGAATGGAGATAGTCTAATTATATCTAATCTCTTATCATTAAGTACTAATTATATTATAAGAAGTAATAAGACCTAGTTATTTTACTTATAACTAACGTAGTATCTTAGGTATACTTCTATTATTTAGTTAGTTCATTCTGTCTAACTATCTGTTTCTAAATAGTAGGCGGTTGATATTTATAACTTTATTCTAATTACGGCGATTAGAGTCTTCTAATAATAAAATATAAAGAGTCTATCCCTATTTAAAATAATAGATTCAGGTATATTATAATCCCTGATCAGTTTATTTAATAAGATAAATCCTAGTTAATATACTTTATATATTTCTTTATAAGGGATCAGGATTATATACTTTATTAACTTGTTAATAATTACTATTACTAAGTTAAAGATATCCCTTGTAACTAGATCTTTTGATTTTAATAGTTTAATAATAAAGTCTATTGTTACATTCTTCTATAATATATCTAGAACTAGTATAAATTATATTTGCCTATATTTAGCGTGGCGCGCAGATTTATTCTACTAGTATTAAATATATTCCTTGATGTATTTCTTAACGTGTGTCCGTAGTCGCGGCGTCGTATATTCTTATTAAAGGAGTTCTACTATCTTAGAGATTCCTAGATATCTTAATAAAGGATTATTATAATAATCCTAGATTACTTCTTTAATATATTTCTTAGGTAAGTACGTCTTCCCCTTATATTAGAGTAGCTCTTATCTTGATTACTAATTCCTTAATTATAATACTAGGTTATTATTAATATAACCTTCCCTTAAAGTTAGTATAATATCCTAGATTATAATTCGCGTTATAGTTACTAAACTTTATATTAATATTAATAATCCGTCCTTTTCTTATTTAAGAATTAGTTTCTTTATAATATCCTTGGATTTTATATGATTAATACGCCTATTTAAGGCGTCTACTCGACTATTATCTTTTCCTAGGATATATAATATCTTGAACTTATATTATCCTAATAATTTTAATTAATAGACTTATTTTCAGTTTAACTCCTTAATTATAATAAAGTTTAAGAGGTTCTTATAATTTATAAAGATAATAAGTTCTAAATAACTCTTAGTATATACTCTTTAATTCTAAAGTATATATACTACTACTAATAGTTCCTTATTATAGATATCGTAGTTCTATTCTATTACTAATATCTTTTATAAGTAGTAGATAATTAGGTACTATTTACTATCCTTTTCCTAATATAAACAGGCGCTAATTACAAGATCTAAAGTATCTATTTTAATACGGGTAGGTTTATTTACCTAAAAGGTATAGAGTACTAGTAGATTTTAATAAGCCTCCTTTAATATTATAAATACTTTCTATTAACTTAGTCCTTATTAAAATCCCTTTTCCTTCTTAATAATATTTATAAGTAGTAATACTATCTTTAAATATCCTTTAATAAACCTTCTATTAAAGTTCATAAATCCTAAGAAGCTTTAGACTAATTTCATATTATATAATATAGGCTATTCTATTATAACCTTGATCTTTTCAGGGCTTATATGAATACCTATAGTATTTACTATAAATCCTAGGAATTCTACTAATTCTTTATAAAATTCGTACTTTTCTAGCTTAAGGAATAATCTAGCTTATAATAGATAGGTTAAGATGTCTTATATATACTAGATATATTCCTCCTTGATTTTAGAGTAAATTAAGATGTTATTAAGGTAAGTAATTATAGTATAATCTAAATAGGCTTAAATAATATTATTAACTAGTACTTAATAGGTTACTAGTATATTTATAAGTCTAAATAATATAACTAAGTACTTATAATATCTATATTAAGTCTTGAATATAGTCTTCTATTCTTCTCCTCCCTTTATTTAGATTAAGTTATAAGCTCCTTATAAGTTAAGCTTAATAAATATCTTTACTTAAGAGAGTCTATCCTATAGCTTATTAATATTCAGTAAAGGGTATCGAGTCTTGATAGTAATATCATTTAACTTCTAATAATTAATATATAGCCTAAGCTTTCTATCCTTTTTTAATATAAAGAGGATTAGATAACCTATTAATAATTTGAATTCTTAAATAAATCCCTTTTTAAGGTTCTTATTAATATACCCGCGTAATATAGTAAGTTCCTTTTCTAATAATATATAGATTAGTTTAAAGGTTAATTCCTTTCCTAATTCAAGTTTAATCTTATAATCCTAAGATTAGTATATAAGTAAAGCTTTTATTATTATCTCTTTTATAAAGAGATATATCTATTTCTTATACTCTCGTAGGATATTAGGAGGTTCATTATCTCCTTTAATAACTCTAGCTTAATTATCCGGCTAATCCTTATTAATATATATTAAGTTAGATCCTTATTTAAGGTTATCCTGCTTTAAAACTAAAGCGTAATAAGCTTTAACTAGTCCTTGATTCTATTTCTTATCTATTACTATCCTCTATTAGCGTATAGGTTATATACTAGTAATATCTCTAGTATTTATAAATATAAGTACTTCTTTCTTCTAGTTAATTACTAGATTATATTTCTTTAATTAAGGTATTCCTAAAATAATATAATAAGTAATTATCTTAACTATATTAAAGGTTAGTTCCTTATAGTAATATTAAATTATTATAGGTAGTAAGTATATTTACTTATCTATCCTTCCTATTAATAGCGTTAACCCGTCAGCTATTTATAAATTATACTATTCCTTCTTCTTTCAAGTTAGTAAGCCTAGTAACCGTACTAAATCTTAGGAAGTAAAGTTACTAGTTACTCTAGAATCTATTATTATAATAGTTTATTAACTATTAATTAATACTAGTATATTCATATATATATTATATTGAATAGTATACAGGAATTACTTTAGGATTAATATGTTAATCTACCTATATCTTCCTGTAATATAAGAGATTACTCTTTTCCCTATTTAAGGAGAAAACCATATATCTTTTTAACTTCTATATGTCTTTAGCATCTATTATATATATAAGTATACTACTCTAATAAGTAGTAATACTCTTCGTTTAGGCTATATATTAGTTACTTCTTTATACTATTATACTAGTCTATAGTAGATCCTGGAAACTATAGGTTATACTATTTACTAGTTAAGTACTAGTTATAATTATCTTTTATATAGTCCTTCCAGTTTATTTGTTTATAAGACGTACTTACTACTTATCTTCCTAGCTCTAATTAAACTTAATAGTAGTACTTATAATAGTTATCAGCGCAGGCTATCTAATATATAATACTATATTCTAGGTATATTAAGTTAAATCAGTAGTCCTTAATATAAAGCTTTTCTTTATAATATGTTTTCTCTAAGCGTTTTTCTTTATTTAATCCTTATAATATAGTGGTATAAGATAGAGAGTTATCTAGAGTATCCCTACTAATTCTATAGCGTAGCGCTTCTTCCTTTAAGCTCTCTTAACTTTCTTGTCTATATTCTAAGCTATACTCTAGAACCTCGCCGTTATCTAAAGATTCCTATTCTATCTTCTTCTCTTAAATATCTTGGAGTTACTATTATAGCTAGTCTACTTCTATCTAGATATTAATAACTAGGTCCCTTAGGATTTCTTTAAGCTTTAAGTCCTCTTATCCTATTAGGATAAGATACCTTATAATTCTTATATTAATATCCTAAGGTAATATCCTATAATCTTTCAGATTTTTAATAAATTAGTATACTTTTTATATAAATTTAAAATAATATTCTTCCTTTATAACTTCTTTTAATAGTTTCTCTACCTCTATCTATTCATAGATTAAGTCGTAGTTCTCTAGATCCTTAGAAGGTTCATTATATAGAACTCTTCTTAGTACGTTTAATTATAATCGCGGTATTATATTCTTTAATTAATAGTCTCTAGCGAAGTGGCCTAGTTTATTATAATTATAATAGGTTATTACTTTCTTACCCCTTTTAAATTACTTCTTACCCCTGAATTTTCCCTTATCTTATTTCTAAGTGAAGTCTAGTTCTATTAATATATATCTATATAGGTCGCGTTATTAATACTATATCTTCCTAGTCTATTACTAGTAAAGATTCCTAATTATCCTATTTTAAAGGTTCTATTATTATATCATTTTTTTATTACTAATTTATAGAGCTTATTATTAACCTTTATAACCTCTATTATTAAAGTATCAAGATTATTAATCTATACTCTAATTTATATAAGTTCTTTTTTAATATTAAACTTTAATCCGTGGTAGTATATTATTATTAGCGTATTATTATCCTAGTCTATCTTTATTATATATTACTGAAATTAAGTGGAATACTTAGTAGTAGACTTCTTCTAAGATAAGTACTAAATAACTTGTATTACTACCTTATTTTCATTTAAAGGACTAAAGACTTATTATATCTTAATATAAAATCATATAAAGCTTTCTATCTAGTTCTAGATATATTAATTATCTAGATTATCTTTATCCTTAAGGTACTTCTTAAGTGAAGGATAAACCTACTTCTAAGCTCGTCCTCTTATATACGTAATAGTGAAGGCTAGCTATTATACTATTAATAAGGCCTATCTATTGAAGGCGAAGTAAAGCTGAAGCTATATAAGCTAGTCTTCAAGTTTCTCTCTTTCATTATAGAATAAGTTAGGTCTAGTAACCTTAGATCTATCCTTACTATCTATAATTAGGCGTCAGGAACTCTAGACGCTTAGGGGGGGTTTCTACTTTCTAAGGTACTTATTCTAAGGGTATTTAAAATGTTATAGTTCACTCCGTCTATAGATAAGGTAGACCTATGATTAGTTCTTATGAAAAGGAGTATTAAAGAAGTAAGGTAAGTAGGCTTATATTAAATAGGTCTAGTATAAGGTATTATATTTAATGCCTAGGAGATTACTAGAATTATAATATAAGTTAAATATAGAGCTCCTATCTACTAGGAAACATTACTATCTATATAGATATAGGAGATCTATATACTTACTAGGTCGCCTAGATCGCTAGCTATACGTCCCTGTTATTCTAGCGACCTTCTTATTAGGTCGACACCTCTTAGCTAATAGTTAAACCGTCGACCTATATTACTAACCCGTGCTAAGCCTCCGCTTGATAAAACCTACGGTTGTAATATATATCTTCCTTATTATCTCCCTTAGTAGAGGCTTTTATAAGGTCTATCTACTTTATAAATTAGTTTACTTAAGACTAGTAAATATCCTAGTAATATCCTTCCTTATATATCTTATATTATCCTTACTTATTAAGGACCTTATTCTACTCCTCCTCTACCTTATCTTTAATACTTACCTAATAGATATAGTTATTATAAGAATATACCTAAAAAGGGTTATAATAGGGATTATTATTATAGTTTTAATAGCTGTCTTATAAAGCCTTTTATAAGGTCCTAGCTAACGCGTTTATATTTCTACTAGTAATTTAAAGTTATTAGTAATTACTAGGTAGAGTTTATACTTATACGCTTTACTATTATTATAATATATTATTATTACAGTTCTAGGAATTATAAGAAGGATTATTATATAAATTACTTTTATAAGGATTTAATAAACTATTATTAGCTCCTTAATTATATTAATATAGATTTAAATTAAAAAAGGATTAATAATTAAAATTAGGATTAAGAGTATACTAATCTTATTTTCCTATTAAAGGCTTTTACTATAATTATTATTATTACTTACCTTAAATTAAGGGCCTTAATTTATACCTTCTATAAATATTAAATTAAATATCTTTCTAATAGTATAGCTTAGTAAGTAAACTACTAATAGTAGATATATTAGTAAGATAAAGTAAGTCTTATTTTAATTTATTATTTATATACTTATAAGTAAGTAAGACTTAGGCTACTTTTATAGTAATAATACTTATATTCTTACTATTAAGTATAATTATATTAATATAGTCCGCTAGATCTTAATAGTTTTTAGTATCTTTTATAATATATTATACTACCTTAAGTAAAGATAAGGATCTATTAAATAAGTTATAAAATCTTATCTTAAGACTTTAATACTATTAGTTAATAGTATTAGGATTATTATAAAGCTTAAAGTAGGTAAGATTATCTAGTTAATTAATATACTATTTATTAATAGCCTTAAGTAAATAGCTGTTAATATTTTATCTTAAGATAGCTAGGTTAATAATAGAAGCCTTTACTTATAAGTAGTTAATAAAGCTAAATATATTATAATAGATATTATAATTATCCTTTACTTTAATAGGTATAACTTATAAATTAGGATTAGAGTATCTTATATCTCTTAATTAGAAGGCGCTTAGTCTAGGACTTTATTATACTATTATAGTAGTAGTAGCTATTACTAGTTATAAACTATTTACTTAGCTAGTTATTTAAGCCTAGTTAAAGATATTTATTACCTTAATAATAATAGCTAATATCTCCCTACGTTAGGCGTTTAAGAAGGATATAGTAGTTATATTTAGTATTAGTATATTAGTATTAGAGGCTTTTATAGCTAATAAGCTAGTATTAGATAGTATTAGTATAAGCTTAAACTTAGGAGGTATAATATAAGCTTATTTAAGGTTAATATATTAGGTTTAAATATTAATATTAAAGTAGTATTTATTAATAACCTACTTTAGTAGGTATTATATTAGGATAGTAGGCGAAGAAACTACTCTTATCTACTATCTTATAAAGGACTTAGATATACTATTATCTTTAGGATTAAAAGGGAGGTCTACTAATTATAAGTAATTAATAGTTAGGTATCTTAAGGTATAATAAGAGTTAGCTAATAGATCTCTAATAATAGTATTATTATTCTTAATAAATAAGTTAATTTAATACAGTTAATAGACTACTTATTTTATAACTATTTAGTCTATAACTAGCTTATTAATTAAGCGGGTAAGCTTAATAAGGAGGTAAGTAAAAGGTAGGAAGTAGTTACCTTATTAAGATAATAATATCTTAATAGGAAGGCTCCTACCCTTTTACTTAGTAAAGTTAAAGAAATCCCTTAATTATTTAGCTAATACTTATAGGTATATAGGTATTAAGGATATTATTTATTAAAGGCTTTAATAGTATATAAGGTATTAAATATTATAAAGGCTTTAATAAACGGCTTAAATAAGTAATAAATAGATTAGGGATAAATAGTAAGTAAAAGACTAATAGATTAGTAGGACTAGTATTATAAGGTTAGTACTTAGGAGCTAGCATTCTTATTAATATAAATTATAGTACTTTAGTAACTCTAAATAAGACCTTATAGTATTACTATCACTTATAAGAATAGCTTAAAAGGTAGTAAAAAGGATATATTAGTAGAAAGGTAGACGGCCTACCTAAGTACTAATATACTAGGCCTAATCTAGCTAGTAGCCCTTTAGGCTAAGTGATATCAAGATATAAAGTCTTTGATAATAGTTATAATACTTAAGTTATTATTATTAACATTATTTTAATTTTTATAACTCTTATATCTTCTTTTATAACCTTACTTATAACCTTTATAGTCTTATCCCTTTTTATAATTAATAATTATATTTATCTTACCTATCTCTAAGTTCTTATCTTTTAAAGTATAAGGATTAGGAATAATAATATTAATATAATTATAAACTAACTTCTTAGCTTAAATAAAGATAATTTTAACTTAAGTAACCTACTTAGTAATTTTCTTATAAGTATTTATATAAATTTAAAACCTATTTATTAATATTTAATAATAAATTATAAGCGTAAGTTTATTTATAAACTTATATTAAAATTTAAAATTATTAGGGGTAAGTAATAAATATATCTTATACTTAAGGAGTCTTAAATAGAAAGTATAAATAGTAATAAATTAATAATAATATTCCTAATTTTCCTATTAATAAGATATTAAATTAATAGATTAAAAGTAATCTTAAAAGATATATAAGAATTTATAATATTTAATAATTTATTCTATTTCTTTTTAAGTAATCTATTAGATTATTTATACCTATTAAATCCTTATATTACCTTAGAGATATAATATTATTATAATAATCTTCTATTTATTTATAAATTATTATTAAGATAGGAATTAATAATTTAAGAATTAAGTATCTATCTCTTTAATTTAATAGTTAGTAATATCTAATTTTAGTTTATTATAATATTTTAATAAATTTAGAATCTTTAACTTATTATTAAAATAGACTTTTATTAAATATAAGCTAAATATATCCCTTATAACTAAGGTATTTATTAATTAGCTTAATTTAGATATAAAAGATATTACTATTCTAAGTTAAACTATTAATAAGTTAATAAATCCTTTAAAAGGTACTTTATATAATATTAAAGTAATTAAAATAGTATTTATAAGTATTAATATATTTTAAGTTTGTAATAAAATAGGTTGTTATTAAGATAAAATATTATATATAATAATAATACTAGCTGAAGTTAATACTTTATATTAATATTTAAGAAGATTAAGGTAATCTTTAAGTTCCTTTTAATACTCCTTTATAATAGCTTACTCTAATTATAATTAAGTATACTTAATAATAATAAGGAGTTTACTACTTTCCTTAATAAATTACTCTTAATTAATAAGAGGTATAAGAACTTATTTAATAACTCTTATAAGTATAAATTACTTTCCTATTATAATACTACTTTTAACTAGTAGTTAAGATATTTTGATATTAATTTATTTAACTAATAAAATATAAATAGTAAAATATTTAATATTTAGCTTACTCTCTTAAAGAAGATATATTTAATTATTACTTTAATAAGAATAAGGTCTTTATACTTAGCCCGCTAGGTATAAGTTTTAATCTAACCTCTTTTATTATTTTATTATAAGGGTTTCCTCTTACTAATTTATTAATTATAAGATAGAAAATATTTATAAATCCTTATAAATCCTTAATATTCTAATTTATAATAAATCTATATACTCTTATAAAGTAATAGAAATTCGGGATTAATTAAGCGTATTTAAGATATAAATTTAAGGGGTTATTTATAAGCCCTTTTTATATAATCTTAATAATATTCTTAAAGATGATTTATTAATTAAATAATCTTAATAGGGGTATTCCCTTAATATACTTATATTCCTCTTATAAGGTATCCGTTTCTTCTTACAGGATATTAGATATTAATAAGGAGGTAGAGTTATTTAATAGATTTATATATATTTTATATCTTTATTAAGATAGAGTGAAATTTATAACTTTTATTAGATTCTTTTAACTAAGTTATTAAATAACTATTAAAGTATTCATAGTTATTAATACCTTAATAGTTATATTATTATATAAGCTATCTAATAAGACTTATTTAAAGTATTATTATTAGATATAAGAGTTATAAATTTACTACTTATTTTTAGGTAGATTCCACTCTACCTATATAATCTATATATATAAGCTCAGCCCTACGAGTACGAATAAAGGAAAGTTATCCGAGGGGTCTGTTAGAAACTACGCTAGTCCTAAAGGAAATCACAGAGGACTTCCAATGTTGCTAGGAAATGCCAAGCCGGGTGTTCGGCACCCGTTTGACCTATCCAACCATCGTTCTCCAGTAGATAATCCTCCTCACAGCTTTATATATCTTCATGGGCCATTATCTGCCTACTATCTGTCGCTTCAGGCGTTTCCACTGTTTTTCCCCTTTGTACAAGAATAGCCCTTCATAGCCGTTGTTGTTGAAGACACTGACTGACTGCGCCTTGCCGGAGGATCCAGGTCTCCTCTCTGGCCTTTACCCACATTCATTATATTTAGTCGCTGGCTGTGAGACGTTGTCCACAAGAGCTTGTTTACTCCGAAATCGCACGACGATATCACACCCTGATCTTCAAACAATTGGGCGCGTGCATTGGCATGCCCACCACCAAACTCTCATGGGTCAAACACCTCCGACACTCGAGGCAGTTGAGGGCAACGGGCATTCCTACACATCGGACACAAGGCCTCGGCCAGGATGCTAAACTCGATGAGGGTGAGTAGAGGCCCTCAACATCAATGGCTCCAAAGCTAATGGCCTCAGCAGACCGACCAACCAACCTTGAGCAATGTTCTTATCACCCTAGGCGTGCTGTTCTTCTTTACGCTCTCGAACTGCCAGTTTTTCCCGCCCAGCGATTCTTCTAATGTCACAATCATCCACTCTCCCGTTGATGGGAACATCACTATACGCTATAAGTCCCCCCCCCTTGGAACGTGCACAACAGTCTTTCCCACTCAAAAGCAATATACCGGCTACATCTCTCTCCCACCCTTCACACTTGCGCCCATACAGCAGAACTACTCAATCAATACGTTCTTCTGGTTCATCGAAGCTCGTACGGATGCTACCACGGCTCCCCTCACGATATACATCAATGGAGGGCCTGGAAGTAGCAGCATGGTGGGCTTATTCTTGGAGAATGGTCCTTGTCAGGTGGTTGAGATTGCGCAAGATAGGCTCGGTACGAAACCTAGTGATTGGGGATGGGATCGAAGCACCAACATTCTCTACGTCGACCAACCCAATCAAGTAGGCTTTTCCTACGACACTCCGACAAATGGATCCCTCAATTTGTTCACTGGCATAATTGCCGAACCTCCCACGGACGTTCCCTCCGGCCAGCCAGACTACACTTTCCTCAATGGCACCTTTGGCTCAAATAATGCCAATAAAACAACCAACACGACCGAGATCGCAGCACAGGCCACTTGGCACATGCTGCAGGGTTTCCTTGGTACATTCCCTCAATACAATCCTGGGACATACTCTAATAGTACCAAACCTGGAGCAGTCGGCGTCAATCTGTTTGCTGAGAGTTACGGTGGAAAGTATGGGCCTGCTTTCGCGACGTTCTGGGAGCAACAGAACATGTTGCGGAAGAATGGCTCCATCGCCAGCAATAAGACCCTCGAGATACACTTGACCTCGCTTGGCATCATGCAAGGCTGCGTCGACGATCTAATTCAAGGCCAATTCTATCCAATCTTTGCCAACAACAACAGCTACGGCATCCAAGCACTTCCCTTGACAGATCAGCAGACTGCTGCAAGTAGCTTTCTAAGCGCGAATGGGTGTCAGCAGCTCATCCAGACTTGTCGGAATGCTGCCAATTCCTACGATCCGGCAGACAAAGGCGATGTCACGACGGTCAACCAGATATGCAAGACCGCTCAGACCACCTGTAGCGACGATGTAATCGGTCCTTACATGAATTCTGGTCGAGACCCATACGACATCACCCAAAACAAAACTGATCCTTTCCCTCCAGCCATGTACATGGAGTATCTGAACAATGCAGATGTTCAGGCTGCGATTGGAGTTGCCGTCAATTACACGGAGAGTAACGCTGCCGTAGGAGATGCTTTCGTTCAGACTGGCGACAACGAGCGAGCGAATCCTATTCCCCAACTTGCCTACCTTCTGTCCTTGGGCGTTCGGGTTGCTTTGATTTACGGAGATCGGGATTACCTTTGCAACTGGCTTGGCGGACAGGCTGTCTCATTTTCCATCGCTGCACAGACACCAGGGTACACGCCGTTCTACAGTGCCGGTTACGCGGCAATCGTCGTCAATAATTCCTATGTCGGTGGGGTTGTTCGCCAGTACGGCAACCTTTCGTTCTCCCGAATTTATGACGCTGGCCACCTGATACCCGCATACCAGCCAGAAACCGCTTTCACCGTCTTCACGAGAATAATCATGGGTAGTGATATCTCTCTCGGTGAGCCTGCTGACCTGTCCACCTACAAAAGCAACGGCACCGCGAACGCTACACAAACCGCCAAGGCGCCCGATCAATTATCTCCGACTTGCTGGGTGAGGAACATTGATAGTTCGTGCAATGCAAATCAAAGGGTGATGCTGCAGCAAGGTCATGGTGTGATCATCAATGGGGTCTTTTATAGCGACTCTAGTGATTGGAAAGCACCGGCATCAACGATTTCAATGGTAGCAGGCTACCCTGGTACAGGGCCTCTGTCATCAACCACCACAGGTGGTCCAATCCCGACACAAAAAGGCAGTTCTGCAGCAACGACGTCCCAACCACTGACAGGGGTTTTCACCGCTACAAGTACGCCGAGTACTACCAAGAAAGCTGCTGCGCTGAAAGGTAGTCAAGTTGAGATGGAAGTAATGGTTCTTGGGTGTGTGCTGGCGTTGGCTGGCGCTATTATGTAACAACAAGAGCGAGCCGAAATGGCAGGAGTTCGGACGTGGATGAGCATAAAGAGACGGATATGTCGCAAGACCATGAAAATAACAGGGCAAGATATGTATACTGAATGGCTGGCAAAGCAATGACAGGATATGCATTAGGCAGATGTTGTAGCATAGATACCCTATCTGTATTCGGGCGTACTCAAGGATGAGGATTCGAGTGAGCATTCTTCACAACATCACTTCCATTCTCATCTGCCTGAAGAATTCGTTGTATTGTAATTGATACAGCCTGCCAATTCGTACCAGAAAATTGTAGGGCTGAAGGGCGATCTATTGCTCCCCACAACTTCTAGAGCTTTCTATATTCCCCTCACATTTAATCGTAGCAACAATTTTATGACTCCATAACGATATCAAGAATTGACGATACTGGTATCTCCAAATCGCGCGAGTAAGATATTCCCAGCTCCCCTCTTGTGCTGTTCCCATTTCACACCTGATGATATCCCAAGCTGGCACCAGTCCTAGCCTTTTTTTGTACTCTTGGTGATGCGGATTAGCTTTGCTGGAGCATAGATCTCCTGTTATCTGATTTGTCTGAATACCTTAGCTACGAACATTTCTACTTCTGGTCCATTCGTTAGACTGACAGAAACATTCACTCAGAGCCTTGCCTGGAACGAGCACAAGATGCCCATTCACAATCCGAACAATTGGCATTGGGTTAATAAGGACGTAAGGGAATGGGCGAAGGAATACCTTGAGAAGTCGCTAGTGGGCATCTCGGCGAAGCAGGGAGATGTAACGGCAAAGGTGTCGAAAGTCCTGAGTATGGATGGGGATGTAGATGTCAGCCAGCGAAAGGGCAAGGTTATCACGCTCTTTGATGTCAAGCTACAGCTTGAGTACGAAGGTATGGACTGTCAGTCGCTACAACCAAAACGAATACTGAGCTGCTGTAGGCACTACAAAAGATGCCGAAGACGTCAGTGGGACAATCACAGTCCCGGAGGTCGCCCACGACACAGAGGAAGATGAGTACGTCGTACGTCCCCTTCAATCTTCCGCCGTTGCTCCCACGTCTCGTTGCTAAATTGCCGCCCTAAAAGTTCGACATAGACATATACTCGGACGAACCCCCTAAGCAGCCTGTCAAAGACCTCGTCCACAACAAGATCGTTCCACAACTGCGAACCAAACTCTCCCAGCTCGGACCATCTCTGATCAACGAGCACGGGAAAGACCTGCAACACGCAACAGGCTCCGCGCCTACGCTCCAGCCCACGACAATTACAACCTCCTCTACGGCCTCAATGACGAACGCAAAACCCAACACCAGCACCTCCGCTCCAAAGACCACCACCACAAAGGCAGCCGGCCACCCTTCCGTAAACACCACTTCTCTAACCTCCACCGAAGAATTCCGCACCACAGCCGCCGAACTCTACACCACCTTCACCGACCCCTCTCGAATCGCAGCATTCACACGCGCCCCACCCAAACTCTTCGAAGGCGCGCACGTAGGCGGCAAGTTTGAGCTCTTCGGCGGCAACGTCTCTGGCTCCTATCTGGAGCTGGAAGAGCCGAAGAAGATTGTGCAGAAATGGCGGCTGGGCCAGTGGGTCGAGGGGCATTATTCGAAACTCGAGATTGTCTTTGATCAGAATGATACGGACGCCGTGACCGTGATGAGGGTGACGTGGGAAGGGGTGCCGATGGGGCAGGAGGAGGTCACGAGGAGGAACTGGGGGGAGTATTATGTGCGGAGTATCAAGACTACATTTGGGTGAGTTCGCCCTTGTTTCTCCTCACCACCCGTGCATGAAACCAGAGAGCTAACCATCGCACTTGACAGCTTCGGCACCATTCTCTAGATCTTTCACGACCTTCGCAGCGGCTACAGTATTCGCCGACGGAAACTGCCTGAAGCATCCTATCGGACAAGTAACTATTCCAAAGGCGCTTACAAGCATGGATGTGGCAGAGTTTCGAAAAGGTACAAGATGTCAGTATTTATAGAACGAATAGATGAAATAGAATAGCAAATGAGCAAACAAGTTGCGAGGTCCAACACTGAGAAGGATTCTTCAGTCGGACTTCGCCTCCTTCATGTGAGATTTGTACAACATCGCTGCGACATTTAGCGCCCAACACTTTGAAATGGGCAGCAAGGATCCATGGTAGTGAAGAACCATGTTTCCTCCATGCCGCAATTTTCTCATCGTTATTGATAGTATCCTTACCTGTAGCCGCTACTGAGCCACATCCGGATCGGGATAGTGAGACACCATGTCAGGAGATGGGAGCTTGCGAGACATGGGGCACGGGTCACGCGATCCTTGCACGGCTTAGACCTGATGCTTGTTGCATGGGTCATTTTACGCAAAGGGCTTATCGAAGCTGCTTTGTCAGATAAACGTCACTTGTAAAGCGCACATGGAAGTGCTTGGTTGTTGGTGGTTTGATAATTATATCATCTGATTCTAAGGCGATCTCTAGCTACTACAGGCAGCTGTGCCCTTTCCCTTCCACCCATGCCGAACGATTGGCTGGCTATCTCCCCGTGCCATTATTCATGCAATTGTAAGATATCCGAAAACAAATTGGTAATGACGCCGCTGCAATGCCGCTTGCTAGAACGCTCGATGATGGTAAAACATAATCTTTAACAGATGTAGATGGTGATGGTTATGTAGCTGGAGATTGTGGTGAAATTGCTGATGGTGGATGAATGCCCATTATGAAGACTGTCTCAAGGGGTCTTCAAACTCTGACCGCAGCGCGATGGTTCCCTCCGCCCATTGTTGCAGAGTTTAAGAAGCGGGAGATGATGCTCCCACCCATCGTCTTCGCTTTCTTGGCCGGCTTCTCCTCCACACTGTAGCTCAGCTGATGTGCACCAAGCATGGGCCTGAGCTTGTACATGGTAGCTTCGCCGCAGTATCCGTCATCTTTGCCCACGGTAGGCATGTAATTGTCCTCCGCGTAGGAAGAAACGGTGGAAGCAGGTGTGCCCTGCGAAGTTGGTGGTGAAGAGGAGTTGGAGCGAGAGGAGACGCTGTAGCTGTCGTGGGATGTCCCAGGCCGACTGAGAGCTGGGACGTTGTCGGCTGAGGGTGGAGAGATGGAGCGATTCTGTCGAATATGGCGGTAAGAGCGTTGGGGAAGGTTGGTGGTCGACTGCGATGAGGCGATGGTGGTTTTGGAGGAGAAGCGTTCGAGGTCGGAGACATAAGAAGAGGATGAATATGTAGATGGGGAAGCGTAGACGCCGACTGCAGGCGGAGGTGTTGGCAGAGCGGTGGTAGAGGCGAATGGTCGAGCTGGTTGAGGTTTGCTGTAGTAAGCCCGCTGTTGTTGGATAATCTCGTGCTCCTTGGCGGTTCTTTGACGCTTGAGCTCTACTTGCTCTTGGTGTTTCCGAATTGGAGCGAGGAAAGGGTCGAAGTGGGTGAAGAGGTCATCATTCGTTATCCGCAAGTCCCAATCAAGTAAGAAGAGCAACTGCTTTTCCATAAGGTTGACTTCTGTGATTGAGAAGCCAAAGCCTTCATAGCCTTTCACAGATGAGTAGCGAGCCCAGTGCTTGTTTTTTGGTGAACTGTCATTCAAATTCTTGGCAGCAAGAATTAGAGATGCCAGAAAAATACGATGAACTGTACACCGCATTCCTTTAGCGACGGGAGGTAATCGCTCTTGCAATCTCGAAAGGTAGACCAAGGAGCTCATCAATGTTGGGACCTGAACGCGAGACTTGTCAACCAAGGATTGAATGAATTCTTCCAGAGATGGAAGCGAAGGTTGACCTGGAGAGCGAGGTTCGGCATCATATGGTGGTGTCAACGGAGGAGTTGCTGGAAGGTTCTTGTTGTTTTGTGGCTGTTTCTGCTCGCATCGGATGACCGATGCTGCTTGCTGTGCGAGATAGGACACCATGTGCGAAGACACTGGCAGCATAATGAAATGATCCAGTGCCATCTGGTTCCGTGACGAGGTCGAAGTAGCCATAATGATTGGGGTTGAGATCGGAAAACCTGAGATGGCGAAATAGTAGCAGCTTTAGATGGCGGAAGGATGGTCACTAGGAGAACTTTTGAATCTCGAGGCGTGACGTTGAGGGGTAGCTTTCGTGTTGGTGCGAGAGCCTGCGAACGATCACCCTTGACCGATGTTGTGGGTAGGCTGACCTGGGGTTGGGCGGGGCCGAAGTTGAATTAGGGTAAGTAGCCGGAGTGTGGATTAGGATTATACGGAGGAGCCGAGTTGGTCAATTGATCGTGAAAACGTAAAGTAGCGAAGGATCGTAGATCGCTGGGGTATCACTTCTAGATGCAAAGAATGATCGAATGAGAAAGTCGTTCTGAAAGTGCGAGTAATATCCGAAGAAAGACACGGTAGGGTGGATTATGTCGTCTTTTCCGACCAGCGGAATGATCTCTAATCTTTGAGGATTGGCTGTGTGAAATCAAATTCGTTGTTATTGTGAGACTTGGCAGGGCCGTTAGGGGCAGCAGTTAGGGCTCTCTGCCTTGGCAGAAGCGAGACAGTTAGGGGTGGGGCGTAGGTTGGATGTGCTGAATTTGGTCGGAGCCTCGGGCTGTGCCTGACCGGAGGATTTGTTCAGGGGCCGAATCGACGAAAGCGGGAGCTTAGTGCAGCTCGGATAACACCAAACGAACAATTCTTGCGTACAGGACGGGCGGTCGGTGCTGACAGTGCAAGATACCTGAGTTGTGAGTTGGCAGGTAGGGCAGACTGGCTGCCAGGCTGTCAGGGTGATGTGATATCAAGGGCTTCGCTGAAGTGTCTCTGTCCAAAGCAAACCTCAAACCAGTTGAGGGAGCGACGTGCTGCAGATGGAAGGAAAAGAAGAAAGTCTAATGATGGTTGAACTTGACTGATGAGAGTCGAGCTGATGTTTCGAAAAAGAGGTGGAGTGGTGGGAGCAAAGTCTTTTAAGCAGTCGACTGATGAGGACTTGCTTTGGCGTGAGATGGCTCAATGTGAAGCAGCAGTGGACCCCCCCTGCTTGAGGCTTGCAGTTCCCCACTTGGGTTGTGTGGAGAGTAAAAGCGATGACAGATGTGAGTGGCCAGAGAGGACTGATGATAATAAAAGGTTGGATGAACCTTTCCTCCTCCCAGCGGGTGGCTAGGGCGGAGGAAGTGGAACTGATATTCTTGTTTTGGCCGGTGGTGCTGGATGAGAACTGCAGAAAAAGTTGAAACGAGGGGCTGATTGGATGCGCGCTCTTGCTTCCCCCGGTTTCCCCTTAGCTGCTGATTCACTTAGCGCGCGCACTGTCGAGACACCCAATCAGCGCATCAATGCCGACATACCTAAGAAAAGCAGCAAGGGGTCGCTATGACTCGGCTGCGATGCTTCTCCGTTTCAACTCAATCTGCCCTGCGTTTCACGATGTCGAATGGCTGTTGAGCCACGACGTTGATGAGCTGGTAAGGCCGTCGGTCGATCTTGAAGCAGCCCAAATGCGGGCCTTCAGGTAGGCTTGCGGCGTGACTGCAGATTGGACTATGACTGGCTCGACAGTTATATACCGGATATGGGAGGTTGGTGCGTGCGTAAGGAGGCGGTAGAGACGCGTTCCAGAGCCTATTACTAACCGAAAACGTGGGCTTGGTTCGCCGGCAAGATGGTTGGCTGTGGTATGTGGAGAAGCCTTTCACATTGGAGATATGAAGATCACCCAGTACCCTTGGAGGCTGTCGAGAGGAATGGACCTGGGACATGGACCAGATCATATACTACTTCGGGTGTCCTCATGGCAGAGGCATGTGCGCAAAGGGTGAACAGAGCCGTGGATGGACTCGCGAAGATGAACTATCGTAGTGGCTGCCGGCTGATGGGAATGTCGGTGATGTTCCGTAGGGAGCAGCTGAGTAGATCCAGTGGTCGAGCTTCCCATTCGATTGCCTCGTGACAGTCATCAGAGACAGACATCCACCAGCACTTTGGCTCCCGCCATTCACCTCCCACCATCTCCGTCTGGCCCATCCTTTGACTTCTATGGCGCACTGCCTTGTGATCCGATCAAGTCACCGCTGCTGAACCTCGGATGGCCTGCCAGCAGGGGAACGACAGATTTGATGGTTGATGGCGAATGACGGGGAGATCGCTCTGGACTATTTCCGCTACCTGAGCAGTTGTGGCTCATGCCTACTTCGTACTGTGGCTCTTTCCCCCTTTCGGGTGAGGCCTCGGCATCTTTCTACCAATCAAAGTGTCTCCTTCTCCCGAACGCTTTGCCGGAACAAGAAGGTCGTCCCCTTGCTCCGCCAGACATGCCATTATTCTCGATCTCCACTATTTGAACAAGATCGATGTAGAATCGTTGTGCACGCCTCGTATACACACGACTGTTTGAGCCACCAGTTCCCCTCGGTTCGATCTGGGGCCTTCAGCTAGTGACAAAGCGTTCGCCAAGACTCAGGAGGTTGAGCCCCTTTCCAATGTATGAACTGTGAAGATCTTCTATATCAACCTAAAATAAACTACCCGGGAATTACGAATAGCTAGAATAGGAGGATCTCCGCAGTCGTCTTTTGACAACCGCTGCATGGTATGTCGTAACGGCAGTCCATGTAATCGACCCTATCAGTGACCTCTGTCCTCCGACAATATTCCGAGAGACTCACCATCAAAATTGGATTGGCAAACTGCATGGCATGCGCCCCAACCGCTTTCACGAACGTCTGCACGTCTGACACCAGTATATCGTTATCTGCCCAATCTGGATCTGCGACCGACGCCGTCTGTCCTATTTATTATCATGCAAAGGGAAGCGGCTCGGAAGCGCTGGTCTGCAGGTCAAGACTCAAGGTGTCGCGGTGTCCCGTGAGGCTCGGTACAACAAGTCTGCTCATGTCCTGTCCAAAATTGCAGCAAACATCAGCAGCGACCTTTCCACCAACCCTTGATCCTGTTGGAAAGGACACCAAGGCGGCCTCTGAGCCTCTCGGTACGGCACAGAGCCTCACAATGGTTTCGTCGTCCCGTCTCATATTCGGAGCCGCCGACCCTTCTCTGTCCAGGTCTCAAACTCACTTGTTGGTTATGCGGCCTTGGTCCGAGTGCACTTTCAACAAGGCATACGTGGCCATCTCCTTTGGCTGGCTCGCAGTGCTACATCTGTAGTATGAGTGCGAATGTCTTACCGCTGACTTGCCAGTCGATGCTTCGTCCTAGGTCAATCGGCCACATCAGATTTATTTTTACGAGTGGCATGCCTGCTGCCGCTGGATTGGCCGCTTGCTGACCTGGGTAAGACATGGGATCATATTGAAATAACGCTGACAGGGCAGTGTGGATGAGTATTAATGACAAGGGTAGCATCGTGAAGCTTGGTGGGCTTTCTTTCGAGCCCGATTTGCATTCGGATGTGCTGAGAGATATCGTTCAATCTCACATAAAGCGTTGACGAGTACAATTCTAGAAAATTCATACCTGATTAAATGACTTAATCTTCTGCCAATATTGGCCGGAAATCACACTGCCTCTGCAGAAGCTAATCCAGACTTCAAAAGCACCTGACGGTACTGCTGTTTCGAGTCCACTTGCTACTCATACTCGTCTTCTAATTACGACCAGTTGTGTTCGTGTGGCCTGTCCTACATCTAAGGGCCTTCTCCAGTCGCTACTACGCGTTCGTCCGACTGGAATCTAGGCTATGCGCCTCTGCAACGTGGCTGCCGCACCCATCCGCCGAGAAGCTTGCACAGGTCCCAGATCCAGGCTGTCACGAGAAACCCATTGGATATTCGGAGTTCTACCATGGCCAGCTCCTAGGTCTGGATTGCAGGGCGACCCCACAACTTTCGGGATGGCTGAAAGCACGCTTCCCACATGGGATACAGACTTTTACTGGACATTCTCATGGTCTCAATCTGCACTGCTAACCTATACTGTCAAAAACTCAATCTCCACGAAGTCTCACCCTCAACAAGTATCGTTTCTCCCCTTTCCGCACCTCATTCGGTTTCTGTTCATCTCTCTGATCTCCTTCAACGCTTTGAACCTAGTTTTGATTGTTCGCGAGCTCAATAATTGTAATGGTCTATGCTCCGACACCATGTAGGACAGGAAACCGCCTTTCCCTCGCTCTCATCCCGGTACGATTTTGTGCCAAAGTTCGCCCGTTATCTTGAATGTAGTGACTTCGTCTTTCAGATGCCTCTGCCGAGTGCGAGGTAGACAAGATCTGGGATGGATTCTGGCCGAGATAGCATCGAGCGCAAATCAGTTGATACGAGACTCTCGCTCGATGCTACCAATATTTATATTACTTGCTCTCGGTACAATGACATAAAGGGCTTTGGACACATCGCAGAACACTTTATCAGCCAATGACCCTTCGACCCACCAACAGTTTTATTGTATGGTCCCTTTGATGCAAGCTCGGTCTTATAGCCTACCCTGTTTTTACTTTGCCAGCGTTGAAGTGACTGCAGCTCTCCTATCGTCGGCGGAATGGTTATGAGGTACGTTGTGGTTTGTTGGTCTAAGCACTGTAGATTCGATTCAAGAGTTGGCGGAGGCAAGCGACCGAGCTTAAGGCTCGATGTGAGTCTGGAGGCTTTTTCTCTTCCCCAGATCTGGCGTGCTTACCGCCTTACATACCGACTTAATGACTGCGGTGATTGGTAGTTGTAAAAGGCTATCTGGCAACCGCATGAAGTGAATCAATGGTAGTTATTTATCGTGGATTGTGACTATCTTTGAAAACGAGAATCAAGCTTGCGATCTCCCATAGCTCCACGGTATGTAAAAATTCTCTTACCTGTTCATCTCATTAATTCAAAGAAATATAAGCACAACGCTTCCGTCTCTCACGCAAGGCCTTTTGAACTGTCATTTTCCCATGGTGGTCCTCTCCTCGCATCGTCTTCAAGATGGCAACGTTAGTATCGCTCTTTGTCAACGTAAGGCGTCTCACTTGACATCTACTTGATGGCGGCCGAGAGTGCGAAGGTGAGACTCTGAATTGTGGAGAGGAAAACCATGAAATGGCGGACCAGGTGGGCCAACCTTGAGATTCCTTAGATAGCGGTCAATCAAATGGCGAACAGTAAAAAGGTAGGATTTCTCACCGTTCCTAGTCCTAATGACCTGTGAATTCCCACGCCTTGCGTGGTGTCTAGTGGTAAACCCTTGGACGCTACCGATGAAGACATCTGCAGGCCGCAATCAGTCTTCGATAACGGCGACCTGCGTAATAACTAAAGAGAATTCAGGTGAATTGCTACTACAACAAATCTCCGGGCTGCTCAATTGTCAGCATTCAAGTCAGTATTAGATCTTGACCACATCAAAACGTAACGCAGGCAGTTGTTAAAGCGATGGAGGATTGCTGGGATTGAAAGAAAGCTCAGAGGGCTTTTGAACTGCCTAGTCTTGCCGCGGGTGTCAGGATGTGTCGAAGGGTGGCTTTATAACGGAGCGGATCCCAGCTTCAAGTTGACCGATTCCCATTGCCGGAAGAATTTACAGACGAGAGGTCAGTTGGTCTTGGCTGGAGACGGAGAAATCCAAGGTTCAAAAGCAACGGATACATATTTAGTGATTTGATTGCCATGAACCCACTGCGCGAAAATAAGAAAGAGAAACGCACGTCTTAATACCAAAAGTGACGAAGAAAACGCAACATCTGCTTGATCGATTCTGAGTGACTTAAATTAGCTCAATCCGGGGCCGAAGCCGTACCAGAGCTAGCTAATATCACGCCCAGTGTTGGAGTAATGTCTCTTTCTGTATGCATTTGACCAAATTTCATATGCCATGATCCACGAGATACTGGATATGCAGTCTCTTCACGCTTATCACACTCATCTCCAAATTCCTCGTACGACTGATCCCCATATCTCAATCCAGTTGACTGCCTACAAATGGGGTAAGTATAGTCACCCAGAGATCCCAGAATGATTGGGACGGTAGCAGTGTAAAGAGAATTGTCAATGTGTCAGAATCAATGCCCAGTCATGGGCAGTCTCATCAATGCCAGATTGTAGCTATGCCGACCGTCGTGAGATAAAAATAGTTTGATCATCATGTAATAATTGCTGTTGAAAGGAGAAATGTAGTTGAGAGGTGGATAATGACTTACCGAGAAGGAATCCTTGTTTCGAAGATGGTGACAACAAGTTTGTAGCGATAATAGAGCAGACGCGTTGAGCGACTGAAACCCCACGTGGGATCCCTGACAAAGGGCTCGGAGGTGAAAGGGTGGCAGATACCGCTCATTTGGTCGACAGGATTGATTGTAGTTGGTCATAAGAGGCACATTGAAGGATCAGTCACAGGTAGCACGCATGACGGGCGTTGTAGTGCCAAAACAGAATAAGGGTCGTATGTGAAGCCCGATGGTGCCGCAGGACCTAGGCCACGGCATGCAAGTCCACGGAAAGGTCCTACCGAGAAATCGTCAGTAGTTGTCAAGAAAAGTACTCAGCGACACATGCGAAAGCTGGTAGGCTAATCAGTATCAACAGTCTCGTCTTTGCTGGCGTTCAAGCCAGCTTGGACATATGCTTGTCTTTTGATTGTTTCGAATCATCATATGGAGGCTTGAGGGTACTTGCGACGGAGAATGATCGTACGTACACTTGTAAGCATCGAGTTTCTGATGTGACTTGCGCTTAGTCCATGAGGTTCGAGGCGGGTACTACATTGTGACCTTTGGAGACGTCAGCAATGGGCACAATAAGAGACTGCAGCAACATGAGACTGTAATGACTTCATCAGATTTGCATGAATGGTATTAAATAATGTGTGTCTACATCGGAAACCCGAATCAGACTCGTCATCTAGATAATCATCATAGAAGCATAGAGGCATGATGGAAAAGCTACCGTACCTTTTCCTTTTAGATCCATGACTAGCAAGATATTGATCTTTATAATTTGGAAAATGGAGGGATCTAAAAGAAATCAATGTTAGCTCCATAGGCGAGATGGTCAATCAACATGACGCGATGACGACGTAGTGTTTGATCAGTGGGCAAGGTTTTCTAGGCCTGCCACAAGAGGCATATCGTCTCATTTGTAATATCGGAGCCCAGTGCCATTCATCATGCGATTTGCTGGGAGCGAGAAGCTTCTATGGCAAGGGTCTGCTCACCGGATGAGGACTCAGAAAGATCTCGATCTAACGCAAAGTCCTGATTCATCGTGATGGGCCATGAAGACAGATCATGAAATGTTTCCGAGATCTCAAGTTGCCTTGGGCTATCAACGATGAGCTGCTATGAGTGTACGTTGTTGCCTGGAAGGTACTCCGGACCCAGAGGGAGATGGGCCTGAAAACGTAGGGAACGTCGATCGTCTCATATTATAGAAGTCCGACTACTCATGACAGCAACCGAAGGAGATTTGCGTGCAGTGGACGTTGCTTGGGAAGAGGTGAAACGTTGCACGAGTAACAAATCCAGCGAGCCACCGCATTCAAGGAAGAAACTTCTGAATGGACCCATGGGGTATGTCTCGAGGCCGAAAGTAGCCCTGAACGATGTTCATGTAGACCGTCAGCAAAACCCTAAAGCCAACATCGGGAGTGTTGATGTAGGGGATCGTGAAGGAGCTCAGTCTAAGCCATTTGTTGACTTCAAAGGCCACTGGTGGCCTCAGTCGGTAATTTCCAGCGTACAGAGTACGAATGATCATCACCACTCCTTGGTGCGTGTATATATAGGGGTAGAGGATGTGGATGCACATACGGTGAAGGCTTTTCAACATATTCATCTGGTACTGTCTGTCAGTAACAGGTTGCAGGCAAAAGGCTGAAGATGTCATTTCAATGTGTGAATATGTATCAGACTGACGTGCAATGAAAGTTTCATGCCCCGAAAGGTCAAAGACTCTAGTTTTGCGGTTTAGACAAATCATCAGGAAAACAAGGATTGAACGCAAGAAGAGAGTTTGGGGAGCATACACTATCATGGCAGGATGTATAGCAATCGACTGAGCCTTTCCTCAGCCATTCGACATCAGGACTGGGCCTTTAGGTTGATCCATGTTGTTGAGAGCTGAATTGAAAGAGATCGGCCTCGAAATTTTAGTGTGAAGAAGCCAACTAGCCTGCCAAGGCCTGATCACGTGACTTTACCGCAAAGCAAAGAGGCGTGTCCCTCAGGTTTCCTCCTCCAAACGTCCTGCTGAGGTTGCTCTTACGACTTTGGCAGGAGCCTGGACCCTGCAGTGCCTTAAACTGTACCTGACTTCGGGGTACCGGGCGCGTTGCGGACGTCGCGGAGAAACGACCGAGGCAGGAGGGGGTGTTTCGGCGGGGCAGAGGAAGGCATGTTGAGAGCAGAGAGAATTGCGATACATCCGCTGGAATCATCATCAAATGTCACCATTCACATCACCCAGCCCCCCATAGAACGCACCATTACCAGCGTCTGTTTCTCCGGTCACTGGAAGCCCTCCCGTTGCTCACTCCATCACGACTTCTTGGGAAACACTATTAATCATGGCCCAATCAGATGGCGAAAGTGTTCCGGTAGCGCAGGAAAAGATTAATACTGACATTGTCACCCTCACACGCTTCCTCACGGAAGAGCAGTCAAAGCAAAAGGAAGCCACTGGAGACTTTACGTACGGCTTCCTCATCTATCTGCCAATTTGAACGGCATGAATTACTGCATGCCAAGTACTGATTGGGACTCCCTCCAGCCTGTTATGCCACGCTCTCCAATTCTCCTTTAAGTCAATTGCCTATTACATCCGCAGAGCCTCCCTCATCAACCTCAGCGGACTCGCCGGCTCCTCCAACAGCACAGGCGATGACCAAAAGAAGCTCGATGTCATTGGAAACGACATCTTCGTTGCCGCTATGCGTAGCTCTGGCAAATGCCGACTGCTCGTCTCGGAAGAGGAGGAAGAATGCGTTATCTTCGATGAAAACCCAAAAGCACGGTACGCAGTCGTCTGTGATCCTATCGACGGGTCGAGCAACTTGGATGCAGGTGTGAGTGTTGGGACCATCTTTGGAGTCTTCAGGCTTGCAGAAGGAAGTCAAGGCAAGCAGGAAGAGCTCCTTCTACCAGGAACAGAACTAGTGGCCAGTGGCTTCACCATGTACGGCGCCAGCGCTCAATTGGTCATCACTATGAAAGGTAGCAGTGTGAACGGCTTCACAATGGATAACGCTTTGGGCGAATTCATCCTTACTCATCCGAACATGCAATTACCAAAGTCTAGAGCGATATACAGCGTCAACGAAGGCAACAGCCTGTATTGGGAGGAGCCAGTCAAGAAATACTTTGACAGCCTAAAATATCCTGCCAAAGAAGGAGGCAAACCATACAGCGCTCGATACATCGGTAGTATGGTTGCAGACGCATATCGAACGTTACTCTATGGAGGTATCTTCGCGTATCCAGCGGACAAGAAGAGTCCAAAAGGGAAGCTAAGAATCCTATACGAGTGCGCACCAATGGCCATGGTGTTCGAGAATGGTACGTCTTGTTTCACCGCAAGTCTTTACTTTTGCCAGGTCGGGATATCTGAGAGCTTTCGATTACTGACTTGAAGCTGACGTGATATCTCTACCAGCTGGCGGTCAGGCGGTCAACAGCCGTATGGAGCGAATGATCACCATCACTCCCGAGCATATTCACGATCGATCTGGTATTTTCATGGGAAGCTATGACGAAGTACAGAAGGTGATTGATATGCACAAAGAGTTTACCCACTGAGCGAGCGCAAAGCGTGTTATTTAGCCGCTAGCCTTGCATATGTACCACAACCTGCAATAGAGCAAGCGCACAATGATAGAATTGTAAGGGCACGGCCCTGCAGATTTTTGCAAATGTAAAGTACACATACTTCAGCCCCTGTGCCCTCGTGAATTAACGATCCTCGATGTCCAAGCAACCGCCACTTTGACAGCCAAGCTCAAGGACTAGATTTCGGGGAAGCGGCCTCAGGCCTAGACTGACTCTAGCTACTTCCTGATCACGAAATGGGCTATATACCTGTAACACTCTGCCCTTTCGATTGTCAAGACCTGAGGAGCTTACCTTCAGGTCTTCCAACCGGCTATCCCTTCATGCAATAACATTGGCTTTCCTTTGCTTCTGCGCTGGTGATTGAGTGAGCAGCCATGGCTCAATCATCCGTGATGGAACCTCGTCGGATGGTCATAAGTCCCCCTAACTCTGTGCTGGAGGTCGACGAGGTACGTGTCGGTCCACCTGTTAGCCCAACGTTGCTAATTCGTGTAGCATGCTACATCTAGCGACGATTCAGTGTAGGTTCGCGTGACCCAACCAACGCACTCTGGCTCACGCGTCGTTTAAAGCTTGTTAGATTCCGCCTCGATCACAACAAGCATAACACAATGGGAATGGGAGAATGGCAGACGATATCATGCCTACAAGGCAGGGTCATATCCGTTGCCCAATGACGAGGTATGTCATGAATGAACATCAATTGCTCCTGGGCCTTTTGTTGCATGTAACGTCACATGCAGAATCGTGCTACTACCCTTATCACCACATGATGCTAACAATCTACGAACTTGCAGCGTGAGCTGGACCGAATCGACATCAAGCACCATGTCATGATGCTGATATGCGATGCACATCTGCACCTTGCACCACTAGTCCAGCCCAGGAGAGTATTGGATATCGGGACAGGTACAGGCATCTGGGCTATACAAATGGCGGAACAGAACCCAGAATGCATGGTTTGGGGCACCGATTTGTCACCGGTACAGCCTTCGTGGTACGTGGTATTCTCCTCAAGGTCTGGAGAACGTGTGTGAAAGAGGACAGTGGCTCATAGGTCAGGGTCCCTGACAACGTGCGGTTCGAAATCGATGACGTCGAAGCCAAAGACTGGACTTGGCCGGATAATCATTTTGACTACATACATTCAAGGTTCATGGTAGCGGCCATCGGGTCCTGGTCACGTTTGATACGGAAGGCTTTCCAGTAAGACGATCCTACCCTTCCGCTCAACCTCATACTGACTGTGTGTCTCTCCAGGCACACCAAGCCCGGCGGCTACTTTGAGATGCAAGAGCTGGACCCTCGCTTCAGGTCCGATGACGGGTCACTGCGAGAAGACAGCAATTTATCGAAATGGTCTGAAATCATATGTGACGCATCAGCGAAATACAATAGACCGGTTCCATATTATGACGAATATGTGAGGTGGTTCGAGAAGGCGGGCTTCGTCGATGTCAGATGTGTTTATCTAAAGTGTCCTACGAATCCTTGGCCCAAAGACAGAGTTTTGAAGGAAGCGGGGAGGTTCCAGCTGGTTGCTCATGTTGAGGGTTTGGAAGGCCTCAGCGTTGGATTGCTGACCCGAGCGATGGGTTGGAAGGAGGAAGAAGTCAAGGTGCTGATGGCGAAAATTAGACCTGAGCTCAACGACCGGTCTATACACTCGTACCAGACAACGTAAACGGTTTATCCCATGACCCGCTCTTTCAACGCTGACAATCGACAGCGCTGTCATTGTTGGACGCAAGCCAGAGATGCCTCGCACCCCGGACTCGTTCCGGCAGCCAGGAGGCTATGGCTCGGCTCCCTTGACACCTACAAGCTGCCCACCAGGTCCCGCGGACTTCAGTCAATCTTCGGCCGGGGAGCCAGCAAGGAGTCAAGCTCACGACACCGTGCCTCGGCCACTTGCTGGAGGGTTAAAGTTGAACCCCGTCAGTGCAATCACACCAGTGGTCGATATCCAGGCACCTAGGGATAGGAGTCTGCGAGACCCTAGTTTCCATTCCTCCTGACGATATCCCAATAGAGCTGAGCTGACAGTCGTGGTGAAAGACCTGAAGTATGTGGTTTGCCCTGGACATTTATGAGCTGCCGACATTGCTCCCCTTTGTAGGCCAGTAGTGGGAAAGTAACGGACACACCAAGCTTCGTCAAATCTGGGCTGCTATCTTTTCTGGCATCAAGCTGGATATTGATTGACCTAAACCCGCCGAGCGGATGACTGACCTCGCACAACATGTGGACGGCTTCTGAACACCGTACTGGAGTGACCAATTCGTCACGATGTACAATAAGCACAAGGGTTCGAGTCGAATCTGGCGAGCATCGATGGTGCTTCTGCGGATATCTTGAGATGGAAAATAGCTTCCGATGCTACATTGTGGGCAGTGATACCAACATTGCACGGGGCAAGAGTGCGCCAATGCTCACAAAATAGGCGTTGTGAGCCCTGGATTCGGCTGCTCAATATAATTCTTCGGGTTTGTGGTCAACTTTATTGGAAAGTCCGACAGCTTTTAGAGCGGATCTCTCCTAAGCAGCTCAACCACTTTCATCCAGTTTGGGTAGAGCTGAGCCGTACACTGATACAAATGATGATATCTACAACATCTCCATTCGTTCCCTCTCACAATATTTCATTGAGCAAAAGCTATCAAAGCCTGATCCCCCCTCAACCTCTCCATAACATCTGCCCTTAACCAAATACTAAGCGTCACCCCTTTAGCCCACCACTCCCTCTCCCTTTCCCCATCTTTACCCGCACCGCTCTCTATCTCCATCTTTCCGGCCCCTTCCATGAGCTGTATCACGCCATCGCACTAGATGATTTCGGAGTCAGCGTTCCATTATCAAGGCATGCTAGCTGTCAGGAAACGCCGGGGCAGGTAGGGTAATATTCCCCTGATATGAAACGAGTTCAGACATGATCAAGTACCCTTCACATTGAATGATGTATTAACGTATATCAGAGTGTACCCATAGCTCCAGTGGACTACCTGCCGCGCGAACACCCTATGGTCAGGAACTGTAACGTGCAACATTGTTGGGACCCGTCACCCTCTAGATGCCACTCACTTCAACTTGCTAGCTTGAAGACATGGGCCTGATTCGTGACAGGTGTCAGGAAAGCGGTTGCCCTTGAGATATGTCTCACAGCTCATGAAATTGTCACGGATAAAGAATACTGATTGAGAACCATAACTTACAGGTGGCAACAGCGCCTCAACCCACAGACTCCGTACACCTTCCTCAAAAACCACATCGCCTAATCCAATCCCGATCCAACTGGTAGCGATAACGTGATAGTCCGCCAAAAAGCAATTCCACCGTCTCTGAGCGCCGAGTTCAAAGGCCAATTCATGCAGCAAGCATGCTGTGCTATCGGCATCAAACTTCATGATTGTGTTGCGGATAGATGCTGCCTTTCGGCCAACGTCCTGTGCTATATCCGAAAGCTTGGTGGATACGAATGCGGTTGAGGGACAAGCAGCATTGATGATGGGGGAGCCGATAAAGGAGGGAGGAAGCGGCGGGTTTAGGCGACGGCGAACGTCTACGCTTACATCTAGGAAGTGCTCTTCGCCTTCTTCTAAGCCTCGGGCGCGGGTGAGCGCTGCCCAGACGTAGGCTAGGACGGCGTCCTGATGGCTTATCCTCACCGTGGTGTTAGCGGAAGCGTGGAGATATATGGCGTGAGTTTCGGCGGCTGAGTAGAAGAAATTCGTATGCGAGACAGGTGCTTCCATCTTCCACGTGTTCCATGGGATCTGCGGACCCATTTCTAGCGATGTCTCGGCGATGTTGAGCTCGGGTGGAATCTTGCATTTTGGGAGCGCCCATTTTGGAGCAGTAGGGGCAGAGGCCCAGTAGTCATAGCGGTGGAGAGGGAGTTCACGAGCTTTCTTGAAGGTGGATGGGTCGGCATTTGGCCCATCAATATTTCCTGCAGCGCGGGCGTCGAGGGCCGAGGGGCTGAACATCGGATGGAGCATTGGTATGGGGGATGATTTTGAGAGGGCGCGGTTGGTAGCGGCCCACGAGTGGGCGAAGTGCAAGAGAGTTTGAGCGTCTGCGAGAGGATGGAGAAGGCCGATAGCAATGGCAAAGCCAGGGGTGTTAAAGGAAGTGAATTGGACTTTCATAGCAGGAACGCCGGCAAGATGGGTTGTTTCATTCAGGCCGAATGGTGTTTCCATGTTCAAGAAGGCCCGGTAGTCTATGTTTGTTGCGTCCCATGTCCCTTTTGCATCGGTAGGAGGAATTATTGAAGACAATGGACTGTCACAACTGGCCATGATGCATTCTATACCTGGGTCTGCAGCCGAATTGTAGGACAGCTCCAACCGTCCTTGACGTTGCCCGTGGCCAGCCTCTGGGCTGTACTTAGAGAACTTCAATTGGCCTGCCCACTGAGGGTATGCATCGAGGGTCTTTCTCAGGCTAGTCAGTAAGCGATCCTCATCCAGGATATAGGCGTAGAACAAGACGCATCCACTTGTAGCGAAGTTGAGCACGGTAGCATCAAGTATTGAGAGTGGCTCCGTCTTTGCATGAATAGACTGGCCATAAGATTCTGGAAATACGCGCGTGCGTGATTGGATGCTGATCGCCATCCCTATTCATAGGATGGGAAATCCACCGAGCTTCAGTTCGAATGGAAGTGCTTCGAAAGTGTTGTGTCAAAGTGTGTGCTCCAATCAGCCGAAAGGTGGACATGAGTAAAGCGTAGTTATTTGTGAATTAGGTCCAGATCAAAGGTTTAATATAAGGCTTCGTATAACATCTGAATAGTCCCACCAGCTGCTGCTGAAATACATCTGTAGGTGCAGGTCCTGTGCCGATCATACTGAGAGCCGAACTCCGAACTCCGCCGTGGACTGGAGTCGCGACAAAGGTTGACACATTCCGCACAATGACTCGCCATTCATTGCAAGGTGCAGCTGCTTGAACGGTGGAACGGAGATTTATAACTCGGTAAGTGGTGTTGTCGCACGCTCTAGGCATTGAATGGTTGTTGATTGTGGGGTCAATTGTCCTGCGCCTTCACTTGGACAGCCTGTAGGCTGGTAGCTACATTGTAGGTCTTTGTCAGATCAATCCAGCTTCTTGTGCCTGAGTCTGCGCTCAAGCCAATTATCCATGCCTCCGGACCTCGACTGATTTCAACCAGCTGTATTGAATATGTTAGCGTCGACCTTCAAGACAATTGTCTAGATCTATAGACAGCAGGTAAGACGGGATCGGGCCATCATACCTACTCCCACATTTCACACAGGGTCAGCCAATGCTTCTTCCATATCTTCAATCCCACGTTCGATCATTGCTATCAATTCTTCTTCCCACCGTACCACTCCTCCGGCATATCCATTCCAACCCTCCGTGCAGTCAACCTCACCCTTTCCTCCTCATCCATACCCATACCTGGATTGTATCGTTCCAGCAACGTCGCATACATTCGCTGCGCCTTCACGTACTGGTAATACTGTTCAGCTTCTTCCACCTGGTGTGGCGCGCTCGAGCCAGAGGAGAAGGATGAGCGGATGCGTTGTTGTATTGGCGATGGTGGAGAGAGAGGCCGATGAGGGAGCTCGCGCAACATACAGCGGTAGAGTGAGCGTAGGTGGAAGCGGGCGGCAGACATTGTGAATGAAGAGTGGTAATGCTCGATATGCTCGAGATGACAAACCTTGTTGAAATGGACTGCCGTAGTACTTTTTTGGATGTCCGGTGATAAGGTTTTCTTTGCAACTATGTCCGCCTAGCGCGCGCCCTCGTGGATTATGTTCTTGTCGACCAGAGTTTCACTCGCAATAAAAACGCCAGTACATGTTCTCAGCGACCGCCAGATGCGCTCGGCGACCCGAAGGCGTTCCTCGGCCGGTCAAGCCCCAACGAAGGGTGATGCGCATACACCAGCCTGGCAGATACCCAAGTGACCACCATCCGCCGGCACCAACCTCACCATCCTATTACTGGGAGACTGCGGCCCCTACACCAGAGCAACTGTGGGAAGCCGAAAGATTCTTCTCGAAAGCCCCTCCAACACTGCTCTTCTCCTCCACCGAATTTCGAAATGTGAAGGCTACGACAGTACCTGAAGTCGCCTTTTTGGGGCGATCGAATGTCGGCAAATCTAGTATACTTAATGCTTTGATGGGAAAGGAGATGTGCCATACAAGTGGCAAGCCTGGAAGGACAAAGTCTATGAATTTCTTCGCTGTGGGAGGCGAGGATGGACAAGGCAATAATGGAAAGTTGGCTGTGCTGGATATGCCGGGTTATGGGAAAGGGAGTCGAGAGGAATGGGGACTGGAGATTATGAAGTATCTTACTGGGAGAAAGCAGTATGCGAGTTTTCCGATCAAAGGCGTTAGAGACACGAGAGACTAATAAAGCATAGATTACGCAGAGCTTTCTTACTCGTTGATGCACTGCACGGCCTGAAACGTTCTGATGAAGAAGTCCTTTCCTTGCTCCGAGAGCATTCAATCTCGCACCAAATTATCCTCTCCAAAGTCGACCGTGTCTTGTTCAAGAACTCGAGCCCCTCTGTCATTCGTATAGACCGCAATTCTCCACAGTTAGATACGATCGTTGAGAACATGAAGCCGTTGATACAGCCTGGGAAGGGAGATGGCCCAGAGGCACTTGGTGAAATTATCACTTGCAGTGCTGTGAAAAGGATTGAAGGGACGAAGGTTGGGATCAACAACCTCCGTTGGGCCGTGCTTGCAGCGACAGGGTTTCTGCAGTCTGGGGCTGACCTAAAAACAGCAAGACCGTCCAACGGCGGCTTCTATGAAGAATCTGCGACGAGTCGGCACAGCTTGAGGGCTGATGGTCAGCTGAGCGCCGTTGTCAAATTGTAGTTGCAAGACTGAGGCATCGAAGGCACAGCACAAAGGTCAATTATTTCCGACTTCAGGACCACAGGGGCGAGCGTCGAGTATGAAAAACGCAGATGGAGATCCCATTACTCGTAGTCTGCGGGTTATGAAGGCGAACCTCGAGCATTAGAGCCCTCACATGTCGTACGCCATAGCTGGGATGGAGCGCTAACAGAGTAGAGACCAGAAGCTATACTCATTCTGCGAGCTTTTCGCCCGAGACAATTCATCGGTCACTTTCACTCGTGAAAATCGCATTGACGACGGTTGGACACTAAGATCGTACCATAGAAGCCTTGAGAACTGTCGTCTTGAGCCGAAATTGTGCAATGTTGCGACCATACTCGTCCATTAGCAGCTATATTCCACTTCTTCGAGCCCAGCACCAGCTCAATCCGACATGGCGGCAGCATTGCAAGGAGACTATTTGAGGGGAGCTTTTGATCTGTCTAAGCTACAGGTACAACAAATATAGCGTGGCGATGGAGCAAAATGGCGCGTCATCAAACCCATCCATTCCTACAACGTTGTCGATGCTCGATTCTTCTCGAACCGACAAGCATTTTGGCTAGACAAAATAACGGGCTACTTTGTGAGAATTGATAAATGGAAGAATCTTGCTGTGGCAGGAGATCCTGGTGGAGGCTATGCAGACAGAGCGGCTCAAAGATCTGATGAGGCGGTTTCAGGCTCCACTCTCCTTTTCCATCTCCACATTCCAGGATCGGGACAACCATGATCACGTCAAAAGCGCACAACAAGCGTATTTCGTGATGTTGAATCCGTGTATCCCGAACGTGTTCGGAGCTGTGCTTGGATCGCATAAAACAATTACGTGGAACGAAAGCCAGCTTGTACCTTGACAGGTGATAAAGGTTGGCTCTGTGCACGAGGCCGCTCTTGCCGAACATTGCGGTCCGCGACATGACCTACCGCAAGCGCGTAAAGCCTTCATGATCAGAAAGAAGGATTGTGAAGCCTGTGGCAAGCGCAACGAGTTAAGTTACAGGCGCCACCCGTGATCGAAGAATCCTCCGAAAGCGCTGACAGCTGCCCTACTCCACGATCCTAACTCTATGCTTAATACCAAAAGACCGTGTGGCGACTACTGGCCCATTTAATGACAGACCATGCATATGTGCATTGCGTTTGGGTTGCGACTTTGATACTGATACTTGCGACCATTGAGGTAACCACTCGGGCGCAAAACCGTTTCATCTACCATCCCCACTAGCTGCAGGGAAATTGGCCGTGCATACTTGAGGTTTGAGGTGTACTTGTACTACTAGCGATCCGCCTCTGGTGTTGCTTCATAAGTCAGCATCGCACCTTTGTGAATATAACTTCAATTCCTTCCTATCGAGAGCGATAGCTGGCCATGTTGCTCTCGGCTCTTACCTTTCTCTGCTTCATCCACCCAGCCATCTTGGTCCCAGCTTCATCTCCTTCCAGCATAAGTGTGTATCAATCGTTGCCGCCCACGCATAGGAATTTCACAACCTTTGCCTCAAAGTATGGCCTTTCTGTCAATCTCTGGACTTCCGTCACGACTAACAAACTGCACTATTTACAGTCTATCGTTCATCCCCCTGCCCGATTCGCCTTTCAAATACTCAATCCCCAACTGTTTCCTCGAGCTTTTCGTCTCCACCGAGTATAAACAGCTCCGCAGCACCACCGACAGTCTCGTTTGCTTCCTTGATGCCACTCGATATAACATGATGATGATCGTCACAGAGGGAAAACACTCCCCCATGGAACCCGTGAGCTACAGCAGTGGGTCGGTAGAGCTCGAATTGCACTCGGCGAGCCCGCGGATGACGTGGGGACATTTGGCGTGGATGATCGAAGGTAAGGCTTCTCTTGAGTCATTCTAGGAATATGACAAGCCCAGGAACAGTTATAGGAGTGAAGCCTATTGTTGAGACCTTTTCTTACCAAAAGCTTCGTGCATCGGCTCAATGCTGCGCCAACGTGTCCTTTTCCTGGGCCGGAGAATATTCTCATGTACTTGGTGATAGCCCGTTCTGTTGAAGTATCTTTCACTCCCGGTTGCTTTCATGGCTTTGCCAAATATCTTAGTAAGGAATCGCTAACTCCAACATGTGCCCAGGGTGGCTGGATTTGGTTGGTAAATATGGATTCTGGGGCGAGGAAGTCCAGTTGAGAGACAGGAGGCTTGGAATACTAGCAATCGCGACAATTGATACATCCAGCTAGGTGATGTTCTTAGGATCAATGGCGAGGCTCATAGGTGGATAAATGTCACCAAAAGCTGTTGCGCTTGAGAACGATATCTCGTTTTAACGTCAATGGACGTCTCCCTGCGAAAGCCTTTGCCCTGAGGGGATGTCCCGCTCAAACCAACGTAAGCCAATACTCGCTCGCTCCGCGTCTCTGATGCGAGCACTTGAATTCCGAAGGACACTTCGCTCGCTCGCCAATCCGTCATTTCCCTACGAGCGTCTCAACGCTGGACCTCGCCCCTGGGTATGCAAATGGATCCAGCCCTTTCATCACCGTACATCGAAAATTCCTGTTAGGCATCGTTTCCCATCGGCCCGAACGAACCGTGATATCCATTCACTATCAAATTCCTCACCCTGTGCAATCACTATTCCCAGCAACCGCATCACCGCTCTCGTCTTCTTCTTCTCTCATTCAACAGCACCTCCCACTTGACCGTCCTCAGCGTCCTTTAATTCTCAACGCTCTCAGAACCTTTCCGCAACCTCGGCACGAGCATACTGTGGGCCAAACAGCTGGATCCTCCATGTGAAAAAGTCCATTTGCCCGACCTCATACAACAAATCCAATCCCAAGGCTCTCAACCCTGGAAGCCGAGGCGGATTCGCAAGTGCTGGGTGGACGGGTAGCTCTTCGAAAGGTAGCGGGAGGCACATGTGCTTCTCCCAGTCTGCTAAGGAGAGTAATGTGAATACTGCCTCTCCGTATACTTTGACCAGCATTTGCTGCAACGGGGTCGTTCCATTGGTGACAGTCCCAGGCAAGGTTGCGAGGTCTGTGAGCGGGAGTGCCGCTGCTGGCGGTGACGCCAAGGGTAGCCATTGTGCAATATGGTTTGCAGAAGGAGCAGTAAGTGGAGGCGCGGGTGGTTTTACAGGCGACCACAACGGTGCTTTGTTGGAGGTGCTTGTACCGGGCCAAGATGCAGGCATTGGCGCACACGGCTTGACAGGTGACCATGCGGGAATATGCTTGCAGTGCGTGTTGGAAGCAGGAGGAATGAGTTCCTCAACGATGAGACCGAAATCAGGGCTCGCGGCGGGATTCCAAGACTCTGCACAGAGAAGTCAGAATTGATATATATGTTTATATATGGGTGACATCAAGAGCAAGAAGACCAAAGCATGTGTAACGTGGATCTATCAGCAGAGAGTCTAAAAACGTGTCAAGTGAATGGGGACGTACCCAGAAGGTAACAAAGACGCGAAATGTTCGCTTTGTGAATGACAGGCCTAGTGTTAGACGAGTGACGGCGCTTCCATATCGTGGAACCATGAAGAGGCATTGCTGCAGCGCAGATGCTATTCCAAAGGCATGCAAGTTCTGTGGGAAGAATGTATGCTGTATTGATCATAGTCGTTAAGAAAATGCTACCAGGCCCCCCTAGACGGCAATATGAACATAGGGTATACGAGAACTGGAGACAGTGAGTGAAGCCCGTCAAGAAATAAGAATCTCTTTGTAAGTGTCTCTACTTGTGTAAAGAAAGTCGAATTTCAGAGCGACTTTATACATGCCAGCGGGTGAATCAGGTCTCTCGGAATATAACAACGGTGTGAATGAACAACAGCATGGAACTCGCAAGGAATAATCAGAAATCTGTCATAGAAGTGAATGACTATTCTCAACGGGTCAATGGACTGAATCAAGTGGGTGAAGAAATTAACAATAGCTACGAAGTGACAGAGGCTGCCAACTCATCAGCAAATACTACGTACTAGTAATGCTACCGGCTAGCTTGCGGGAGCTCATCTTTTGCTTCATCTGATATGCTGTAAGCCGCCAGGGCTTCATGGTATGCTGGTATTCCATCTTCGCCAGAACGGATAGGGAAAGGTGTGTAATTGATGATGAGGTTATGCAAATGTTCCTTAAGTATGTAACGCAACGCTATGCCAGTCTACACAAATGCAATTCGTTATGTATCGATTTCGCATGAAATGTCTTGGGTATCTTGCGCGGAATGGTGTCAATGTCTGCGAGGAAACAATGAAAGTCGTCCAATAAAGATGCTGAAAATGCTGCGACTGCTTGTTCATGGATGTCGTGGTCGGGCAGAAAAGGATTCGAGGATTGGTAGCGTCGTTTCAATTCGGGGTTGATTGAAGATTTCTCAATCTTCGACCACAATCTCGGCATCTCCAGAGCTATCGTTAGGGTCAGAAACCTCTTTCCCTTCGGCGTTGACAACAATGCGTTTGCCTCGCTTCTGTTTCGGAACTCCGTCTCTTGAGGCGCCGAAATCTAATACCTGTATGAATGGTCAGCACTTGGTCTATCTTCGTGTCAAGTTGCAGTCATAGCTCACCTCGATATAAGTCAAGCTATTACGCTGGACGGCGGCAACGCATCTTCGCTCGTTGAATTTAACCTGCCATACCCCGCTGAGATCTGTAAGCAGGTCCTTTGCAAACTCGCCGTTGGCCACGTTCCACATCTTGAGAGTGCGATCTGATCCAGAAATGACTTTCTGCCCATCATGCTGGAAACATGTAATGGCACCAGTATGAGCACTCAGAGTGCTCTTGCAGTGTCCATTTTCTGGGTCCCAGATCCGCAAAGTAGAATCAGCTGCAGCAGACACGAGACGATCCTGTTGTAGATCCAGGAGTCCGACCAAGGACGAATGACCCTCGAGATTGAACAACACCGATCCTGACTCGAGCGACCAGACTTTGACAAGATTATCCATAGAGCCGCTGATGCACCGATTCCGCTTGGTGTCGAGAACGACGCTGTAGACTTTCTGGCTATGCCCGTTCAAGCGATGAACGGTCTCTCCGGTCGAGATCTTCCATACACGTACACTACAGTCATAGCTTCCACTGACAAGTGTATCGGCGTGTGCTGCTATCGCACGGACCGAGTGATGGTGACCGGCAAGTGTGCGAACATAATAAGGACATTCGGCCGACTCGTCTGGTGCTGGCCCAGTTTGAAAGGAATCTGGATCTCCGGGCTTTGGCAATTTCCACACCCGAAGATTGGAATCACGAGATCCAGTAATGATGAGTGGCTGCTTGGGCATTAGAATTGAGCGGTCATCATGAGTCTTCCCAATAGGAGTGGGCATCAAGATCTGTAGACATCTGACAGTCGAGGTGTGGCCCTGGAATATTTGGGTGCAACGACCCTTTTCGATGTCCCATACACGGACTGTCCTGTCTGTGGAGCCCGACACCAGAACATTGCCCTCGTACTGTAGTGCCCACACGCCGCCTTCGTGACCCTCAAGTGTGGATCTCAGGGCGCCAGTCTTAGTGTCGTAGACGTTGATGTTTGCATCATCACTACCTGTGAGTATTTTGTCTGCGTCAAATTGTAGACATGTGACCACATGACCCTGATGTGCTCTAAAGGCTATGTGCCGCGGTGAGACGTCGTCGGTCATCCAGATTTTCCGGATGATGTGATGCCTCATGTATATGGATTTGAAGAGATGCAAGTTCTTCAGACTTGGCAGCCCTATTCGGGAATATGGTAACGCTCTCTCGGCCGCGTTGGCAGCGGCATATGGACCATCCGCCGAAGCCATATCAAGGAACAACTCGTCATCAAAGTCGACCGCATCTGTCGAGGGCGGTTGAATCCTCTTCTGCTGTTTGCGAAGCGTAGGCTTCGACCTAGACTTTGCTTTTCGCTTTGAGCGCTTTGCTTGAGGAATTGCAGAGCCGCCATTCGAGGTGACGGACACACCAATCCCGGGGGTGTCTTCAAGCACAAGCGAGGGTGAATCCGTATCGGATGGGTTTGCAGCAAAGGCGCTAAGGTCTTTCTCAAAGTCACTCGATTGCGAGGCGTACTGCCAACCCCAGCCCTCACGAATCGCCCTAGGAAGCTCTCCCTCGGGTAGATTGTAGTTGTCGGCGTCGAACAAGCGTTTCCATACCTTTTCAGATGAATCAATAAGCTGCCTCCACCTCTTGGATACTTGAGCTGCGCGGCACAGCGTCTTCACGTTGAGATTTCCGATCACGTTGAGACAGAGCTCCACAGGGAGGAGCCTGAGGAAATCGCACTTGAGTGCAGGGTTGACTACATCTGCCACAAAATGAAGGACTGGCTTCGAACAACGGCGCAGGAACTGGTAAACGAGGTAGCTCTTCATCTCTTCGGGCATAGCTTCGAAGGTATCGACCATCGATGGGATACTCATCAAAGAGCGAGTCGAGGATTTTCCATCATAGGATGATGACCCTAGCATCAATACACCGGCGTCCTGAGAGTCTCGTTGGCTCTCACCAGATCCTCTCGTAGTGATAGTATCCTGACTCGTCGAGGCAAGAGCTTGAAAGCTTCGGCCAGCACCCACATACCCAGCAGTGTGCTGCGTATCTTCTGGGTGGGGAAGCTCAAAGTACTCCCGATGATTTTGAAGGTTCGCTGCCGCAGTGACGGGCGATAAACTTGGACTGGGGAGACTGACGCCGTGTGCAGCAGTGGTGTCTAGGGCCATCGGCCGTGGACGCTCTGGCTGTCGAAGCTGTGGGAAAATGTCATCACCTTCGTTCTCCATGCGTGGAGTAATAGCGGACCCAAGGCCCAAGTCTCGCCACGGAGTTCGACCTTCCGAATCCTCAACAAGGAGATCTGTGTTGGCACCATCAAACTCACGTAGGGACGTGCTCCGGGTGACTTCGGATTCAGGACTCAAAATCTGGTTATCCTCCTCATCCTCTGCTTCTAGTGTGGTTGACGTCTTGCTTGACATAGGATCTTCAAGATCATGTTCCTGTTGTGACTGTGATGCCCATGCCGGAGTCCTTCGCCCGTGGACAGCTTCAATATGCGGAGTAACCGGGGCTGATGTTTGGACAAGATTGAGTCTTGAATGTGAAGATTTACGCATCGAAGGCTCAGGATTGGCAAGGCTAGGGCTTGCCTTCCCACTCGAAACCATCCTTCTTTTACGAGCCCGCTGCTGTCTAGCCAATGCTGCAACCAATGTAGCAGCATCTGATGTAGAAACAGGCGACACTGCTCGCTTGCGTCTGCTATTTGAAGTGGTGCTCAGTGTTTGCTGACTTAAATGTCTCGCACTTCCCACGGTTGTCGGGCACAATATTGGCATCTCATATTCGGGATCTGATTGCGCTACTGAGCGTAGGGCACCGTCAGATTCAGTCAAGGCTCTCTGCTGGTACTTGAGCTACAATGAAGCACGAAACTGTCAGTTACATCATTGAAGCTTATCCAGCAATGAAATATAACTAACCTTCTCCAAAGTGTCAAGCGTGTCGTCTGCTTCTTGGAACATCGTTGGTCTACCATCGACATCGAAGCGTAGCTTCTTTATGGATTGTGGGGTCGGCGTCGAAGCCAAAGGATATTGTTTCGGATCCAGATCGTGTAGATGTCGTGGAGCTTTCACCATTAGAGGGGGAAACTTGGTCGTCGTCGTAGTAGTGGTGGTGACGACAGTGGTTTGTGTAGCCGGAGCGTAAGAAAACTGCCCCAACGCATCCCCTGAGCGTATCACCTCAACTGGTGTAAAAGGCACGTCCTCTTTCTGCTTGTCTTTTGCTGCTGACATGGCTGACGAGTCCCTTTCAGGAAGGGATGCTGAGGGTGTCAGGAGCGGTGAGTTCCTGGACCTTCGACCATGACAAGAGGACGATTCTTCGAAAGTTTCAGGTATTTGAGGGGGAGGATCCATGATATCGGCGATATTGTGGAGATTTCACACGAGGTGGACACGAGTCATGGGCGAGATCGCGTAGGACTAAGGCTTGCGTCGGCGGACTACTTCTATGTCAAAGTATTCTTGGCCTCATGCTCATCCGAGCGGTAGATGTGTAGGCTTTAAGAACTCGAGCCGCGTCGGAATCCAAAAGGAGAGGTTGAGAAGTCGCCTAGAGGACTCGCGCGAGTCAAGGTGCGTAACTCTGGACCGGTGACTTTATAGGATGCACAGTGTCCAGCACAATGTGTTATCATGAACCAGATCAATCAAATTGCAGAAAGGCACCCGACAAAAAGCACTCCCGGCCTAGCTGACTGTGGTGGAAGTTTGGTGCTGAGAGGGGCGGGACCGCTCTATGTCTTGGTGGAGCGTATACTCTGCCGTATCTCGGTGGTTGTGACGTTTTCAGCACAACCCGTCGAGCCGTCTTCACTTCACCGGAATAGGACTACTAACTACTCCGCTAGGCAAGCACAAAGCGCTTCACATTCAATCTTACAGTTTCCTAGTACTCATCTGAGCTACAGATTAGATGATCTTGATTATCGAACTGATTAGACAGATTTCTACCCGGGGATATTGGGAGGCTACCAGAGCGAGCAGAGTTACAAGATTTGGCCGATCTTCTTGAAACAATGTGAATCTTGTTCGCTTGCTGTTCCATTCACGGGAATGACTTAATCGTCTAAAAAGTACAGGCATGGATTATATGGTGCATCTAATTCTTCACATCAATGGTACCAGTCTCGTTTCATACAGTTTCCGCGCCGTAGTGATACTCAAGAACCAAAAGAAAGTGTGCCGTGGCCCTGGGGTTGGTAGAACCTGGCCATCTCGTTGGCCTGGGTATAAGATACAAGGGGCCTAGATCCTACCCTTGGCCTGCTGTTAAAAGGCGCTTGGCTGAAAGAGGGTGCTGGTGACGAATAGTTTGATGCTGCATAGTCGATGTTCGAGGAAGAGGGATATATACCTTCCGCTGCCGGCCTACACAAAGGGTTCGGCCTGTGATATGGCGTCATGCTTTGACTTATTCCTGCGTGAGGGTACGGTCTTCCAGAAATAAAAGAGTCTGGTGTGAATGGCACTCTGTTGATCTCCATTGGATTTAAGAAAGGTGGAAGAGGAGGCATATTTCGGACCCGATGTCCTCCTCTTGTGGATCTGTATATTGGTCGCGACCTAAGACACGGTGTCCTGCCCGCATTTGATCCATCTCGGAAGGGTCGTCTGTCAGGAGGCGTAGTAGTACGTGATGCTGGCCATCTAGAAGGCTTGACAGGATTCCCGAACGTGGCTGAGGACGGCATGCCTGTGCATTGGCCCTGCGGATGGAGGATAGAAATACGTGGATGTTCGGCCTCGAAGTAAGCCTGCACTAAAGAGCGACCAGCTTCTCCGGGCACCCTGTTGAGTATTCGATCAATGCAGCTGACACCAAAGGCGTTCAGATCTACTCACGTATTTGCGTGTCGGAGTTCTGTCACTAATATCCCTCTGTATCTCAGATCAACGAAGAGCGAAAAGTCGACATCCTTGGTGACGATCCACCGCATTGGAATGATTCCCTCGCTACCCCTGAGTCCCACGATCCAGAACTGAGGATCTACATTTGGATCATACGGCCCGCTCATCTCCGCCATACCACAGTATTTACCGCTGTATAGATGACTACTGACGACGTCAAAAAGGTATAATCCTTTCGATGAAATAAGCCGACATACCTCTGTGAGATGGAGAACAAAAAGATAATCTTCTCGTTCTTTGTCTTGGATTCCCAAGCATTCTGCAATACTCTGTTTGCCCCTTTTGAAGATGACCAGACTCCAGTGACTACGGACTCTCGCAAGCTATGAATGTTGGCCGACTTCATGACAAAGATCTTAGACTACAATTCGTGAGAATTTGAGAGTTGTGAAGGTACATTCCCATGGACTTACTCCGAATGGGAAACAGAACGTTTGGGGGTCGAAATCATCGGGCAAGCAGACCTCCTGGGTCGATGCTCCTGCTCCCTTGCGATGGATCGAGGCAAACGGCGGTCCCGCTCGCTGCCAAACGGGTGCTGTTAGAGGCTCGAGGATGTCCTCTGGATCTGATTGCTGAATTGGGACGCCTTGGCAGCTGCTATCCGTTCCATTCGGGCAAGCCGTCTTGGCGCTTGTACTGATCTGAGATGCTGTGGAAATAGGGATACTAATATTCGTCGGCGAATGTAGCGTTTTCGTGACTTCGATCAAGTCGGAAAGCGATCGACGACGAGAAGGTAACAGAGGGAAGTCCTTGAGCGAGACCACACGTGGGACTGTGCGTTTTGCGCATGGGCCTTTCTCTCCAGCAATGAAAATCTTGTATGGCTCGACGTCAGGTGTTAAGTCGGCGACCAAGTCGGCGAGCGGGGCGCGCGCCTCATGCCCATCCGCGTCAGGCGTCGAATCGGCGACTAGGTCAGCGAGTGGTGAGCGTGGCATGCGATCAGTGCTGGTGGCATCTCGAGCTTGCTTGATCGATTGATCTTCAGGCACCGCCAAGCGTCTGCTGCCCGAGAAGAAGCCAGTCCTGCCTGTTAACAGATGATCTCCAATGGCGCCGAGGCTGTTGGTGGTCTTCCCACTGGAATCCGAGGACGACGCATATGTGTAGATGATTGATTTTCCAGAGAATGGTCCGCCGGTGATTACAGTCGCTGACGCTTCTCGCCCTGGGACCAGGATCTGCAATCCACTCTTGGAACGCCCAGTCACCCTATGGTTGCTTCCCCATCTGAACATAGAAAGCAACTGATCGCTTGGAACTTTTCTGATGGTATTAGGACCATCATCGCCAGGCTCGGCAATCCGTATGCCCTGCAAGAGCACTCTATCATCTTGCAAAGGATCTCCTTCTTCGATGTAGTCTACAACGCGGGCATCAGGCGAAATGAGCAGGTCATGTTCCCTAGATTTGATCTGTGTTGAGCTTAAAGTCGGTTGCTGTGGTCCTATTTGAGGTTCAGGATGGTGCTTGAAGGTTAGTGTTTCCGTATTGGAAGAGTCCATGGATGGCCTGTCCAAGCCATGCGTCAGGGGTGTTGGGGACGCCAGCGTGGCAAAGGTCTATGCAAGACAAATTTGAATAAGGGATGAAGGTATGCGTTGGAATACCATGCGGAGTGCTGGTGTTTGATCAGTCGTTTGATGTTGTTACAGTCCCGATCTGGCGTTGGAAGATGAACAAAACATCAACCGATTATGGGGAATCGACGGAGATTTGCGCGATGCCTATTGGCCCGGCGATTTGCACTCTTGACCACGACAATGTGTTGAGCGAACGTGGCATTAGTAAAGTTGGATTGTGACCACTTCGAGGCCATTCTTCTTCATCACCCCTTGAAGAAGGTTACCATGACGTACGGGGCCTCTTTTGTGATGGAATTGTGATAAATGAAGCTCAATATGTGTTTAGTTGTTACCCTTGGATTCAATCCTGTATGCGATTTAGAAGCATTGAGGGCTGTCCCAGGGGTTACTAAACCGTATCGAGAGCATTTGGTAGCCCTGTCGTTTCGTCCGTCCACTTCCCTTCCCAGTCGGCAACAAAGCACAAGGAATCCAATCGCTCTCGGCATGATCCTACTTCTACTACTTGGGCAGGCTGACCACACTTCGTAAAATTCTGAAAGAAACAATAATCATCCGAATGCATCCACGCAAGCCCTCACCTTGGGTGTCTTGAGGTGGTCTCATCACCATCTATGCACCAATTCTATTCTTCTCGTTCTTACCCTTCTACTGGGCTTATACCGACGTCAATCCCTCGCAATGGCTTCGATTTACTTCCCTCAAAAGCAGAAAGTTACTGTCCAAGAGAAACAGAGCTTCGCTCTGGTGCAGACTCTGCTGCACACCACCGTAAGTCCAAGCTTACTTCAAGCACTCACACTTCATCTCTGACCACGCCAAATTTCCAAAAGATCGCAAAGATTGCCTACTTACGGTAGGTCCTTCCTGACCCATGCTCTACTGTCGCTAGGCTGGATGGGAACCTAGCGACCTCTTCCCTGACGAGGGCTTCATACAACAAGATCCGGCCGTGATCGAGCAAGAATCCGGTCATCTTTATGATCGGTCGCGTGGTCTTCAAGGTAGCAGTATCAATACTAGCACCATGACCGAGGTCGTGGGTCGTGGGAGGTCTTTCTTGGTCTTAGCCGAAGGCAAAGTTCCTGGTGCTGATAGAGTGCTCAGCTGGCTGGTATGTGGTCTTCATCTAGAAATGTGCCTATCGTGTCACTAAAGCTTGTATCTAGAAGGTCATCCTTGAAGGTGTGCTGCAACGTACTCTAGATGGCTTCCGAATCTCTATCTATGCCGATCTATCGAAGCCCCACAACGTACTCGAATCATACACATTCAGCTTCATGTATGGTAACAGCATTTTTGGTGCACAAGAACAACTCGTTGGCATAGGGCTCTCGGATTCTAGCAACAACAACACCACCACTGTCGGAGGGGCCAGGTCAAACTACGACCGCTTCATGCGCCAACTCCACCAATATCATCAATCTCTTCCAGACCTTCCAAGTCAGTCTCAATTGAACGCCAAGATCTGAGATCATTCTAATTAGGTTCGTGAAGGCAAGCGTTACCTCATGTGCCACCTCTTTCATCCATACGACGCCGCTCCATCGCCGCCACCACCAGGTTTTTCAACCCTTGGCGATCCCAATTTCTATTTCCCCAGGGATCAAGTTTGGCATAGGGAAGGGCAAGACTATGGCTCGGCGCACTTGGGCTTCTACCGGTGCGGCACTCACGGTATCGTACGACTCGAGTTGCAGCTAACAGTGCTAGAGTGGGCCTCAAAACATCCTATACGGCATTATTAGATGATACTGGACGAGATTTGAAAGAAGCCTACCGCCTGCCAGACCATCTGAACTACACGGAGTATGTCTCAAGTCATTTCGACCTTGCGAACGGCTTGGTGCAAGCGACGACCACATCCGCAGCAGCACCAGAGCACAACCTCGAGACAGACCAGCAGAATTTTCTCGGTGAAAGTTTGGCACTAAGTCGTGCGAAATTAGATCCTCGAAGCCCACCAGCAGATGCCATTGTCCCTACGGGGCGAAAAAGAGATCGCAACGAAGGATCAAATAGCACACCGAGAGTTCGTCAAACGTCATATCCAGTGTTGATTTGGTTGGCTGATGTTATGGATACTAGGCGCACAGGAGCTCCGGGGGCGGTATCTTGATTGCCACCCAGGTGGTGGATGGTCACCCACCGCTATTGTGCGTTCGACCTGCGACGTTACTGCGAGGAAAGTTTTTAGAGATAAAGGCCAAGAAGGACTTAATGTCAGTATCTGTCCATAGTTCAAGCATTGCAGACGAGAATATCACTCAATGCGAGTGCGGGTTTAGCCACCAAGAAGATGCAATGGTGGGTCTCATCCTGTTGGTGTTCCGCGATTGTTTGCCCAACTGACGCCAAGGCGGATAGGTGCAGTGTGAATGCTGTGATACGTGGCAGCACTATCATTGCTATGGCTTCGTCCTCCAGAGGCCTTGGGAATACCACGTCTGCTATCAGTGTCTTCTACCGACCTCGGAGAAAGGGCGTCTAAACGAACTGCGACAGCTCGCCGCATTCAGACGAGCACTATGGTTATTGTATGAAAAGGAGCCCGGCTCTAGGAACGCTTTCATGAAAATTCTGGGTAAGTCATCTTCACGACTTGTGCATGCGGATCTATGCTAAGAGCAACAGGCTCGGACGCGAAAGCAACGGGCAGGCATGTCAGCCGTCTAATGCGAGAAGGTTTTCTGCCTAAGTCTCGAGGAAGCAAGATTTTGAAGCCTGTGAAGGCAGGTACGTCTTTCCAGAGTTGTTCCTCCCATGTTTCGTCTTGCAAGGTACAGATTTGTAAACACTGACTTCCCTACACTCACTGCTTTGTTCATGGATATCAGTTAGAATGGCGATGCTAAGACTAGATTAATAATCAGCGGAGCAAATTGCTATTAGAAACACCACTTACTACAATCCATTAACCTCAATTGGCCACTATGTGAGTTCATTCATAGAAAGTACCCTTTCTGTGCGTGCAAAGTATTGGTTCTCAGTGCTAATAGCTTCAGTATGAAGTGTCGGAGGATCCTGTGAGTGAGGAGCCTCCATCCGAAAGTCAGATTCCTCGACGCAAGCGAGTGAGGACTGGCAAAGAGTGATGGCTTAGTCGGCGTGGGTGAACACCTACATAAGATGCTTCCGTTGCTTGTTTTGCTATTTCAAACTTACCTGTTTGTGTAGCTTTCACTTGCCCACAGGGTCTTCTCCATAACGCTTCTCCGTTGCTATTCTTGCTCTAGACATACTGAATACCAAATCCAGATCTCTAGCTTATGATGTTGTCGGAGTCTTCTATGCATATGAACTCCGCTTAGTCGGACTGTAGCTGTCCCATCAAATGTGCATAAGACAGTACGTTTCATCATGCACTTTGGTACTAATTTCGACTCATTATTCTGAGTTGGTTCCACGAGCAGGCTTCTTATCAGAGCATATTGTTTGAGGGACTGAATGTTCCAGGATTCGTGTTTTTCTCTTCTAGGCAGAATATCTACATAAAAACCAACAAAGTGGGTTCGAAGGAGGTTGAGTCAATGCATTAGAGCCCTATACTGGGAGCTGCAGTGTCTCTCTCATAGGAACCTTTCTTAAGCTGCAAAAAAAATGGCATCGTCTTGTAGTCTTACTATATCTTCATGCTGTTACCGAAGAGCAATAAAAATAGGGTCTCTCGCCCCTTAAATATAGGGGTTTCAGGCCAAGACACGTGCATTCGACGTTGTTATAACTCGCAGCGATCGACCGCCTACCTAAGGCTCTAATTTACAGATCTCTCGTATCTACCCATCGACTAAACCAAATTCACTACCATTGAAGCCGTCTCCGTCTTCTTTCGTCGAGTTCGCGGTCGTCTTTGTTCCAGTTCCTTGACATGCAAAGGGCATTAGGAGTCAGTCAGAAGTCAACCATGGGTACATTGATTTGATGTTGGGCTAAGCGTTAGCAGGTATGCAGGGTGGCAGGGTTCCCTCTTCTAATCTTAACCTTGGAAACTATCTGGCGTAGCTTCAAGAGGGTTAGCTCACCAATCCGCCGAAGCTCCGTGTTGGAGATCTTGGCCACAGACGTCCAAGTCCGAATAGCCTATGTGCGCTCAAACATCCAGATCGCACTCTTCTAATATTACACATGCACTACGAGAAGGGATTCGAAGGGGAAGAGCGGAACGAGGAGCAAGAAATTGCGACACACGGTACGGACCCAATGCAGATAACCGTAGGTCCAAGCCTAAGCCTAGTTGGCGACGGGCCATCGGCCCCAGTAATGCAATGGTCGAATCTCAAAACCCAATTTCGGCGGTGTTAAAGTATAAAGTATACAACAGTAGTTCTCGTTCTAGCTCCTGGCCCCAGGCCAGGCCCCAGGCCGTTCCTCAGGGGGTGCTTCCCGATTGATTGTAGTGTGGGTGACCTCCGCTCTTCAAGTTCGCTGCAGTCCACTTCAGGATCCGCGTCGCTCAACCCACTACACAGCTCTTGCTATGTGGCACAGACGCCAGCGACTGATGGCACTACGAAGCATGGCTAAATGATATTCTTGCTACCATTGCCGGAATCATCGCTCTGGGTCCAACAGAAGAAATACACACGCCTGAGGAACGCCCAATCCATGGCTACTACGACCAGAGTATGCAGTTTGTAAGATCGACACGTACAGCCTCCGCGCGCCCTTCTAAACCGATGCCTTCTACTCCATTGGACTGATCCTCTTCTTTCAATGCTACTGCCTATACCGCAATGGCTCGGAGCTTCAAGATTTCGTTTCCCCTTCCACGACAGCCAAGCGCATCCCCCAACCTTGCAACTCCCGGCTCCGAGTATTCCAACAAGAGCCGTCACGATGATTCTCCGCTCTCATATCCGGGCTCTAAGGCGGAGAGGACACTGGGTGCTTCAGAGCCAGCGCGACCTGAGAGGAAAACGAAGCATCCAGAGAAGCTGAAGAGACCATTGCGCAAAACTCCAAGCTTCATGAGCGTGACTCTTTCCGAAATCGACGGCGATTATGCACAGGCCCCCGACGGTTTTCCCTTCCCGGGCATGCTCTTCTCGGGGCCGGCTTCAAGGCAGCCTACACAATATCTTAGCCGACAAGGATCCTCGCCTTTGCTGGGGGAGCTGTATACTAAGGAGTCCACGCATGCAGACAGCATGAGCATTGCTACTGCTCCACAAGCTCGTCGTACGGATTCTCTTTCAACCTTGCGGTCCCATTACGACTCGACAAAACTTCCTCTTCCCGTATCACAGCAAACCTCAGCCTCTTCAGCCCGGGACATGGCGCTGAGGAAAGGCCATCCAAGCATATCCAGCCCATTAGGATTTCGCAAGGTTGACGAAGTCAAGACTCCTGAGCCTAATCTTTCACATTCGCGCAATGTCTCCGGGGGTTCGAAGGTGTCTGCAGCTTCCAATTTATCTGGAAATTCTATCAAGAGGATCAATGGGATGCCTAGAAGGAGACCTTCCGTCACAGATCCGCCTACACTGTATCCTAATGCAAATCGAGCAGCATCTCATGCAGTCTCTCCACCTTCAGCCCTTATCAACTCATCGTTACCGAAAACTCTACCTCCCAATATTCCCCCAAAGAGGCTTAAGTGGTGGCAGAGGAAGGCATCATCACCGAAGGTGTCTTCTCCTGTCGCTCTTGAGGACCCTCCATATCGCGAAGGACCATTCGAAGAAAACTTCTCGTCCATCAAGGTCAATGTTAAAAAGCCTAAATTGGGAGCCACGGGCGCCCGCAATTGGTTTGATGATCTTGAAGATGAAGATCAAACGTTGCAAGATCGGCAACACCCAGGTATAGAGCGCCCCATTTACGAGAGGCCCGAGCCCCCCCTGAGTCTACACGAAATCATGTCGCAAGAGGCCCATCTAGCCACCACATCAGCAAAGAGCTCTCTCAGCAACCAAAGCCAACAGCCGGCGTCATCTGGTCGGAAGTTGAGCTTTCGACTTGACTCCTCTCCTCAACACGTTCCCACAATGCTGTCATCGTTAACTAACATCCCAAGAAGCACTCCCAGTAGTCCACAAGGTAAGAGCATCCGATCAGCGACAATAAGCAAGAGTGCACATTCGGGAATGGATTTACAAGTCGAGAGTTTTCTCGAGCTCTCATCTTCTGAGGATGAGGGCGGTGAAAGCAGCGCACCCTCCGAAGCATGCGAACCTTATCGTCGTCACCGTATACGAGCAAGCATCGAGCGGGCTAGCTACAACAATGAAGTTTCAGTGGGTAGCGCACAGCGTGCTCAGCCTGTCAGGCCACGATCGATTGCCAAGAGAACCTCTAGCAGGCCACCTTCAAAGAGACCGACCAGCTCCGAAATAGTCCCGCCTGTTCCAAGGATTCCCGATCGACCGATCAAGCTTGTTCAACGAACTTCATCGATGAGATGGCGGGAGATGATGGAGGAGAAGACAGCGAGTACCGAAAGTACCATTGATAGTGGAGCTAGTTCTCTCACTGATAATGCCAATGGTCGAAAACAGCATTCGTCAGGAACCAAAAAAAAGCCGAGCATGCGCGGTAGTAAATTAATGAAAGTCACCTCAGAGGAGGAGAAGCTGCTCGAAGCCATGCGCGACAAAAGAGCCAGTATTCGCCAAGATGATTTCGAAAAGGGATTCAAAACTGCGATGCAACTGCAGGAGATTGTTGCACGACCGAAAACGGCAGGTGCTGATGGGCGCACTTCTCGATCATCTGCGTACGGATCCAGATCTTCTAGCTCTTCGATTGTGGCGGGCTCCCATCTCTCAGCTTCAGCAGACGATTTTCTACTCGAAGATTCCTACCCCTTCCCAAAAGTACCGCCAAGCAGAGGGATATCCCTAAATCTGAAGAGCCCACTGGGGTTCGTCTCGCCGCCCAAAGCCTCCCCCAGCCTAAGTTTCAGTCCTTCCGACATCCTGCCGTCAACGCCAACGAGCCGCAACTCTCCAATGACTCCTCCCACTGGTCATGGCTCAGTGGGCGTATATGGTCGCTGTAGTACTTTGAGTCCGTCTCGGGGGGTCATAGTCACGAATAAGCTGGGACATGATCGGAAGAGGACTACCAGTAGCAGTGTGGTTATGCTTGATGGTGTCGAGCAGCATGCTCGAGAGTTGGACGAAGCGGATGAGATCAGTGGGTGGGCTATGAACAGGTGGTAAGCCCTGCAAACGGAGTCGTACAGAAACCAGGTGGACTTCTTGCATTCGGCGTTGATGTGTATACCATCGTATCAAAATCAGGACTCATGTACAGTAGGCTGATTTGTGCAGTAGCATTGTACCTCTAACCAAGCTAATGTGAAACGGAGTGCAATGAAACTGGGTTATAAATGAAACTGGGTTATAGCAGAGATAATTGGAATCCTGGGATTAATGCTATGTGACCATCGTTCAGACACTAAGATATCCTCGCGTTTTGGCTAGCACCTTTCCCACGAAGTAGTTAAGAGTCCAAGGCAGTGGATGTGGATTTTAGAATACGAGGGGAACCCCCGCACGCCCCGCAATAACTGCTTTTCAGGGGTTGAAGCTAAAGCGGTAAGGTACAAAGGCCTAGAGTCTCGCTGCACCATGACGACTTAGTTCTAGCACTGTATCTGAGGTGTGCTTTGCAAGGAAACCGGACTTACCTACAACTGGCTTTCGTTGGATGGTAAACCACACTCCTTTCTCAGACCACCCTCACCCTTGTACCTCTAGATTCTGAGTCCATCATCATTCTTTGGTGTCTAAACATCGTGCCCTCGAAAGCTACCGAAGACATAGCAAAGCACAGGACAGACACGCTGCCATGGGCTCCGGGCCCCGTCGCTCGTATGAAGCAACATGGCTGGGACTCCCTGTGAAGCAACTCTCTCTGGTCACAGTAAGGGAGCGCTGCATGTAATGAAGAGAGTCAGACAGGCTAACGGGGACCAGCTTACTCTCCAGAATTCCGCCCTCATCCTAGTACGCCCACTATCAGCATCCTATCAACGTACATCTCTGACGGTCTCAGCTCCTACACTACTCGCGAATAATGCCACTGATAGCTGGGCAAAGATATTTGACATCCACGGCCGTGTTTATGAACGAGGTCCTCAAGCTTACAGTATGCCTTACTTTCAGTCTCTACGAGATTGCCCGAACAATGTCTCCTTCGATGCCTGCGACCTCCCTTTTCAGCAGTGTGATTGGCGCTGTCTTTACGGGCGATAGCTGGAAATTGGCTATCCCGGCTACTCTGTACGTTCTACAAAACTCCCTCCAGTACATAGCGATTTCAAACCTTGATTCCGCGACCTTCCAGGTTACCTACCAGTTCAAGATCCTCCCTACTGCAATATTCAGTGTGCTTTTGCTGAAGCGGTCTCTAACTCCACGGCAATGGCTTTCGCTTGCTCTTCTCATGGTTGGCGTGGCCGTGGTGCAGATACCGGCCAGTGATCCTACATTGGCACCTTTCGAACACACGCGATCCAGCTTTTTCTTTCCCCGGTCATGGAGCGAATGGCGCCACATTGGTGGCTCTGCAGCAGCTCCTTTGCACAATGTGCACAAGCGCTCTGCGACATACGAAGGCATACAAGAGGATGAGTCTTTGACAAATCCACAGATGAACGCTGTGCTTGGGTTCGCTGCCGCCATTGGAGGATCTACTGTCTCCGCTGGAGCATCTGTCTACTTTGAAAAAATCCTGAAGGACTCGAACACACAAGCTTCCTTGTGGGTCCGTAACGTTCAGCTGGCGTTTTACTCGCTCTTTCCGGCGCTTTTTATCGGGGTCATGTTTGTCGATGGAGAGGAGATCGCCCGTCATGGCTTCTTCATAGGTTATAATTGGTTTGTGTGGACCACAATTGCTTTCCAATCGCTTGGAGGAATTCTGGTATCCCTGTGCGTTAAGTACGCTGATAATATCGCCAAAAGTTTTGCCATGGGTATCAGCATCCTTGTTAGCCTGTGCGCTAGTGTGTGGTTCTTCGATTTTGCGGTCACGACCAATGTATGTCACCAGATACCAGCAGTGGCGACAAGAGCTGACACTGCGTGTTCAGTTCCTCATTGGCACATCGATTGTCATTTTCTCTACCTATCTCTACAATGGTGGTCAAGAGCGAGCCTCACGGCCACCTCTTATACAGATTCACCATTACGAAAAGACGACCATTGACAAGCCGTCCTTGCGCGAGAATGATTTTTCTCTCAAGCTTCCTGCGACGCCGATAAGGGACGGGGGAATGTCCTCGTCTCGACCTGGCTCACCCAAAAGCCACCACTCCAGGGCTGAGTCTTCGAGAGGCTACTTCGGCTCGAAAGATCGAGACGATTGACGGACGGGTTTCACAATAGTACATACGAAGTGGGAGACCTCCTCGGAGTACATATCATGAGGGAAGAGACCACTCGGCAGAGCTGCACTGGGAGGGTGGCATCCCTTTCAGTTGCATGCTCAGAGTCCTGCATTTGGGTAGCGTTTGCATTCGAATGGCGTTTCCTCATGACCAAACAATATGGGACGGATGGCTTGCATGTGGTATGGCGGCATTCTGAGCGTAGTGCAAGAGAAGCATGCTGGTCTTGGAACGATTGGCATTTGTTCAGGACAGCAGAAGTACGATCCCTTCAAAAGATAGTCCCAACGTACGTTTTCCTATGCACAGGGCTTTTCGAAATGTTAGAGAAACCTCACCATTTAGAAGTACGAGGGACGAATAGAGTTCCGCTAGAGGTAATTGGCCATGTTTTCCAGAACGTCTCCTTTGACTCTCTACAATATGAGTCAATGTCACAGAGAACTTTCTTTGTATACTCTTTCATAGTCTAGCAGTCTGGGAAATTCTGCAGCTTGCCTGCTGGTTTGCTGCATACGCCATGGCAGGCTTTCATACTGACGTTCAAACACTTCTTCAAGACCTCAGTCACGACTATGGCGAGACGGCTGATGATTATCCATCTCTACCCTACTCGAGACCAAATTCCAACGGTGACTACCTTCATGTTTCTCGATCCATGGCTCCAGAACAGACACCAGCCCCTCTCTATGATCAGCAGCTGCGTTCCGCAACGCAGGTTTTCAGACTTTCGGACACCAATCCTCATCATATCCACAATAACGTTGGACTTGATGCATACGGTAAATTCAAATATTGCAAGACAGCATTAGAGGCAATGTGGCTAATTGGTGTTCAGACCGAGCTCTTCTGGCCGAGCCACCACCTCAGCCCGCGTGGCAGACCAGTAATGGGATGAATGGAGCACCAGCAGGTCGACTCACGTTACCCGGTCACACACTCCCTTTTTCGCCGAGGGATTGTTTTGAACAGCGCAGACCTCAGCGAAAACAGCGTGGTTGGTATCACGAGATGTTGCAGTCCTTCAATTGCTAACAATGAGCAGTAGAACCTTCTCCACAAGAATTCAGCTCACAACTCGGTATTTATGTTACTTCCAAATAAGCAAGGGTAGGCTGACTCAGACACCAGCCCAATACGTGCATACTCCACCTGCTCCAGTGAATACCAGGTCGCCTTCGACCGATCCGCCTTCCAGCCCATCCTTCAGAACCAAGCAGCGACGAATCGGCCATACATTCAGACCTCCTGCTACCCAGTCTGCAGATCCTCCTTTGCAGTACCGTCTCCCGTCTCAAAGCAGTGCTCCCAAACCCCCAAAGCGGGGCTTCCGAATCTCTGATGCTCCTGAGCTGCCAAAGCAGCCTTCATTCGCTTCCTCCTCATCGCGTCAGCCTGGGATCCAGCCTCAGCTCGAGCTCAATCATGCTCCACCGATCGTCCAAGGTATCCAACTTGTGTCCCTGTATGAATTACCAGACCGGCTTCGAACTGTGTTCCGTCACCCGCTTTTCAATGCTATTCAGTCTAAATGCTTTGCAACTGCTTATCAATCGAATGACAATCTCGTGGTTTCTGCACCAACTGGCGCGGGGAAAACATCAATCCTGGAGATGGCGATCTGCCGCCTAGTCTCTGGTTTCCAGATAGATCAATACAAGATTGTATACTTGGCGCCTACTAAATCGCTGTGCTCCGAGAGACAAAGGGACTGGCAGGCCAAGTTCGCCGCCCTAGATCTACAATGCGCAGAGCTGACAGGTGATACTGAACATGGACAACTTCGCAACGTCCAGAGTGCAAGCATCGTAATCACGACTCCCGAGAAATGGGACAGCATGACACGAAAGTGGAAAGATCATGCCAAGCTTATGCAAATGGTCAAGCTCGTCCTGATAGACGAGGTCCACATCCTGAAAGACAACCGAGGTGCCACACTGGAAGCTGTGGTCTCACGTATGAAGTCTGTGGGCTCTAATGTGCGCTTCATTGCTCTAAGTGCCACTGTCCCCAATTCTGAAGACATCGCATCATGGCTAGGTAAAAATCCTACCAATCAGCATTTGCCCGCGCCGCGGGAGAAATTTGGAGAAGAGTTTAGACCAGTCCGACTTCAGAAGCATGTCATTGGCCTACCATACAAGGGTAACGACTTTGGCTTTGAAGGGGCTTGCGACCCAAAGCTACCAGATATCATTGTGAGATACTCTCAAAAGAAACCGATCATGGTTTTTTGTATTACAAGAAATTCAACAGTCAGCACGGCGAAGCTCCTTGCCAACGTGTGGGCAAGCAAAGGACCGCAAGATCGGTATTGGGAGGGGCCAACCCAAAGGATAGCCGTACAAGATCCGGAGCTGAAGAATACTCTGGCCTCTGGCGTAGCATTTCATCATGCTGGCCTTGACATCCACGACCGGCACGCAGTCGAAAAAGGCTTTCTCCAAGGACAGGTCAATGTGATCTGCTGTACATCGACGTTGGCAGTCGGCGTGAATTTGCCGTGTCATATGGTGATCATCAAAAACACTATGAGCTTCTCTGATGAAGGCCTCAGGGAATACGCCGACCTTGAAATAATGCAGATGCTTGGTCGTGCCGGACGCCCTCAATTTGACACGACAGCTATCGCAGTGATCATTACGAAGCAAGAGAAGGCCAAGAAGTATGAAAAGCTAGTGTCTGGAGAAGAGCTGTTGGAAAGCTGTCTACACCTCAACTTGATTGATCATATGAACGCAGAGATCGGCCTCGGCACAGTATACGACGTGTATACTGCGAAGAGGTGGCTGGCGGGGACTTTTCTGTACGTTCGCCTAGGACAAAATCCGGATCATTATAAGCTGGATGGCGATGCAAGGGACCAGAACTTGGACGATAGAATCGAGCGTATCTGCAGACGGGATCTTGCCCTTCTAGAGGACCTGAATCTAATTACAAGTTCTAATGGACGACTCACGTCTACAGACTTAGGTGATGCCATGGCTCGATACTACGTACAATTTAAGACCATGCAAGTACTTTTGCATTTGGGGCCTCGTGCAAAAACTTCAGACATAGTAAGTCATACAAGGCAAACAGCATACACTCACCACAGACTAATGTCTGTAGCTCTCGGCATTGGTGCAAGCCAACGAATTCCACGAGATACGACTTAGAGCACCCGAGAAGAAATTATACAAAGAGCTGAATCGGGGAAATGGCATCAAATTTCCCGTCAAAGTGGATCTTGCACAGTCTGCGCACAAGAGAAGTCTCATCTTGCAGACTGAGCTTGGTGGTGTGGAGTTTCCTGCGGACGAACAATACGCTAAACTCAAGAGGCAATTCAACATAGACAAGGCTATTCTGTTTTCTCATATCCATCGCCTGATCAATTGTGTAGTCGATTCTCAGATCTACCTGCAGGACGCAGTGTCTGTACGGAATGCTTTGGAGCTTGGTAGGAGTTTTAGTGCCAGAGTTTGGGACAGTTCGCCCTACCAAATGAAGCAAATAGCGCAAATTGGCCTTGTCGCTATTCGTAAGCTTGCAATTGGAGGTATCAACAGCATTGACGCTTTGGAGGCAGCGGAACCACATCGAATTGAGATACTCATGAGCAAAAATCCGCCCTTTGGTCAGAAGCTGTTGGACAAGCTCAAGGACTTTCCAAAATTGCGGGTCTCCGTCAAGATGATGGGCAAGGTATGCAGATCGTTACTGCGTGGCCACAATAATAGCCACTGACCCTAAGTCCAGGACATAAGAAAAGGGCGGCCATTCACTATCAAGTTCAAAGCTGAGTGCGGATTCATGAACGACAAAGTCCCGATAATCTTCCACAAGAGACCGGTCTTTGTATGCCTGTTAACAGAGCGATCTGATGGTCATCTCATTGATTTTAGGCGCATGAGTGCCAAAAATCTCAGTAACGGCCAAGATCTGCTGATGTCCACAGAAATACTACTCGGCTCGCAGTATATAACGTGCTATGTGATGTGTGAAGCAGTTGCTGGAACCTTGCGATATGCTGAACTCAAGCCTGAACTGCCCGCTCATCTATTTCCCACTCCATGTACAAAGAGTCAAGAACAGCAGCCAGCGGAAGATCAGAGGGACCTTGAGCGAATTGGAGGTCGTCCGGCCGAAGAACCTTCCTATACCAGCCCTGCAACTTTGGAGAATGATGAATTCGCTGAAAATGAGATCGACGATCAAGATATGGTCAATGCAGCCTTGGGAATGGATTTCAATCATATCGACCTTTTGGACATGGACTCGAATGGGCGTAAGACAAAATCCGGACTACAGGACCGGAAGAAGCTACCCACTAAGCAACCTACCTGGAATCCAGAGAGGCTCAATAACGGCAAATGGGCCTGTAATCACAAATGCAAGGACAAAACGATTTGTAAGCATATGTGCTGCCGAGACGGAGTAGACAAGCCGCCTAAGCCTCCGAAGGATATCCTCGCATCCGCAGTGTCCGTGGCCGAAACATCCACGCTACTCACTACGAAAGGGAAGAATGCATCCTTGTCAGCAACAAACAAGGCCACTTCCTCGAATACCTCAACAAAAGGTCAAACAGCGCAAATCGAGACAATCAATTTAACAAATCAAGCAAACGGCGATGAACTGACAAAGAGAACGCCCAGGAATATGCAGAATCTTCAGCGGCTGCATGACAAGGTGGTGAACTGCCCATCCACTCCGGCTGATTCGCTCAAGGAGTCATCTTCTGATTACTTCAGGGGAGACAAGCAGCTGAAGCTATCATATTCGGACAAGTACAAGCATAGAGCAGAGTCGAGCGATAGGCCATCGACTGACTATGAGGATGAATGGCTGGAGAGCTTGCCATCCCCATCTGCGTTGTTAGCCAATGAGGAGGCAGAGGGCGAGCCACCGGTTCAGGAGAAGTCGACTGATTATGGTAGTAGTTGGCACGATGGTCTTCCGTCTCCTTTCGCTCTTTTGCGCGAGAATGACCCGGCCACGAAAGACCACTTCTACAACGATATTGTAGAGGATTTTGAGCTCTCGCAATTCAATGACGCCGACGACAAAGCTGATATGGAAGCCGCCATGGTTGGACTGAGCGACTCTATCACCATGAAGAAAGACTCGCAAGCTCATTCTGCACCGATCAACATCCGCCAAAGCAAGACAGCGAATGGACTGCAGAGGACGGCGGACCACGGAACGTCCTTTGTGACCTTGCCAACGACTCAATTGAAAGCCTCCAGTGCCTCCAGTGCCTCCAGTAAACTCTTCCTCTCCACAGACAGCCCAGAGAAATCAACGGACCTGCCTCAGAAACGCAAACATTCATTGATACCAGAGGCGGAGAATCCGATCTCACTTACGCCAGTCCCGAAGAGGCCAAGGGTGAAGGATCAAACCGATGCAGTCCTCCAATATTCTTCGAATGGAGATGACTACGCTGCAGGTCCAGTCCCAATGGTTAAGCCAGGGTTGCCAGCATGGGTGTATGAGTTTGATCCAGAGTTCATTGCAGAATATCAGGACTTTGTGGATTTTGTTTGATATTGTGGCGTCACTGTGAAGGGGATAAGTTTGCTTAATGAGCTCCGTGATCGTACCTGTTTCTGCTCACCTCTCTAATTTCCATGACGATTTAGCTATCCTACCATGTTAGCCAAAATGACCGTTGACCGTATTTTGCATGTGTCCCTTTTGTGGGGCCCTCGGCCGGTGTTGTATGTGGTGAACGGGGAGGTTTAAGCCACACTTGCGGGTAGGGTAATGCCTAACTATGTATTCTAGTGGGGAACCACGGAACGTACTTGATCAGCGCGGGCTCCGAGCTCAATCGCACCTGCACCATACTTGTTTCCAAATTGTCGCTCATGGTTGTAACAGTAGACATGTCAGGAGGGATGTGCGACGCTAGTCTCGAAGCTGCTGAGCGAAAGGAGACCGTCGCTCCCGGTTTATTTACATAGCGCCAAGTCCATGGAGAGACGAAAGATGAAGCACATAAACCTCCAACACTTTAGAGCATGAATGAATACACTGAAAAGGCGTAGTCGCCGCAACTTCATCTCAATGCCTTCTGTTCAGTGCGAGGGCACTTGCCTGAGCCATGCCTGGCATACCTGAGAATAGGTCTCCTTAGAGCAACTCTGGACCTCTCAGGATCTTAGCTTCATTCAACCAACTCACCTCAATCTCATCGACTTCCAAAGCCTGCCGTCATTCTTCCTATCGCTTGTCTGCGCAGTCGCTGGTCCGGCCGCCTTTGTATCATGAGCATCGGTGGTACCTACAGTCTCAAGCTCAAGGGTCGTCGTCGCCGACTGTAATCGTCCACTGCCATTGCAACGAGCTCCCAACGCAGAAGTAGGTGAATCCGGCTGATCTCATTCCTAGACACCCGCTAATGAGCCCAGTGCCGCGACGTCGTGAGAGAATCGACCGACCTCCCCTCTTGGACTATCACCAAAGCACCCAAGATCCACGTACCATTCAACTCGCTGCTAAGCAATCAGTTATCCCTGGCGCCGAAGAACGCCAAGCTGGTAAGCTGGGTGGGAGATCACCACAAAGTATCAGAACCTCGTTGCTTCCAGCACGGAGCGACTTTACTGATGACGGTTCGCTTGCTGGTCTTACCAACGCTTCCAGCTCTGGGGCGCCCGAGTCGGTGTCCTCGAGCCAAGGCCACAGATGGACCGAACAGAATGCAAGGCTTCTGGTCCCTGACAACGCTGGTGCACTGGCACCGATCTATCGCCCGCCAGGTCGAGATCAACGAGACCCACCAGTGCTCCAGTGCCCATTCAACTTTCTTCATTGCACAAGACAATATACCATGGAGAACTTGAACGACTGGTTTGATCATAGCTTGTCCCACTTCACTAAACAGGGAAGGCGGTCTCCGCGATCAATAGTTCCTCCCACGTCGAGCGAATGTTGCTTTTGCGAAATGAGGTTTGAGAACATAGATGGATTGGCGTGCTGGGTCGAAAGAATGAGACATGTCGCCTGGCATCATCACTCGGGCCATAATCTCTCTCACGCTCGTCCAGACTTCAAGCTCTTCAGGTACCTATGGGAGGAGGATATCATCGGCACCGTCGAATACCGCGAATTGGGTAATCTCAGGCAACTACCTCCACGGAGCCCTCAAAATATTCCTACCCCACCCGATTCACCAACCGACACACCACCACGAGTAGTCACCGAACTCAACGAGCGGCGCAACCGCATTGCATGAGATATACGTGCCAAGTTCATTGAGAAGGAGATGACTATACCAGAACACAGGATCGAAGTCTCGTGTTAAGTCTTTGGGTCGTTGAGGGATTCATCAGTGAAAGGTATACCCATATACAACATGTTCTCGATTGGCATGGTGGGACGGATAATAGTATGTGTCATGTTGCCACCTGTCCTGTTGGTTTAGGGAATAAGTGAGGCTTTCTCGCCACATGGACACGAATCGCCACCCTTAGGCTCGAATAAATCTGCTCACGAAACAGGTCTTTAAAATACTGCCAATTGTTTTAGATGGTTGGATTTAAAGGTTTCCTGGAGATCTCTTCCTGTTGATTCGCCAGCCCCTTTTCAGTGGCCGCATGGACAGGGGCCGGATCCTGGACCTCTCGAGGGTTTTGGCCTCCGGGGCCATAGCGGCCATCTCAGACACATTACGACTTAATGCTATGAACTATTTATGACTGATTGCGCAGATGAGCTTACGAGTCGTGCTGCTTGGAAACAACCACCGCTGGTACAGAAAGCCCTACATTTCCTTAGTCTCGCCCCAAAGATACGTATCATCCAACAGCACTTCTTCTCGGTCCGCTATAATTAATGACAAATATTTGACACTGTGTTCGAGCACCTTTCTCATTAACCGTGAGAATGCATTGAATGAGGCGAAGCTGTCACGCCGGTGATGCAACCAATCTCTGCCAGTCCCTGATCCTCCCTACGCCAACAAGGGTCCACTTGCAATATCGCTCGCACTGGCCCCCTTCGAGTTCGTTCCCGACATATGTCTTTCGTCGCGATTTATTATTAATCGTCAGTGGCTGTCTTTTTCTTCTCGCCTTACATTCTGCACCTATGCCTGAAATCCCCACTTGAGGCTGGATCATCGATTGTGTGGTACCAACTGAACTTCATGTCGTCTGATACTAGACACGCCTTCAATTGCTGCAATTGCTAATGCAGTAACAGTGTCGCAGTCAAGGGTTCCCATCATGGGCTCTCGAGTTGATCGGCTGGGAGAGGTACATAGCAGGATTGACAACTCGGCTAGCAGTAAGTCTATCAAAGGATTAAGCCATCATGATGCAGAGCCATGTGGGAGGAGCATGGACCTCTGCGATCACTTTACCCGATCAAAAACTCACCTAAAATCTGAGCATGGTGCTCACCCCGTTCGAAGCTACTGCTCGCGCTTCAAGATTTGATCCCCAATCCAGGCTCGTGTACCAAGGGGATCAACCTACAAGTACGCCCCGCAAGGCACCTCGTGCAAGTTCTAAGCGAGGGTTGATCTGCTCCAAAGTCCGGGTTTGGGTACATAGTATGGGCTCCGAGAGCCGAATGCAGACTCAGTCATGGTCAAGGCAGGAGGCTGCAGCCTGCCAAATGTGCTCTCCTTTGGACTTGAGATCCTTTTCGAGTGGCATCTAGAGCTGATTCTTTAGATCTTGAGGAGCAAGTCAGCGTTCATCTGTGCTATTGCGGCTGTAGAGCAGTGGGACCGATGAGCAGACATTAATGGAAAAAGTTGATATGAGACGAGATGAGGAAGACTTGGGGAAGCCAAATGCCCAGAAAATGAAACAGAATCAGGCTTCGAACATAGTAATCGAAATGTATGAGAGCTAGAAGCAGGTTTTCAATCTGTACACTTGATAATGTTGGAACTTGGATGGACGATTTGATGTCCAAGCTTCGTTTTATGGCAATAGAGCTGCCAGCTCCATAGCACAAAAGCACACGTTAGCTGCTACCAACATCCTCACCAAAGCAGTATGCTCAGTGCCTTGACCTTGTGATCCCCAACGCCACGCTAGAACGCCTGCACTTCACATATCAGTAAAATCCCATACGTCCATGCCTGTATCGCCAGCCACATCCCTACTGCTCCATCAACTCCACGGGCGGCCTCGCCGTATGCGTCAACATCTTCCCGCCCCCTTCCTCCTCCCCTTCCGGCACCCCGTGCCCCTCCGTATCCTCCACCATGACAGCCGGCAAATCCTCTCGATCGCCATGGTCTCTCGGATGATAGACCACCACACTCCCCTGCGTCCCACTTCTTTTCCTACCCCACCCCCCATGCTTGAACTGCTCCAACCCCTCCTTTTCCTCTTCACTCATCGCCCCCCTCTCCTCCTCTTCCTCGGAGTCGTCGTGCCGCTTGAACCCGTTGAGATTCGCCAGCGCTTTTTGGAGGTCCTCGGCATGCACGTCTTTGTTCGGCGGCTCCTCCTCTCGGATTTCCCACCCCAGTGGCGGGCTAGGTGGCGGCGATATGAAGAGTAATTTCCCCAGACTCGGTGGGTGCAGGTATTGGTCTTCTCCTCCTTCTCCAACAATGGGCGTGTGTTCGCCAAAGTATATTCGTATGCGGTTGTCGTCGCCGATGGACTGCCCGTCGAGTGCTTGGCGCATGTCTATCGCTGCTTCTGTGGTGGGGTAGGAGACGATTATTCGGCATAGTGAGCGGAGTGGTGAAAAGGAATTTAGTGGGACGGGTTGCGAAAGGAGTTCTTTTATTTTGGGGAGTGTGGTGGGGTGGAAGTTGGCGGTCGAATTGATGTTCGTGATTAGGAGTGTGTTGGAAGGTGGGGAAGGCGTTATTAGAGGTGGAATAGAGGAGAGGTCTAGAGAGAGCGGCGTTTGGGTGCCTCTTGATAGTGGAGAGGAGGAATTAGAAGGTGAGGAGAGGGGTGGGGAGTTGGCGGCCATTTTTGTGAGATGTCTGGATGTTCTGGTTGTAGTCTAGCTGAGTTCGTGCAGAAAATCCAAGTGGGGATGGAAGAGCTTTTATCCAGGCCGGCCGTCACAATTCTGGGAGTGAATATGAAGGTGGCGCAGCCGTATGATGGCGCGTTTGCCACAACCAATACAACATAGTTCTGGAATCTCCTCACTCCAAAAGTCCACGTAGCCATTGAATCTCGATGAAACACGATGGAGCTAGACGCGCAATGCCTCCAATCCTAGTTCATGGCTGTGCCAGCAGAACAAGAGATGGTGGGACCCCGAAAGCAAGAACACCGAGCAAAGAATGGAGAACTCAGCCCAAGGGCGCAAACAAATTCTATATCTCTTTTCAAAGAACCTCTATGTGGCTTGCCATTTGCATCGATGCCGCCGGAACGCCCTGCTTGCATTGTCGAAACCCCTCTGAAGCTCCGCCATAAATCCAAAATACCACTGTCTGTATCCATTCCAACTGGGCCAGTCTTGTTGGTCTTATCGTCCTCGCAACCAAATCTATCAATGCCCTCACTCTTTCTTCTCCTCCCTATTTTTCCTCCTCCTCCACTCCCTGACCCCTCTATCCACCTCAGCTTTACTGACCCCGTCCCTAACCAGACACATTACCACCCCTAGTGTTTCCACGTTCCGATTCCTCGCTTCGTCGTCGAAGAACAGCATCTCTTCATACTCAACTCCCGACGATTTGTGTATCTTACCAAAATGTTGCTTTTTATCTCCTGGAAATATCTGCATGTGGTCAAAGTATTCGATTGCGCGCTTATTGGCAAGCTTGACATGCAGTTGCTTGAGCAGCGTGTTTGCGAGATCGGGAGCATGTGTGCGGGAGGCGGTGGAGAGAAGGATTGGGCGTGGCAGGTTTTTGGCGGAGTGAAGGATTGATGGGACGTCGCGATAGAATGCGAACGATTCACCCCATCTACGACCGAGATTATAAAACGCACATGAGCAAGCATTATAGGGAGTAGAAACATGGCAGCCTAATGCAACATTAACATACTTATCCACAGATTTTGCCCCGCCGTCCTTTGCTTTCAGTGGCGGCGAAACATGCGTGTCTACCCAGAAAGGCCACAGTGTATAGTCGAGATCGAATACTATCATTCTGGGAAGAGGCAAGCCATCGGTGAATGTATCGGGAGCGAGACCTTGTTCTGCTAGACTGCTGAGGCTGCTGGTGTCTGAGGCCATTTTGGGCATGGTGATGGTTAAGAGGAGGAGTAAGAGTAGGCCGCAGGTCAAGAGGAAAGCCCGGGTGAGGAGGGCGTATGTTGGATGTGTTCCGAATATCCTGAAATTTTTTCCAGCGGAGGGACATTGAATCATGCGAACGAGGGTTTACGCATGGTTGCTACTAGGTAAAAATTCCCTGCACAATGACGTCTGGTGTTTGGTGCTCCGTACGTATTATAGTAGTGAGAGGACAACTAGTTCAGTCCTACGTAGATTAATGCTTGCTTATGATTGCCCCCCATAGCGAGGTATCAGCGGAGGCTACCAGAAGACAACACATATCCATAAGGGATTTCGGACCGTAAAATCTGCTCGCGCACTATCTAATGACTGCATATATGTCCACGGTCTATCTGAATGCTGGTGAGAATGCCTGGCAGTCTCACCCGCAATTCCAGTACACCTATTAACACACCAACCCTCCTTCAATCAGACGTCCAACTCGTATGTCAAACACCCAGTGGCTTCGAGTATCCGCCAAATCTGAGTCGCGAAGGTGAGACCTAAGACTTCGCTCTCTTTGCTCAATGTCCTCCGATCCATTGCATACCGCAGGATCTTTGACTGTTGATCAGCACTCAGTATACCATTGACACCAGCAAATTGTCCGAGGATCCTTCTCCATACATCCTCGGAAAATCCACATGGAAGCTGGGTACGGTAGACTTTGTCTGTCCGCGACAAATGCTTTCTCTCGACTGCAGGATTGCCAAATTCAGATTCCTTTTTGTGAGAAACCACATTAGGAAGGAATGGAATTGACTCGCTCTTCTTGCGAAGATTGGGATTCCAAGGGGTGATCGGCTGGTTGGGATCCCTCTCCATCATCATCAAGGGTGCGAGGGGCTGCAAGGGTGGGAAAGGGTCCAAGCGTGGGAGAGGCTTCAAAGATGTGAGAGGCTTCACGGGTGTAAGAGACTTCAATGGCTGTGGCTTGACGTATCCAGGTATGGTCAGCGTCTTAACAATTGGACCTTTCCCTTTCGGAGCTTCTGGGGCTGCTGGGATAGCCGGCGTCGGCTGGAGGCTGTCGTCTTTTGCAAGCTGTATCTCACGACCCAGAACCAGCATTCTGAGCGCTGCTCGCCATAATTCGTTGGAGAGTGGACCGGCATCTTGTAGTGTATCTCCCTGGATCCTACTTCTCGCCCTATCCAGATCGGCTCCCTCGTCACCTTGATCGGGACCCCCTTTGTGCGTCAACAGTCTTCGCTTGGCGTCAATTGTAGGTCTAGGTCCAGTCCCAGACATTCTCCTTGAGGGCTTGCCGAACTCCTTAGGCTTTGTGGACGGCCCAGATTTCGCCTCCAACGTGTCGCCAAATTGGATATCTCGTCTCTTCTCAGCAAGTTCAAGTACCTTCATCCCAGTAGTGCTGAGCCTTGCATTTGGAAGGTAAACGATGCCATGGCAATGCAACTCATTCTCATAGAAAATCAGCTGCTGCCCCGATGGTCCAGCTTTCACTGGAGGGACGCGGTTCAGAAGTTGTCGAGGTGTGTGATGATTCTCAACTATGTAGGAAAGATGAAGAGCACACGTCTCTGTCATCGAAGTGCCACAGAGAACAAGGTATGGTACAGATCGTAGTCCCTGAGTTGTCGTGTAAAGAGGTTGCGGATCTGTTTGGACCGTTGTAGCATTGGCTTTCTCCGGCGGTTTGGAATCTATACGGCGAATCAGCTAGTGAGAAACAATGATTTAGCAGGACGTGTGCCCGTTAGGATGGCGGAAGCTAGCGAGATCGCGATGGCGAACAAACCTTGCCGCGAGCCTCTTCGACTGTGAGGATGTGGACTTCCATCCTTATCACTGTACTCTTCAGATTCTGGAATGATGCTCATCTTTCCCATCTTAGGTCCAGGAACCCCATGAACTGGTGATGCCATTCGGACCTCATCCTGCGCTTGTTCGAATTCTGGTCTTAGATTCAGATCTATTGGTCCTTCCTTTGCATACACTCTGAGCAGCACCTCGAAGGCGCGGGGGCCCAAAGCGTTGCCGCTCCAGTCGATCCTTCGTAGCGTGCAGCATCGCTCAAAGGCGTTTAAAAAGCTTTCCCAGATTGCCACCTCATCTTCCGTATTGACGGTGATTTTATTAGCTAGTATGATTCTTTGTCAGTATCACCCATTCAAGACCACGTTAGGAACCGACGTCACGTGGGCAAGGGCGTCTATCCCCAAAACCAATGTCCAGGACTCAGCATCCGAGAATTGAAAGCTTAGGCTGGGGGAGCAGCTACCTGACAAATCCAGGTCTCTGAGATCATTGCATGCCAGTTGAATGATTGGAGTCATTGCTTGGAGCGAGGCAATAGTAAGCTGGTTATCTTTCAGACATAGCTCCTCCAAACGCGCACATCTGCCTTGGACGCCATCGTAGACGAGTGTTTCTAACAGCGCCGATGCAACTTCGAAAAAGCCTTCATCTGTCAATGCTTTGCCCGAGACATCGAGTTCGACCGCAGGGTCTCTGAAGGCGGCCTTGGATCCAGGATTTGGTGGAATGCGCTTGAACTTACAAGGGGTCAGCCTTCGCTTTCAAATGCTCTGACGCCAGATTTACCAAGTCTTTGTTCACTATCTGGCCCTGCTTGAGACCCTCGGCCTTTCGCTGGTATTGCATTAGTGTTCTGTTCCCAAACATGATACATCTGGGAGCCTACGTTTGTGTAGTTGAGTCTGCCCATTTGCGTGGTATTCGGTGGACGATTGCCAAATATTTGTGGTTGGTGGTTGGAATTACGGTGTTGAAGGACGTCGCGAAACAGGGTGGGTGCCGATAGCAACAATGGGAAGCGACATTCAACACCAGAACGTAAGGCCACCTGCCGCGACTGTTTGCCTCAAATCCATTCAGCACAGGAAGTGATCAAGTGGGCCTATTTGAGCGATCAGACATCCTCTTCTTCAAGTAAGGTGTCACCTAGCTGCCCTTACTAGCTGCAAATGGCTTCCTCTACGACCTAGCGGAGTTCAAATATTGACCAAGCAGTACCTAGCTAAAGCTGCAAACAAGCCAATTCTTGCGGAGTACATAGCAGAGGGGTGACTTCCTTGGTCTCGAGTCCCGTTAAAATTGGGCACTTGCTATCTGAAGCAGGTGAGTAAGAGGGTCACTCCTTCAGTGCAAATCCCTGAAAAGAAAGTATTTGATACTAGGTAGAGCTGAGGAACAGATAATGTCTCAACAGACAGACGGTATAATGACAGTTTTACTTGAAGAATTGGACCTCTGGTGGGCACTTTGACCAGCTGAGCGTGATAAAGCCAGTCCCGTTAACAAACTTGGGGCAAAACAAATCCTAGAAGAATCTTTAGACAGTCATCCGAGATACTAAAGGTCTTGAAAGATAGCTCATTAGAAAACACTGCCTTTACAAGTGATAAGCCACTAACGGTAGCATATTAGACAGGCTTTTGATGAAGAATGTCCACTCAGTGTTCTTGATAAAGCCGAAGCACACGGCGCTTTCTGGTCGACGTAGTGGCACCTAGCAGTACAGTCTCGTGACAGGCTTCAGTAAATTCATCAACGAATAGGAGCAGATTGACGGAAGAAATTAGGAGCAGATGCATGCTGTAGAGAGCTTGGGGCATATTTTACTCCACCTCCGATGCTCGCGTCTTTCTGTGAAAAGGCCACCCGTTCTATATCATCATGCTAGACCATTCCAGCCTCCCAAACATGCATATGCAAAGACTTGGCAACTCCTTCAGTCAACACTAAGCACGAATATTGCCACCAACTCGTGAGCTACGGTCGTCGTGAGCGCTTCAGTGACTATCTCGAAATCGAGCTTCGATTGAGGGCGTCCAACAGCTCGGGTCTTGGGGTCAGAGCCTCTTTCGCTTCCAAGTATGACATCCATTTTCGCGCCCTCTTGTGTTGCTCTGGCCACTTCACTAGCTCTTTCTCGACGCTGACCTCGTAGAATTGGAATATTGCTTTTGGCGCCTTCGCAGTAAGTTGGCCAGCCGGGCGTTTGTCGGGAATCTTGCCGAGGTCTTTCTGTATCTTGCACTCTATGCCTGCCTCTTCCCAGGCTTCTCGACAGGCCGCATGCTCCGCAGTTGCTTCATCGGTCTCCCAACCACCCTTAGGAAGGACCCAGCCGCCGCGGCGTGTAGATTGAATGAGAAGCACCATCTTCTTGTCGCCGGAGAGGGGTACTACACCCGCAACCAATCGTTCACCCTGGGCACCGTATCCTGAATGCGTATCAGTGAACGGATGGTACACAGTAGAATCATCACATTTCTTCGTCTGCTACAAGCACCATGAAGCGCGGTAGGTGTTCAAGATTCGTATGCTCTTGGGGATGCACATACGCTGGTTGTCTCGCCCGGTGCGAGCCGTAGAGGCAAGCTTTTGGGCCATGTTCGAAGGCCGCCGAAGCTCTCAATGACGAGAACCGAGACAGCTCTGGTGGTCGTTTGGGCGGACACGTGACCGAGAAGCGAGACGCTGCGCAAAGTGCACACTTGGAAAAGCGAGTGGTTAACAGCTGAACAGCGTGGTAGCTAATGCATTCAGACTGATAGGCGAAGGCTTTGGACGACTGAATGCTAAGACGTGGTAATGGGGGGAGAGTGAGCGCTGGGGTTGTATCGATGGTGGTAGCCTTGGAAGGGTTGGTCCTTCAAACCCGTGAAGGACGGGTTTGAGGATGAAGTCTTATCCTTTCCTCAGGGGGGAGCGTCATATTTATTGTGCTTGATGAGTCAAGCAGCTACTTCCGATTAGAGTGAAGCCGATCATTGTGGGCGCGGAGATGAGTTGTTGGGAGTCGCCGCATCAGTCGAAGAATAATTATTTCTCACACGTCTATTCCTTCAAACCCCCACGTAGTTTCTAAGTCACCACCTAGCGCGACAACATACCACCTCTGCGACTTTGAGTAACCATGCTACCATTGCCATGAGTCTCGCCGTTAACAGCTCATCCCTACATTTTCCATCGTCTTTCGGTCTCCGACTGAGCAGACCGCCTTGCTCACTTTTCTCTCGGGGAGCTCGCCAGAGCCAGCGTCTGTACCAGACTCTATACTCCGTTCTCTTCACACATTCCATGGCCTATTCTGAACCTAACCTGTTCATTTGAACATACAAACATCAGGCACCAGATCCACTACAGGTCTGACGCATTCGTGTGACGTCGCAGCGCCGACAGGATTTGATTTGTTTCTTCCCCACACTATCGAATCTTGCGCTGGCCGGAGGACAGACGCAGTGTCCACCTATGACCAGGCTTCTCCTAAGCGTTTTCGCGTTCTAGAATTTCCATGCATGAGACCAACGCAGGCGTGCATCATCTCTTCCTTCACCCATCTTCCGACTGGACCAGATCCGAAGCTACATCAACAGCAGCAGGCAGTACTTCTAGCTGCATCGGACTAAGGTACACCATCTGTTTGCTCTCTCCTATTAGAGGACCGTGAGTGGGAGGCCGTCCGATCCCTAATATCCCAATACTATGGCTGTGTCAATCAGCGTTCTTCAACCAGAGGGTTGAGCGAATCTGTCTCCCACGTCACATTGATAACATTTAGGGTCTGCCTGGGAAGCGGCTGATTCGTAGGCGCCGACGTTGACCACATCAACTGCACCAGATGGCTTGTGCGCCAGACATGTTGTATCCAAGCTTGGACATCAAACCTAGTAACCTACCCTAAGGTACGGAGGACAACTGTACAAGCTCCCGCTTGTCGAGCGAGAGCGGTTCAATATGCAGGCCTGGATGCGTCCCGTGGCGGAGGAACCCTCTTCCTTTCTCACTCCGACAGGTAAGCTATGCGAGCTGCAGGCTGGAGCCCCCGTGCAGCTTTGGCTGGCTCATAGTACTCTCTGCTAGCGGGTCGGGGTTGGTCCAGCACTCCACTGCGTCATGTGCTGCATCGAATCGCAAGTTTGATGCTAACTGACAGCCTTAGGATATGGATATTCCACCTGCAATTATTGCCACGCAAACCAACGTCAGCCTTCCACTATTCTATCTTGCACGCTCTCACTTGCACTTCTTGGCGTCCTCGGTCACCTCACCGCACTCGTTAGCTGATCTATGCAATGCTCTAGGCGCGTCTGTTGGAGCTCTTTCTGATTCATTGACGCCTTCTCATTATCAAGTATTGGTCAACCGAGGCTGGCGTCGGTACGGCCCCCTCTCCACCGCATCTAAGGCATGCTGATCATGCAATTTCCGACTCTGATATCTACTTCTGCAGGTCAGGCACGTACTACTACAAGCCTGATGCCAGCCATTCTTGCTGTGTGCATTACACTATTCGGTAAGTATCATCGTACTGGTTCCACTCATCTCTGCTTACGCCAGGATAGCTTGGATGCAACGACTTTTGACTCGAGAAGAGATCAGCGTCAGGCGATCAATCGATTCAACAGATACGTTTTAGGTCAGACCTATAGATTGAATGCGGCAAGGTTCTGCCCTAGAGGTCGAGAGTACGTCCAACACGTTGGCCATTCGCTAGCATAACAACATACAAATACCGAATGTCCTTACTTGTCCCATGTATACGCGCTAGCTAAAGTCTCCTCGCTTTTCAGGGAGAAGAAACGACGGAAGAACCGCTTTGATCTTTCTGACGCGGTACACGAATCCGAATATCAGCACGTGAAAAGGCCTATCGATACTAGAATACAAAGGCAAATCGAGCCCGCGCATAAATTCGAGGTCACCCTGGAGCCAGATAATTTCACGGAGGAAAAGTCTGTCACAATATCAGATCGCGGAAATTTGGTACTGATTTTCTACTTACAGGTTCTCTCTATTCCAGAATTACCAGAGGGTAGTCCATCACGAGAAGCGTTCTGACATCTCCCAAAGTGGGTTCAAAAGATTCCTTTGTTCAGGCTTTGACCAAAGCACTCTCACGGTAAAGGGCAAGGAAAGGAGGATAGGCTCCTACCATCAGTGCTACCGCTTGGACGGAAAATTGGTTGCTTTGGGAGTACTCGATCTGTTGCCGGAGGTTGTAAGCTCAGTCTACCTGCTGTAAGTGCTCTGCTGCTGACCGGAATTCGCATCGGCTCATATTCGCCTAGGTATCATGAGGATGTCCACGACTGGAACTTCGGTAAGCTCAGTGCGCTACGCGAGATCGCGTTATCGCTTGAGAATGGGTATAGGTATTACTACATGGGTATGTAGCTTTGCTATCAACAGCACGCCCAAACCATGACTCTTGAAACAGGCTATTACATCCATTCTTGCATCAAAATGAGGTACAAAGCGACCTTCCGTACCCAGCAGCTTTTGGGTCAGAGTCTCTTCCCATCATCATCAAGAAAAAGCTCACTGACCACGGTCTCAGACCCATGCACCTACACCTGGGACCTCTTGGATGACGACCTAACTCAAAGACTCGACTCTCGACCGTGGGTGTCAATGTCTTTGGAACGGGCGTGGGCAATCCCTCGCACGGATCTGGACACTTTCTTGCATTCAGACAGCCTTGTCAGGTCCCATTTTCATGAGGAGCTCTCTATGGGCCCTGAAATTTTGAAAACTGCTCTCGAATACGTCCACGGCCCCGAAGCAAATGACCAAAATCAAGCACAGCGTGCTACAACGGTCTTCGAAGCTAGGATGCCCGGGGCAATGACTTTGGAGGAAGTCAAAGACCAGATCAATCTGGATCGGTGGCAGTTGAAGCTTGGAAGCAGGCTTGTAAATTTAGAGGTCAGGCTAAAACTGAAGATATCTACATACGATAAATTGGCTAATGTTAGTAACAGGATCTGGTGAGTTGGGATGAGGATAATATCTCAGAGCCCGGTACAATCAAATGTATAGCTGCAGAACTTGCAGCTTGTATTGGGCTCGACCTTGTCAAGGAAACAGCGCTAAGCTTTAGAAGCAAACTAAAAGAGTAATGCATCAGTACCATTTGCATGGGGTGCACTACGTGTCCTTGAGTCCTTTGGCCTTGTCGCTAGCAGAATGCTACCACGCAGCATCACCTGGCTTCGCGCAATCCCCGTCAAAGTCTTCTATCTCCACCAGGTTCTGCAAGAGATTCTAGTCGAATATTCAGCGTCTATGGGCAGGAGATAGCATGTACTAGAGAGTGCTCTTCGAGCTCACCCCTACTCTATGGGTCAGTCTTACTCGTCCCTTTCGGCGAGCCTCTCACACTATACGGTGCCGAAAGTCCTTGAAGCTAACAAAAGATTGTATTACGCGCATGGGATGCATGTAGACTAATCTGGCAAGGAGATCATGACGCGTCTAGTTGCTGGTCAGAACGCTGTATTTGGTAGACCCTACTCAAGTGGCTTATATGGGATATGGGTTTTACGGATCAGCTGAACCATTGAGTTGAACCATTCTCGTCAACTCGTATTGTTCAACAGTTCTTCCTACCGCCTCAATGGCTGCCAGTTGCTGTCGTTGTCCCCTATCCAAACGCTTGCCAGTCTCAAGAAGCTAAACAACTGCTTTCTATTCCCAGTCGGTGTCAACTCTGCAGGAGTCGTCAAGTACCTCATTTCTTCAAGCGATCACTACATGATTTCCAGAAGCGAAGCCGAACTTTGCGCGTTTGGTTTCAGAATTCGTGTTGTTGATGGATCCGGCCCTTGAAGAGTTTTGCAGAGAATATTACAGGTGCTTTTCCGACAACATCTGTGCGGCATTCTACATCTTGTTCCTTTGTCCGGTGGTGGAGAGGCAAAATAAAGCGGGGTACGACAACTGCGGCTATTCCACGGACGGCGTGAAAGCTCATGATGTCAAGATGTTCTCTGTTTCCGCACAACATTGCAATGGAACCTCGCGATGGTGAAAGGATCACTGAGCCCAACAAGGAGGTCATCGAGCATTCTGCCTCAAAGAAATCGTCAAAGCGCTCCACGTCTCCCGTTTCCTTCCGCAAGCCCTGCGACCTCTGCCATGAACCCAACGACGTTTTAGTCCGCTGCCGGATCAATTCCACGGCGACATGGCATCTCATATGCCCAAAGAAATGCTGGAAAGATGTCTCAGGCGGTGTGATCGATGGGAGCCTGGACCATCCATACTACAAGTATGGTGGGGTGCGCTATCGTTCCCTCTGCCTTCTTTCCCTTACTAAAGCTCAATCTACACCCTAAACATGTTTCTTAAGTCAAATGCATGGCTACATGAGAGAGGATATGCTGATTTCGAAATCATTCAGATGTGGAAGAACAAGCATGTGCTTGTTAGCGCGAAGAAACCCAAACATAAGAACAAGGACAATGTTGGCCGAGTGAAGGGACCGGATGCGTCATTGAAAGGCGAGACTGAAGTATGAGGGCATTATCCTGGTCAAGCAAAACTCTATGGGAATGATGGGAGTGGTAACGCCCCAGGCGAGGGCTATGGGTTTCAGCCTACCATTCTAAGCACGGAGCATTAACGGAGCTCGAGTTGTGGAGATATCAGAGCCAATCGCAAAAGCTGTCATCTCCATATCAATGTATTGAGATGCGTAGATAAATTTGGATAAGATTATGAGGGTTTCAGGCCATTGGATCGGAGCCGCCCCTCGGCAAGCCTTATAGAGGACGGCGAATCGAGAGGGTTGAGAATCCAAGACAATCAATAGCGCAAAGAAAGAATTTCCGAACGGCCACGGAAAGCGCGAAGACCGCCACGGGTTCGCTGGCTGATTGTTATTTTCCGTTGTGGTCCGTAGGCGCCGAATTGCGTATTCGTGTTCGCAGGACAACAAGTATCGGCGTTACATGGTGTAAGTTGATTGTGATGAAGAGATGATGCAAAGGCTTGCGCGGTGTTGCTGGTCCTGAAGGCTAAACCTAAGAGGGAAGATTTTTCGCAGACGTAATACAACTGCTACGTCAAGAGTGCTCTATGAAGTGACTGGGGAGTATTCACGTATTCGCATTCGCAACCTACGCAGAGACAGACATCATAGGCTGTTCGCTCTACAAGAAAGATATAAGAACCCTTTGAATCTGTGCACAAACAACCACTTTCACCACAAAGTTGAATCTCTACACCGCCACACAAGACTATAACAAAACTCACTACAAACCATCAAACACCCAACGCCCAACACCGAACTACACTTCACTACTCCTCTACCATGCCGTACGTTGACCTTTTCATTCCACATCCCTTCCCTAGTTGACCGTATCGAACAATTTGTCTCGGGAAATTATTGTTCTTTATTTTTCGAAATGGGAGTACTGACTTTAACGTCATCCAGTCAAGGAACCGATGCCTCTCACGCCGTTGGCGATTCCATTGTCCCCAAAAAGCTCCAGGAGGTGCTCCCCCAGAAAGTCGAGGAGAAAGTCCCAAACAGCCTCCACGATACCGGCGCCGATGCAGATACGACCGGCAATGCAGGCGTTACGCATGCCACGGGCGACAGTGTAGTGCCCAAGCCTGCGCAGGAGGCGGTGCCGAAGGGATTGGAGAATGCATTGCCCGAGAAGGTGCACCCCACAACCTAGGGGAGAAGCAGTGTTTGCAGACGAAAGGATATCGTTGATGGATTTTAAGAATTTTGAGGACGCTCATTCGTGGTACGTCATGGTGCGGGAGCACATGCGAGAAGTCGGGTTTAGGGAAATTCAGTCACAGCGATATCTTTATGCAATTGGCGTGTCATTGATCTCGCGAGCTCACGACCCAACGCTTCGTTTATTGGTGTTGATCGCCATGATTTTGAAACTAGTTGCAGAGCTTTCACAACGAAAGTGCCTGAGGTCCTTGTGGATCCACTATGGTATTCACCTTTGCCAATGACTAATTGCTAGTTGGATTCACCTATCACTCCCGCCACTGCTTCTGCTCCAATCTCTCTTCGTTCCAAAATCTTGAGAGCGTTGTGTACTAAGTAGGTCGAGGCTAGATATTGGAAACTTACAAATTTGAGGTACTCTAGGCGCTAGCGCCACTTTCCTTCATTGTGAACTCTATTGGGTTCCAGAGGACGTAATTATTCATGCATCCAATACTTTTGTCTTGCCATTAGGTCTCCCACCTGCATGAGCTCAGCTCTTAAAAAGGATTAAAAATTTAATTTAAAGGGTAAGGCGCTGTCAAGCAGTGGATATAACGATCGCAGGCAAGTGGTCCTTTATTATGGTACCAATCAATTGCTGCGGCCTGGAGCCCATCCTCATTTTAAATCTTTCTGAATCTCTTTTACAAAATTTTGGGCCTATGATCCTGCTCTCGCCTGCTCTAACGTTATTCAAAGGACTATGGCTGGTAACATGAATGCCTCTAAGAAATGCATTAACAGATTCTACTGGCTTTCAATTGCAGCTGGAGGTATGGTGATTCACGTGGACTGTGAAGACCCTTCTAGCCAATGGACGGCCAGAATCCGAAGATTCAGTAAAAGAACGCTCAACAGGGACTTGGAGTGTCATATGAGGTGCTATTCCATGTGAGCGGATGTGGCGCTAGAAAGTTGTCAGATGACAAAGGCCCAAACTATCGACAACATTGCTCATCTGATGGATTAACCGATACCGAACTCCAAGGTGTAGACTTTCCGCCATATAACCCGAGATGACCTGAGGTGTCGTTTTCAGTGGTTTAGCCACCTCTGACACCAGATTCTGCATAGTCGTGCGTCGAATGTTGACAATCAGCCTTTCGGTCACGCCATTTTACAGTTTGATAGATCATATAGAAGCGTATGGTAGCTCGGCAGCTTGCGAATATCAAAGACCAACGTATACGGCGTATTTTTCATTCTTTAAAAGCAATCTTGGCATGACGCGGAATCTCTTCATCCTCAAAATCTGAATGATGAGCTCCATAAGCTGGCCTTGGAACAGCGTTCGTGGTACCTACGAAGTAGAACTTAGAGATCTCTGTCACCAGCATCACCCATGTGAGGGTACTCTGAGTTAGTAGGGAAGGTAAAGTAAACGTTGTCCCGAGGCTAAAGATTTAGAGCGGATTTCCGTTGAGACAGGCTAGATCCTTGTGAGTAAAGTACTTTAGATTGGTGGCTTCTCCCGCCGCTACTACGTAGTACTATGTAGTAAGCATCGGACTCAGTTGTGGCTGATACGAGTAAAGTACTTAAGTAACGCTGGCGGCGTACGATTTCATTACTGATAGCCGCGGAACCGCGATAGTCGTCATCCGCGAAATGACGCAGACCCCTGACTTGAGCTAAGGATTTTTGGAGTATGTGCTACTATTGTAACGTAAAAGCTTCCCGCTTACAGCCACCACATCACGCCGACAGTATGATCCAACGGAGTCTGTTATCTCAATCGCGAGCGTTGTGTTCGAGATCATACCATCCGTCTCGGAGCGTAATTTCAAGATATTCACATCATCCCTTACGAATACCTCCACCGCCAACGAAGAGAACTTCAAGATGCTACTCAACGGCGACTGAGACGGAGGGCGGCGCAAGGGTCGAGGCCCCAGTACCAGAAGCTGACAGCGAAGATCCGGCGAAGAAAGAACTGGAGGAGAAAAACAAGGAGATTATAGAATTAAAGGTTCGCCGCCAGCTCATCTACCACGATCAGCATCAAAACGCTCACCTCATCTCCGTTCTAGGATAGATACCTCCGCTCAGTAGCCGACTTCCGCAACCTTCAAGACCGCACAAAACGCGACGTCGACTCCGCAAAAGCTTTCGCCATCACCCGCTTTGCGGGCGATCTCATCGAGAGCGTTGACAATCTTGATCGCGCTCTTGGTACCGTCCCTGCTGAGGAGGTTAGCAAGCCAGAAAGCAACAGGGAGTTGGTGAATCTGTACGAGGGGCTCAAAATGACGGACGCTATATTGATGCAGACGTTGAAGAAGCACGGGTTGGAGAGATTCGATCCCGCTGAGGCTGGGGACATGTTCAATCCGAATTTGCATGAAGCGACATTCCAGACGAATGTGGAGGGGAAGGAGGACGGCCAGGTCTTTATGACGCAGCAGAAAGGGTTCTTGCTGAACGGGAGGGTCGTGAGAGTACGTCCGATCCTCACCCTAGATCCTGTCTTGACAACGTTGACTTTGTTATTAGGCTGCCAAAGTTGGTGTAGTCAAAAACAGCTGAAACATCTCCGAATGCTCGGGTCGAGCGCCTTTGGTTTTTCGGGTATGTTGGTACTAGCAAGCGTTACGTTGGGGCTTGAAAAAGCATTGTATAAATGTCCACTCCCCTCTGTGTTGGGATTTATGTTCGGTATTGCTGTGGGTATGGTCACAGTGTTTTGCATCGATAGAGCCGACCGATTTCTTCTATGTACAGGCACATCTGACACTCTGTTCCCTTTCTCGAGCCTCAAAAGACGGTTTACCTTAATTCAACACCCAGTCTCTCCACCAACTGCTTTTCTACCTTTTGCTGGATTTGATTGACTTCCCGATTTTCAAGCGTTCTCTCTAAACTTCGGTAATTGATACGATAGCAAAGACTTTTTCTCCCGGAGATAGGATGCTCGAATGCGTCTGTCAGCTTGACATCCTCAACTCGATCTCCTCCAACATCCCTTACGATTTCCATAAAGTCGTTCTCATGGAAATTTTGAGCATTAGCTTTCAGTACAGCACCAGCACTGCTGCTCGAGTTTCTCAGCCAGAATGAAACGTCTTTGTAGCAGGCTGGATGCTTCGAGAACGGTACGAAAGTGTTGATCTGATTCATCGATGAAAATTGGGACAAGAAGCGTTCATCTTTTGACCAGAACAGACGGATGTCTGGTATCGAGTATAGAATCATAGCAACACGCTCCAGACCAATCCCAAAGGCCCAACCCAGCTGATCCGGTACCCCAGAACTGATCAAAAGCTCCTGCTTACTCACGCCGCATCCGAGGATCTCTAACCAGTCTCCTTGCCAGTATACCTCCAGTTCCCAACCTGGACTAGTGAACGGAAAATAAGCCTCCACCCAGCGTACTTTCAAGGGCTCCATAACAACCTCACTTTCTCTAGCTGTCGGTGTTGCCTTCTTTGCTCTTGAGAAGAGATCTACCACCACTCCTTCAAGCGTTCTCTTCAGATGAGCTGCGATTGCTTCGACCTCCTGTGGGCTATGATGCTTTGCTTGCAGCGGATTTCTATCTGGATGAATAGTTGGATTGAGATCTTCGACTTGTAGGTCATGCTTTGGCAACAACTCCAAATCCGCCCAGACAGCTTTTGCTATATCCCCCTCGGGCACCTTTCTTCGATCCCACATCCTTGCGCCTTCCATCTGATGGAAGACGGGGTAGTGGCTCCTGTCAATAGCATCTCTTCGGTATACATCCGCGCTGATCGTGTATCCTTCGCTAGCGTTACTCCGGAATATTTCTGCTTCATGAGCGCTTGTGTGGGTTCTTAGCACGGTGTCCTTGTTAATGTAGTAGGTATCCGTGCGGCTTCTGCCAGGGTGATCTGGGGGAAAGCCAAGAGAATCAAAATTCTGGGCCACAGAAACAATTGGATGGAGATCATTGTAATTATTATATATTGGTTTGGAAAAGCTTCTCTCAATGACTTGGCGAGTTATAGATATGGGATGCGAGGGCTGTAAGTGTAGTCTGCAAGGAAGTAAGGCCAGGATAGACGAAGGAACATTTGTCCAGTCGTCTGCAGGGAGATGGGTGCCATTGACGTTGAGGGAAGATGCTTCGCGAACAGTGGCAAACTCGGAGACTAGATATTCTTAGCGCAGGCAATCTGATAGAATCAGTCGGTCGATTTACCTGTTGATTGATAGTGACGCTGATGCGGTGATGGTGTATTAGCATACAGTTGCGCTGTATTAATAAGACCAATCCCAGTGCCCTTACTCCGCGCGAACCTCACAGCTCTGCTAGTGGCTGCCAATCTCATGCCTGCTGTGCTAAAAGTCGAGACAACAGACGAAGCTCCGCACCTCCGCCGGTGACCTTTTGACGCTTTTACCGCGCGTCTGCTTAGAATAGTGCTAGCAGAATCTCTACTGCGATACTCATGTCATATCAAGTCATTGACTACGGAAGAAGGCTAAACACCTTTTTATTATGGTTGTCAGCTGCTACCTGTTATGAACTGCACTGATTTGTCCCTACTCAGTAACATGACTCTTCGGCCTGCAGGACTCCGCAACATCTCTATCCTATTTCGTCAAACACACCATCGCTGCTACAGCTCCTCCACCTCTTCAATCAATGCAACAGAAGTTTCTCATTTTAGTAATCTCGCTTCATCATGGTGGGACCCTTACGGTTCATCTCGGTTGCTGCACCAGATGAATCCTTTACGCCATCAATTCATTTCGTCTTGTCTCGAGTCGCAGCCAGATCCAGCACCTTCTAGCAAAAGACGTTATCTCGATGTGGGATGTGGTGGTGGCATCTTTGCCGAAAGTGCGGCCCGACTGCCTCAGACTGAGACCGTCATCGGTATCGATCCGAGCAACGAAGTCATCTCGGTAGCTAAAGAGCATGCTTGTCAAGATCCATTGCTTCTTGAGCCAGGACGGCTAGTCTACCAGAATCATTCCATAGAAGACTTGACCATACCTGAAACAAGAAACGAAGAGTTTGACGTAGTCTCCCTCTTCGAAGTCATTGAACATATTGATCAGCCAGCACCATTTCTGATCTCCTGCCTCCCTTTCGTCAAACCGGGCGGATGGCTCGTTCTCAGTACCATTGCGCGGACTTGGACCAGTTGGCTGACTACCAAAGTGGTGGCCGAAAATTTAATTAGGCTGGTTCCTGAAGGCACTCACGATTGGGGGAAATACATCAACGAGCAGGAGTTGCGGGGTTTCCTCCAAGCTCAAAAAGGTTGGGGTCAGGATAGGGGCGTAAGAAGTCAGGGGTGTTTGTACGTGCCTGGCCTGGGTTGGAAGATGGTAGAGGGCAGTGATAAGTGGGGAAATTACTTTTTTGGGGTGAGAAAGAACCTTAGTTGATCGAATATTCACACCAAGCGTTTCATTCAATATTGTAGATACCCAGACAGCTTGTTCTTTTGTTTCGATTACTTCGGCTTCTTGGGGTATATTGGCTGGTCATTCTAGATCTTTCATCAATCCATTGCATTGGCAAGAGCCGAGGAGCAACATTGCAGCTAGGATTACGCCTGACACCTTCTGAATAGATACTCATATCGTCATGATAAAAGGCCCTTCACCTTTTCAAGTGCGAGAAGTCCCTCAGCACGCCCGCCATATGGGTATTCGTGGTCTTCCCACCCTTCCTCGGCTTCTTTGTCTTCTTGGCCTGCTTGACAGGTTCCACTTTGACGCCGCGACTTTTGTTGGCAGGCTGCAAACCCGCTTTTTCCAGTTCATCTGCAAGCGCACCTGCCTCTGGGAGTTTAATCTTATGCCATATCAACTGGAATTCTTCATCGACAGAGAAGTCCAATGAGGGGTCGTTTAGCCATACCCATTTGGGGTGGTCGTCCTTCTTGTTTCTCGTCACCAGGAGCTTCCCCAGCGGTTCAAGCTCATCGATCGTGTTATCGACGTCAGGCCATCCATCCATCAATTTTTTCACTTCGAGACCTTGAGCTGTTTTCTGGTTCTGAAGAAAAGCGAGCAATTTGTCTCCTGTCCGAATGTTGTAAATCGAGCGGTAAGTGTATGTACCCTCCCCTCCGTCATTCTTTGGGTGGTACTGCACCTTGGCATGTTTTCTCAATGCTCTTTTCACGTTATCCTTATATTGCTCCGGCTCGTTGTGAATATTCAAATAAGAAATAATGTCTGTGAGAGTCTGCGGCCGACCCTTATCCTTGATGTAATCTACCGCATAGACCATTTGAGTGTAAAGATTTTTGCCTGTCCCCGTATCTGCCGGTTGAGAGTAGGCTGTAGTTTCTATTCTCTTCCGCTTGTTGTCAAGCTGGACGGAAGGTTGGGAGGACACAATGGATGGGGCGGAGTCGGTTGGAGCAACAGCTACGCGCTTATTGGCTACTTTGCTGGAGGCGTTGGCGGTACTGGCTTGAAAGCTACTAATCTGATCCTTGAGGTAGGACATGATAGCAAGCCAGCTTGTGGGTCAATGCGGTCTCGAATGGCAAATGCTGATAGCGAAGGGGGTTTCAGAATCACCATATGAATTCCGAAGGATGATCGTGGCACTTGGCGCGCTGCTAGCGCGCCAAATCCGGCGGCGTCAACTGTCAAGTCATCTCCCGGTCCCCGCAAGCAGTGAATTCAGGTTAGTTTGAACACTCATTCCGATGTTATATCCGTTTCGCTCCAGGATAATCCTTTCCTTAGATTAGAAGTCTGGTGTTTGAACGCTTACATGAAGCTTCTGGCTCTACCAGGCTTGAAGGAAGGAAAATCTCTTTCGCGATCCTTCACAAAATATAGAAATACCAAACGCCAGCCCGCTCCCTCCATGCTATAGCAGGAATCACGAGCGTTGTTGCTCACCCTGAGCAGGGTCATGGCGGCTGCTGAGCTTGACGTCGCTCAGCTGTCCACTTACTGCTCCTTACCACAGCAAACCATCAACACTCTACTAGACGCCCCTACCACTGAGCTGGTTCGAAGCCTTCTCGAAAATATAGCGGTAAAAGCTCGCGAACATAACGAGCTTGCGTCTGGGAAGCTTAAGTTGGGAGTGGAGCTTGAAAATGCGGTACGGGGTGGGGAGGCCAAGAGTCGCGTTTTGAAAGGATCTATTGACAAAGGTCTCAAGGAGGCTGCGAATTTAAGGCAGAAGCTACAAACAGAAGGTATGCAAGACACTAATTCACATCTCAGATTATCTAACATGGAATGTAGAGACCGCGAGAGCATCAGTGGAGACCGAGCTTGAGAACCTAAAAACGTCTATCTCAGAATCGTCTTCGAAATTATCCGCTCAGGAAGCACGGATAACCTCATTGGAATCTTCGAATAGGGACACCCTTTCGCTTCTAGAGTCCAAGACCACAGCTTACGACAGATTGGCCGAAGAACTTAATGCGCAGCACCAAAAGACACTCGAATTGCGACGTGAAGTCTCGACCCTGGAGCAATCCCTTCAGTCTGCGAATACAGCTTCCACCAGTGCACGATTCCACGAGCAAGGTTTTCAACAAGAGATCGAATCTCTGAAAAGTAGCAACGACTGGCTCGATAAAGAATTGAAGACGAAGTCCGCGGAATATACCAAGTACCGCAAGGAGAAGAGCTTGCGCATTGCTGAGCTCCAGCGACAGTATGACGATGCACAAAGCACTATTGAATCTGCAAATCGCACTGAGACGAATCTGCGTAGGAGATTGGAAGAAATAGTCCAGAAAGCCGATGATTCCTTCTCTAGGGTCCAAAAGATGCAAGAGGAGTTCGCCAAGAAAGACGAGTCTTATAGGATTGAGCTGGATGCTGCCAATCGCCTGACTGAGCTTACCAGAAATTCGGCCAACACCGAGCGACAAAGGTGGCAGGATCTTTCGGCGGAGCTCGAAACGGCTAAAGAAAATGCGTCCGAGCAGCTTGGAAGATTCGGAGCTGAATTGGAAACGGAGCACCGAGACAGAGAAGCAGCTGATGCTAAGATAGGCGAACTTGAGGTACAAGTCGAGCAACTCCAAGCCAATATTTCGGCATTGCAGAGTAGATCGTTGCTGCCTAGCTCCCCCCATCAAGGTATTAATGGACATGCAACTCCGATTCGAGGAGATGGGTCTACGCCAATGGGCTCTCCTGGGACACCGCGGTCCAAGGGAGGTCTCAATATCACTCAAATGTATAGCAGCTATAACGACCTCAAATCTCAGCTAGAGTCTGAGAAGCGCCGAAATGAGAAGCTCAGTTCCACTCTTGACGAAATGATCCAGGATTTGGAAACCCGCCAGCCTGAAGTCGAAGAGTTACGCTCGGATCACGCACGTCTAGAATCTGAGATAGCTGAAATGTCTTCTCTGATAGACGTAATTGGTAAAGAACGCGATCAGGCCTTGAAAGGAGCGAAGAAATGGCAAGGCCAGGTGGAAGCTAAAGCCAGGGAAGGGGAGTTACTTCGCCAACAGCTTCGCGATCTTAGTGCTCAGGTGAAAGTCTTCCTAATGGAGGTCCATCTCCGCGATCAGGGTAACGACGATCTGTCTGCAGATGCGCGGGCACAGCTCGAGCGGCTAGTTCAAAGCCGGGCGGACGGAGAAGTACAAGAGGGTATGACCGATACGGGTCGTTTCATCAGTCAGAACCTGGTCACGTTCCGGAATATTAATGAGCTTCAAGAGCAGAATACTAGCTTGCTAAGGATCACACGAGAACTCGGAGAAAAGATGGAGCACGAAGAGTCTGTCCGGAGACAGTTGGAGGAGACTCGGGATTGGGATGACCTTCAGGAAAAGTACGAACGTTGCAAGGACGAGGTGAAATCCTTGGTGACTCAATCACAAAGCTATATCAGGGAGCGGGATATGTTCCGTCGCATGCTTGCGCATAGGGGCCAAATACCGCCGGGCACTGACGCCAGTGCTCTATTTTCGGAATCTTTCATTGGCGATGCAGCCCCTGCCACCTCTAGGAATGGCGAAGTGATAAGTAGTATCGAGGACTCTCCGTCCGCGAAGGACTTGGCCGATTACGCCAAACTGTACAGAGACATGCAGGCACACTTTGACGCCTATAGGAACGAAGCTGCGACTGACCGATCGACCTTGAAAGAACAAGTTGACAGTCTTTCGAGGCTGAATGGTGAGCTTCGGGGTGAAGTTGTGCGCGGAAGCAGCCAGGTCACGCTAGCACACGAGCGTTACGAGATGCTCCAGACCAACTACGCGATGCTTAGGACTGAAAATGAGGAACATCAGAAGAGATCCCAATCTCTGTCCGATAGCGCCACCAAGCAAGAATTGCGAGTCCAACAAGTTGCCGAAGACTTAGTCGAAGCCAAGGGCCTTGTTGACAGCATGCGCAACGAAAATGCCAATCTGAAAGCCGAAAAAAGCTTTTGGAAGTCCATTGAGAAGCGCATGACCGAGGACAACGAGAATCTATTGAACGAGCGTAGCAGATTGAACGCTCTGAACGCTAACCTCCAAAATCTGCTGAACGAACAAGAACATTCTGACAATGACGCACGTCGAAGACTACAAACGCAAGCTGATAACCTTGAGAAGGAATTGCAATCAACGAAGAACAAGCTCTTTGAGGAGACTGAAGAGAATAAGGGGGTCGCGCGGCGACGCGAGTATGATAATGAACAAAGCCAGAAGCGGATCGACGATCTTGTCTTGAGCCTTGGCGCGATTCGCGAACAGCTCGTTGCCGCTAACACTACCAAAGATCATTTGTCAGCTAGGGTAGACGACTTGACCATTAAACTCCGCAGTGCCGAAGAGCGTGTCAACGTCTTACAACCAACAACGGCTCCTCGCCCTGGCGCAACGAACGGCGATACAACCCACGATTCATCCGCTGATGGCGACGAGTCTAGCCTGAGCAAGGATCAAGAACTTGCATTCCAGGCGTCTGAATTTAAACGCGACCTCAACCTGACCAAGGCCGAACTTGAGAACGTCAAGAGTCAAGTCGAGCAATATAAGGCAATCAGCCAGGCATCAGAGGAGGAACTACAGAGTCTGAACGAGACTCAAGACCTGTACCGCCAAGAAACTGACAAACTTGTCGAAGAAAAGAATGCCAAGATCAAGGAGCTTGAGCAGCGTGTCGAGGACACTACTTCAGAGCTTGCCTCCACCAATTCGGAGCTGTCTGATCTTCGCAACGAACAAGCAGAGAGCGGGCGATGTCTGGATGACCACAAGAAAGCTTTCGAGGCCGAGATTGCTCAATTGAAGGATCAAGACGATCGTCATGCGGCCGCAGCCCAATTCTATCAAGAGGATCTAAAAACCCAAGCTGACATTGCCCAACAAGCACAACACAACTATGAGACTGAGTTGGTCAAGCATGCGGACGCAGCCAAGGCTCTACAAAAGGTGCGAGCCGATTACAACGAGCTCAAGCTTGAGATTGTGGAGGTCAAGACGGAAGCGGAATGTGCTCGCACAAGCCTTAGACAGAGCGAGGAAAGCTGGTCGGATTCGCGTGATCGATATACGAGGGAGCTGGCCGAGCTCAAAGCTGGGCGAGAGAACTTGGCCGCTCAGAATAATCGTCTCCATCAACAGCTCGAGACTGTCACGGCTCAGATATCTAGTCTGAACAGACGTGCCTCAAGCGATGGCGTGACCGCGAATGAAGACTCTGCAACATCTGGTCTTGAGAACCTGCAAGAGGTTATCAAGTATCTTCGACGCGAGAAAGAGATCGTCGATATTCAACTAGAATTGTCTGCTCAAGAAGGAAAACGTCTAAAACAACAACTTGACTATACTCAGTCGCAACTAGATGATACTCGTTTACGACTCAACCAACAGCGACGAGTAGAAGCTGACAACGAACGTTCCAATCTTGACCATAACAAGCTAAGGGAGACCATCAATGAACTAAACACTTTCCGTGAGTCCAGCGTCACCTTGCGCGCCGAGAGTAGACAAGCACAGACTGCCTTGGCCGCGAGAACGACCGAGGTCGAGAGCTTGAAAGCTCAAATCGAGCCTTTGCAGGCCGCAACTCAGGTACTCAGAGACCAAAACGAGACTCAGGCGGGAGAGATGAAGCTTCTCAAAGAAAATTCGGACCGTTGGCAGCAACGGGCCCAGAATGTATTACAGAAATACGACAGAGTCGATCCTGCTGAGCTTGAAGCGTTAAGAGAACGGCTGAAGACATTGGAGACTGAGCGCGATGAACTTCTGTCGTCCAAGCAGACCTTGCAAGAGCAAGCTGATAGCGCTTCAAGTCAGGTAGCCCAGGCCCAAGAACAAGCTGAAGCTAGGTTGGAAACATTGAAAGCCAGGCTCACCGAGCAATTCAAGTCGAGGTCCAAGGTACTGTCGGATAAGATCAAGGAGAAAGACGCCGCGTTGCAGACCGCTTCCACGGAAAAGCGGGGCCTTGAACAACAGCTCGAAGGACTATCGGAATTGCAGACCGAGCTTGATACCACACGGGCAGAGAGAGATTCTGCGGTCGAGAGAGCTGAAAACCAGACTGCGGGAGCTGATGCTCATGCCGGCAAGGGAAGTGAGGACGGTCAAGTCGATGAAGGTGAGGCTCAGGGACCGATGCAAGCTGACACGCAAGACTTGCAAAGCAAGCTGGCCGCCAGTGAAGCACGTGCTGGCGACGAGGCGTCGCAATCCGCCAACCTTCGAAGCGAACTGGATGTATCAAGATCAAGGATCGCCGAGCTCGAATCGCAAATTGTAAGCCCTGCAAATAATGCCAATTGTTTCAGTCATTAACGTTGCCTTTAGAAGCAGATGCAGGAAAGCATCGATGTATACAAAGCCGAATTGGCTCAACTGCGCGATACACAGCAACAAGTGAGCAATACGCCTAACGAAGAGGTAGCACAGCAATTGGCGAATCTTCGCAGGGATCTTGTCCAAGCTCAGCAAGATGTCGAGAACCAACGCGCAACTGCGGCCGTCAACACAACCCTAGCCAATGCGCCCGTAGAGGATGGTTCGAGATCGCTTGCAGATCAGGTCGCCCAACATGTCGAGGCAGTGCGTGCGGAGCTCGAGGCAAGACACAATGAGCGAGTCAAGGAAGCTGAGGAGAACATGGAAAAGAAAATGAATGGTATGAGAACGCAACTCACTACTAAGTTGAAGGAAGGAAAGGCTGCAATACGACAAAGCCTTGCGGCAGAGCATGAACAAGCTTTACGAGCGCTAAAAACAGACTATGAGCAGCAGATCGAGGATTTGAAGACGAGACACAAAGATGAACTTGACGAGCTTAAACGCAATGAGGATTCGAAGTTCGCGAAGCTTAGAGAAGCCTGGGACAAGGAGCACGAGGCACCTCACGGCAGTGACGGATCTTCAGACGTTAAGCCTGAAGGGGATGCGGCTTGTGGCCCTTGGGAACCTTCAGAGGCAGAGGCGAGGGCGTTTGTGCAGTCGAATGAGGTAGTAAGAAGCATCGTGAAGAAGAACATTACCGCCCATGTCAAAAAGGAAACAGAGGAGCAAGCGGCCAAACTTAAGGAAGAACACGAAATGGCCATGACTGAGTGCCAAATCAAGGCAAACACAGCCAAAGAACACGCAGTCATGATGGAGGGCAAGAAAACGGCTCTGCAGGTCAACATGGCCAATAACAAGGCCAAGATTTCACAGTTCAAGATTGGGATAGTGGAAAAGGCTGCCCAGGAAACGCCCGAAAAAACTGTGCAAGAGGTATGGTCAGTTGCAAAAGATGCAAAGCCGCCACCAGCTGCTCCGCCCGCACAACAACAGGGTTCCTCCAAGGCTCAACAGCCGCCTGCAACAACAGAACTTGGGCAGCCAATACCGTCAGCGGCCACCCAGAGCACTAGTAACGCCCAACATACCCTTACAACAGCATCGACCAACCAGTCGACATCATCAGCACTGAACGCCCCTACCGCTCAGCAATCACCCATGCAGACGAAGCAACTAGAACGGCAGCCAAGCAACCCAACACTTGGACGTGCAGCACCAGCTGCCGCGCCTAGTCAAGCCCCATCGCCTACACAGCAGAGCGCTCTTCCTCAGTCGCCGAATCAGAACCAATTACCATCGAACGCTGGAAACACCAATCAGCGTCCGCCTTCAAGCCAAGTTCCTCCATCTCAGCCTAGGAAGCTGCCTCAAGAAACGGCGAACAACCAACCTAATGCAGGAGCTGGTCCTGCAGCCTTGAGAGGTCTACAGCCATCGGGTCTACCAGTAGCTAGAGGAGGGTCCATGCGTGGCAATCCTAATGCACGAGGAAGAGGTGGCGGTCGCGGAGGCCCTCAAGGGATTAACACCAATGAGGCTCAGCAGCAGGGAAGGAATAGTCCCACGAGCGGTGGAATGAATCCGGGGGCTAAACGTTTCGTTCCTGGGAATAAAAGACCAAGAGATGATGAACAGCAAGGGGGTGATGCGGGTAATGGTAAGAGAATACGTGGAGGTGGTTTAGGTAGGGGCGATTCGTAACGGGGAGTACGTGATTCGAAATCAAGTTTCGTGATATCACGTCTTCGAGCTGTAAGTAGGCGTTGGGAAGGGTGGTCATTTCCATGCATTGCGCGGAGTTCTTCCCAATGGCAAGCTTGCTCTCACGGAGGCCTCGTGATGGTATCAGCATGGTCTTCCGCTAGATACTCACATATTAGTCTTGTAAATAGAACTTCATTTTGCTCACGCAAAGATGGCATTTATCAATCATTTGTTTAGGTTGCCTGCCACTACATGACATTACATGAGCCGGTCTTACTACGACGCAGCTGGTTTCATCTCTCCGAACATCTTCAAAAATCCAAAATGACAACCAATCGGCCCCCTCTCGCTCCCCAACAAACCTCCACCTCCAAAACGCTGGGCCCGCCCCTACATGTGACACCCACCACCCTCATCTCTGCATCCGCTCTCTTCAGTGGCACAAATCCTATCAGCTTAGGCGCAAATGTCATCATCCAACTCCGATCTCGTCTCTCTTCGACTTGTAAGTCATCTCCCTCCCACAATATCCTGTTGGAGCCTCAAGACAAGTGCCGGGAGTTCCTTCCAGTTATGTCTCAAGATCCTTTGGCACTTGCGAAAAGGCGACTACTAACTGTACGGCTTCTCATCAGACGGTCCCGTAAACATCGGCGAAGGCACCATCATCAACGAGCGCGCTTCAATTGGCCACCTCACTGCTCCTCAAAGCAAAAAGTACGAGAACGAAACAGCGACAGATGTGGCCGGTGTCAACATCGGCCAAAGTGTTCAGGTTGGCTCTGGCGCCATTGTCGAAGCAACCAGCATAGGCGCATTTACTACCATTGAAGCGGGAGCTATAGTGGGAAAGGGGGCGGTGGTGGGCGAGCGGTGTAAGATTTGTGCAAAGGTGGAGGTTGGAGAGGGGTGTGTCGTGGAAGATGGGATCATTGTCTGGGGAAGTAGGTGGGGGGAATGGAGGGCTGAGAAGAGGGCTGGGGAACTGGAGGTGAGGAGGGAAGGGTGGCTAAAGGAACAGGCAGAAATGTTGAGGAGGAACTGGACTGGAAAGTAGGGATAGACACAACACCAGCATCGTCGATCAGACCATCGTTGCACAGATCTAGATGTAGGGCCCATGTCCGCACTGAGGGACTATATGAGAATCAACAGCGAAGGCTCCCTCGACACGACTGCTGGAGCCATTGCTTTCACTGCGGCTATTTGTACTTGTACCGATGACAACTCCGTTACGGATCAGCTATAGCGAAGTCATCGACCACTTGCTCCAAAGTTGTCTCTTTTGCGAAATAGATAGGCGATGCTGAGGCTGCGAATAAGGGATTACCTACCGAAGAGGTAACGCGGTGAATGTTTATTGTTGGCTACCTATTTGGGTCGCGGATGGCATGCCAGTTGCCAGCGAGTGGGATGGAGTACGTAGTAGACCACGTAATTACGCCCAATGAGAAATGTCGTATTGATACGGCGTATAATTACGCTTACACGATAAGTCATACCCTCATTCAGTTTTCGGAAGCTAACCTTTTGAGGCTTACCGGCTGGGCAAACTAGCCTTCACAGACTTAGATGATAAGCGCATCTAGCCCCTAACAGTTAACATCGGAGCTTTAGTGACTCATCACCGACGCAGGGGATACCCCTTTTCTAATTTCTGCTCTACTATGGTGTCCACCGAATTAAATGTTAGCGTGACAGGGATTATTTTGGAGAGGACACAGCAAAATAATCCCTGCCACGCTAACATATAAACCCCCGGAGACGTTAAAATACGGAAGGCCTGTACAAGGGAGCCCTTGTCTCCTGTATTTAACTCTCGGATAGATATCTTGTATTTTTTACATACTAAAGTACCACGTCTCCAGCCTTGGCAGGGAGATACCTCGGCTTTCGGCTTCCGGCGCGCTATCGATATGGTTCACGATTTCGAACCAATGCGTTCCATATCCACCGTATGATGCCACATTTCCCTACTAACACGTTCCAACAACTCCGCACTTTGAGACTGCCATATACATGCGCTCGATGGTCCGGTCGCAGGCGCTTGAGGTTCTTCCAATCGATCTCACAACGAAGGCAATTATCAAGTACAGGGAAGACTCGGCAGCATGTTGCTCCCACGATGGAGCAACTGCGGGCCCCGTTTGCGCACAAGAATAACTCAATTCTGTCGGTGTTCTTTACGGAAACCCTGGCTCCGGCTGACCGATGTAGCTATTATACTCTGAGTGTTATCCTGGGGACAGTAGCCCTATCCTACGGCTCGGTGCCCATGTACAAGATGGTGCGTTTGCCTTTCCATGTTCGCGAAGCGTTCCATTAACACTGTCCATTAGATTTGTCAGCAAACTGGCTGGGGAGGCCAGCCCATCAAAGCTTCTATACACTCGAATGCTGATGACCCTGCTAGTCGGCTTACACCAGTAACCGACTCCCGCCGTCTACGTATCACCTTCAATGGGTCTGTATCAGATGTGATGCCATGGAAGTTTACGCCACAGCAACGAGAGGTCCGAGTCCTGCCGGGGGAGACCGCGTTGGCATTTTACACGGCTACGAACAAGAGCACCGAGGATATCATTGGGGTGGCGACCTACAGTGTTACGCCTGCCCAGGTGGCACCGTATTTTAGCAAGATACAGTGCTTTTGTTTTGAAGAACAGAGACTGAATGCTGGAGAGACGGTTGACATGCCAGTCTTCTTTTTCATTGATCCTGACTTCGTCAACGATCCCACGATGACCAAGATCGATACCATTACCTTGTCGTACACGTTCTTCAGTAAGTTGACCTCCTTTCATTCATTCCAGGCTTGTATAACTATACTGAGCCAACGGCCCGCGTAGAAGCACGGTATGATAAGAATGGCAATCTGACGCCCATGCCGATGACCATGGGATGATCTTCATACAAAGCAATGCCTTATTGCTCGGAAGGCACTCTCATGGTATTCTCGGTCAGACCTGAGAAGGTTGGAGAAGTACTGACAAGGCCGTCCCGCGTGGCAGGAAGCGATAAGTTGTACCTTCTGGTGAATGTCCAGGGTTGATCGGCGTATGAATAGTCAAATATCTTGGGATGGAAAGAGAAACGATTGCGCCAAGTCATTCTGCTGCCAATGCAAGGCCGAAGACATCATTGGTAGTCCAAGACATTGTCCGGGGGTCAGTGTCATCAGTACATGGTCAGCAGCCAGAGGTAGAGAACTTGTGGTCAGAATCTTACATCATCCTGATCGTTTCACTTGGACCGCGGAGTGAGAATGCTTCCATCCAATATTGACTTTGCAAAACCACTTTATTAGTGGTTCCTAAGAGTTTTGGTAGTTTTCTCCGCAATTGGTAAGTACTTTACAAAAGTATAGCCACCACAACCGTGGCTTTGCCAGGCATTTAGCGTATCCAAGACTCCTGCACATCCTTGGCACTAGACACGTACTTTGAATTTCCCCCATTTCTGTAGGGAATTCTACATAGCAGTCGACTTTTTGACTAATTTGTCTTTTAGAACTGAAGTTCATCTCGACACTTATCGCTTTAGTTCAAAGATTTGAGACGTTGTAGACTCATATTGGATTTGCGTGTTCAGTGCTAAGGATGTGCAAGAGTTTTGAATACGCTAGAAGGTGTCACCCTGAACGGGCGCGTACCCAGAAGAGGCGCAGCCCTATAGGGTGCTAGTACCACTAAAATTTACTTCCACATTACAACGAGCAGAACATCGTTATTTCGCGTTTCTAACGTTCTACCCTATAGGAATAGTATTTATCATAGTCGTAGGTCACATAATTAGTTAAAAGTATAGGTATTGATAGTAAAAAATATTAGTGCGCCCGATCTAGGTATGCGCCCGTTCAGGGTGACACCTTCTAGTTCTAAGCACTTGTTTCCGATTGCGCCGTAAACGCGAAGACGTGCCAAGAGCGAGCGCGTTGTGTCTGCGCTCGTAGTAGATCCTTGAGAACAAACATACATTCGAGTACAGCCCTTCATGGCGTTGCTTGTAGACAAGTACCGTCCACGCTCGTTGGAGGCATTAACATACCACCCAGACCTCTCGGAGCGGCTTAGAAGCCTCGTAAGCCTCTTTGTCCGCTCCCGTTGACAGCAGCTAAAACTATGTCATGCACAGGCGCGCAGCGGAGACTTTCCCCATCTTCTCGTCTATGGACCATCAGGGGCAGGGAAGAAGACGAGGATAATCACGACTTTACGAGAGCTCTACGGACCAGGAGTGGAAAAGATCAAGATTGACTCCCGTGTGTTCCAAACAACCTCCAATCGCAAACTCGAGTTCAACATCGTCGCCTCGGTATACCACTTGGAAATCACACCCTCTGATGTTGGCACTTTCGACAGAGTAGTTATTCAGGATCTCCTCAAAGAGGTTGCTCAGACCCAACAAGTAGATCAATCTGCTCGGCAACGGTTCAAAGTTGTGGTCATCAGCGAAGCGGACCATCTTACTCGAGATGCGCAAGCAGCGCTCAGGAGGACGATGGAAAAATACAGCCCAAATCTGAGGTTGATACTGTTGGCGAATAGTACAGCGAACATTATTGCGCCAATTCGGTCAAGGACTCTCTTAGTGAGGGTGGCTGCACCTACGGAGACGGATATTTGCAAAGTTCTTCAGAAGGTGGGAGCGCAGGAAGGGTGGACCGAGGCTGAAGGGCTGAATAGGAGGATTGCGAAGGACAGTGGAAGGAACTTGAGGAAGGCCTTACTCATGTTCGAAGCGGTGCATGCTCAAAAGTAAGGACGCTGTTGTGGACTTACTACTGTGCTAATGAACGGGTCGCAGTGAACAGGTCACAAACAAAACTCCAATACCGCCGCCTGACTGGGAAGCTCTCGTTGCACAGATTGCAGACGATATCATGACAGAGCATACCCCAGCACGAATTCTGCTGGTCCGTGCAAAGTTGTATGACCTCCTGAGCCATTGCATACCGCCTACGACCGTTCTAAAGGTATATCTGATGTGCCCTAACCTTTGTCCTTCAGTCCATGCTGACTAGGGAAAGACCTTAACCTTCAAGCTCATTCCGAAGATTGACGATGCACTGAAAGCAGACGTCATCAGGTGGTCTGCTTTCTACGAGCACAGGATCAGGCTAGGTAGCGTGGGTATTCGTGAAACCCCCTACTCATGCATCATACTGACGTAGAAAGAAACACATTTTCCATCTCGAGGCTTTCGTTGCAAAGTTCATGAGGATTCTAGAGAGGTCAGCCATTCAATTTGAATATTGATAACGATGGCTAACACCCAGATAGCTACTTGATGGGCATGGATTTCTAGGCGTAGAGTTCGTGTGTAAAACTTCGGTATGGGAACGCCACGAAGCGATAAGTGTGGACCTCGGGTGTCCAGGTATTCTAAACCGGCTAGCTCGGGGCAAATTATTGAAAAGAGCGACCCAGAGTTGGTGGGGCAACGGGAAGAAGTCGGCAGCGACTCTTGACACCGACCCCTCGGTCATTATAATGTTCCGAAGATTGTGCAGCTTCATCGAAACCTATCAAACAAACTAATCGTCACCAATCCTTCCCAGAAAGATCCCACCTTGTCTCTGCGCTTTCGAGGAAGACGTTGTCTATTGTTCAACATGTCGTCAGGACTTATGGATACTGTTCCTGGGGGCGAGTCGGACCAGTAAGTCACGGTTCGATCCTGACCAGCGACCCAATACTGATAGCCGATGAGATACCAGTCGCAACAGACGGTCACAAATCCGCACTCGAAACAAGGCGGCCAGATGGGAGGTCAGCTTTTCCGCGCCTGCCACACCAGTTTGATCCTCGAGCTTACAGTCGCCCTAGATCCCGAAACCCAGGTTGACGCAGTCGACTCTCAGCGAGAAGAGCAGAACGCCGCACGAGGGGAGAAGACTGCGGACAACGTGAGATACGGGCAGAATATCTCAGAGGGTGGTATGGGCGGCAAGACGACAGAGTCTGGCGGAAGTGCAAATAAGGGTGTGCTTTGAGGACATTTATAAACAACTCTGGCAGAGTCCACGGACGCTGATGGGTGTGGCAGGCTCGGGTTTCGGCGGCACAGGTGCACAGATGGAGAGCGACAACGCTGAAGAGTCTAGGCAAGAATCCGGCGGCTATGGTCCAGGATCAGGCGTTGGGGCATAGATCAGCAGGATACATGGTGCTTCCCAAGAGAACGGTGTACTTCAATTGAATGTTTACAGGGCCGCTGCAGCTGTAGGCGAGGCAATAGGCAATTCGCCTGGCGTCGTAGCCAGTATCCGCCCTGCCTTCACATCTGCTGATAGCTTTATCCGTGGGCTTCGCATATCAGCCAGTGTGATCCCAGCCTCCATTTTTGTCAACCCCATGACTGGCGGATCGCCTTTCTTTACGAATTCGTATAGTCCTGCCTCGCTGTTAATGGGTCCTCTACTAGAGGTTCGCACCCAATAGCTCACCAGGCATCTTATTCCCAGCCAACCTCATCGCATCTCTGACCACCTGCTCATGCAACTCCCCCTTTATCTCAAATATGATCTGCGACACGGCCACCCTCGCAGCCCAATAATCAAAGCTTCCCTTCCCTTTTCCCATTCTGTTTTCATTCCCATGGGTGTAAACCCCAATGTTCGCAGCTACTCTGGTATACAATCGATATCTCTGCCCCCGTAATCGCTTCTTGATGGCTTCAGCACCGGTGGCGAGCTGCGATGATGATATACGTCGGTCGTGATCACGCATGCGAATGCCGTAGTCGCCCCATACCACTGTTGTGCCTCTGGTGCTGCCACCTGTAGGCACACGGCAACGGCCTTTACGGTTCTTTTGGGTGTGGCCACGCTTGGGAGCCAACCAATTGAGCGACTGGGAAGTCGTTGAGAATGTTCGCAAGCTAGAATGTGCAAAGGTATCCGGGGCCACAACTAAAGTAGTTACTATCAGTAAACGAGAATTCCGTACTGGGAAGCCTCTACCAGGGCTCGAAGTATAGACCTACGGGATGGAAGATAGCTTGAGATTCTGATAGGCAGCAAGCATGGTCGCAATGCTGGAGTGATTCGAGGCTTCATCGCTAAAATGGATATGGGGCAAATGCGAGGTAGGATTGAAGAGCGAAGGCATCCAGAGTCGTCTTGGCGGCCGAGGGGCGCGGAGAAATGTCGCGAACTTTCAAGCGCGTTCGCAATAGCCGTGGCTTGCTCACGTCCGCTGCCAATTTGGAAGGCACGAATTGCATGTCTCCGACTTAAACTTATGTAGCGCAGCATATTGGGAACGTCGTATAGGAAGATGCCCCCAGACATCCGAAATTTCTTTGGGGGTAAGGGAGGTGGTCCGGCAGGTTCAAGTCAGGAGCACAATACTCTCAAAGCAGCCGTAGGTGCTCTTCTTTCCATGACTCCTTATGATGACTTCTAAAGCTTCTGCTAATAGCTTGTTCCGGGTCTCTCTTGTCGTTCTCTCCTAAGTTGACAGATTCCCGTTTGTCGGTCTGGTTGTTGCTATGCTAATATGATGCTCTCTCAATTGCAGGCTAATGAAAAGAAGCCCAAGGGTAGAAGTACGCCATCAAACGTCAAGCCGTACTGTATCAAGTCTGATTGGTCACAGGCAAGCGGAAGGTTGTGAGTGATAGCGATGAGGAGGAGGTTCAACCGGCAAAGAAGGCAACGCCCAGGAAGCCTCCGCTAAAGAAACCAATGTAAGCCTCATTCAGTATTGTCTACATGTGCACTATGCTAATACCCAATGTAGGAAGGAAAATTCACCCGTTGGAGAAGTAACCACAACGTCGGATTACTTTGCCTCCAGTGGCAAGTCGAAGCCGACACGCTCAACCCCCATGAAAGCAAAACCCTCCCCGGAAAAGAAGGCTGCTGAAGCAGGGAAAGCTGCTTCTGCTAGACCCTCACCAAAATCCAAGGTCACACCCAAAATCGAGCCGGCAACGAACGGCAAAACGTCCTCTCGGCAAAAAACCAAGCCCCAATATGTAGAAATTGACGACGACGACGACAATGACTTTGAACCCCAAGTTGTCAAGGATGCTACCGATTCCGGAGAGGACATCTTTGGAGCAGACTACAAACATGGGAAAAGGGGCGGTAAAGATGCATATGAGAGCGACGTTGGAGATCACGTTGTAGTGCAGCCGGCCCGGAAAACTGCTAAAGCAAGCAGAGGGACCTCCTCCAAGAGAAAGGTCGATTCGACTGATGAAGATGATGACGTTGTAATTAAGAACATCCGGATGAAAGACATCCCAGCGTACTCGGAACCAAAGAAGAGCAAGGCAGCGAACGCCAACAAGGCTACTAAGGGTCGGAAGAGGAAGTCTGCGGAGCTTGACGAAGATGACGAGGAAGAGGAAGAAGACGATGGCGCCTCAAACCCAAAAAAGTCAAGAGGCGCGAAAGCAAAGTCTCCAGCGAGAAAAGCTACCTCTAAGAAAAAGTCCAATAAAGAAGATGAGCCTCCTGAGAGGACCGAGGCGGACGACATACTCGACAGCATTACTCAAGTCAGGGCACCTACACCACCACCGCGTGATGAGGGAAAGAAGTTCAATTATGCAGCTTTCAATTCCAACCGTGCAGATCCTCCTGCTTCAAGTGGGCCAGTGGATTTACCAAAAGGTGCCGAGAATTGCTTAGCAGGTCTTACATTTGTCTTCACTGGAATTCTCAACACTTTGGGAAGAGAGAAAGGGCAAGAGCTTGTGAAGCGCTACGGAGGAAAGATCACAGGTGCACCAAGTAAGAAGACAAGTTTTGTCGTACTAGGTTCCGATGCGGGCCCCAAGAAGCTCGAGACGATTAAGCTGTATAATCTTCGGACGATAGATGAGCAAGGCTTGTTTGAGCTCATACGCAAATTACCGGCTAACGGCGGGGATGGAAAAGCTGCCGCGAAGTTCGAGGAGACAAAAAAGAAAGACGAGGCCAAGATCGAAAAAGCCGCTGCAGAGATGGAAGAGCTAGAACGTGCAGCAGCAAAGAGAAACGTAAGCAGTAAGGCTAGATCTCAGCCAGAGGCAAAGAGGGCCATCGACATTTCCGCTAGTACTGATAGCCGACTGTGGACGGTTAAATATGCCCCAACAGCTACAAACATGATTTGTGGTAACAAAGGCCAAGTCGAAAAGCTACAAGCCTGGCTTAGAGCGTGGCCGGTTATCTTAAAGCAAGGTTTCAGGAAAGGCGGGAAACATGGGTGGGGGGCGTTTCGTGCAATGATGCTCTACGGTCCGCCAGGAATAGGTAAGACCACTGCAGCCCATCTCGCTGCCAAGCTGGAGGGATATGACATTCTCGAAAGCAACGCTAGCGATACAAGAAGCAAGAAGCTCGTCGAAGTAGGACTCAGGGACGTGCTCGACACGACGTCTCTGCTTGGCTATTATTCAGGGGATGGCAAAAAGGTGGAAGCAGAGAAGAAGAGGCTCGTCTTGATCATGGACGAAGTTGATGGCATGTCTGCCGGAGATCGAGGTGGCGTTGGAGCCCTAGCAGCACTCTGCAAGAGAAACCACGTTCCAATTATCCTGATCTGCAATGACCGAAAGCTTCCGAAGATGAAGCCCTTCGATCATGTTGCTTTCGATCTACCATTTAGGAGACCGACAACCGATCAAATTCGTCAGCGAATCATGACTATTTGCTTTCGCGAGAAGCTGAAGATACCTCCAAATGTTATCAATGCTCTAATAGAAGGTAGTCATTCTGATATTCGCCAAGTTATCAACATGCTCTCGACTGCCAAGCTCGACCAAGATGCAATGGATTTCGATTCGGGAAAGGAGATGTCCAAGTCCTGGGAAAAACACGTTATCCTCAAGCCGTGGGACATTGTGAGTAAAATCCTTGGAGGGGGGCTCTTCGCGCCAAGCAGCACCTCTACATTGAATGATAAAATTGAGCTCTACTTTAATGATCACGAATTTAGCTCTCTAATGTTGCAAGAGAATTATCTTGGAACCAATCCAATGCTATCCAACACTTACAGCGGGAAAGAGAAGAACCTCAAAGTGCTCGAACTCGTCGATCAGGCCGCCCAGAGTATCAGCGACGGGGACCTTACCGACCGGATGATTCATGGGTCTCAACAACAGTGGGCCCTCATGCCTACTCACGCCGTCTTTAGCTTTGTGCGCCCTGCTAGTTTCGTTTCCGGTAACCAAGCTGGGTCACAGACTGCGTTCACCAAATGGCTCGGTAACAACAGCAAGCAAGGTATGCAATGTCATATAGGTCCCAGGAGAAATGGAATCTGTGCTAATCAAATTGTAGGCAAGCTTACGCGATTCATCAAAGAGGTTCAAGGCCATATGCGGCTTCGAGCCTCTGGGAACTGGCACGAGATTCGACAACAGTATCTACCCTTGTTATGGTACCGACTAATCAAGGAGCTCCAAGTCAAGGGCAAGGATGGAATAGACAAAGTTATCGAACTCATGGACAGCTACTATCTGACCAAAGACGACTGGGATGCAATATTAGAGCTAGGAGTGGGCCCAATGGAAATGGAGCACACCAAAATTGAACCTCAGACCAAGAGCGCCTTTACCCGGGAATACAATAAGGCGTCCCACCCCCTACCATATATGAAGGCAAGCCAGGTCATAGCCCCGAAGAAGAAGTCCAAGGAGAGACCAGACATCGAAGACGCTCTGGAGGGATCAGATTCTGGAGCAGACACAGGCGACGATCAAGCAGTCCTCGATGAAGACGAGCCGCTAGATCTGAAGAAGGATAAGTACGTCAAAGCTCCAAAGAAGAAAAGGCCATCCGCAAAGGGGAAGAACAAGGTCAAAGACGGGAGTGATGAGGGCATGGTTAGTGAGAGCGACGAGGATGTCAAGAACCGGAAAGCAGTGGCGAAGAAGGGGAAAGGTCGTGTCAAGAAGTGATATGTAGTATGTGTTGGAGCATCTACATGTTGTGGGGGTGAGAAAACTTGTACATTGTAATACTCTAGCTTCTAGCTCCTTCACATTGTACGGTAAGCTGTATCGACCTGTTCTATTCTCCGACCTTTTTATAACGCCAAATTCTGGTAAGTGATGAAGACAGCTTGGTAAGGAACGATGTCACTGTGTTAACAAGCCGGCCAATTGTAGACAATTACCGGTCCAAAGTCGCATCACCGGTCTGAAAAGCAACTGAAACCTAGATCACCAAAGAACTTGCACAATGCTTGGGAATTCGAAGCAATCAGGGCTTGATAGCCAAAAAAGCACATTTATTCCCTCAGATACCAATGTGCCAAACAAGGATCTCAGCAGAACTCCATACGTTGCCAAATTGAAGTACGAATCATTAGCCAATCAACACATCCATCCCCGGCGCGACATTCTCTCAAACCGTGATGTTGACAGTGTAGACTCGAAGATACCCAATTCGAGAAGGAGGCTAGGTGCCGCGCCAAAGGCCCCTCTACAGCTCGATTTTCGTTCGACAAAGCCAAAAGACGAGCAGTATAGCCTTCGACACAACCATTCACAAACCGATATCCTGCCCAGTCGTGCCTTCTCGCCCCTAGACAACCTCTCCAATCGCCAACGCGTCATCTCCGATTGGGGCAAGCTCGCCGCAAGTTTAGGCTTTACGGTTCAGAACACAGCGTCGCATGTACGTGAACAGCTAGGAGTCCTACCACGGTCTGCCGGACACCTTCCCCTTGTGTGGAACACCTCTCGAGTTCATAGCCCGGCGGTTCGGTCAGCTTCGGTTCCATCGCCACTAAAAGATGTGCGAAGGTCGGCTGTACCTGGACCAGCTGTGGAAGCAGTCAAGATGACAGCCACTGAAGATCCACCTCAAGGTGTGGGACGAGGTCGGTCTCGGAGACCAGCACCTCTGATGATAGCGCCATCAGTGTTCACCACGGAAGTGAAGAATTACGTCACGCATCAAAAATTCACAGACACTAATCCAGAGACTGGGCGAATCCGAAATCTGGTACAGCTCTTTGCAAAACACCGAGTGGGAACCTTGAGACGGATCGAGGCCATCGCGGACAAGGTGGACGCAGGAAGTCTTACAAGAGAAGAGATCGACCAAGCACTGGATGACTGGGCGATGTATGAGCGTCTCGAGGCCCAGTTCAATGGAAGAGTCAGGGAGTGGATGGAGCGAGCGAGGGAGAGTGTGAATTAAGGGTTTGAGGATGGGGCAGTCTTGGTGCTGTTATTGGTTTCAGGGAGGAGTTTGGAGATATTCTTGGCATGCGGATACCCTTGACGAGCTTTGGCCAGGCGTTGAGTCGGACTACGATCTTGTACTTATGCCTTCATCTCACAGGGTGTGAAATCCTCGAGAAGACATCGTGAAGACCTTTCGAGGCATTGATCACCTTGTTGAAGCTGAAGTACTTGTCAGGCATGAATTTATACAACAAAGCCTCTCACGTTACCGCGGCTTGCCCACTATGGATTTCCAGTATTGTCAGACGGTAATACACGCCATCCTGTAGGATACAGGCATACTTGGGATCCGGGTGCGAGCCAAGGGGCTTCTAGACATTTCAGGGGGAAAGGGATTCCCGTCTTTGGCTTCTGTAGCGCGCAAACCCATCACTTCCTCCCGCAACCTCAAAGGGACAAGTCGAATGCCTGTGCAATCCGCCCTTGAATCACTTTTCTTAGGCGCCTTCTCTCGCAGAATGGGAAGGATTACTCGTAGTAGAAGCGTGAGGCTGCGGTTGGCGCATCTCTGATTGGTCACAGTCGTCTAAAGGTGAAAATCTCCAGAGTACCGGCTCTGTATTGGCTATACCTTTGAAAGGAGGTATGTATGTAGGTGGGGAAGGAAGCGTGGGAAGCAAGCACAAGAAGCCCAACTCCCCGGAGCTTTCTACCTCCGGGGTCCACCTGTAGGGTTCGCTAGGGCTTAAATGTACCAACTTCGTATAACTTGACAACTAGGAGGGGTTCAATAAGGCTTTCGCGACGAGACTTAATTACTTTTAGAAGCTTTATAATTCTATGCGCGAAAGTATCCTATCAAATTACATGGTTGTGTAGATAGGAGAGCGTAGACTAGAAATAAGATTGGACCAGAAGGCAGTGAACTCTTTTATTTTGCACGAGAACTCCACAAGTGCAAAGGAAGGCCACACACGACTTATTGATGTGGAAAGGATGTCATCTCGGTACGAAAAATGCCTTCATCCGAAGTGCTACTCCCTTGGGTGAGACCCTTCCAGGGCAGGTCGACTTCAATTGGCTGGCACGCCGGTCGACGCACCATCATGTCGGTCATCTGCACGAAACAACCACCGCTTTGTGAGAACATGTTTGAAGAAGACCCAACATCGAGGAACTGGTACTATCCACCACTGGCTTGTGGATAATGGCACACCTCGACGCCAACCCGTCGACTCTTCTCGCGGAGCCTCAGGTTGCCCAGGACAGCGGCCTCGAGCGACGAGAGGTGTTCAAAATTCGCTCCTATCAACTCGAAATGCTCGAAGAGAGTATGAAACGGAACATCATTGTCGCTGCTGAGACTGGCTCTGGCAAGACTTTCATGTAATAGCTCTTGTTCCATGCTGTGTAGCGAAAGATGCTAATGCGAACGAAGAGCAATTTTACGAATTCGGGCAGAGCTTGAGCGATGTCCTCCTGAAAAGGTGAGGCTTTAGACCGTCAAAAAGACTCCACACGAGTACTTATACTGCCAGCTGGTATGGTTCTGTGTACCTACGGTCGCTTTGGCTATCCAGCAACACAAGGCTATTGCTACCCAATTGCCCGCTTTCCAAGCTCGCGTATTGTCAGGGGCCGACAACGTCGACTTCTGGACGGAGCAATGGATTTGGGATGAAGTACTCCGGGGCGTTCGTATCATCGTCTCTACTCATCAGGTTTGGAAAGACCCTTGTGACTTGAGATGACCGCTGCTGAGCAGTGTGAAGGTGCTCTTGGAGGCGCTTGGTCATGGCTTTGTACGAATCGAGCAGTTGGCATTGATGGTATTTGATGAAGGTACTCTGTGAAACATGGTCCCTCACGGTGATTGTCTGATTGCTAACAACCTGCCCAGCACACTCGTGCATTGGCAATCACCCATCATGTATGATATTGCGTAGATTCTATCATGATTCTCCTGAAGAAAGACCTGCAATCCTGGGCCTGACCGCTAGTCCGGTGGTCAATAGCAAGATTGGTAAACTTGAGTAGGTAAATCCCCCCGATTCCGGTAACACGCCGTTGATACAATGACAGTTCATTGGAGACTAACCTGAACGCAATCTCACGGACTCCAAAGCTTCATCGGGATGAGCTACTGCGACACGTGCACATGCCAGAGCTTATCCCGCTAATATATGCCACTGATTTCCAAGAACCCCCAGATTCTCCGGCCCTGAAAAGCCTTCAAGCGGTCTATGAGGGTCTTGACATTGAACAAGATCCTTGGATCATCAAGATGAGGTCGGATCCAAATAAGTGCAATTCAAAGGCTCTAACAAAAGCCTTGGTTAGTCAGAAAACGTAAGCCTTTTCAAGCTATAAATCATCAGCGTGAGCGTGCGAGTCCCAAGCAATAACATAGGCACAGATACTGTCATGATCAGATCAAGAGTCTGTGCGATAAAGCGGTAGCCATACGGAACGAATTGGGCGAGTCAGCTACCGACTATTATATCAAAGCATGTATTCAGAAGGTTCAGAGGGGGCCAGCGGATGACTGGTTTGCTATAGAAGGATTAGAAAGCGAAGAGAAGGTCTATCTTCGACAGCAATTGAGTAAGGTTCAATTACCCGTTCAAGGGAATCTGCTCGGAGAGAGATCTCGACTGTCGCCAAAAGTGAGGACCCTGATTGATTTTCTGAGGAATCAGGAACATGTAAGCCGTTCGGGATTGGTCTTTGTCCGTACAAGAGCCGATGTCGCTGTTCTTTCACATATTTTATCTGTGCATACCCCGTTCCTTGCAATTAGCACTTTTGTTGGCGCATCCAACTGCTCTGGGCGCAAGAGCACAGTTGGCGAATTGGCAGACGTAAGAAATCAAAGGGATACGCTGGAGGATTTACGATACGGCAGGAAGGATTTGATTGTCACAACCAATGCCCTCGAGGAGGGCATAGACATTTCAAGTTGCAGTGTCGTTATCTGCTTCGACAAGCCTCCAAATCTAAAGTCATTTATACAGCGGAGAGGTCGAGCAAGGAAATCCGATTCCAAGTATGTAATGATGTTCGAGAGTGGGCCCGAGTCCGAAATTGTATCCACGTGGAGGGCGCTCGAAGATGAAATGCGAAAAATGTACGGGGACGATATGCGAGAAGTCCATGAGCTGCAAAAGCTAGAGGACCTTGAGGACGAAGACTTGGGAGGACGGACACTATTCATTGAGGCTACTGGGTATGTTACTCGTTGAGTTTTGGGGTCGCTGGTAGCAGTATTCGTCACTCACACATTGCAGAGCAAAGCTTACGCTCGGTGATGCTGTCCAACATCTATATCATTTCTGTGCTACTCTACCAGCGGCATCCTATACCGATTTGAATCCAATCTTTACCTTTGAAAGTCACTCCTCGGACTGTATGAAACAGTCTATCTTAGCGACTGTGGTATTGCCAAATTCCGTTGACGCCTCTGTTCGTTATGCACGCGGTATCGCTCGATGGAGGACGGAAAAGATGGCCAAGCGAGATGTGGCCTTCGAAGCCTACAAAGCATTATACAATGCTGGACTCGTGAACATTAACCTTCTGCCTTTGGGTCATGTTGACCAGGGTGTCGACGAAGCCTATGCTGCAGTTGAAAAACGTCCTAGTCTTGTTGAGCTCTCGGATCAAATAAATCCGTGGGTTTCTGTAGCACGGGATTGGCAGGAGTCAACCGAAATTCAGTCATCAACGATCAGAATCCTGGACGGTGCAGAAACATGCGGAGAGATGATACTACTGCTCCCTCGTAAACTTCCGCATATCGCAAACATAGACCTTCATTGGGACGCAAACACGACGTTGAAAGCCTCAATACAGAGCGGGAAACAACTTGACCCCACGGTCAAATCGTCGGCTATTGAAACCACGTCTCTTATGCTAAAATCTGTACACAAGAACAGAATGGAGGATCGCCACGACTTTACAATTCTTTTCTTGCCCTCCGATACCGAAAATTTTGAACGCTGGGCTTATAATCATAGAGGGACGACCAGGGCCACTGACTTGTGCGAAAGTGACGTTGATGACAATGCTGGTCTGATCCGAGATCTCGCCAACAATGGAATGCCTCATATTTTTCACAATGTACGGTATGCATCTGCTGAGGATATATTGAACGCCAATCATAACAATATGATGGAGAAAAATGCCTCTTTGGGAAATAACGATAGTATGGACCTAGATCAAGAAGAACATGCCGAGGCTCTCGTCCTGCTGGAGGTAACGAGATTACCAAAGAAAACCGACTTCCTACACGATTCACCTAGCCAGGATGCCCGAGTCGCAAAAGAGTCGAGGACACAATTGCTGCCTGCGCAACATTGCGAAATGGATAGACTACCACTTAAATATGCATACTTTGCGATGTTCATCCCTTCGATTGTACACAGGATACAGGTGGCTTTAGTCGTGGAACATTTGTGTGACGGCTTATTGTCTCCTTTGCAATTCCGAGACCGCAGTCTAGTTAAAACCGCCATCAGTGCTTCTTCTGCTCTTGAACCAACGAATTATCAAAGGCTGGAATTCTTGGGCGATAGTCATTTGAAGTACTTGACATCTTTGACACTCATGGCTGGGCATCTGAACTATCATGAGGGTATACTATCGCACAAAAAAGACCACATAGTGTCTAACAGCTCCCTCGCCTCTGCTGCTATCAAGACAGGTCTGGACCGGTACATACTCACAAGAGCCTTTACGGGCAACAAATGGCGGCCGATGTACAACGGCCTGGTCACCACCACGGCCGGAGTGAAACGCGATATGTCTAGCAAGACCCTCGCGGACGTGGTTGAGGCACTTGTCGGCGCAGCTTTCCTGGACGGTGGTCAAAAAAAGGCCCTTTCTTCTTTAAATATCTTCCTCCCGGACGTTCCTTGGCTTGAACCTCTGGAGGCATGTCAGACGTTGTACAGAACATACGAAGTATACGAGCAGGACATTACTTCGTTCACCCATCTCGTCCAAATCGAGATGTTGATAGATTACCAAGTCCACCTCAAGCTATTACTTATTGAAGCTGTGACACATCCGTCTCATCGTGGCCCAAACAGCTGTGGTTCGTACGAAAGGCTGGAATATCTGGGCGACGCAGTCCTCGACAATATCGTCACTACGACCGCTTTTGCTCACGATCCACCCATTCCGACCCATCGCCTGCATCTACTCCGTACTGCTCTTGTGAACGGTCACTTCCTTGGCTTTCTCTGTCTTTCACTCTGCATCCTTCAATGTCGCGCCGATCCTGTAGCTGTAGCAGACGACCCGAAGGACATCTCCACAGTTGAGGTGTCGTACACTCTCCATCTCTGGCAAGCAATGCGCCATGCGTCTCCTCACATAACCAGAGACCAGCAGGCTTGTCTGAAACGCTATGCGGAACGCAAGAACACCATAGCGGATCTTCTTGCTCATGGTACTCATTACCCCTGGACTCCTCTCGCACAACTGGAGCCTCCAAAATTCATGTCAGATATGGTCGAGTCCATATTGGGCGCTATCTACATCGATAGTCACGGCTCGCTGTCCACATGTGAAAGATTTCTCGAGCACCTTGGGTTGATGTCTTACCTCCGGAGGGTCATTACAACGCACATAGAATTGCTGCATCCGAAAGAAGAGTTGGGCCAGCTGGCAAACCAGGACAAAGTCAAGTATGAGCTTGGGAAAGAGGGCGAGGCGGGGGAGCAAAGGTTGACTTGTACGGTTGTTGTCGGAGAGAGGAGGGTTGTTCATGTGAATGGTGGGCGTGGCATCATGGAGATTCAGACTAGGGCGGCGGACGCTGCCTGTAGGATCCTAAGACGAGAGGGTGCGAGTGTTTGTGAAGAAGGTGGTGGTACTTCTATGGATGCGGGAATCGGAATTGAGGAAGGGAGAGGATCCGAGGATGAGCAGGAGCAAGAAGAGTACGATAGTGATGTTTACATGAGCGCTAATGAGTAAGGTAGATTGCACTTCTTGATGGGTTGCATCAACTCGATCTAGTCATCAACTGCATAATTTTGCCCAAATATTGTAGCATATCCGTCGTTATTGCAATCTTATCTCCATAAGGTATTGAGGATAGAAACTTGGCTGAGCGAGTTTTGAGCGACGAATCAGATGGGCCTATTCATGAGAAATCTCCTTGGAATTTGGACCCCGTCTAGTAATGCAGTTTTTACTGCTGTCCGGGCCGTTCACAGAACATTCACGCTTTCATAAGGTGTACGACAGGACCGCATTGTTTTGTGACATTTCGCTTCGTTAGAACGATCGATATCGAATCCAGTGAAATGCCTTGCAGACGCCCACATTACAAATTTGTCAGGTAATCTTCTATCTCTGCCGGCGTCAGCTTCCGGAATCTGGGACCCACGGCGCCCTCGACACCCTCATAACCCAGCAGGTCGTTCGCTGGTTCTCCAACGATACCTGAAACGTGGTGTTAGCAAGTATGGACTTCCCCTGAGAAGCACGTCACTGACCAATTTCCACGGTCTCTCCGTTCATCTCCCCCTCGATTGTCTCCTTCAACGTCAATAACGCAATGTGTACCGCATCCTCTAGCTCAAGATCATCCTTATATCTCTTCTCCAGGAATGTCTTGGCGCTCGTGGCGCTCTTCCCAATCGCAGTTGCCTTCCATGGGAAATAGCTTCCGCTTGGATCAACCTGGTATAGACTGGGACCCCCTTTCAATATTCCCCCAGTCTTCCCACTCGCCTTTTTCTTCTCGGCATCGGTCTCTAATCCTTCGTCCGCAAGCTCTTGAGTCTCGGGTTCTACCCCATCATCCCAGCCCGCTATCAGTAAGCTGACGCCATATGGTCGCACTCCTCCGGACTGTGTGGCCTCCTGCATCACCCGGGCAACATCTTGCACAAGGATACGCGTGGGCGGATACTCGTTGTATATGCGTTTATAGCCTGTGTGTGTCACTTTGCGAGCTTTGTCGACGAGGACTCGGTAATCGGGCCCCATGCCAGAGTAGACCATGCCGATGTTTGGGGTTATGAGGGAGACTTTTGAGAGTGAAGGCGGGTCAATGAGAGGGGAGGATGATTTTTTCTCTGTCGCAAGGACGACGCCATTGGTCGCTGGAAAGCGTTTAGATCTAGCATCAAGGTATTGAGCATAGAAAGCAGCTTACCTTTGATGCCCAGAGATGTAACACCTTGATTGACAGCATTGAGAGCGTATTCTGGCGCAATGATATTAGCACTGATATTAGCTCTGATGATGGAGTTTGAGACTATCGACCCTTACCTATTTGCACTAGCTTACCACTGTGCAAAGGTCAGATTGACGTTCAGCGTGTGGAACAGAGGTTTACTGACCTAGGGGAAAAGGTGGTGAGGGAGAAGGAATATCGGTCCGCCATGGCGGATATGGAAATGATATACGGATCACAGCTGTGACTTGCATCAATTTCTTAGCCAATCGGCCAAGGTAGCTGAGGGGAGGATCTGTAGGAGATCTGAAGGATGGATTCGTTCAGTTGATCCAAGCTGTACAATAATGTAGTACAATACATTCAGGCAGAGCTCACTGCACGTAAATAGACGTCGGTGATCGGATGCTCTAAGCTCGGCTAGCGCCACTTTTACGCTTGGCGGAAACCCATCGGGTTTGAGGCCACACTACTCCATACTTAACTTGGGCCCATCTTCTAAGCATCCTCTTACCAGTCATGTCTCTAACCGCACTACAACATTATGTTGTGAGGAGTCACAGAGAACTCGAGGCAGGGTAGTCTCCAATCCTACCCTTTGCTCACTTCCGCCGCTCCAATATGACTTCGACGGGCTTCGAGGCCAATCCAGAATGGCAATGGCCGGAAGGTACTGGCTCACAACCTATGCCTCCGACAGACCAAGAAACCTCGCACATCCCTGATACTTTTCATGAAGAAATTCGTCCTGTTCAGAATGACCACCAACAGGCGCGATCAAAGCCAAAATCGGAAACCTGTCAGCCAAACTCAAGCTCTTATACAACCCGCGAACCCAGGAGAAGCTGGCCCCCAAGGACGTGCCGTATTTGCTTCGAAACGATCGATCCGACCTTTCATCCGTCCTCGGAGAATGTCCCTGGCATATTTCAACAGTCACCATCCGTCACATATGAATCTCCCGACCCTAGTGCTGGTCGTTTATTGCGGCCGTGCAAATGCAAAGGCTCTTCCAAATACGTACACGAAGGTTGTCTGCAAGCATGGCGTCATGCAGACCCAGGATACGGGAAGAGAAATTATTGGCAGTGTCCCACATGTGGCTTTCGGTATCGATTAGAGCGGATGCAGTGGGGAAGATGGATCAGCTCTACGGCGATGCAGATCATCCTGACTATCTCCATCTTTCTTATGGCCCTATTCTTTATGGGATTCGTCGCGGACCCTATCATCAACCTCTATGTCGATCCCCTGTCCGTCATCTCGTCTAACCCATTGTCAAAGGTTGGAACTAAATTAGACCCTATCTTTACCGATGACGATGTGCCCACATGGACGGAGCATTTCGTCAAAGGGCTGGCCTCGCTGGGTCTACTTGGCTTCGTCAAGGTGCTATTCGCCCTTTCGCCTTGGCAATGGTGGCATGTCCGAAGCTCTGGAATAATGAGGACTGGTGGTCAACCTGGGAATACTGGGCGGGATCGTCTCACAAATGTTAGCTGGATAGTTGTTCTCGTTGGTGTTGGCACTTTCCTCTGGGTATGATTGACGGGTACAGATCCTTCGGGTTAAACGTCTGCTAACGATGCTGCATAGGCCGTATACAAGGGTGTCCGTGCTTGGAGCCGGCGAACGCTGGAAAAAGCTGGGGAAAGAGTTATGGATGTCGCTGGTGACGACAATGACGACGATGAAGAAGGATGAGGTTCTTACTAAAACAGGCAAGCCCCTACTTTTGTAGCGTATAGAAACAATACGCACCCAAGCATAGACAACGAACGCATGGCACAGATGTTGCCCGCCTGCTCACTCCTCCTATGCAGTGTCTGCGAAGATCAAGAAGCGTATCTGTATGTATACTGACACTTGGTTCCGTACTTCTAATCGTGACCGGCTGAAACCTTTGTAACTACGCAAAAACTTAAGTTGTCACCACCGCTTTCCATGGCGTGCCAATTAGTCAATATGCGGAGAGAAACGTGTCGTTGAGAATTCAAGAGGACGCAGCGTCATGCTACGCTCGAGAAAATCATGGGCATGGCCATTCGTTTCTGCCCCAAAGTCTTTGCCAAAGCAATGGCTTCATGGTGCATACCTATCCAAGGGGATCTCAGTGCTCGCGTGAGTGGCATGATCGGCACATTATCTTGCCCGCATCAGTCCAATACTTAGACCAGCTTTGCAGCAGTCGGATCATGAAAATCCATTATTGTGCTGTCTATGCGGTAATGTTACATCACTTCAATACTGTATATAACAAGCGTCCTAAAACACCTCTCACCTTCCGTGGATCTTCTTGTGCTAATGTGAAAAGCACAGCTATACTCAACGAGAAAGCGGCCTTTTCTCTCCAGAAATACTGATTGCCCGTCAGCCTCCATTCTTTTGCTATCAGTAACAAGACTTACATTGGTATCATACTGCCTCGGCAACAGAGTAGCCAGCGCTCTGGGCGCAACAAACATGGCCAATTCGTGCCTACGTCTTTCAGCTTCGATCAAAATGGACCAGCCACAAAGAATACATCCGGCCCTCACACAGAGCCCAGAGTCCCACATCATCGGTGTTATCGTTTCCCGACGGAATAGCTTCGGACCCAAACAACTACGTGAAAGGCAAACACCATAATAGAAGAATCCTACAAATGCTCCCAGGAAAGCTGAAGACCGCACCGCCTCTTCGCATGCTCTCCTGAATGCCCTGACCGACGGCGTCCTTGCCTTCACCAAGAGCTGAAGCGGCAAATAAGTCGCCAAGGCGAACTTGAACGCTCTAGCGAAACGCACAGCAGCGTGCCAATGACATGATGGTCCCGTGCCCATGTGCACCACCTCGCAAGGGATGGGTATCGTCGTGCCAGGTTCACCCCATGCCAGTGGCCAGTCGTACTCTTTGCACATACCCTGTAAAACTGGGGCAAGTCCAGTGCCTTGGCCGTAGACGAATCTTCCCGCCCGTGCTTCTCTCAACGTTTCGATCAGGCGTGAATCAATCTGCGCAGCTTCTCCGATCCATTTATTATAGGCGCGAGGGAGGCGTGTGGGAAAGTAGACCCATGCCCACATGACCGTGCCTGAGCTTATGGCAAAGACTAAGCTGTCTGCATGACGGGATATTGCGGATGAGATGAAGCGGTTCGGCAACATATTCTCACTAGGAATCCTCGAATGACGCCAGAGGTTGACAATAATGGTATCGATGGCGCGGGCGACAGCAAGGATGGTGAGGTCTATAGTTTTGCCTGCGAAGAAAGGGGCCGTTTCATGGATATCGGCTAACTTGATGATAACGGAGGTTTTCGGTTGGGAGGCAATTTCTGGAAGCTGGCCTTTTCCGTCGTATTTGTCCTCGCCCGTTCGCGATCTCTGCACCTTCGTACCTTTGGGCGCATTAAGCAATTGTAGACTAAACCAAGCTGACACGGTGGCAGCAAGAAGACGAGACACCATGTAGCGTGCGTTACGAATGTTTACTATGTTTATATTCTTACGAAGAAGGCCTTGACAGGCATAGTCGTAGAGTAGACGTAACGGCAATTGCAAGAAGGTGTACCCTCCCACGATTGCGGCACAGAAGCTTGGGAATCTTCGAAGGGCAAGGGAGTCTTTCAGAATGGTGTATATCTTCAACAGACATGTATAGTCAGCTTCCATTGGCATAAAGCTCCACGTAAGTGGAGGTCATCACGAACACAGAATAGCGTACGAGATTGAAGACCGAGAAAAGGGGAACCCTGGGCGACTGTCAATACTACTGTGGGCACTCACAGATGATAAAATTTGCTGTCTTGCTGGCTTCTTTTGATAAAGATGGAAAATGAGCTTTAGCAGCCTCGGCGCAGTAGTAGAGACATAGGCCAGTCCCTGATAATCATCCCGAATGTCAGTATACACCTTCCCAGGGAAAGATACGGAGCTTCGAGCTGTACTTGAGGACTAAACATTCCGAAGACAAGGCTCGAAACTTAGACTTTGACACCAGACAAGGTATCATGGGCTGGTGAAGACCTACATACGCTCTCAGCAGCCTGTCCTCACATGTTAAAGTCAGTCAAACACGCTCTCACCACAGTGTCGTTGCATTGATCAGAGATCTTGAACAGCAAGAGAGACGACTCACGGCAGGAACAACGACAGATCTCGGCCAGAATGTATCGAGATCCCTTGGCGAGTTGCTGCTTTTGCCATACGGAGCTGAAATATATCCTATATGGTAGGCATAGACAGGCAACGCACTGATTTGAGTATCAAGTATAATGCGTCCTTTCCATTGTCTACCACCGATTGCCTATGAATTGTCTTAGGAATCTAGCATAACGAAGGTCAAAGTTTAGGACTTCTATGAATTTACGAGTTCATGAGACAGGGAGACGTGATGCAGGTTCGGGTGGGTCTTGATGATTTTGAACGGGCCATGTACTTGATTTAACGCGCCTTTTTAATGGAGAGATCGGGAGTGGTCGGGAAGACCCGGCGCTAAAGAGCGGGACGGGTAGCTGTTTGCCCTCAGCCCCTAGCCCCTGTCGTTAAGTCTAACGCCAAAGGGTATACGCTAAAGGGAACGAAGGTGTATATAGTAAGACCGTGTTATAACGATATGTCATTTGCACATGGGGACATCGTTATAAAAGGGTTATCCTTATGACGAGGTATAACTAAGCTGGAAGTATAGAGCCTTGGCACGTGTAGAAATCCTAGTTAAGAAAAATTTCAGGGTCTTAGAAGGGGCGAATACCAAAAATACCTTACTAAAGTAATCTCTCCTACTAATAATAAGTAAAAAATAATCTAGTCTATAATAATACCTACAAAGATTTCTTTAAAACATAACGATATATTATTATATTACGAATATTATTAAATTATATTGAAAATAATTATATACACGATAGGATATTATTATCAAGGGGATTATTATAGTTCTTAATAGCTCTTAGCCTACTACGGAAGGCTTCCGCAGTTATTATATATAGTTATAGATCCTTCTTCTCTATTAATAGATTATCTTTTACTACCTATATTAGTCTACCCCTAATAATTAGTAGTAATTCGTATACGTATTTATCTTTAAGGTACTATATAATTACTAAGAAATACTAACGCTATCCTTATAATATTAACGTTATCCTTATAATACTAATAATTCTCCTCTTAGTCCTTTAAGTCTTATAAGCTATATAAATAGCTTTATTAATTACTTCTATAACTAAATTAACTTATATACCTTATAATAAGGGCCTTCTTTTATATTACTCTAAAGTATTATAGAAGCCTTTAGAAGATAACCTTATACTAAGCCCTTTAAGTTAAATAACTCTTTTGATTAATAGATACTCCTTCCCTAGATATTATAAAGCTCCTTCCTTTTAAGATAGCTAGATAGCGGTCTCCTAATTAATAGTTATATAAGTTAATTACTATTTTTATCTTCTTTAATTTTACTTTCTTCCTTAGCTTTATAATTAACTTTATAATAGCTATTAATATTATTAGCTTATAAGGTAGCTACCTTTCATAATATTTCACTTTTATTAATTATAGCTAATTTAGTCTTATTATTAATTAGTATACCTCCTAATATTATTACTTAAGCCTACTTAATATTTGATTTCTCCTAAACTAGTTACTAGTATTATTAGATTATCTAGAAGGTAACTTATAAGGTTATCTATTTTATTATTATTAATTATAAGAGGCTTATATCTTTACTACTATCTTAAAGGCTAGCCTTATTATAATATATTAGAGTAAGGTTCTTAGACTTAAATTAATCTAAGCTTACCTAGCTAAGTAACTAAGTTATTAACTTACCCCTCTTTAAGGTATTTATAAAAGCCTTTATTATTACTATTACTTAGTTATATAAATTTACTAGGTCTTTATTAATAGGTAATATACTTAAACTATTATCTACGTCTACCTTATTAAGAATTACTCTGTTAGTTCTAATAGAACTATTAGGCTCCTATTTACCTATAACTTAAGGTATATTAGTTAAAGGTGAAATAGATTATTAGTCTTTATTATTAAAGCCTTCTATAGATATAATAGCCCCTTTCTTATAAGCCTAGGCTAATCAAATAGCTACTATTATTACCTAAGTAATAATATTACTATAAAACTAGTAGTATGTTAATAGTAATTAAGCGAATTTAAATCTTAAATAAGGACCTTATTCTACTTAATTTCATATTAGAGATATTAGCTACTTTAAGCTAAAGCCTAATATACCTATTATAAAAGTTAAGGATAGATATAATATCTATTATAATATCTTTAGTTTTATTACTAGGTTAAAGGTAAAGGCTACTACTGTAGATATAGCTATACTATAATAGAATCTTAATACCTATTTACTTAGAGAAGCTAATAACTATAATATACTAGAAAAGTAATCCTATAATTCCTTAGATAAGTCTCTAGGACTACTTAAATTAATTTATTATACTATTTAAGATATATATAATAGATATAACCCCGCTAACTACGTGATAAGTATTATATTAAATAGTCCTAGTACAGGTATTACTACTACTAAGCTATTATAGGTACTTCTTACCTATAAGTATATAGATAGTAAATTATATTATAATCTAATTAAGCCTATAGCGACTTTAATTATTTCAGGTTTAATTAAAGAGTTATATTTATAAAAGGATATCTAGTTTAATATCTATATAAATATTATATCCTTTATATTAAGAATTATAATAGCTATTATAAGTTAATAGTTATAAGATAATAATAATAGGCCTAGTAGTTAAGCTAGTTAGTATTAATCTTAAGTAAATAACTAGTTATAAAACTAGTCTTCTAGATCTAATAATATTAGTAATACTTACCCCTACTATTAGAATAATCTAGCTTACTAATTTAATTAAAATTAAAATTATTAAGGGTAAGATACGCCTAGGATACTATAGCTACCTTAAGCCTTAGAAGTAGGTTAGGTTTTTAATAGTAGGGGTAGAATAGTAATAATTATTATAATAATAGACCTTAAAGGGCCTATTAAGCTATTATTAAAGAATAGTCTATAGAAGACTTTAATAATAAGTATAACTAGTTAGCTAGTTAATATAAATATAATAAGGAATATTACTCTATTAAAGGCTCCCGTAAAGAAAGCTATAATAAGATATAAGATATTAACTTCCTTATATAGCCTAAGGA
>JAABUK010000282.1_pt1 | contig 115395 bp, 95 predicted proteins | sample 5559141 | NCBI WGS metagenome assembly JAABUK01 (sample SAMN10711869, study PRJNA513367) | rock metagenome | isolation source: Antarctica rocks | place: Antarctica: Victoria Land, Pudding Butte nord | collected 2016-01-03 | reverse complement strand
TATTGATTACCCTGCTGATGAAAATCAAAATCTTAGTGTCTATCTTACAAACAGGACCGCATTGGTGTTGAAGAAAAAGTAGATTTTTTTCTCAACACAGAGGTACGGAGAAACGGAGGTGCACGGAGTTAAAAATATCTCTGTGAAACTCTGTCCCTCTGTGACCTCTGGGTTGAAAAATATCCGCACTGGTTTTAGATGGACGGAGTTTAAAAGTAAGCAGCCAATTGCTGGTGTTCAACACAGAGGTACGGAGAAACGGAAGTGCACGGAGTTAAAAATATCTCTGTGAAACTCTGTCCCTCTGTGACCTCTGTGTTGAAAAATATCCGCACTGGTTTTAGATGGACGGAGTTTAAAAGTAAGCAGCCAATTGCTGGTGTTCCATTAATTCGGAAAGCCCGTCTATGGTTAAAGGCTTATTTATAAAATCAATAACGATACTATAGCGGTTTGCTCTTAAAAAATCTTCAGGATTGACTGTTGAAGATACGATTACTACTTTTATTTCAGGCAGCCTTTCCGCATACTTCATCAGGTATCCTTCAAGAAAATCCCAGCCATTCATTACCGGCATGTTAATATCAAGAAATATTAGCTGCGGGAGATATTGTATTAATTTAGCATTATTTCTGGAAAAATAAGCGGAAAACCAATCTAATCCTTCCTTACCGTTTTTTGCCGCGATAACTTCCTTTGCAAATTGTGATTTTTTAATCACCATTTCAGAAAGTACCAGGGTAATAGGATCATCATCTATGCAGAAGACTTTGGTTATCATTGGATTTTAATTTTTAAAGGTGATGATAAAAGTAGTACCTATGTCTACCTCACTTTCAACATCTATCTTTCCTCCCATAACGCGTACCTGGGAATTAACGATATACAAACCTAATCCTTTGCTGTCAGAATTGTCATGAAAACGCTGATAAAGACCAAAAATACGATCTTTATTTCTTTGCAGGTCTATTCCAAGCCCGTTATCACTGAAATAGAGCTTTACACCGCCGTCAATCTTTTCGGTTATAATTTTTATCTCAGGCTCACGTTTTGGCGAACTATACTTTACTGCATTTGTTACCAAATTCAATAAAATACATTCAAGATACGAACGGTTAAAGTTTATTTCAAATGCCTGATCGAAATCAGCATGTATAGTTACGTTTTTTTGTTTAATAATGGTTTGAACAGATTGCAGAACTTTCTCAAATATTTATCTTATATCAATTTTTTCTTTTTCTGAATGTATATTATTTTTAATGATCCGTATCATTTAACTGAAGTGTACATTCTTCCAGGCTTTTAAGCAACGTAGCTGTGATGGCATCGGCAACAGAAGAAATGTCAATCAGATTAATAAGGCCTAAAATGTTAGAAAGCGGCGCACGCAAGTTGTGAGATGTAATATACGGGAATTGCAGAAGATCGCGGTTGGTTTGCATAAGCTGGCCGATAAGCCTTTCTTTTTCTACTTCATTTCTTTTTTGTTCAGTTATGTTTTGCGAAGCTGTAAGAATTTTACTGATTTTTCCTTCGTTTTCGTGCAGCGGCACTGCACTTATTATATAGGTTGAGTTATCTTGTATAACTTCAAATACAATTGTATTATCCTCAAAAACCTTTGATAGTTTATTATAGATATTTTCTTCTTCAGGTGAGTAAAAATGAGAGAGAAATGCTGTATTTCTAAAATTTGCCGATTTTGTTCCTGGTAATAGGCAATTCTTTGCCTGCTATGTATGAAATAGTAAGATCTTTATTTAAAACAGCCACCGAACCGTTAGGAAAATTTTCTAATATGGTTCTGAACATCTCTTCACTTTCCTGCAAATGTTGCTTTGCCTTGTTCCTTTCTGTAACGTCATAAATAACGGTAAGATAAGCAGGTTGATTTTTGATTACAACAGGATGTGACCTTATTTCTACGTCAATGATTTCACCATTTTTTTTCCGGTGCTGCAGTTCGACATTATGTATGCTTTCGTTGTTACCGTTGTGTGCACTTTCAGAAACCCTGTTATTTGTCTCTTGGAAAACAGGTTTTAATTCATCAAAAGTCAGTTCTAAAATTTCATCTTCATCATATCCATAGTGCTGCAATAAAGCCTTGTTAGCCATTAATAATTTATACGACTCGCTGCTATAAGCGCAAACAGGCACAGGATTATTATAAAAAAGGTGTTTATATTGCTCTTCTGATTCTTTTAAACGGGCAGTTGTCTTACTTCTTTCAATGCCGTAATGAATGCTTTTGATTAAAACAGCAGGAGAGAAGTTGTCTTTGAATATACAATCCTGTGCTCCGGTTGTAAGCTTTCGAGTGCCAGAGGGGTATCGCCCAAAACGGACAAAATAATAACAGGTACGAGAGGAGCTTTTGCATGTACTGAGCGAAAACTCTGAATATCCGTCTCATCAGGCAAGATAAGATTTAAAAAAATTATATTAATATCTTCTTTTTCTATAAAATCTATCCCTTTTTGCAAGGTATCGGCATGAAAAACAGTTGCATTATCAAAGCTCTCTTTAAGGCATTCACTCACCAGCGTATAATCTTCACGATTATTTTCTATTATAAGTATAACCAGGTCTGCAGGCAGCACTTGTACAATTTTACAGATAGTTCTAACTATGTTTATCTAAACATTTTTAGTCATTAATGATTGCGTAAAAAGACTTATTGAAATTAGACAGCTTTAAAAACTTTATTCTCATTGCTTTATCCTCGTATAAATTTTAATTAAGATGTCTGTTTAGTAAAATCTATATAAAAGTAAATTTTATAAGCATTGAGAGTAAGTTATTTTATTATTTAAATGCTTAAAAAAGACATTTTTTGAAGGTTTTAAAAAACAGATAGTATGAGAACTTCAAAAAACATTCTTAACCTCATTGTTATAAACATTTCATTAATCTGTTCTGTAATTATTGAATAAAAGAATGGGGCCATTAAGATTAATTTGAAAAAATACAACGCAAATGATTGACATTTTAACTTTTTTAAAAAAAGAAGCAGCAAATCTATGAAAGCTGATGTCTGAAACATAAGTTTTTTTAAGTATACTTTTACCATAATTCTTTAAAAATTATTATTAGAAAAATAAAATTTTAAAAAAGACGGTAATTTCATTATTATTATTTATCAAACACCCCGTATGAAACAAACAAAACTCCTGTTTTATTTATTAATTACACTGTTAACACTTCCTGTTTTGGTCTTCAGCCAGGCAAGAACTGTAACCGGAACAGTAACAGACAGCAGTAATGCGCCGCTTGGAGATGCAACTGTATCAGTCGTAGGAAAATCAGTCAGTGCAAAGACAAAAGCTGATGGTACTTTTAATATTAATGTGCCTTCCGGATCAAATCAATTAAGGGTTACTTATGTAGGGTATGCAGATCAAACGGTTCGCATTACCTCTGACAATCTTACCATTGGCTTGACCGCTTCAACGCAAAGTTTGTCTGATGTGGTAGTAGTTGGTTATGGCACTGCCCGCAGACGTGATCTTACCGGCTCGGTCTCATCTGTTAAGGCTAAAGATTTTAACCAGGGCGTAATAAACTCTCCTAATCAGTTACTGCAAAACAAAGTAGCGGGGTTGGAAGTAACTAACACAAGCGGTCAGCCGGGCGCTGCTACCACTATACAAATCAGGGGTAGCTCTTCTATACGTGCAGGGGCTTCTCCCTTATATGTTGTTGACGGAGTTATATTAGACGGCGGAACAGCCCGACCCAATGCCGCAACTTCATTTGGAACCACTTCAAATTCAGACCCTCTCCTTTTTATAAATCCTTATGATATAGCACAGATTGATGTATTAAAAGATGCCTCATCCACTGCTATTTATGGCTCAAGAGGTGCAAATGGAGTAATTATTATTACCACTAAAAAAGGAGGAGCGGGACCTATGAGGTTAGATGTAGGAGTAAATATAAGTGATTTTGCCGGATATATGAAAAAATTCGATATTTTAAGCCGATCTCAGTTTATATCTGCTTTAAGCAAATATACTTTGAGCAGTGATGCACATATAAATGATAGTCTAAGAACTGCATACAACGGTGGTCAGGACGTGAATGTATTAAAAGAAATTACGCAAAGGAAAGTCACTCAAAATTATTCAGTCTCTTTAAGTGGCGGAAATGAGAATGGAAAGTTTCGCGCATCTTTTCTTGCATCTAATAATGAAGGGTTCATTAGAAAGACTTCTTTAAAGAAATACCTTGCATCCTTTAATGGTCAATATAATTTTTTAAATAATAAATTAGGAGTAGAATTTGGTTTTGTGGGCGCTAATTTTGGCGAAAAGCTGGCGCCAATAGCTGGCAGCTCCGGCTCGACAGGAAGCCTTATTAGTGCGGCTTTACAATGGAATCCTACACAGTCTCTATATAATACAAAAGGCAACTATTATTATCCGCAGTCCGGTGCAGGCAACCCTTTGGCTGAGATTGATGCCCTGGACGATAATACCAACGTTTCTGAATTTCTTGGTCATATTTCCGCCTCTTACAAATTACTGCCCAACCTTCAGTATAAAATCTTATACGGCATTAATTATGGGGTTGGTGCCCGTTATATAAATCTTGCAGGCTGGTTGCCCGTTTTTGCCTTTGGCTCCGGAGGGGCGGCAATACTAAATCAAACATTGTTCACACAAATAGTTGATCACACACTTGACTATAATGCTAATGTGACAAAGGATTTAACCTTAAACGCATTAGTAGGATACGAATATTATAAGAGAGATGCTAAAGGCGGCAATATATCAGGGGGAGGTTTTAATACAAATCTCAGTGAAACTAATAGAGTTCCTGCTCTTTATACAAATAATATTCAAAATGCGTCAACTCAAAGCCCTTATAATTCTTTCGTTGATCCGTCTGCTCAGTTACAATCTTATTTTGCAAGGCTGACCCTTAATTACCAGGACAGATACGTTATTACAGGAACTATAAGGGATGATGGATCAAGCAAATTTGGTGCAAATAACAGATACGGTTACTTTCCTTCAGGAGCATTTAAATGGCAGATAAGTAATGAAAGCTTTATGAAAGGCAGCACCGTTTTTTCTAATTTAGGTCTTCGTGTTTCTTATGGTGCAACAGGAAACCAGGAATTCCCTGCTGGTGCGTCGAAAGAACAGTTTAATCTGGGATCATTTAACACAATTAATCAGACAGTCAACGGAAATCCTAATCTGAAATGGGAAACATCTAAGCAGTTTGATGCAGGTATTGACTTTGCGTTTGCAAAAGGAAAAGTATCTGGTTCTGTAGATTATTATGATAAAAATACAAGCAATATTCTTTTCGCTACAAATGCGATACAACCTGCACCCAATTCCACATCATACCTTAATTTGCCTGATGCGCACTTAATAAATTCAGGTGTTGAAGCATTTTTAGCAGTTAATTTGTTACAAAAGAAGAAGATTGCCTGGGATGTAAGTGCAAACGTTGCCTACAATAAAAACAGGGTAAAAGATTTTACAGACCCTAATTCGGGCAAGAATCTGGTTATTAACACAGGCTCTATTACAGGGCAGGGAGTTTCTCAAACTACTGCTCAGATATTTACTAATGAACAACCGGTAAATGTCTATTTTTTGAAGGAGTTCAACGGATATGATCAAAACGGAAACCAGATTATCAGCGATAATCCTGTTCTTAAGGGATATGACCCCAATCCAAGTGTTATAGCAGGTCTGAGCACTTCGTTAAGGTATCAAAAATTTACTTTAGGTATAAATATGGGTGGTTCCTTTGGATTTAAGATATATAATAATACCGCTACTTCTGTTACTAATATTGCAGGTATTATAGGCGGAAGAAACATTGATTTAGCAGCATACAATTCTATAGAAAAGCCTTCCAGCGGAGTGTCGGCTTCAGATCGTTTCCTCGAAAATGGGAACTACTGGAAAATTAGGAATGTAACAATCTCGTACAATTTAGGTAATATTGGCAGCACATTTAAAAATGTAAATGCTTATGTTACCGGAAGTAATTTGTTTGTAATAACTAAATTCACCGGTTTTGATCCTGAGGTAAATATTGATAAAAGTGCAAATGGATATCCTTCGAGATCTATTGAATATATTCCTTATCCTACACCAAGATCAGTAACATTAGGAGTCAACTTTTCGCTATAAAATAGTAAAAATTTTAAATAATCATGAAGAAATATAATAGTATTTTAAAACTTTCATTACTATTTATAGTGATGAGCACTATAGTAAGTTGTTCTAAGTTGAATGAAAACCTGAATAGTACACTTACCAATCCCCAGGTTACCTCATCTTTCGGAACCGCAGGCCCTCAACTTATTCTAAGCGGCACCTATGCAGACCTTACTTTTTTAGCAAATCAGGATCAGCTTTTTTCACTGGAAGAAAATTCTACTGATGAATCTTTAGTTCCTACACGCGGGGGTGACTGGGATGATAATGGGGTCTGGAGAGTTATTCATGCACACACATGGACTGCTGATCATGGTCAGATATTAAGCGTATTTAATAGTTTAAACAAACTTAATTTTGATGCCACCAATGTACTTGGGTTTAATCCAACTCCTGCACAGGCCGCACAGGCTAAAGTTTTGAGAGCTTTCGCATTATATTATCTTATGGATTTATATGGTCAATACCCTGTAAGAAATGCGGGAGAGAATTTATTGCTTGCTCCTGTAGTAAGGAGTGGTCAGGAGGGTATAGACTCTATTATAAATGATATTACTGTTGCAATACCAAATTTGCCTGCACCTGGTAATCCTGCAATCGTAAATTCAGATGTGGCAAAGGTATTATTAATGAAATGTTACCTGCAAAAAGGGACATTCCTTAACAGAGCCGCTCCTACTTTTGACCCTGCTGACCTCGCCCAGGTAATAAGCATTGGTAAAAGTATCATAAGCAGCAATAAGTATTCTTATATGGCTAACTATTTTGATAATTTTACTGTAACGAATAATGGATCATCGGAAGCTATATGGTTATATCCCAATGCCAGCGGAGTTGCTGTAAACCATGCCGGAGTAGAAGCGCGTTGGAATATGACGTTGCATTATAATAGTTTTAAACCTAAGATTGGAGGTGCCGGATGGAACGGGTTCAGTACTATCAGTGACTTCTACAGCAGTTTTAACACAGGGGGAGGAACAGTTACTTATGGTCCTGCAGATACTTTATGGGATACAAGATTAGGTGCAAGAGCTAATAGTAACATCCAGTCAACGGTAACTAGTGGCATTAAACCAGGTTTTTTGGTAGGTCAGCAATATGACGCTGATGGCACTCCTCAAAAGGATAGAAAAGGCAATCCACTTGCTTTTGAACCTACAATTTCACCAGACATGCGTGAGCAAGGTAATAATCTCGAGATTACCGGTATTAGAGTTGTGAAATACACACCGGACTACAGCGGAGCTAACTACCAGTTTTATGGTGGACCGGCAGGAAACGATTTAATGATATTCAGATATCCGGATGTTGTGTTAATGGTTGCGGAGGCAGAATTGAGAGTCAACGCTAATGACCCGGACGCTATGGCGTTGATAAATGGTCTGCGGGCAGCAAGGGGTGCTCCGGCTATTGCATCTTTACCTTTGGTAAATCCTTCAAATGTTGACGATCCGAATACTTTATTAGCTGAAAGAGGCAGAGAGTTTTATTGGGAAAGCTTCAGAAGAACTGATCTTTTGCGTTTTGGTGTTTTTCTTAAACCCTGGGGCTTAAAGCCAACAGACGACGCTAAAAATTTAGTATATCCTATTCCTAATCAAGCCTTAGCTGCTAATCCCAATTTGAAGCAAAACACCGGCTACTAATTAAATTTATATAATTTTAAAGAGGCTATCTCAAAAGTAAGAGATAGCCTCTTTTATTTAGAACCCTTACTTGAGTAATACATTATTTGCAACTAATTTTAATTATACCATTAGTACACTCTATTGTTTAAAACATAGCTGTCCTCCTCAGACTTATAACTTGTAACATAAAACTTTTATTTACTCTCTTTCCAAAAGGTTTACGAATTAGCTAAGCAAGGAGGTGTAAGTTTCCCCATTAATTTAAATAAAATTTACTTCTATAAAACCTGTTCTATCCTGTAGCTAAAAATATAATGTGATATGAAAATACTTTGTATTGGTGAAGCATTAATTGATATGATTTGTACCGATATAGGTAAATCACTAACTGAAGGGCAGCATTTCTTAAAGAAAGCCGGAGGCGCGCCTGCTAACGTAGCTGCGGCAATTGCTGCACTCAGTGGCAATGTAGAATTAGCTGCCAAAGTCGGGTCAGACTCTTTTGGATACTACTTAATAGATGTAATGCATTCATTTGGCGTGGGAACATTATGGATGCTGAAAGACGAAAATTATTTTACCACTATGGCTTTTGTTTCCCTGATGGAAAACGGAGAAAGGGATTTTTATTTTAACCGGGGCGCAGACGGACAGTTGAACAGGCATGAAATAGAAGACATAGATTTAAAGCCTTTTTCTATAGTACATTTTGGTTCTGCCACAGCTTTTTTATCAGGACCTCTGCAGGCTGCTTACCAGGGATTGCTGCAAAAATGTTTGCAGCGAGACATATTAATCAGTTTCGATCCTAACTACCGGCATGTATTGTTCCAAAACAATACACAAAGCTTTATAGACCAATCATGGAATTTTTTAAAAAGCTGCCATTTTTTTAAATTAAGCGATGAAGAGGCGATGATGATAACAGGCAATGTTACGGTGGAAGATGCAGCTCATACATTGTTGCAAAAAACAAAAGGCATTTTCGCCATTACTTTAGGAAAAGATGGTACCATGCTGGGCATGAATAATACTACAGAAATTATTCCCAGCATTATCGTAAAACCGGTGGACACGACCGGTGCAGGAGATGCCTTCGTAGGAGCAGTGCTCTACCAGTTAAGTGATAAAAAGTTAGATACTATTCTGTCTATGTCTTCAGATGAATGGAAACACATAATACATAATGCTAACAAAGCAGGAGCCAGAACGTGTGAATATTTGGGAGCCATGGAAGCCTTTAAACATCTTAGCAACGATATATTTAATTAGTTTTATTTTTTTCGTTTTCTTTCAATTGAAAAATTATTATGTAATCGTTACGCTTCAGGCACTTATAATGAGACTGCAGGTAGTTGTGCATACCTGAATAATAGTCAAGTAACCAGAAAGCAGGCCAGGCAAAGACGATATATGTCGCCCCGTTTTCACGCTAACGTTCAATTTCTATAATTGCACTTGCATCATCAGCGGGTAGTCCCCAGTACTGGCCCTTATGTTCAGTAAAAGGAATACAGCGACGAAAATTGCCTGCTTTACCAGGTCCCCACTGGTTCTCATCAGCAAGAATAAAACTTTGTTCCGGTGATATTACAGCAGCTATGTCCCCGACTGCATGTAAAATTTTTTGCAACCCTGCAGTTTTAGGCTGGTTCATCCAAATGTCAGGGTCGCTGGTTATACCAATATCTTGTAAACGGTCTCGTAATAATATACATTCACGATTATACATGCTTAGCTGTTCTTCATAAGTTATGGTATTTATATTGTTTTCTCCATGTATTCTGTAAAATGCCTGAGGTTCTGAAATTCTTTTTATTGTTCCATACATTGGTGCAAGCAAAGTGAGATATGAGTCAGGGCAGGTTACATAATCTTTTTCGGGTATGGGCAGAACTTTTTCGAGAAAGTTTCTTGCCCAGGCATTGCCGGTAGTAGGAGAGCTGGCATAACTTTCAGGGCCTTTATTAATCATAGTCTCCAGTAAATCACCCTCTGAAAGATCACCCTCTGGAATCATTTTGCCTAAGTAATTACCGTCAATATCAATAGCTGATAAAGGATAGTGTACTTTAGCAATGTTCTGATTATTAAAAAGACAAATTACATTTTCTATGGCAGTTGGTATTAATGCATCATCTGAATCCAGGAAAACGATAACTTCTCCGTTGCTTACCTTAAAACCCGCATTAAAAGCTGATGCCTGCCCTCCATTGTCTTTTAATATTGCCGTGATCTTATTTCCATAACTCGTTATTATTTCCTTAGAATTATCTTTTGAACCGTCATCAACTGCAATTATTTCTATATTAGCATAAGTTTGATTGATGGCACTGTCTATGGACTCTCTGAGAAAGCGGCCATAATTATAACTGGTAATAATTATACTGACTAAAGGATTTTGTTTCATTTTCATTTAAAAAATCAATAAAGTGCTGAATTGAAATAACAATAAGAAAATTTTTAAAGTATAAATGACTTTTTCTATTTTTAATTCTTGTTATTAAGAAAAAGCTTATCAGTAAACCCTTTCTGCAAGTCGAAAATAATAACTCGTTCATTTTTAAAAATCAAGTTATAGTTTGACTTAAGATACTCATGCATTTTAGAATAATAGTCGAGCCACCAGAAGGCAGGCCATGCAAAAACTATAAAAGAAACTTTTTTTTGCTGACGTTTGATCTCTTGTATAGCTGCAGCCTCATCTTTGGGTGCACCCCAGTATATACCTTCGCGTTCTATAAATAATTTTCGACGGCGTCCGGCAACAATTTCGCCTGTACCCCATTGGTTTCCATCCACCAAAATAAATTCTGCTGCAGGCGGAATAACCTTTGTGATATCGTGGATTGCAGCATCAATTAAATGGAACCAATGATCACGTTTCCAGTTAGCAGTGTTAACGTCAATGCCAATTTTCTGAAGATGCAGGCGAAGTGTTATGCAACATTTTTCAAACCAACGGGAAAAAGCAGCTATATACTCTTCGAGGGGTTTTAAAGTATCATTGCTTCCGTGAACCCTGTAACAGCCACCGGGCTCTGATAACGCAGACAATTCACCATAGACAGGCGCTAATACAAAAAGATATTGATCCGCTCCTGTTTTATACTCCGCTGTAGGAATGGGGAAAACATGATTTAAAAATTTCCTGGACCATGCATTTCCGCTTGTAGGCGGGCTGTTTGGCGGACCCCCGCATGCATTAGGACCAAACTGAATAACAGCGTCCTGCAAGTCACCTTGTGCAAGGGGGTACTCAGGAACGATTTGCCCTGTTTTTATTCCGTATTCATTAACTCTCCATAAAGGCCAATGTACTTTTGCAATCTTCTCATCAGAAAATAGCTTAACTGCATTTTCCACTGCAATTGGAAGCAAAATATCATCTGAATCCAAAAAAATAATAATCTCGCCACAACTAACTTTAAAGCCTGCATTAAATGCAGAAGCTTGGCCGCCATTTTGTTTTAAAATGGGTTTCAATTCATGAGCGTAATCCCTTATTATTTCCCTGGAATTATCAGCAGATCCATCATCCACAACAATCACTTCAATATTAGAATAATTTTGATGAATAGCACTATCAATGGCTTCTTTGAGAAACCGGCCATAATTATAATTGTTGATGATGATACTGACTAAAGGTTGATGATACATAATAAATTACAGTCCCAATTCTTTTAAAAATTTTTTTAAAACAATTTTTGCTTCTAAATATTCAAATGCTATCTCACGGGCTTTTGCAGCGTGTTTTCTATAATTACTTTCTATTAATTCTATCGCATTTCCTGCTTCCTCAACGTCATTAACTGCAAAGAGCCCTTCACCTGCAGGCAGGTAGTTGCTAAAGCCTGTTTCCTGAACTACTACAGGTCTTCCGCTTGCCATATACGCAGCGCTCTTATCGCTAAACCACCCCGACCGTGTTGCCGTATAAACGTTTTTACATACGCTGAATTCTCCTTTACAATCAGATAAATATTGGCAAAAGGACCTGAACGATAACGTAACTTTTTGCGCACTGTTTATTAACCATCCATATTGTTTTAATGTTGCTGCTTTTTCATCACTTAAACCTGAAACGGCAACTTCTAACGGAGCATTTACTATTTTAGGCAGGGAGATGAATTTTTCAAATTCAAGATCCTTTTGACCATAGCTGACATTATTATATTCTACCGAATCATACGATTTCCAATTCATGATAGTAGAATAAGGTGCATTGGAAGGTGGCGGGGTTTGCCTGAAGAGATTAACGTTGACCGGATTAAAAATATAACCCCAATTTATGCCTGCTGTTGGTATTATGTTACCGGCTTTTCCAACATTCATACCGTTGGTATAATAATGGTCATAAACAGGTAAAGGGATATTGTGGTCTTTTGCATACTGCAGCCGGATATGCGAATAGGCAGGATCTACATCAATATACACCCGTGTTGCTGCAAAAGAAGACTCTTCAGTCCAACTGCCATGTGCACCGGATTCTATATAAAGATCAGCCCGTCTAAAAACATTATTTATCTCTTTTTCAGACAAGCCATGATAGATGTCTCCATTTTCTACAAAACACCATTTATCTTTTAATCCATATTGCGATAGCAAATCGGACACAGCATTTACACCGTAACTGCAATCATTACTTTGGGCTTGTTTTACCGGATCATAGCAGGAATTTGGATAAGCATATTTTTCTACGAAATAAATATCATGTCCAAGCTCCTTAAACCCGACAAGATACTGCAAAGCCCAGGAGAGATTACCGCCTAAAGGATAACGCACCATATAGGAACCAATGATAATTGTAGCCATAATACTTCCTGTGAATTTCTGTTAAGTAATCTCTATAATAAAGGTTTGATGTTTATTTAAATGTGAGATAGAATATCATTCAAAACTTTACTGCTGTCAAAATATTCATTAGCAATTTCCTTTGCAGCTTTACAATGCCGGGCATAATCAGAAGTAACTTCTGTAACGGCACTATTAGCAGAGTCTAAATCACTGCATGCAAATAAACCTTCCCCTGCAGGTATGTATTTAGACCATTGAGTGTCTTGTGTTATTACCGGTTTTCCTGCTGCCAGGTAACATGCTGATCTTCCGGAGAACCAACCACTGTTGGATTTTATGTAAGTTTCTTTGGTAACAGAAAATTCACCGTAGGATGATTGAATAAATTTTTTATAATCTTCTTTATCAGCAATTAAATCATGAGGACTTAAAACATTCCAGCCTACGCTTTGTAAGCATTCCATTGACTTTACACTTTCTGTATCATTTCCCCTGTTAATGATCAGATCAAATGTGTTTTGAGAAACAGAAGGAAGATCATAAAACTTTTTAAACTCTATATTTTTCTGACCCCACGACTCGTTATCGTAAGTAAAAGCCGGTCTTTCAGTCCAGTTTAAAATAGAAGTAAAACCAAAACTGGTGTCACTTTTAATTGCTTCATGCCAAAAATCTAAACAGATAGGTGTTTTTGTTGTTAACCACTTAAAGTTAAATTGAGGTATTCTGCAATCTGCCTTTCCTATATTTAAACCAAAGGTGAAGAGAAGATTATGAGCATTCATAAAATTTTCCGATTCTATAGCTTTAGCGCCTCCTTCCTCCAGGGTTTTATAATATTGATATTGAGTGAACATTGGGTCTGTATCAACTAATATTTTAACTGGAATTCTTAAATATTCTTCTCTTAAAATTGTAGAAGCAGATACATTGATAAACACATCAGCAGTTTTAATAACTTCTTTTAGCTTTTGCTCTGACATGCCAAACACTTTATTTGAGGCTACATCTCTATAAGCCCATCGCTCCGGCATTCCAATTTCATCCATAGCCTGCTTCAAATAGTTGACGCAGAAAGAGCAATCATCCCAGGCATTCTCCTCTAACTGATATACCGGGTATTGAGCTGTGTCCTCTATATAATAAACATCATGACCGAGCAACTGCAAACCCAGCGGATATTGTATATAATCCCACGTTGCACCACCTGTAGGGTATAGTCCTATGTATCCACCAACTACAATCTTTAATTTTTTCATTTAAAGTTCTTTTTAAACAGCTACATGTTGAAACTTATGCAATTCTGCATATACCTTATCTTCTTTTAATAAACTTTCATGTGTTCCTTTCTCTGCTATTTTTCCATCTTTGATTGAAATAATTAAATCTGCATGACGGATGGTTGATAACCGGTGAGAGATAATGAATACTGTTCTTCCTGCAGAATAGGCCGCTAAAGCCTTAAAAATTTTAGCCTCAGTTTGTACATCTAATGCAGAGGTAGGCTCATCCAGAATTAATATGGGCGTACTTCTGATAAATGCCCGTGCCAAAGATATTCTCTGTTTTTCTCCGCCAGACAATGAAACACCTCCTTCACTTGCTATTGTATCGTAACCATGTGAGAGACGCGTTATAAAATTATGAGCTTGTGCAGCTTTAGCTGCAGAAATTATTTCATCACGTGATGCTCCCGGGTTGCCAAAGGCAATGTTGTCTGCAATTGAGATTGGAAAAATAAATGAGTCTTGCAAGACAAGAGAAATATTGTTTCTCAGAGATGTAAGTGTGACATCTTTTACGTCCTTACCGTCAATTAAAACTTCTCCTTCCCATGTATCATAAAAACGCAGCAGTAATGAAATCATTGATGTTTTTCCTGCTCCCGTTGGCCCTACAACCGCAACAATTTTTCCAGCTTCAACTTCGAGGTTGAAATCACTAAGAATAGTAGTTACTTCATCTTTTCTTCCATAACCAAAAAATACATTTTTCAACTCTATATGACCTTTAATATTTGATAATTCTATTGCACCGGGCTTTTCATATACCACTTCTTCCGAATCCAATATTTCAAAAATGCGCCTCGCTCTTGCACTTATAGAAAAAGAAGCTGCAACAATACCGGCTAAAGAACTGACAGGCCCGAACAGAGATCCTATATAACTTATAAAAAGAAATAGGTCCCCGGTAGTAATAACCCCGGTTAAACCTTTATAAGCGCCAATACCTACTATAATCGCAGTTGCCACTCCTGATACCACCATAAGAAGGGTGTTATATACCATAGAGATTTTAGTCGAATTAACAGATGCTTCATTGAACTCTAAAGATTGATCTCTGAATTTTTCCCGGGTGAAATTTTCTCGTGAATATGCCTGTATTATTTTAACTGATGTCAAACTCTGTTGTATAAACGACCATAATTTACCGGAAACTTCATATTGATAGGTAGTAGAATTTGTCATTGGTTTATTGAATGCAAATAACACAACAGCAAAAACCGGAACAACTGAAATAGCAAGCAATGCAAGGCCGGGATTTATATGATACATAACATAAAACATAGACCCTAATGAAGCTACAGAAAGCAAGGTTGGTAAAAGTATTCCTCCTACTATAGAATATATAACATAGGTATCTCCTGAAAGCCTTTGCATGAGATCTCCTACATTGTTTTTCGAATAAAAGGAAAGCGATAGCTTTTGCATTTTGTCAAATAAGACTAAAGAAAAATCGTATACTAATTTCTGACAAACTTTTGTAGTGACGCTCGATGATATAAATGATAATAATGAGGTGCTGATCACCATGAAAACAGATGCAATAACAAATATTACCAGCAAACCTTTGTTGTCGGGAACACTGCCAAAGTTTTGAAAAAAAGAATGCAAACTTCCAGGGAGCGGATGATCGGAAAGTACATTGTCAATAATATATTTTATCGGCAGGGGTTTTAAAACTTCAAAACCAACGCTTAAAAAGCCTAATCCTATTAATAAAATAATTTTGCTTTTATAATTGGCTGTAAATTTTATTAATCTAAAAAGAATTTTTGCCTTGCTCATTTCTGCTTTTTTTCTATTTTTTACTTAAGTTTACTAATTCATTTTCTTTCTCTTCATAAGTACTGATAAGTGAATTAGCACCCATTGTGTCTTCTTTCAACCTGATAAGAGAAAATTTTCTTTCTATTTCAGGGGTGAGTTCAGATAGTTTAGAGAAACTCCAAACGATACAATTAACAACAGATGCAGTATCGAGAATATATTTTCCAGAGAGTAAAAAAGTAAAACCGCCAATTATAAAGGTTGCAATCGGATTTTGAGCTGCAGCAGCAAATAAGGTTGTTGTTGCAAACAGACCAATAAGAAGTAATCCTCCGGCAGAATATTCTGCCCGGTACTTAAACTTAATGTATTGCTTATTTGCGCCATGTTCTTCAACTGTCAGAATACCCTTTGCAGCGGAAAATAATCCGTTTCTGGCTTTTACATCCCATCTGTCAAAGTCTCCGCCTCTTTTTACTCTTGCTTTCAGATTTATAATATTTTGTTCAATTTCTTTCAGCCATGTCTCAGCAGCTTTCCATTCTCCTTCATACCAATACGTGAGGGTTTTTGATTTTAAAAAAGTAAGGTTTTTTAAATTTGCTTCAGCACCCCGTATTCTCCACGGCGTTAATCCATGAGTGATTCTGCCATACAATCTTGCTATGGGTTGTATTAAATGAAAATAAGTAATGAGAGCTAAGTATTTTATATTCTGTTTTTGTAAACCCCGCAGTCCGGTATTTTTAGACGAACTTATTACTGCCTGAACTAATACTATTACTATAGAAGTAATAAAAAGGGGCCAAAACCATAATAAGGGTGTCCATAAAAATCCGAGGGTTGCCAGCAGCGCAAAAACAATCGAAAACAAGTACCATTCCGGCATTAAAGGAATTGAAGTAAAAGGACCTTGCGCAGGCTCATATACAGATTGAAACAATGCACTTCCCCATGTACCGAAGAATACTTTTCCTCGTTTAGTTTTTATAGGAAGTGTAAAACCATTTCCATAAATACGGCCGGCCCATGTCAAATGACCAAAACCATTATACTTTTCCGGCCATTTCGTTTCCAATAAGGCTTCGGCTTTTCCGTAGCCCTTTTGTTGTTTCCAATAGTCCTTTATTGAATTACGACGGTGGTGCCAGACCAGTGCAGATGGATGAAAACCAATGGTATATCCTGCTTCCTGTATTCGCCAGCATATATCTACATCATCTCCTGCAGATCTGAAGACCGGGTCAAATCCGCCAATCTTTATCAAAACATCTTTTTTTACAGATAAATTACAACCAGGCACATGTTCTGCAATCTCATCCGTAGATAATACATGTACCGGACCGCCCGGCGCATTAGCTACGCAGGTAGCAATAAACCCATCTTCAGGAGGAATGATATTTGGCCCTCCCATAGCTGCATGATCGGAATTTAAATAAGAGGAAGCTAAATAATGCAACCAGTGTTCGTCAGGGTAAGCATCATCATCAATATAAGCAATAATTTCTCCTTTTGCTTTATACATGCCTGTATTACGTGCACTGCTCAATCCTTTATTGGCTGTCGTAATCAGATTTACAGGATATTCCTTTACTATCTGCGCCGTATTATCTTTAGATCCATCGTTCACCACTATAACCTCGAAGTTGGGATACTTCAATCTTTTAAGGCCTTCTAATGTATCGCGAATGGTAGCAGAACCATTATAAGTACATACTACTACCGAAAAAAATGGTAATCTTATTTTACCTGAAAAAGGAACTTCTTCCATTGCCTCCGCTACACTCATTAAAGCCGGCTTAGAATTTCTTTGCCTGTCTACCAGTCCAAAATCCCAATCTTCAATTTCAAATCCTCCACGCCACCATTCATCCGTCCAGGCAAAAACAAACATTCCTGCACAACCTTTTTCGAACACCGTTTTGATTTGCCACTCCATCACCTGAGATTGCTTCTCATGACCGTTTCTTAGACTGTCTAAGCCAATTTCTGCAAGCACTAAAGGACGGTCTCCTGATAGATTATGAAGCCTTAATATATAACTGCTTAATTTTTCAGGAGTTTCTAAATAAACATTAAAACAATCAAAGTCGAGAAAAGATAAATCAAGGTATTCCGTGGTAGGATAATTAACGTAGGTAACGAGTCCTTCAGGATCAGCTTCTTTGACCGCCTTGTATATCTGTTTTAAAAATCCCTCAATTTTTTTCTTGCCATACCACCTTACAATAGGAGCCGGAATTTCGTTGCCGATTGTATAGCAAAGAATAGCAGAATGTTTATTGCAGGAGATAACCCCTTTCTGAACTCTTTTAATAATATCATTTTTACCTGCAGCAGTATCCAAAAAGGTAATATGCTGCTCCCACGGAAGGCCAGCCATTACTTTTAAATTATACTTGCAGGCAAGATTTAATACGTAGGCGGGAGGAACGGTGTAAGTTCTTACTGCATTAATTCCATGCGCAGCCATCATAGAAAAGTCTTTTTCGACTATAGAAGCATCAGGAAATTGAAGATTATTTTCATCAGGTTTAAAAGTTCCGTAAGTAACACCTTTGATATAAAACTTTCTGTTTCCCTGGTATAAAAATTTTCCTCTGACCTGAATTCGCTCCGAATTCAACACCTTGAGTTTAGAGGGGACCATTCACTCCTATTTAAAATAAATAAAAAAAATATGATATTTTAATTAAATCTTAAACAGAATGTTGAATTTTTACCCCCATATCAATAAACGTACCAACCTTTTTAATTTATAAATTAATATTTGACCCTGAATTATCGCAAGGTTTTGTATTATCAGGCAAGGGAAATAATGGAAAGTTGTATAATACTGGTAACTCATCTTTTTGCAATTATTTGTATTTTTTTTAAAAAAAACATTATCCTGCTGAGAAACATTCGGGGCTGATATTGTTAATATGAATATTATTGAAAAAACGACATTAGTATAATTAACAAAAGGACTTCGAATATTTGATTAATTTGATACCCTTTTGCAGCAAATTGCATCTCCTGTTAAGGTACTTTGATGAAGGAGAATAATCATTAATACATTATGCGAACGTCGAATACTGATATTATTTTTCGTTATGTTTTTATCAGTTATATCTTTTTAAATCTCTCATGTACTACTAAACCAGCAGAACCCCTGTATGAGTTAATGGATAATACGGGCATTAACTTTAGAAATGATGTGAATGATGGAAGATTAGAAAACAGCTTTCTTTTTCGTAATTTTTATAACGGGGGAGGAGTAGCTATCGGCGACATCAATAATGACGGCCTGGCTGATATTTTTTTTACCTCCAATATGGGAGAAAACAAATTATATTTAAATAAAGGAAATTTTAAGTTCGAGGATATAACAGCCAAAGCAGGGTTCAGGCAGGATAGCATGTGGAGCACGGGAGTTGTAATGGCAGATATAAATAATGATGGCTGGTTAGATATTTATGTCTGTAACTCAGGCCACATGACGAACGGGAACAGGAGAAACAAGTTATACATAAATAATGGCTTTTCTCCCTCTCCTGAAAAAACAAATCATCCGCTTCCCCTCTACAAAGGAGAAGGTGCCCAAAGGGCGGATGAGGCAGAGGGTCGGGGAGAGGTCACATTTACAGAATCAGCAGCTAAATATGGTTTAGATATTTCAGCATACTCAACCCAGGCTTCTTTTTTCGATTATGACCTTGACGGCGATCTCGATTGTTTTATTATCGCCAATAGTCCCATGCCTGTAAATACTTTAGGCTTTGCAAACCGTCGTGATTTGCTGGCAAAAGATTGGCCGGTTGCCAACTTTGTAAAAGATGGCGGCGATCATTTATACCGCAATGATAACGGGCACTATTCGGAAGTAACAAAAGAAGCGGGTATTCATGGCACGCTTATGAGCTTCGGTCTCGGTGTTTCTGTCAGCGATGTAAACAACGATGGTTATCCTGATATTTATGTTTCAAACGACTCTTATGAGCGTGATTATTTATACCTCAATCAAAAGAACGGCACTTTTAAAGACGGGTTGGAAAAGTGCATAAAGCAGACAAGCTTTTCTTCGATGGGAGCTGATATTGCAGATATAAATAATGACGGTTCTCCCGAAATATTTACTACAGATATGTTGCCCGGTGATGATTATCGTCTCAAGACCCTTGGAGCTTTTGATAATATTGATATTTATAACAAAAAACTGCAATTAGGCTTTTATCACCAGTTTATGAAAAATTGCCTGCAGTTAAATAACGGAAACGGCACATTTTCAGAGATTGCCAATTACAGCGGTACAGATGCAACCGACTGGAGCTGGGGCGGGCTTATTTTCGACGCAGATAATGATGGTTTTAATGACATCTATGTTTGCAACGGCGTAAATAAAGATGTAACTAACCTTGATTTCATGAACTTTTTTGCCAATGATGTTATTCAAAAAATGGTACTGACAGGAAAAAAAGACAACGTAGATGAGGTTTTAAAGAATATACCGGTTACTCCTATGCTTAATAAAGCTTTTAAGAACAACGGTAATTTAAAATTTACCGATGAAGGAAAAGAATGGGGCTTTACCCAGCCATCTTTTTCAAACGGCGCTGCTTATGCTGACCTCGATAATGACGGCGACCTCGACCTTGTTATAAATAATGAAAACCAGCCTGCTTTTGTTTATAAAAATAATGCAAGGATGCAAAATAAAAATCATTATATCGGCCTGCAGCTAAAAGGTGATAATAATAATAAATTTGCGGTCGGCAGTAAAATAAGAATATACAAGGGTAACCAGCTTTTTTTTCGTGAGTTGTACCCGTGCCGTGGTTTTCAATCTTCGATGGATTATAAGCAGGTAATAGGTTTAGGTCAGTTGAAAGACATCGACTCTATGGTTATTACCTGGCCTGATCTTACTTCCAGTTATTTCAACCATCCGGGAGTTGATACAGTCTATACTATTCAAAAAGGCACTTCGTCGCGTTCAGGCTTTCAAAGAGAATCGCCGGGTATAATGACTGTAAAATCAACGTTATTTGATTCAGTAAAAAATGTATTTGAAAAACACAAAGAGGACGATTATATTGATTTTTATTATGAAAGAAACATTCCGGAAATGCTGTCAAGAGAAGGTCCCAAAGCAGCAACAGGAGATGTAGATAATGACGGGCTGGCCGATGTATTTATCGGGGGAACGCAGGGACATCCGGGTCAGCTATATATTCAAAACAATTTGGGTAATTTTGAGAAAAAAGAAGAAAAAAACTTTTCTCAATTTTCCGATTTTGAAGATGAAGCAGTGCTGCTTTTTGATGCCGATAAGGACCGCGATAATGACCTTTTTGTTGGTCCTGGCGGAAACAACAATCCTCCTTACAGCAGGCAAATGCAGATACGATTGTTTAAAAATGATGGAAACGGAAATTTTTCTCTCGATCCGAATGCTTTTCCCAACAACGGCATGAATATAGGTGTTGCAGCAGCTTATGATTTCGATCACGACGGCGATCTTGATCTGTTTGTTGGCGGCAGAAGCGACCCGCGTAATTATGGCGTTAGTCCGTCAAGTTATATTTATGTAAATGATGGCAAAGGCCACTTTACAGACATAGCTAAAACAAAAAATCCTGACATTGCCAATATAGGAATGGTTACTGGTGCAGTTTGGGTTGATATGGCCGGTAATAATGATAAAGAGTTAGTGATAACCGGCGAATGGATGACGCCACGAATATTTTCTTACAATGGAGATCATTTTACAGAAATCAAAACTAATCTTTCAGACATGTATGGCTGGTGGCAAACTGTAGCTGCCGCTGACATAAACGGAGATGGTAAAGCCGATTTGGTATTAGGAAATATTGGCGACAATTTTTACCTGCACCCCGATAAGCAAAACCCGGTAAAATTATGGATGGCAGATGTCGATGGCAACGGGGACGTTGATAAAATACTTACACGAACGGTGGATGGGAAAGATAAGCCTGTATTTTTAAAAAACGACCTGCAGGAGCAGTTGCCAACCATAAAAAAAGAAAATCTGAAACACCAGGACTATGCGCAAAAGTCAATACAGGATTTATTTCAGGCGGAAATTTTAAATAAAGCTGTAGTAAAGAAATTTAATTATCCCAGCTCATGCGTTGCTATAAATAATGGTAATGGAAAGTTTACGGTTCAAAAACTTCCTTACAGGGCGCAGCTTTCATCTGTTAATGCTATCAAATGCCTCGATGTAGATAATGACAAACATATTGATTTGGTAACAGGTGGCAATATGTCTGGCTTTCTTCCCCAGTTAGAAAAACTTGATGCAAGTTTTGGAGACGTTTTTATAAATAATGGTAAAGGCAGTTTTACATGGATAAATGCTGAACAATCAGGTATAAAGACGGACGGCGAAGTGAGAGACATAGCTGAATTAAAAGGAAAAAACAGGAATTGCCTGCTTTTTTTAAGAAACAATGATTTCCCGGTAGTGTACCGGATAAAAAATTAAATGAACACAACCGAACTTACAGATTTTATTAGTATGATTTATAGCGAAAGAAAAGTTTGGATTGTCATATTAATCATTTCGTTATCCGCTTTATTTTCTTGCTCTTCACATCAAAAGCAGTCTTCTTTATTTGAAGTATTAGACAGTAAAACCACAGGTCTGACTTTCACCAATCATCTTACTTCAACAGATTCCTTCAACTTATTTAAGTACATGTATTTTTACAACGGCGCCGGAATAGGCGCCGGAGATTTTAATAATGACGGAAAAATTGACTTGTTTTTTTCATCCAACCAAGGTAATAATACATTGTACCTTAATAAAGGCAAACTGCACTTTGAAGACGTAACAGCAGAAGCAAAAGTACCAAAAGAAAAAGCATGGAACACCGGTGTTTCTGTAGTTGATATCAACAACGACGGCTTGTTGGATATGTATATTTGCAGGGTTGGAAATTACCAGGTATTGAAGAGTCATAACCAGCTTTTAGTCTGCCAGGGAATTGATAAAAACGGTGTGCCTTATTACGCAGATAAAGCACACGAATACGGATTAGACTTTTCCGGCTTCAGCTCGCAGGCTGTTTTTATTGATTATGATATGGACGGTGACCTTGATATGTTTTTGTTGAATCATTCCGTGCACGAGAACGGATCATTCAGACCAAGAAAAGATTTTATCGGCACTTACAGTGAGCTTTCGGGAGACCGCATGTACCGCAATGACGGTAATTATTTTACCGATGTAACCCGTGAAACAGGAATAAACAGTTCTGCTATCAGCTATGGCTTAGGAGCTGTGGCGGCAGATATCAATCTTGACGGCTATCCTGACTTATATACAGGAAATGATTTTCATGAAAATGATTATTTATATATTAATCAAAAAAATGGAACATTTAAAGAAGATCTTAACGAGCACATGATGCATACAAGCCAGTTCTCCATGGGCGTAGATGCAGCAGATATAAACAACGATGGTTATCCTGAAATTATTTCCATGGATATGCTGCCGTCTGATCCATATGTTTTGAAACGGTCTCTCGGCGAAGACGAATATGATGTTTTTAACCATAAAGTCAGTTTTGGATACAATTACCAGTATACCCGCAACAACCTGCAGCTAAACAGAAGAAATGGTATGTTTAGTGAGACAGGCTTATACTCCGGAGTTGCTGCTACAGATTGGTCGTGGTCGCCGTTGTGGATGGATTTTGATAATGATGGTTTAAAAGACTTATTCATCTCTAACGGGATACCAAAGCGAATGAATGATATTGATTATATAAACTTTGTCTCAGACCAGGAAGTGCAGCAAAAGATACAGGATAATAAATTGTCTGAAACAGACGCAACTTTAATTGATAAATTTCCTAAAATAAAAATTCCTAATAAATTTTTTAAGAATAACGGAGATCTGGCATTCCAGGACATGGAACCGCAGATTGAAAGCAATACATCCACTTATTCAAACGGCGCTGTTTATGCTGATTTTGATAATGATGGAGATCTGGATGTTGTGGTTAATAATATAGATGAAGCGGTTTTGTTATACGAAAACAAAAACAATGATTTTACGCATAAAAGCTCTGTTGACATAACATTAAAAGGACCGGGAGAAAATGTAAATGCTGTAGGTTCTAAAGTTGCAGTATTTGCAAATAAAGGCATTCGTGTTTATGAAAAATTTCCTGTTCATGGTTTTCTGTCGAGCATGGAGTTGCCGTTGCACATCGGTCTTAATAAAACTAAAATAGATTCAATATTTCTTATATGGCCAGATAATAGTTTTCAGCGTATTACAATAACAAAAGATACAACACCTTTTACGCTCGCTTATAAAAAGAATTTACCGCAATTCGATTACAAAAAAATAACGGAGTTTCATAAATCCGCCACTTTTCCTGTAAAAGATATAACTGCTGACGTTGGTCTTGCATACGAGCATGTTGAAAACTTATTTCCCGAATTTGACCGTGAGCCTTTAATTCCGCACATGCTCTCGACAGAAGGGCCGGCTTTGGCTGTTGCCGACATAAATCATGACGGTTTAGAAGATATGTTTATAGGATCTTCCAAAGGAAATAAAAGCGCTGTTTTTCTTCAAACTGCAAAAGGTAAATTTACCAGGTGTGAAGTTCCGGCTTTAGACAACGACAGCACCTTTGAAGATACAGACGCCTGTTGGACCGATGTAAACAACGATGGAAACGTTGACCTGGTGGCAGCAAGCGGCGGCAATGAATATTATGGTGAGGACAATTATTTATCTCCACGTGTTTATCTGAATGATGGCAAAGCTCATTTCACTGCTGTTGCAAATGCTTTCGATCATTTGTATATAAATGCATCGTGCATCACTCCCTGCGATTTCAATAAGGATGGATACATGGATTTATTTATAGGAGGCCGAAACATTCCCTGGAATTATGGTCAGCCTCCACGCTCTTATCTTTTGGAAAACGATAAAACAGGCAGGTTTAAAGATGTCACTTCTCTTTATGCAAAAGACCTTTCTTATGCAGGTTTTGTAACCCAGGGTACCTGGTTCGACATAGACAAAGACGGCGACCAGGATTTAATACTTTCACTGGAGTGGGACGGTATAACTGCTTTTATTAACAACAAAGGTACTTTTACTAAAAAGATTTTAACAGACAAAAAAGGCTGGTGGAATTTTGTGCTGCCCTGTGATATTGATAACGATGGGGACATAGATCTTATAGCAGGCAACCTGGGATTAAACAGCCGGTTGAAAGCTTCAGAAAAAGAACCTGTCAAATTGTATTACAACGATTTTGACGATAACGGTAAAAAAGAACAGGTTTTAACCTATCATCTTAAAGGAAAAGAAATTCCGTTTGCAAACAAAGCAGAACTGGAAAAGCAAATGCCTTTTTTGAAAAAGAAATTTTTATATGCAAGTGATTTTGCCAAAGCTTCTTTAGATGAAATTTTTACATCCTCAAAGCTTGGTGAAGCTAAAACATATACGGCTGATTATTTCCCCAATGCTGTTCTTATAAACAATGGAAAACTCAATTTTACTGCGCATGAGATGCCATGGGAAGCACAATTAAGTTCATACAGGAGCGCTGTTGCTGTAGATGCAAACGGAGACAATCTGCCCGACATTCTCTTAGCAGGAAATTATTACGAAAATAATATAGAAATGGGAAGATATGATGCAGACTTCGGAACGTTGCTTATAAATGAAGGTCGCGACAAATTCTCTGCGGAAAGTTTAAACGGATTACAGATAAAAGGGCAATCACGGCACATTAAAAAAATAGCGATTGCAAATAAAGAGGCATTTGTGATAGCACGAAATAATGATAGTATGAAAGTGATACAATTTGTAAGACCTCCGGTAAAATAACCATCTGTCGCAAATCCTTGTTCTTTATTTCATTAATAATAAATTGGAAAATAAATTTTTGTTATCCATTTCGACGAATCGGCTTCTTTGCTTCTGTCAGTTACAAATGATTGAAAAGGAATGGCCATAGATGTTTTTTTATAATCGGATATATAAAGCTGCATATTCTTCATCGCCTCATTTACAGTGCTTTCACCGCCTTTTACTTCAGTCACCAAAAAATTTCCCCGAACCATTTTTCTTAAGAAAATGTTTTGTCCTTCTTGCAAAGCCTTATTAGTGGGTACCGCCACCATGTATTGATATTGGTCTTTGTTTAGTTTTGTTATGTTTACCATAGGTGCGCCTGTTTGTATCGCTCCTTTTGCTGATATATAGTCCTGCAAAAATTTTATTTTTTTATAAATAACAGGTGCAGCAGGATAGACAGTTGAAACAGATTTTGTTGCAATCATAACAGTATCAATTGTGGACGTCTTTCGAATGGAAATATTGTACACGTTTTCGTTCTTTTCTAAAAAAGAACGAAGATTGAAAAGAATATCTGCCATATCATTTTTTATAGTAACTGCCTGCAGGTAAAGCCAAATTCTTTCAAAAGGATTAAAACCGGTAATTATGTTGGTTTTCCATTGAACAGCAGTAGAATCCGCTGGCAAAGGAAGAATATTTATAACACTGTTTGTCTTGTAATTTTTGCTTTTAATAAGCACATCAATCGAATTGTGAAGCAATTTAGTTATTTGATAAGAAGTCCCTTTATGGGTAAAAAGATTACCCGTCGCGGGAGAGTTTGCAGCAAAAGATGGAGCTTTACTCGTCCATTTTTGCCAGTTCGCAGGGTACAGTACCATTCTTGATACGGCTTCAGTGTTACAATTGATAAGAGTGACTTTTGATATAATAATATTACGGGGTATAAAAATATAAATGCTTATAAGAAATAAAAGAATAACAATTAAAAGGACTCCAAATATTCTTTTCATGTATGACTCAAAGGGTTTTTACGCAACATACTAAATATTAAAGGATACTGCAGTAACTGTTTCTTCGATTTATGTTTTTATTGACCTTAATATTTTCCTTGCAAAGCAAATCTGTATTTTCTATTAATTTCACATTATCCTGCCATACTTACATTTTATCTTCGTTCAATGCTTTCTTTAAGAGAAAATAAAAGATTTTACCTGTTTATTCTGCTAATTGCAATTTTTTCTTTTTCCTGTGAAACAGAAAAAAAGGTCCGCCCTCAAAAAACTTTATTCCAATTATTACCTGCATCTGCTACCGGTATTGATTTTAATAATAAGGTTGCCGACGGTGATGAAATGAACATTTTTAATTATCATAACTTCTACAATGGCGGAGGTGTTGCTGCAGGAGACATAAACAATGACGGAAAACCAGATATTTTTTTCACTTCAAGCCAGGGACAAAACAAGCTGTACCTTAATAAAGGCAATTGGAAATTTGAAGACATAACAGACAAAGCCGGATTGCAAAGCACACATAAATGGCATACAGGCGTTGCAATGGCTGATGTAAACGGAGACGGATGGCTGGACATATACGTCTCAAACGCAGGCATAATGAAGGGCGATGACAGGGCGAATGATTTATATATCAATCAGAAAAACGGCACTTTTAAAGAAGAAGCGCACACGTACGGACTTGATGATAAAGGAACATCTACCCAGGCTGTTTTCTTTGATTATGACCATGACGGAGATCTGGATTGTTTTGTTCTGAATAACAGCCCCAAATCGTTTCAAAGTTTTGGCTACAGCAGCAACCTGCGATATGTGCGTGATCCGCAAAACGGCGACAGGTTGTATAGAAATGATAACGGGAAATTCGTTGATGTAAGTGAGCAGGCAGGTATTTATGGCAGTCAGATTGCTTTTGGCCTTGGTGTTACAGTTGGCGATCTTAACAACGACGGCTGGGAAGACTTGTATGTATCTAATGATTTTTTTGAAAAAGATTATTTATATATTAATCAAAAGAACGGCTCTTTTAAAGAAGTGAGTAATAGTGAAATCGGTCACATGAGCAATGGCTCTATGGGCTCTGATATGGCTGATATAAACAACGATGGTTACCTTGATATCTTTACCACAGAAATGCTGCCCGAGAGTGACTACCGTTTAAAAACCACGGTGAAGTTTGATGATTATGATGTGCAGAATGCAAGAAATAAGTTTGATTTTCATCATCAGTTTACCTGCAACTCTCTGCAGCTCAATAATAGCGACGGCACTTTTAGCGAGATCTCGCAACTTGCCGGCACAGATGCAACGGGCTGGAGCTGGGGTGCCTTAAGTTTTGATTTTGATAATGACGGCTGGAAGGATATTTTTGTTTGCAATGGCCTGAGTAAAGACCTTTCCGACCAGGACTTTCTCGAATACATCAGCAGCGATGAAGCAAGAAAACAGATGACCGACGGGAATTCAGTTCTTCAAAATCTGCTGCAAAAAATGCCATCTGTTCCGATCCCCAATTATGCTTTTGTAAATCAGAAAAATTTGGGGTTTAAGAATGAAGCGCAGCAGTTAGGTTTAGCCGCTCCTGGCTTCAGCAACGGCGCTGCTTATACTGATCTCGACGGAGACGGGGATTTGGATCTGGTGGTGAATAATGTAAATCAAACGGCTTTCGTTTTCAGAAATAAAGCTTCTGAAACTTTGCATCATCATTATCTCAAAGTCAGCATGAATGGTATAGCTCCCAACACCTTTGGATATGGTGCCAACGTGACTGTTTTTACAAAAGGTAATAAACAATTATTAGAACAAATGCCATCACGCGGTTTTCAAAGCAGTGTAGAACCGGTATTAAATTTTGGTTTAGGCACTTCTGCTGTCATTGACAGTATTTTAGCAGAATGGCCAAATGGTAAAGCACAGGTTTTAAAAGATATAAAAGCAGATACTTTACTGATATTAAACGAAAAAGATGCAAATAAAGATCAAACACATTTGACCCAGGCTTTTAAAAAACTATACAATAACGTAACAGCAACAGCTATAACCGGAAACATACGGCACAGGGAAAATGAATTTGCAGACTTTGATGCTGAGCGGCTAATACCAAAGATGCTGTCAACAGAAGGACCGAAATTAGCGGCAGCCGATATAAACGGTGATGGTCTCGAAGATTTCTACATGGCAAGCGCATTTGCAGACACTGCTAAAATTTTTATTCAGCAACAAAACGGGCATTTTCTTCAAAAACCGCAGCCAGCTTTTGTTACTGATAAATACACCGAAAATACCGGGTCAGCTTTTTTTGATGCCGATCGCGATGGCGACAAAGATTTGATAGTTGTGTCCGGCGGCAACCAGTCGCCGCCAGGTTCGCCGTACCTGGTTGCCCGGCTGTACCTCAATGATGGCAAAGGAAATTTTACAAGAAGTATAAATCGCCTGCCTTCCATCTCTGTTAATGCTTCATGCGTGAGAGTGAATGATTGTAAAGGAGATAAAAAAGTTATTTTTATTGGAGCCAGATCTGTTCCGGGCTCTTACGGTGTAAAGCCATCAAGCATTTTAATACGGGATAACGGTAATGGAATATTTACTGATATAACAAAATCAGTTGCTCCTGATTTGCTGAAAATAGGAATGGTAACCGATGCCCAATGGGCAGATATTGACGGGGACGGTGAAGAAGAATTGATAGTTGCAGGCGACTGGATGCCTGTAACGGTCTTAAAGTTTGTACATGGTAAACTGCAAAAAATAAAAGAGATCCAACATTCTTCCGGCTGGTGGAATTGTATAACTGTCGCAGATATAAATGCCGACGGCAAGCCAGACCTGATCGCAGGAAATTTTGGATTAAACTGTAATATAAAAGCGGATGTAAGGCATCCTGCTAAGTTGTATGTAAATGATTTTGATAAAAACGGGCAGACAGAGTGCGTACCGGTATATTATAAAACTGACGGGAAAGCGTATCCATATCCATTGAAAGGAGAAATGCAGGCCCAGATACCTCAGTTGAAGAAAAAATTCCTGGGCTTTGCTCAATATGCCGGAAAGGGAATTGACCAGATTTTTACTAAAGAGCAGATGAAAGATGCTTCTGTATTAACAGCAGAACAAACGCAAACTTCTGCTTTTATAAACGATGGTAAAGGTAATTTTACCATGCAACCTTTACCTGTTATGGCGCAGCTTTCTCCTGTATTTGGTATTGTAGTCACTGACTTAAATAATGACGGCATAAAAGATATTTTTCTTGCAGGAAACTTCTATGGTCTCAAACCTCAAACAGGACGCCTTGATGCAAGTTACGGGTGCACTTTGCTCGGCGATGCAAAGCATCATTTTACGTATATTACACCATCACAGAGCGGTTTATTCTTTAAAGGCGAGGCCCGTGATGTAGCAAATATAAAAGCTGCAAAAGGCGGAGATTATATTATTACTTCTATAAATAATGATAAACTATATATTTTTAAAGCGAATAAGTAAAAAGTAAAAAAAATATTTTTTACATTTTTAGAATTCATGGCAAGAGAGGTTAGCAGAGAGTAACATGAAAAATCCAGCTGCTTTAAAACAACCAATTCCCAACCTTACAATTATCGCTGTTATTCCAGGCGTATTTTATCCAACTCACGGTGAATAATAATAATTTACTAAAGCCTAAACTTATTATATGTACTATTGTAGATCTGCACTAAGAGCCGTTAAAGAATTGGGAAAAGAAACCAACATTATGGTGGTAGGTTTTGACGGGCAAAAAGAAGCACTTAAATTAATCAGGCAAGATAAATATGGGGCTGCTGCTTTAAACAGCCCGGACAGATTAGGGAAATTAGTTGTTGAGTCTGCTGTTCGTTATTTAAATGGCGATAAATACCTGGATAAGGTAATGTACACGCGATCTGTGCTGATTGACAAAAATAATGTAAATCAGTTTTATGATGAAAAGGCTGCCTTTTAGTAACTCGTTCAGCCAATAAACTAATAACAAAATGGAAAACACAAGTTTAGTAAACCGGGTTGAACTGCGGAACATTGCCAAATCTTTCGGAGGCGTTGCTGCATTAAAAGATGTTACGCTTAAAGCCTTGCCTGGAGAAATTCATGCGTTGAGGGGTGAAAATGGTGCGGGTAAATCAACGCTGATGAAAATACTTTCCGGAGTGCACCAAAAAGATAAAGGCCTTGGCGCACATTGAGAAACATTAAAGCCAGTATTTAACTTCATGAATTGCGGTCATTAACTTAAGAATATTGAGCATTTGAATATTGAGCATTTGAATATTGTTTATAGAATATTAAAGTTTACTATTTAAAATTCTCTTGAATGTAAGCATTCACTTTAGCGCTAATTATAAAAGTTTAAATTTATTTCTCATTGTTTCCTTTACCTTTGCAGCCGCTTAATAAAAATTAAACTTTTAATTAAGCCGACATTACCCACATGGCTCCATAAGTTTTCGCCCTTGCGAAACGCCGGCAGGGTGTAATCTATAAGATTATTTAATGCCAAAGGTAAAAACAAACTCAAGCGCAAAAAAAAGGTTCAAAGTAACCGGAACAGGAGAAATTACTTTCCAAAAGGCTTTTAAACGTCACATACTGACTAAGAAATCCAAAAAACGTAAGCGAAGCTTGCGAAAAAAAGGTGCGGTTTCGCATGCTAATACTCACTTTGTAAAACGTTTATTAGGTTTAAAATAGCCCCCAAATCCCCTAAGGGGGACTTTAAAAAAAGTAATAATCTTATTAAAATCTGTCCGGCTTCTTACATCAGACTTCGGATTTAAAATTTATCAATTATGCCACGTTCTAAAAATGCGGTAGCATCAAGAGCCAGAAGGAAAAGAATACTTGACCAGGCTAAAGGTTACTACGGCAAGCGTAAAAATGTATATACGGTAGCCAAAAATATTGTTGAAAAAGGTATGACCTACAGCTATGTAGGCCGTAAGCTAAAAAAACGTGAATACCGTACTTTGTGGATTGCACGTATCAACGCAGCAGTAAGAGAGGAAGGATTAACATACAGCCAGTTTATTCATGCCATAGCTGCCAAAGGTATTGACATCAACCGTAAAGTTTTGGCTGATCTTGCTATGAATGAGCCTGCTTCTTTCAAGGCTTTAATTTTATCAGTAAAATAATCGGGTTTTTTTAAAAAATAGCTGCCGGAAGCAATACTGCTTCCGGTTTTTTAGTTTTATTATGTTTCAATTAATTAATTTTGATTCTTATTCCATTTATTTTTAAATTCAAAAGAAGAACTGATATACGTCAATGAATAATACTTACACCGACCTGGTGAAGCAAACCTTCCACTTTCCGCAGGAAGGATATCATTTAGAAAAAGATTACCTGCAATATAATAATGTTGATATTAAAGCTTTAATAGACAAATACGGCACACCATTTAAGTTGAGTTACTTGCCAAAAATCGGGATGCAGATAAATAAGGCGAAACAAATGTTTGCCAACGCCTTTAAAAAGCATAAGTACGAGGGTATGTATAATTATTGTTATTGTACAAAAAGCTCTCAATTTTCTTTTGTTGTCGAGGAAACTTTAAAATATGATATAAACATTGAAACGTCTTATGCTTATGATATCGAGATAATAAAAAAGCTTTACCAGCGTAAAAAAATTACGAAAGAGACTTATATTATTTGCAATGGCTATAAGCAAAAAAATTATACAAAACGTATTGCCAGCCTCCTGAATACAGGTTTCAAAAATGTGCTGCCGATATTGGATAATATGGAGGAGCTGGATGCTTACCAAAAATCAGTTAAGGTTCCTTTTAAGCTTGGTATTCGCGTAGCTGCTGAGGAGGAACCGTCTTTTCCGTTTTATACTTCAAGATTAGGTATCAGGCCAAAAGATATTCTTGAGTTTTATGTAGATCGTATAGAAGGATATGAAGATAAGTTTACGCTCAAAATGCTTCATATCTTTCTAAACAAAGGAATTAAGGATGATATTTATTACTGGAGTGAGATGAATAAGATTATTAACCTTTATTGCCAGTTAAAGAAGATTTGCCCGGAACTTGACAGCATTAATATCGGCGGTGGTTTTCCTATAAAACACTCACTGGGTTTTGAATACGATTACCAGTTTATGATCAATGAGATTGTGGGAAACATTAAGAAAGCGTGCAAGAATGCAAAAGTGCCGATGCCCAACATCTTTACAGAATTCGGGAGCTACACGGTCGGTGAAAGTATGGCTCACATCTTTAGTGTTCTTGGACAGAAAGTGCAGAATGACCGTGAAAACTGGTATATGATCGACTCTTCCTTTATTACTACCTTACCCGATACATGGGGTATCGGAGAGAAATTTCTAATGCTGCCAATTAATAAATGGGATGAAGAATATCACCGTGTGGTGCTCGGCGGGCTCACCTGCGACAGCCATGATTATTATGACAGCGAGGAACACATAAATGAAGTTTTTTTGCCAAAGTTAGCCGGTGAAGAACCATTATACGTTGGCTTTTTTCATACGGGCGCCTACCAGGACCAGATAAGTGGTTACGGGGGAATAAAACATTGTTTAATCCCCAGCCCCAAACATATTATTGTCGGTCATGATAAAGATGGAAATCTGAAAGATTGGGTATATGCCAAGGAGCAGACTGCGCAAAGTATGCTGAAGATATTGGGGTATATGTAAGAGAACCACGATGCAGAACCACGATTTTTATTTCACCAAAATCCACTAATAATCCAATAAATCGTGGTTCTATAGTTCTTAATAAAAGACCGGCTTCAGAGTAAAACCCGCTTTTCTTAATAAATTAATAACACCTTTTTCACCACCTAAATGACCGGCGCCAAAGGCGAAAAAAGTTGGCGCCTTTTTAGCCTGTTCGCCAATTACCGGTATCCAGTTATGATTGCGGTTGTCAAGAAGAATGTTGGTATATTCTCCAAAATCTTCTTCTTTATTTGTAAGAATATTTAGCTGGTTTATGTCTTTTTTCTTATAAACATCCATCATTTCATTAAAATCTTTCTTTGAGCTGTCTATATTCATAAGCATTTTTACAAACATATCAGACTGTACTTTGTAAGGAATTTTATCAAAAATGCTCATCTGGTCCTGCAGCTTTTCGAGGCCTTGTATCTTTATCCCTTTATCGTGTGCCATCTTTTGAAAAACACTTTCCCAGCTTAGCGGTGTGCACGCCAGCAGAGAAGGATACACCATAGACATCAGCAAAAACGGCTTGGCGTTATTTAGCATTTTTAAGGGCATGCCGGTGGTAGTTTGAAAAATGCTGCTGACAGAGTCAAATTTATTTCCCATCAGATTTTCTAATGTTGACGAGTCTTTCATTTGCATGCCGGTCATCATGTCTTTCATCATGTTTGGGTCATCCAGGTCTATTTCTAAAAACAAGCTGCCTGCAGTATTAAATTTTTCTTCAACAATTTTGGGCATTTTCATTTCATCAGAGCACATTAAATGTATCGTTCCAAATAACCATGAAGGTTTGGTGATTCCTTTGCCTGACACTTCCCACAACAATGTTTTTTCTTTCGGAACCTGTGCTTTTATATTATATACAAACCCGATAACAGTAATGAAAGTGACGAGACATTTATTCATAATAACAATTAGGAAGAGTGAAACTACAATCTTCCAATATATAAATTCAGCTATTCATTTAATTTAAGAAAAAAATAAACCCGGAGTGGAAACACCGGGTTTTTCAAAACCAAAACCAACTGCTATGAAACAATTTTCATTAGTTATTTTGTGACTGCTTTAGATAAGCAATGTTTAATAAATTATTGAACAGATATTTCTGTAGGGGCAACTTTAACTTCTTCTTTCTTAGGAAGAAATATATTCAAGATTCCATTTTCATATTTTGCCTCAATGCCTTCTGTATTTACCTTTTCATTAAGAGTGAAAGAACGTTTGAAGCTCTGAAAAGAAAACTCTTTTCTGATGGATTTCACTTCTTTGGTTTCAGCAGCTTCTTTCTTTTCGTAGCTGACAGTTAATAAACCCTTGTCCACATTAATTTTAAAATCTTCCTTGTTCCTTCCGGGAACGTTAAACTCAAGATTATAACCATTGTCACTTTCATTGATGTTAACCGGGGTTGCTGAATAGCTTCTTACATTACTTATAGATGCTGAAGGCAAAGAATTAATTAACTCGTCAAAGACATTAGTTAAGTTTTTGCTTACGGGATAAGTTCTTGCGACTATCATAATTTTTAGTTTTTTTGTTTGTTTGAAGAGTATAAATCAAATGGTATACCTCTTATAAAATAATGGAAAAAAGGCATATTTTATCTTGTTATCATGTCACAATGTCTTCATAACACTATTTATACTGCCATTATTACCATTAACATTTCGTTTTTTGCTTCTTTAAATCATTTCTACGTATTTTTGTTTCATATTAGTTTTAATAATTTAATTTAAAATAAAAAGAAATGTATCCAGAAGAAATAGTTTTGCCAATGAAAGCAGAGCTGACCGAAAATGGTTTTGAAGACCTCGATACTCCTGAACTGGTAGATGAGTATATAAATAAAGAAGGAACTACTTTGGTAATGGTAAACAGCGTATGCGGCTGCAGCGCAGGTTCCGCCCGCCCGGGGCTTTTAATGGCTGTAGCGAATGCAAACAAAAAGCCGGAGCATTTAACCACCAGTTTTGCAGGCTTCGATACTGCAGCGGTTAATAAAGTGCGTGAGCACTTGCTGCCTTATCCGCCATCTTCACCGGCTATTGCATTATTCAAAGACGGCTCGCTTGTGCACTTCATAGAAAGACACCAGATTGAAGGACGGCCTGCACAGGTAATTGCACGCAACCTTATAGCAGCTTTTGAAGAATACTGCTAAAAAAGATTAATAGTAAGATTTTCATCCATGTGGTTACACAGCTTTCAGCATGGATGGGTTAGTAAATATAACCTCCTCCATTTCTATGCGGGAGGTTTTTTAGTTATAATATCCTTAGTTTTTTTCAATATAGTATATAAGCAAAGAATTGTGTTTAACATTGCAATTCTTACTTTTCATTTAACCGAATATCATCAATGTATCCTAATTTATATTATGCATTTAAAGATTTGTTTGGAGTCGAATTACCAGGCTTTAAACTTATAAATACTTTCGGGTTTTTTGTAGCCCTTTCCTTTATTGCTGCTGCATTTGTATTAACGTCAGAACTTAAGAGAAAAAGTGAAGAAGGATTATTGACTTATAAAGATGAAAAGGTAATAGTGGGTAAACCTGCATCAGTACTTGAGTTAGTATTAAATTTTTTATTGGGATTTTTGTTCGGATATAAGTTGATAGGCGCTTTTATAGAAAGGAATGAATTGATAGATACACAGTCTTATATTTTATCTTTAAGAGGAAGCTGGGTGGCAGGAATTATAGGCGGACTTGTATTTGCCTTTTTTAAATGGCAGGAAAAAAACAAGGTAAAGCTTGCAAAACCGGAAAAAAGAACTGTCAGGATCTGGCCGCAGGACAGGGTAGGGGATATGGTTATTTATGCTTTTATCTTTGGATTTATCGGGGCTAAAATCTTTCATAACCTTGAAAATCTTGATGACCTTATACGAGACCCTGTAGGCTCTCTTATATCATTCAGCGGTTTAACTTTTTACGGCGGTTTGATCTTCGCTACCATTGCTATTTGGCGCTACTGCAAAAGAAACAATATGAATCCTGTTGTTGTTGCAGATGCATTTGCCCCCCCAATGATCCTTGCTTACGGCTTAGGCCGTATAGGTTGCCAGGTAGCCGGCGACGGCGATTGGGGCATTGTTAGCACGCATCCCAAGCCTTTCAGTTGGTTACCTGACTGGGCATGGGCTTACAATTATCCCCATAATGTGATAGGCGAAGGAATGCAAATACCCGGTTGTACAGGTCAGTATTGTGCCATGTTGCCGGCCGCTGTTTTTCCGACTCCTTTGTATGAGATTTTCACCTGCCTGCTTTTGTTTGCATTTTTATGGAGCATACGGAAAAAGATAAAAACACCTGGAGTCTTAACCGCTATTTATTTAATTGTAAACGGAATAGAAAGATTTTTTATCGAGTTGATAAGAGTAAATACAAAGTATCACTTTTTTGGAATAAACCCGACACAGGCAGAATTGATCGCAGCATTTTTAGTAATCAGCGGAATTATTTTATTAATTCATTTCACAAGACAAAATAAAACGCACCAATTAGTAAGTTAAGCAACTTTAAGTCTCCCTTCTCCTAAAGGAGCTACCGTTAGGACACAAATACTAAGTCCACAGATTCAATGAGGGCCAAAAAATCTAGTAAAATAAACATTTTACTTTTCTATGTATTTGGCGAGGCAGGCTAATTTTATTTTATCATCCAATAGCCCGAAGGGCTTAAATTCGAATAGCCTTTGGTGAAACCAAAGGTTTTGAAAAGAAGCCCGTTAACAACCCTGAAGGGGTTGAATGATTATTTGTCACTAAACAAGATGAATTTTATATGAGTACTTTCAGGCAAATCTATTATCAAATTGTATTTAGTACAAAAAACCGTGAAAGCTCTATTTGTATTCAATACGAGCAAGAGTTATACAAATATATTTGGGGCATTATCAATAATCTTAAGTGTAAGTTATACAGGATTAATAGTATGGCAGATCATATTCATATTTTTTCCGATTTACATCCAACTATATGTTTAGCTGAGTATGTAAAGAGTATAAAGGTGGCGAGCAATACGTGGATGAAAGAAAGTGGGAAATTTCCAATATTTAACGGATGGCAAGATGGTTATGGCGCATTTACATATTGTATAAAAGAAAAAGACATGATAATTGATTATGTAAAAAATCAAAAAGAACACCACAGTAAAGAAACGTTTTTGGATGAATACCGGCATTTACTGAAGGAAAACGGGATAGAGTTTGATGAGAAGTATTTATTGTAATAAATTATTCAACCCCCTTGGGGTTGAGCTGGTTAATTTAATTGATTCTCCGGTTTATAACCGGAGCTATTCAAATGCAAGCCCTTCGGGCTTTTGAAAACATGTGTACTAACGGTAGCCTAAAGGAGAAGGGCAGGGATGAGGTCAGTTTCCTGCATCAATTTTTTCAAAAACCATTGCCCCGCTTTTACCAAATAAACGCAGCGCCAGTTCTTTGCCTGCGCCTTCTGTATCTTTAAAAATCATTTTTTCATTGCTTACAGAAAGTTTGTTTAAACCGCTTCTTACATTTATTGTTGCCTCGTACCTATCACCTTTTTTTATAAAATTTATGTTAGCAACAGCAGTATTTACATCTGCATTGTCTGTCCAGTTTATATTACAATGCTTAAGTTCTTTTAAGACTTTTTCCGTGTTTTCATCATTAGTACCACTGGTGCCTAATTTCATTTTTATAGCTATTCCGCTAAACGGCAATAGCTGCGGATATTCTTCATATAAAGCATTTGAATAAAAATTATAATCTTTTTCATTGTTTTGTTCGTCACTTCCTTTTGATAAACCTTCGTATAATCTGCCTAAAAAAAGCTTTTCATTTGCAGTGTCTAATCTTATCTCTTTAATCATCTGCCGGTAACCTTCCAGCGCTTTGTCTTCGTCACCATTCGACCATTGCATCTGGTGAGTCATTAGCTTAAAATACCGCTGCAGATTTTGCCGGTTGTCAGTCTTCTGATAGTTTTCATATTTCTTTATAAAATAAGACGGGCTGAAGTCTTTTATAAGATAATAATCTTCGTCGAAAGAAGTAGTGCTTTCTCCGCAAAACAAGTCGTACACAGTACGGTCTCTTTCAGGATTAGCAGACAGCTGATTAATAAGTACATACTGCATCATCATCTTCTGCAGTGTAAGCGCAGCCACTTTATACAAAGATGAAGGCGAATACCACCACCCTGTATTTTCAAATTTTACCAAAGCAATCTTTCTTTCACCTAACTGCAGCTTTAACATATTAATCGTAAATTCATACTGGCTTTGCGTAAGCGTAGTGCCAATGTGAACTTCTTTAAAAGAGGCCGCTTTTTGCAGCACATATTCCGCACTGTCAAGCTGCCCGTCGTACATATAACTCCTGCAAAGCGCAATATTGTACCATCCAAATCCTGGCGTTGAACCGGAATTTGTAATTGCTTCCTTACATAAGTTCATTGCGTCTTTGGTTCGTCCGGCATACACATCAAGCATGGGTATATAGTAAAAAGGCTCTTTCAGCGTTTTCTGCATATACTTGTATTTATCCCTGTCTAAATACTCGTGAGAGAGAGCGAGCTCGCCTACTTCCAGCTTCATATTGCCATAGTTGTTCCACGAAACGGTACCGCTTTCTGCAAGCCGTTGGTAATAGTATTCGCTGCTGTCGTAGTTTTTATTATAGCAATGAAGTAAGGCAAGGTAATGGTATACGTTGAGCCTGTCAGCTTCAGCCTGGCCCGGGCCAAACCACGTATCATTTTTTACCCGGTTTTTTTGTATCCGGTTGAGTGCGTAGTAACAATAGTTAAACGCTTCCTTTTCATTTTCTTCAACAGTATTTTTTAAAAAAGGAAATTTTGCAGAAGTAAAAAAACGGTTGCGGTGATAAGTCCAGGCTTTAATAGTGTTTACACCGAGATGATCTTTAGGAAAATTATATGCAGAAACATTATTCAAAACCCACATTACGCTGTCTGGCATCTCAATATTATCGTAGCATTCTCTTAATGTATTTGAAATCTGCAAAAAATCAATATACCGGTTCATTGATTGCATATAATTCTGAGGCGAATTAAATATCACTTTCAAATTTGTCCCGTAATCTTTTTGCAGTAAAGTAAATGCTTTCCTTAAAGACGGAATAGCGTATTTAAAACCAGTAAAGTCGCTGCTTTTATCAGATTTATACATTCCTTCAAACATGTAGCCGACATAGTAAGTGCTGTCTAAACGTATAAACTCCCGGCTGCGAGGCAAAGCGTCTTTACCAAGCGGATCTACGCCTATACGTTTTGCATCAATCTCGTAACGGGCAGCAGAGCCAGTTTGTGAGAATGAAGGTTTAAAGGAAAAAAGCAGTAAAATCCACCAAAGAGCATATTTCATTTTCTGTTCTTTACATTCTAAATTTGCTACGGCAATTTCACTTATAATTTTGAAAGGCAGATAGAGTATAATGTTAATTAAAAGCATTGCTTGAGAAGCTTAATAACTAAACTTAATAATAAGTTTTATAATATTTGAAAATAAGTATTTTTAATTATTAAAAAGTAAATTTGTTGAAACAGAAATCATGACGACAAAAGATATCAGGGAGAAATTGGTTAAGTACTTACAAGTGGCAGACGACAAAAAAGTTAAAGCTATTTATATCATGGTAGAGGATGAAATAAATACATCAGAAAATGACTGGGACGAAAATTTTGTTGAAGAATTAGATAAAAGAAGAAAAAGTTTTCTTAATGGAAATGCAAAAATGTATAGTTGGGAAGAAACAAAACAAGCTGCCGCCGAAAGGGTAAAGACAAAAAGCAGGTAATGCCATATCAATACTTTTTGCATGAAGACGCATACGAAGAATATATTAAAGCATACGAATGGTATGAATTGAAGCAGAAGGGGTTAGGTGAAAAGTTTATGGCCTTTGTAGAAAAAAAGTTATTACAGATAAGTGAACATCCCAAGTATTATGGCAAAAGACATAAAAATTACCGGGAAGCGAAGGTTGAAAACTTTCCTTATATGATAGTGTTTGAATTTTTTGAAAATAAAGAGTTGATTCATATTTCTGCAATTTATCATAGTAAAAGAAATCCAAAGAGAAAATTCAGGAGAATTATGTAAGCAGTCTCATTATTTTTTGTCCCATTCTTATCTGGATTTTTGGCAGCAATTATTGTGTTGTTTTGAATGATTGAATTACTAAATCCATTACATCGTCCATTGAGAACTTTATGTTTAGTTCTTGTGGGTCTAAATAAGCAAAATGAGTTAAGTTTCCCCAACCATGGGTTTTAGGTACTATTTGAGTTAGATTTTTAGAGTCGTTAGTTTCCTTGTTTTTTGTACGTAAAAGAATTCGTAGTTTATTTTTGTGAACTTTTAGTTCCAGAAAATTTACTGAAGTTTTATATAATATATTGGCCTCTGTTGTATAGCGTTCTATTTCAGAACTTAAATCAAACACTCTTTCATTAAACTCTTCAAACAATCTTTTCACTTCTTCAGATGCACCATTTAAATGTTCTTCTACTGTCTTAGTCTTTTTAATTTCTTTATTCGTTTTCGAGATATCTTTACTTTCCTGAACCGTGTAGCTTTTAAATTTTGTATTTGTTAATTGTCCAGGTAAATATTCCGGGTCTATTACCAAAATGTTGTTCTCATAATATTTATATTTCCACAACTCAGCTCGTAATTTAGGAGCTAAACACTTGTCATCCATATCATAGTCTTGCGCAAAACATATAATTCTGGGATTAGAGAAATCTATGTTAACTTCCAATTTTAAATTTTTACGGACTAAAAGTTCAAAAGCCTCTGGGTGTTCCTGAATCCATACTGAGTATCGGTTAGCTTGTGAAAGCTGACCTTTTTCCATTGTCTTTTTATATTCAATTACTACAGGTCTATTACTGCTATCAAGCCCTAACGTTTCAATGCGTCCATGTTTTTGTGTCACATGTTCATCTTTAATATACCGAATTTCAAAAATTTCTTCCAAATTCCTGTCAATAATTTGATGAAGTTCCAATTCATTTTTAAAGTCTTTAGCATTAATCCCTTTTGCCGTCCCTTGAGTTATTTCAAAAATCATAAACTTGTTTAAAGTTCGCTACTTAACATACTTGTTAATGGGTAATTTCAGACACCTTATGCCCGTTGTGCAATCTTCAGCCTGCTCAACCTGTCCATTTCTTTATTTAAAATAGATGCCAGTGACTTTGCTTTTGCATCTTTATTACGATAAACCAAACGATGGTCTAAAACGGCAGGAGTTATTTTTTGCAAATCATCTTCAGTTACAAAAGTCCGGCCGTTGACAAGGGCAAAGGCTTTCAAACATTTTAAGAAAGTAATGCCGCTGCGGGTAGAGGCGCCAAGTACAATATCAGTATGCCGGCGTGTGTCCCAAACGATGTTTCTTACCGCTTTTACGATTTCTTCGTGCACAAATACTTTTTCTGCTTCATCCTGCAAAAACAGTATTTCTTCCATACTCAAAACCTGGTGAATATGGTTAAGATTGTTGGCTATGCCAAGATAATTGTTGTAAATATCCAATTCGGTTTCTTCATCTACATAACCGAAAACAATCTTTATAAAAAAGCGGTCAAGCTGTGCGGCAGGCAGGGGATAAGTGCCTTCCATCTCCACCGGGTTTTGTGTAGCAATGGTAAAAAACATTTTTTCAAGCGGGTAAGTTGCTTCGCCAACGGTTATCTGTTGCTCTGCCATACATTCCAGCAAAGCAGATTGTACTTTTGGAGATGCACGGTTTATTTCATCGGCAAGTAAAACATTGCAAAACAAAGGTCCTTTTTTAAAAATAAATTCTTTTTGCACATCATCAAAAATGTGAGAACCTATTAAATCCATTGGCAATAAATCGGGCGTAAATTGTATTCTTTTAAAAATAACACCACCTTCATTGCTTCTGCCGGAAATGCTTTGTGCCAGTGTTTTAGCCATCACCGTTTTGCCTGTTCCGGGATTATCTTCCATCAAAATATGTCCTTTAGCCAACAGCGCAGTCAGGATGAATTGTATCTGCATGCGTTTCCCTCGGATAACGGTTTCTATATTATCAACCAGTTTTTGAATATTCGCAAGCGCGTCGTCTATCTGTATATTTTGCTCTGTGCTTACCTGCTCCATATTTTAGCTTATTTTAGTTTTGGTAAAGAAATGCATCGTATTGTAAATGTTTACAAAACTGCTTATTCTCTTCTTGAAAGGGATATTATTTTTTACCTGTTGTATAAACGGACTATAAAAGTTTTGAACCAGTATTTCTTCGTTTGCCGTTAACGGCACGGTACTGTATTTTACTTTCTGGTAAATATTTGTGAACCGATTGAAGTCTGAACCAAATCTTTTGTCTGCACTTTCTGCAAACTGTTGCGGGCTTTGGTTTTCTCTTGTAATTCCCAATTGATTTAAATAATATGAAGCTGCAGTATAAATATTATACGCTTTTCTTCTTGCAGTTGTATTGCTTTTCGCCCTGTTGTTTAGATATTGCCAGATAATCCACGGCAAAGCGAACAATAATATTATAAAACCTCCGATTACTGCCAAACCAATCCATAATGCTTTTACCCAATCAAAAGGTTCGGCTGTTTTTGCCTGCTCTGTCTGCCGCTCTTTTTTCTGCTCTTCTGTTTCCATAATTTTGATTTCATCCACAGGCGCAGGTTTTGGCAGCTTCACTATCAATGACGCGAGATTATCAGTTTCATTAGCCATCACATTTTTCATTGATTCAGCATAAGAAACCGCTACTATGCTGGTTCCTGTTTTTATATCGCTCAGTTTGCCTTCGCCGGTATCGCGGGTGACTGCTGCAATGGACACATCCATCAGCAAGTCTTTTGACTCGGGCGTAGGAATATTTTCATCGTGAAAAAGCATTTTTTTCACTTTCATTGTTACTCTTTTTGTCACAGTGTCTACACTTACAGCCTGGCCGTCAGCAACCATTAATGCCTGCTGTGTATTCATTGGCGGCGTTCCATCGGGCTGTGGTGATTGCTGCGTATTTTGGTCAGGAACAGTGGTATCAAAATCTATCCATCCGTAACCGGGAAAATATAACTGTACCCATGCATGCGCCTGGTCTGCATAAAACCAGTACCAGCCGGGGTTTTTGCTGCTTCTGTCAACCGTTAAAAAACCGGCAGCGATACGGCTTGGAATGCCAAGCGAACGAAGCAGAAAAAGAGTAGCACCGGCGAAATATGCACAATAACCTTTACGGTTTTCAAAAAGGAAATAATTAAGTTTGCTCGCACTTGGCAAACCCGGAATTCCCGGGTTATCGCTGTACCTGAAAAGAGGTTGCCCAAATTGATCTTTGCCGGTAAAATAATTCCTGATCGCAATCATTTTGTCTACCGGCGTTTTTGCGTTTTTGGTTATCTGAGCAGCAAGATCACGAATGCGGTTATACTCCTGGTTGCGCGGCATAAAGGTGTAATAATCTATAAACTTCTTATCGAGATCATTGTAAGAGTTCGCTTTGCGCAAAGCGCTGAAACGTTGCTGCTGAAATGATTCCAATTGTTTATTTCCTGCAGGATTGTAAATAAAATAGGCACTGTTCAATTCGCTGACCCACATTTTGGCTCGGTAGGCGCTTTTAAACTGAGATTTATATTCGTTTTCTACAGGCAAAGGCTGGCAAAAGAAAGCGGTAGAAGGAGCGATATATTCTTTGGGAGAAAGAACAACCCTGTATACATCCGCAGAAACAATTTTTCTATTAAGAGTTGCCATCGTATTCCTGATAACAGCCGTATCAGTTTTAGCAAAATACAAAGGTATTTTAGAGGGATCCGGACTGAAAAGATCATTGTAAGGAAGATTTTTATCTTCTTCAAAAGTCTGTGTCAGTGAATCGAATTTTGTATAATAAGTTGATGTGAAATAAAGCGGGTTAGGCGTTTTGCCGTCAGGAAAATAGTTATCGAGCTTAGCAACAAAAACAAGCCTTTTATCTTTACTCAGCGAGCCGACCATTTTCATCTGGTCATTGTTGCTGAGGCTGCCGTCTTTATTTTGTTTGGTCATTTTTTCCCTGCCGCCTTTATCTTTTCCACCCTGACCGCCGCCCCAATCCTGCTCAATGCCTTTAAATTCTTTTTGAAAAATCAGCAGCAGGCTGAATAAAACAATAACAGCAAGGCTAAGAAAACCTGCAAGGCGTTTTGTAATAAACCAGCCAAAACCAGGTTGATCTTCATTGATATTCCTGATAAGCTCAGCAGTATAAATGATGTAAAAAGCATACACCAGCACAGGGGCAAAGGCCGATACTAAAGATTTGGCAGTTATATCAGCAGTTCTGCTCACTACAATTATCTGCATCACTAAAAGAAACACAGACCAGAAAATGGTAAAATACCTCGATCTTGAAAATCCGTAACCGGCAAGCCATCCCAACGAAAACACTAAAGCAAAAATTAAAAACTTAACAGAAATAAAGAAAGCATCAAACTCACCGATTGTTAAGCGGCCTAAAAATTTATAAGCGATAAAATAAGCGCCAAATAAAACTAATGCAGTAGTAATAAAACGAAATCTGTAAGCGTAAAAAACAATTGACACAGCGAGACCGGCAGCAAAATACAATCCCTGCTCTGACGAGTTATTTTGCAATAATGCAAAATATTGATTTGCATTGTACAATAAATATAAAACCAGCACTACCGTTGGAACTGCTAACAACAGCAATTGCGCAGTTACTTTTTTCCAGCTATGTATTCTTCCGATTTTCATTTTTTTCTTTTTTTAGCTTTGAGCTGTTAGCCTCACCCTGCAAGCGATCAGCTCCCAGCCTTTCCAATACACCTTTAACCTTACACCTTATACCTTATACCTTTTCTTAATGACCTATTGACTAATGACTGCCTGACTATTGACGTCAATTATTTCTGCCAGCTTTCTTTCATTTTCCTTTATTTTCAATCTTAGAGACGATAAAGCCCAGCTTCTTTTATACACGTCAATGTCGTCTTTCTGGTTTTGCACAAACATCCATTGAACCCAATCTATGATGTTTTGGTTTTTAAAACTATCGGTCAGCTTGATAAAAATGAAAGTTATGTCTTTGCTATAATTCTCCATTAAATCTTTCACTTCCCCGACATCACTTAACGATGAAATAATGACTACGGAAGCATCATTCACTTTTACGTAAGTCTTTACATCTTTCACCTGTTGCCAGTTGCTGGTGCTGATGCTGTATTTTACCCATTGCTGCTCATCCGGTGTCTTATTTTTTGCCGCTTCCTGGTCGGGAATATATCTTACCTCAAATCCCCGCTTTACCAAATTTTGATAAACAGACCAAATAACGACTTTATAATAATTTAAAAAAGGAATATCAACGGCAGTATTTCCTTCAATATTAAATGCATTGAAAAAAGAAGCATACAGGTAAATATGTGAAGCATAAGGATCCATTATCTCGGGAATCCTGACAACAAGCTCTTTATTTTTTGCGTATATTTTCCATACAATTCGTCTTACGTCATCGTTATTCTCAAAGTTTTTGTAGTTAAGATATTCACCTTCCACTCTTCTTAACTGGTCTATCCGTATGTTTGTTTCTTCCGTTTTTCTTGGTAAAACATGTAAATCTTTAATGCTTTTTGACGTCGGTTGTGTAAAGAAATGACTGCTTGCAGGCAGATTAACAGCAATTGAAAAAAACTGGAAAATATCTTCAAAATACAAAACAGCCTTTTCTATATGATATTCTTTTATTTGCGGTAATGCCCAGTGATAAGTTCCTTCGATACTTGTGCTGAAAAACTTTCTTTTACTATTTTCAAGCAGAGAAAATTTCTTTGAATAATGTTTTTGATCGTAGAGCAGGCGAAGCTTAATAAATCCGAAAAAAGGCTTTAAGACGGGACTGATCAGAAGGCGCACCGTTTGTTTTTGGTTCAGTTCGCTTTCTTTAACATCGGCAGAAATATCGAAACGAATACGGGTTTTTCTTTGCTGGTATTTAAAATATAAAAATGAAACAAGAACCGGTATAAAAGCAATTGAAATGATGGCAACAGTGAAGCCTAAAGCTACTTTGAGCAACAACCGGAAAATATCGGCAAATGAAGAAAATGCATTTAATTGCTCGTTATCGAGCATTTTGTAGCCAATAAATGCTGCAAGCGCAAAAACTACAAAATAAATTGTGAAGGGAATATAAAAAGCAGCCTGCTTTATTCTACTGGTCGTTTGCGAAAAATTCATGTCCATTTGAGCCGTTAAGGTAAATAAAGATAGAATGATATAAAAAAGAGATGGTGGCTGCACAACATTTTTAACCGGCTTTTCACTTTCTTTGTTGCCTCATGGCTTCTGAAATTAATTACGATCATTGTGTATGTTGCGGCAGCGCTGCGATTAACAAAGTATTTACTTGCAAAGACTACACGGTGTCAAACGAGTATTTTGAAATCTGGCAGTGTAAGGCATGCACTTTCAGGTTTACACAAAATGTTCCTGATGAAGCTGCTATCGGCAAGTATTATCAATCGGCAGAATATATTTCGCACAGCGATACAAAAAAAGGATTTATCAACCTTCTCTATCATTATGTCCGAAATTTTACGCTTAAAACAAAGCTTAACCTTGTTAAAAAAGTAACAGGGCTGAAGCAGGGAATTTTGTTGGATGTTGGCGCAGGCACCGGCGCTTTTGTATTTACCATGCAGCAGGCAGGATGGAATGTAACCGGGCTCGAGCCGGATAAAACTGCAAGAAATAATGCTTTTAATAATTATAAACTGCAGTTGGAAGAATTAAATAATCTTTACAATTTGCCTGATAATTCTTTCGATGCGATAACACTCTGGCATGTTTTAGAGCACGTGCATGAACTGCATAATTACATTGAAAAGTTTCATAAAATATTAAAATCTGCAGGAACGCTTATCATTGCTGTTCCAAATTATACAAGCTACGATTCTGATCATTACAAACAATATTGGGCGGCTTACGACGTTCCGCGTCATCTGTATCATTTCTCTCCCGAAAGTATGCGGGTATTGCTGGCGCAAAGAGGCTTTGCAGTGGAAGCCGTTAAACCAATGTGGTTTGACAGCTTTTATGTAAGCATGCTAAGTGAAAAATACCGGTACGGAAAAAACAGGTTTGTAAATGCTTTGCTGGTAGGGTTACTTTCAAATATAAAAGTAATTTTTAATGTAAAAAAATGCAGTTCAGTTATTTATGTGGTGAGGAGGAAATAGGGCTATATTAATTTTTGTATTATTTCATAATTGTCTGTATGATATTTCAGATCTTTCTACCAAACCTTTATTATAAAAATTTAATTTTTCTAAAAATAATCTCAAACCTTTTTCTACAAGTTCAAAATTTGAACTTGGGCCAATAATAATCTTCTTAATTATACTTATGTCAAATAGATGTTTAACAAAGGGTACAATTAGATTTCCCCTTACATCAAATTCAACATTCTTTTCATTATATTCATTTTTGCATAATCTCCATTCCTTTTCCATCAAATATGCTTTACTTTTTGCTTGAAAACATAAATTAGGTATCGAAAGGATTAAAGAACCTAAATCATTAAGTCCAACTTGATTGCTATCTTCTTCTATTTTAAAGTTTTTATATTCTTTATCCCAATATTTGATTAGGTCCGAGATTACTATATCATGGGCATAATTACACTTTATAATTGAAGTGTTATAAATTCCTTTTTCATTACAATACTGTTTCAACTCATTCAAATCGAGCCCGATACTTAATCCTGTCCCATCTTTCCCATAGCCTCTCCACATAGATAAATCATCAGCGTGTTCTGAAAAGGATAAAAGATAAGGCTCACCTCCAATTCGAGAAATCCACGAGAAAAAATTCTTTTTTTCAAATAGATAATCACTTTTTCTCGCATCTATGTTATTTATTTCTTCATATTTTATCATTGATTCTTTAAGAATTGATAAAGCATAATCATATTCGAAAGGGTCTTTCATAAAATGCGCATGAGTTGCTCTCAAACAGATTTTATTAGGGTTTTCTTTAAGGCCTACTTCCAATATCTTAAAAAAAGTGTCCACTGATGTGTAATGATATAAAACTGAAACATCCATTATTTTCCTTTTCTTTAGTTACAACTTGAAAGGCATTTAAACAAATACGGGAGGCACTATTAATTAAACCAAGAATCGATAGTGAAAATTTTTGTATCCATCGTAACAATTGCGCAAATGTATTAATTATAATTAAGATAAGAATAACCGTTTTATAATAAAAGGAGCATATTATCCTTTCGCTTCAGTTATTATTGTTAATTACCGCGTATCAGATTTTCGATGGCATACCAATTGTATAAATTCACCCAAAAAAACATACGAATGAAAAAATCAGTGATTTTTGTTTTGATAATAGTGACATTGGTAGCGACGTCCATAAGTTGTAAAAAAATTATAAGAAATATTTTCCAGGGAATTGATGCTGACGTACCTGAATTTTCTGTAACTATCCCCCCCATTCCTATAGTTCTCCCGATTGCAATTCCAATTCCCATTAGCCAGCCTTTTAATTTAGATAGTACCGTTAAGGCTAATACCGGCGGGGTTTTCGGCGCCAATGACGTTACTTCAGTAAAGGTTAAACAGGTTGTTTTTAATTTATCAGATGCAGATTCATTAAACAACTTGTCTAATTTTGAAAGTGTACGGGTTACTTTTTCTTCTGATGTAAAGACAGATACAGTAACAGTTGCATCAGTAGTTTTTCCTGAAACGTATGCTGCAACTGTAACCTATACGCCTGTTAACAGCCCGGAACTAAAGCCTTACTTAACCGGATCAGTGTTGCATTATACTATTTTTGGTAAAATAAGAAGAGTTACAACGAAATCTCTTCATTTAAGTATAAAAGTTACATTGAGAGTGCGATAAGTATATTAATAACTATTTTGTAAGAAAGGGAGCGGTCTTATTCCTCTTCCTTAAACTTCTTAGAAAAGTCAAAGAGTTACGCCTGTAAATTTCCTCTCAAATCTTCAACCTTTTATCTTTATGAATTGTGATAATGACTTCAATATTCCTTATAACCGTACTTACGTAAAAGTGAAACCTTTTTGCGAAAGCAGTGATATTCATTACAAGGTATACCTATTGGAAAAAGAACTGAAGATTCAACCATACACAGATGATATGGGCGTTATCCGCTGGCATGAATTTGATAAAGGAGAAACTGATTTAGCCAAAGAATTAGGGCGGTTAATCGAAGATCAGCAAAAATGACCGAAGGAATCTCAGGTAGAAATATTTTAGATGAAAGCTGTCATTATTCTTCATCCTGGCGATTCGGATGTTTTGCAAATTCAGGCAGCAATATATCTCTGATAATATGCGTCGCCGTCTTACCATTACCGGCAGCACACTTCTTAACTGTGACCCTTGTTTTAAAGCACAACTTGCTGCTGAAATAGAGAAAAATATATGGCAATTGTTGGAAAACAAAAAATAAAACCTGTTATTGATAAGGAATTTCCTTTGGCAGAAGTTTCTTCAGCACATAGACTTATGAAAACAGCGGACATATTGGTAAGATTGTTTTGGTTAGCTGAAATACATCGCTGAATGCTTCTAAACGTTGTTTGTTCATAAATGTAATACTTTCTGATAACTGACCGCCATTTGATAAAGGCTTATACTAAGAAGTATAAGGAAGCTGCCAATAATCTGACTTAATGATTTTCCCCAAACTGCCTTTTATTAAACTGATGACAGAATTCACTTACGTAGTTTTGCACCCAGGCATTTTTTACCTGATAACGTGACCGGTATTTCATTTAAAGTCACTATCAAGTGTTTATGCTATAACACTGTAACCTCTTAAAATTCTTTTTCGTAGCACATATTTAAAACAAAGTTTTAAGCTGATGCTAATTCATTAAAGCTTTTTAGATAAGTTTTCAGTTTTTGATGTACTTTATCACTCAACGGCACCAGTGGCAGACGGAGGTAATTTTCTATTAAACCCATTTCAGCTAAAAAAGCTTTTACGCCTGCAGGGTTGTTTTCTTCAAATAACAGATCAAAACCTTCTAATAGTTTATATAAATAACCTTTGGCAGCATAAAAATCATTTTGCAAACTTTTCCGGATCATTTCAGAATAGTCTTTAGGAAAACAGTTGGCAGCAACACTTATCACTCCATCCATACCTGCAGCTATAGAAGGAAGCGCAAGATGGTCTTCGCCACTGGTGACCAGAAACTCTGCGGGACGGTTTTTAAGTATGTGCATACATTGAACCATATTGCCGCTTGCTTCTTTTATACCAGATATATTATCGCATTCGCCGGCGAGACGGATAGTCGTCTCTGCAGCAACATTACTGCCGGTACGGCCGGGAATATTATATAGTATTACCGGCTTGGGCGAGGCTTCTGAAATGAGTTTATAATGTTCAAAAATACCTTGCTGAGAAGGTTTGTTGTAGTAAGGGCTTGCACTTAAAATGGCTGCAGCTTTTTGAAGAGGAAAAGTTTCGAGATTATTTGCTATTTGCCGGGTATTGTTGCCTCCCATACCAACAACTACAGGAACAGTGTTGCCTGCTTTTTCATAGGTATAGTTAACAATATCTATTTTTTCAGACTTTTCTAATGCAGGTGTTTCACCTGTTGTTCCTAAAACCACCAAATATTCGACTCCGCCATGCAACACAAATTCTATTACTTTGCCCAATGCTTCAAAGTCTACCTCCTGTTTTTGGTTAAACGGAGTTACTAATGCAACGCCGGTTCCTTTTAAAGTATCTCTCAATGACATCTGTTATTTTTTTTTAGATTACTCGGGCAATTCTTCCCAAAAGCCCATTTTACCGAATTTTTCTATCCTGTCATTTATTCTTTGCTGGGGATCAATTTGTTTAAGTTGCTGCATGACAGGGGTGATATAAGCTTTTAGAATTGCAGCAGCTTCATTATAATCCCAGTGAGCCCCGCCTAACGGTTCGCCGATGATGCCATCTACCAGTCCAAAATTAAACATGTTGTCTGACGTCAGCTTTAGTTGTTCTGCAGCTTTTTCTTTCATATCCCAGCTGCGCCACAAAATAGAGCTGCAGTTTTCGGGAGAAATAACGGTATACCATGAATTTTCTAACATAAAAACTTTGTCACCAACGCCGATGCCCAATGCGCCGCCGCTTGCACCTTCACCTATAATCACGCATATAACCGGCACTTTCAGGCGTATCATTTCATATATATTACGTGCGATTGCCTCTCCCTGTCCTCTCTCCTCTGCCTCCATACCGGGAAAAGCACCTGGTGTATCTATTAAAGTTATAATTGGTTTATTAAATTTTTCAGCCAGCTTCATCATGCGTAAAGCCTTACGATACCCTTCAGGATTAGCCATGCCAAAATTGCGAAACTGACGCATTTTTGTGTTTGTACCTTTTTGCTGGCCTATCACCATCACCGTCTCACCATCCATCTGTGCAAAACCTCCAATCATTGCCTTGTCATCACCTACGTTGCGGTCGCCATGAAGCTCAATAAAATTAGTAAATATTTTATCGATATACTTCAGAGTATAAGGTCTGTCAGGATGTCGGCTAAGTTGAACCCGTTGCCATGGAGTAAGTTGTGCTGTAATTTCTTTTCTTTTCTCTAATATAGACTCCTGCAACTGTGCGATGGTGGAAGTATGATCAACTTTAGCATTTTTTTCAGCCAGTTTTCTGGTTTGGTCAATTTGTTCGTAAAGTTCCTTAATAGGTTGTTCAAAATTCAAAAACTGTCTGTTGGGGTATTCAGGCATATTTATAGGTTGTAATGGTAAAATTAAGTGATGTAATTTTTTTAAGAAATTTTTGTTTGAAAAAATGTATTCCCCTTATCTTTGCCTTCCCGAAAACGAAAGTTAGAATGGAAATGGATCGGTAGTTCAGTTGGTTAGAATGCCGCCCTGTCACGGCGGAGGTCGCGGGTTCGAGTCCCGTCCGGTCCGCCTTACGGTACAAGTTGATAAAATTATCGCTTGAACCGTTTTTTTTGCTTCGCAATTCATTATTAATCAAATATATAAGCCTTACTGCTTCATTGATCCTTGTGGTTCGATAATCTATTTTATTAAATGTTAGATTTTCGGGAAATATCGAACCAATCAAATTTCGCTTTTCCTCAATAGTCCCTTCTTCGTACAGATAATCCAGTTTCATGAGATTATCTATACCCATATCAACCAAATTGTCTATGTTCTTTGGATTGTTAGATGTTATGCCTACCAGCCTTCTTTCCAATTCGCTTATAGCACTTTCACAATCTGCTTTCATAAGTTTAAAATCAGCGGGATCTATCTGCTCCATGAAAAGCTTCTGACGTGCCTTGTTCAGGCGATCATTCAATTCGTTTATCTGAGTTAATGTAGTATTACGCTCATCACGATGGTATTTCGTCATATCACCGTATTCTGAAATGATAAAATGTTTATACATCTCTACCATATCTTCATCAGGAATGTAGTATTTGAGTTGATCTACAAATAGAGTATTTGCAAGCGATGCTTTGAATCTGCATCCACATGCGGATGTGCAATGATAATAATGATAGTAGCTCGTTCTTCCTTTTGATGCACTACCGGTTAATAATTTACCACAATCCGGACATATGAGAAAACCACGCAATGGTAGTTCATCATCTGCTACCATTTTTGTCCTCTGTTTTTTGCTTCGACCATTAAGTACGTCCTGTACCTCATTGAACAATACTTCGGAAATTAACGGCTCATGTTGACCTTGAACATAAAAACTTTTTTCATCCTTGTAGGCATGTACATGAATTTTTCCACAATAAACAGGATTGCGGATAGCCAGCCAAAAATTATTCTTACTGCATTTAAGTTTTTTCTCTAATGCGAGTTTCCAAACTTGTTCCGTATTATACCTTTCTTCTGCAATAGTTGTAAACACCCAACGCATAATGCCGCTTTCAGGTTCTTTTGGAGCTATGTATTTCCTTCCATCTTCTTTAGAGCGGTTAATGTAACCAATAGGTGCTGGCCCCATCCAACGGCCCTCTTTTCGAGCTCTACGCATACCATTGATTACATTTAGTGCCCGGCGATCATTCTCAACTTCAGGTGTAGCAAGATAAACAGCTAACATGATCTTGCTTTCAGGAACAGTCATATCCAATGGTTGTTCTATTGCCTGTGGCTCTACATTTACCTTTCTAAGTATATTAATCATTTGATAGGCATCTCCGGCATTACGGCTAAACCTATCCCATTTAGTAAAAAGTACCAGGTCAGACTTTCCTTTGTTCTTTCTGAGATGAATTAAGTATCGTGCCCACTCTGGTCTCTCAAAAGTTTTTGCGGAATGATCTTCCCTGATTACCTGATTTATTGAAATCTGGTTATGCTCACAATACTTACGTAATCGTTCTTCCTGATCCCGCTGAGAATATCCTTTATCAGCCTGCTCATCGGTGGAGACCCTTATATACAAATCTGCTATCAACATATTTTAATTGGCTTAATTTTCCTTCTTTTACCTACCGGCTTAAATATTGAGATACAGCAATTTTTGCCAGTTTGCGCATAAATTCATAGATAATTATTGCTTCTTCAAGCGTAATTTCTCTGCCGCGTTTACGCAAAAATTCCTGAACCCATTCTGGTTCTAACTTTTTCATATGCACCCTCCCTTCACATTTTCGTTTTCACAAAATCGCCGTGCAAATGAAAAATTTACATAGCGAATATACCATTTTTTGTTTTGATAAATAAAATTTATATCAAAACTTATTTGTAGTTTTAATAACTATTAATATTATACAAATCCCTATTTTAGCTTCAACCATATATTTAATTTAAATATCCAGCAATAGCGCATGAGCAAAGCTTCTAAGATTAGCTATAAAACATATTTTAACGACCGTTTAAAACAGGTTTGCTTTCACGGGTTGTTATCATACCCACTATATCTCCAAGTAACATTTGAAAGAAAAAGTATTTTCCTCAAGAGTTACTACTTCGAGCTTTTTTCAAAACCCCGGTACGTAAATATGGCCGGTATAAAAAGCCAGCAATCTTTCATTAATAAAATCATTAAAAAAGAAATCGACCTTATCAAATTCCTCGTTGAGAAAAATATATCCTTTTTTTCTTTAGAACAATTCAAAGTGCAGTATGCCTATTATTGCAAAGACCTCTTAGATGAAATGGAGCCGATGTTTTTAAGCTACCTAAGAACATTTCTTCAGAATGAAGGACTTCCTGCCTTGGGCAATAGCCTTCAGCGCGGTTCCGAGATTAACAGTGCATTCGATTTAATTCAGGATATGAAGAAAGCTTTCGTTCCATCTCTGTATCAAAAGCTGGTAAATAATTCCTTTTTTTATGGACCTCCATATTTGCCCCTGTTTAGTTTCATGTTGTCAAATAATAAGGTACTTCTACAAACTATTACCATCCAGGAATGGGAAGAACAAAACCTGAAGGAGCCATTTCTCTCTTTTCTTGCTGAAAACTATCCATCTGTTGATGCACCCGCTTTATCAAAGAAAATTGAATAATGAGTACTTCCTTCAAAGTCAAAATAATGTTCCTTTCAAATTTTTGAATTTTGCATAATGTTTTTAAGGTATATAAGTCTATTCCAAACGAATAAAATAAACCTTACTGCCCTTGTTTCTTTTAAAAGACGGTTCATACTCTATATAACCATATTCACTTAACTCTCTAATAACTTTATGAAATGTGGTACTTGCAGAAATCTTAGCTATTCGCATAATGTCGTAGCTGAATACATGAACAGGATTTTCAAAACGATGCTTACTCCAGTACTGTAGTAAAGCTGCATATATGCCAATATGAGTAATACTGATACGTGGATCAGTTTCAATGGCTGAAAAGAAATCAGATAGAGGTTTTGAAAAATTCATAGTCACTTCATTTTACTCATCAAATGGATAAGCCCTTTTTCTTTTCCTCTCTCATTTCCTGCCGCAAATTAGCTTTCTTTGAGAGTTGGGCAGGTTCCGCAGTTTTATTGCCAAGTGCTGATGCCACACTTATTTTCTTTAAATGCACATCATATATATTAACGGATTTGAATTGGGGATTGGCTTCAATAAAAAACGTTTGTTCTTTACCCTCTTTTAAAAAACTTACTTCCTGACGGTTGCCACTTTTTAAAGCATTTTCCAACTTTTCTGCTTCTTCACTATTACTTAATTCTTTAAGCGGCAACTGTTGTAACACACTCTTTAAATCATAACCGTAGCTTGTATTAAATTCCTTAATCCTGTAATTACCAACAGCGTCTTTATCATTAAAATCCAATTGCATCCAACCTGTTTGTTTATTCCCGGTTGCTTCCTGATATTCTGTTTGTACAGATCTTCCGGCTAACAAATTATAGGCTTGAGTAGCTGTAGTGGTATTACCTGATTCTATACTAAAGTTTTGCAGCCTGCTTTCCTCTGGCTTATCATCGTTCTTTAGTATTGCTTTATAACTTTCAAACTGATATTGCCCATTTGGGTTTTTAGAAAAGGATAACGAGAAATTTAACTGCTCTTTTTCATTAATATAATAAGAAACCGGAATTGAAAACTGCTGCTGCTCCTGTTTCATGTATTGCTCTAATTTGTTTGAAACATTGCCAAAACCTGTTTTAACTAAAGTTTCTTTCAAAACCTGTTCATTACTGGCAGCTTGTTTTTTTATCTCCTTAACTGCATATTGTTGCTTTGCAGTTAGTAAAATACCACGTAATAGTCTGACTATAAGATTAGGATAAAGATGTTTTCCTATCTCGTTTCTTTCCTGTTTGAGGATACGCAGCGCTATTCTTTCTTCCTGATTACTTGTACCCTTATACTTTGCCGCCACTCGATCCAAGTAGTTCAGTTTTTCCTTTAGAAAAGCCTTATTGTTAGCCAAATTGAAGGGAAAAAGCTTTGTAAATCGTTCTTCTCTTAAACGCCATTGGTTAAGATCATTTTCCACACGATTGACAGGCTGATTAGTATTCATAATGTTCTATTTCATGGATAAGTAATCCCATTATTTTGAAAAGGAATATTTATAAGGACTGATTTTGCTTCTTTCTTCTTTTGTTCGATGTCTTTGGCATCTCATCGCTGTCACCCAAATCACCTTGCTTCTGGCTTTCGTTCTTAAAAGTTTGCTTTGCACTGTTATGTTCTCCCTGCCCCTGCTTTTCATTTTGCCCTTGTTTACTGTTAAGGCGTTGCATATTGCTATCATAAATATTGATGGTTTTGAACTGCGGATTCGCTTCGATAAAATGCTTTTGCTGATTGCCATTTTGCTCAAATGTTACTGATTGCCTGTTACCTTTCTCCAAGGACTCTACAAGCCTCGTTTTATCCTGCTCATTGCTTAGTTCCTTAATAGGATGTTTCTCTAAAGCAGTCATCAAGTCGTATCCGTAATTCTGATGAAACTGCTTTAACTTATAATTTCCATTATTATCTGCTTGCTTAAAATCCATTTGCATCCAGGCATTATATATCTGACCTTCTTTAGTAGTGAGGTCTTTATTGATAGACCTTCCATTCATAAGGTTATAAGCTTCTTTGAGTGTAATGCTGCCTTCCTTGTTGATGTAAAACGTTTGCTCCATTTTGTCCTTCGATTGCTCTGGCATGAGAGACACTTGATAGCGGTTGAAAAAATACATATCCGTTTGGTCGGATTTTTTAAAATGCAAGGAGACTGTTAATTCATCATTCCCAAACTTTGGGTTATGCTTAATCTGAAACTCCGGGTTTTGCTTTTGCATTTTTTCTTTCAATTCATTTTCCAAGCCTTCACCAAAGCCGGTAAACTTCACCTGGTCTTTCAGGTAATCAAAATTTTTCTGGTTCATAAAATTTGTTTTTTGAGTGAATGAATTTGTTACGTTTAATATTCTTTCTGCAGCAGTTGCTTTCAATATTTCATAAGCAACTGTATTTTTTTCTTCGAAATCGTTCTTTTCCGTTTTTAGAAATTGATAAGCCTCAGCCGCAGTTAAACTCATATTATCATTTATATGAAACACATGGTTATGCTCATATAGCTTTTGCATTTCCTGATAGTCTTGAAAAAACTTTTCATATTCGCTTTCAGGAAAATACTTATACATTAAAAGTTTTGCAACGTCTTTTCCTTCTTCTGCTTCGACCAGATTATATAAATCGTTATTCGTAGCTTTTATAAAATCAGTTGCTTGCTCATATTCCTGCCTTGACATGCTATTCTCCACGTTACCTTCATAATATCTATCATACAAACTATTTACTTCTTTCAGCCTCTCTTCTAAATTTTTTGTACTAATGGCTTGAATGTTCAGGTCTGGAACATTTATATGTTTATAGGTCAACTCGTATTCCTTTAATTGATACTCGTTATTTGACCGTTTCGCAAAATGCAAGTCATACATTAGCTCATCTTCTTTGATTTGATTGAAGTAATAGACATGAAAGGATGAATTATTTTCCTTTAAGGAATGGCTTACTTCTTCTGCAATGCGGGAAGGAAAGCCAAGAGCTTGTAATTGATCTTTGAGATATTTAAAATTTCTCTCGTTCATATCTAAAAATTTAATATCGAATGACTTCTATCCGGTAAGTTTATAATGAAGGAGGTTGCTGGAGTAACTTTGCCCGAACTATGGTTCTACTATGAATAGTAAGTTTTAAGTGTCTGCCGCCACTTTTTTCCATGACTTCAATAGCGAAATATTTTTTGTCTGGTATAGTGAACTTAGGTAGAGCATATACAAAAACACTTTCTGTTTGTCCCGCTATAACGGAAGTATCACCTTTTACATAGAGAGGAGTTACTTCAAGCTCCTGCGTTGCTGTGCGTTTTGATTTTTTCTGGTCTCTGATATAAAAGCGAAGTTGGTTAATGTCATAATTAATGTTAGAACGATTTTGCAGGATGATACGACAAAGCATCACATCGCTTTTTATGTACAGCCCGCTCAACCTCATTTTCATGCCGTAGCTTTTATCCTTAATACCATGTATACTTCCTTTTTCAGCAGCTACAATTTCTGCATCAGCTTGTACCTGTGCTTTATTGATACTGACGTTAGGAAAGAAAGCCTCTGGATAGGCTGCTGTTGTATTGTCAAACCGGATGTTCAGCACAGTTGGTGTATCGGTATAATTAAGAATATAGGAATACAGTTTGCCATCAGCGGTAATAACTGTAAGATTGGTTTGGTCAAATCCAGGCTTACCTGCTTTTATCTGTAAGATATTTTCAACCCCTTTAGCTTTTTGCGCAAGAATATCTTTACTCCCTTTGTCTACGCTTTTTATAGCATAGGGAAATACAATATTAGTAGTTTTGTAAAAGGTGATGGGAAGGAAATAGGGTTTAATAACTGTTACATTTGGTTCAACATTGCTTTGAGCATATAGCTGAACACTTAATAAAACAAGAAGGATTCCTGTTACCATTACTACACTTATCTTTTTCATAATCTTAGGAATTTTAAAAATGGAATAAATTGTTTATTGATTTTGATGATTGAAATATCAGTTATCCTGTTTCTGTTTCTCGTCACGCAGTAATACCTGATAACCTGCTTTCACGGTTACTTTAACAAGCTTTACCTTTCTGCTGAATATTGTTTTAGCTGCTTCAATCCCCGCATTGGCAGCCTGGGCACCTAAAGAAGGGTTTAAATTAGAAATGTCTATTTGCTGTGCAGCACGGTCTGCTGACTGTTTAGCAACATCACGGGTAATTGCTCCGGGAACATAAATACCGTCCATACCGTCCATATCAAATACAGAAAGCTCAACCGGGAAAAGTGAATTGCGGTAACGAACACTATTGATTTTAATGCCGAGCCTTTCACCGTTCAAATCTGCGGTGCCAAATACAAAATTGTCTTTAGGTATTAATACGCCGTTAACGAAAATATCATTTATTAACCTCAATTTTATGGTAGAGCCATTTACCAATGTTTGCGTTTCATGTATAACTGCTGAAATAGAGTTTTGGCTCTCGTTTAAAGATGTTTCATCATCCAATGAGTAAAAGCTATTTGACTGGACAGGAGAATTGAAGCGCCTGTTTGTTTCGTTATTTTTAGTCCCTCTATTATCTAAAAGCGAAATTGAGCTACCATCGTTGTTTACGGTAACAGCAAATACCTGCCCTTTCTTCACTTCTGAGGTTTGCTTTATCTTTTCACGTACTCGGTCAGGATGTTGTATATCCAATATCTTTTCCAGCGTTCCATTTAGTTGCTTCATTTCCGGGTCTTCTCCACCGCTTTGGTTCAAGCTCTGCATCATTTGTTCCAGCCGGTCAATATCGCTGCTATTAACGGAGGCGTTGCGTATTTGTTTTACTGTGTTTATGTTGTCTTCAGTGTTTACTCCTGGTGATGATGCCGTATTCAACGCATCATCTAATTGTGCCAGTTTTTGATACACTTTCTTTTCATTAGGGTCATTGTAGGTAGTGCTGTGGCTAATTGTCGAACTTCTTCTGCTTACGATATTGTTGCCGTACTTAATACCTATTGAAGAAGTATCCATGCTTTGAAGAACAGATGTATCTGTATGTTTCCGGTAATAGGGATCGTTTTCCATTAGCTGTTGCAATCTCAATGAGTCGGAAGCCGCCTTTTCATAGTAACTTAACTTATCCAAGGGTTTATCGTCTTTAAGATTTGCACCGGGTAATTGGGTGTTCAAGCCTTCTTGTGGTTGCTGCGCTTCAGCATGTTTTACTTTACCACCACCTAATACCCAAAACATTAAGGTTAAGAAAGGCAGAACTAATAAGGGCAGAACTAATAAAAATTTGCGCTGACGCAGAAATTTTTGAGAATATTTTTTTTGTTCCATAGGTGTTACTTTTTATTTTGTGATTGATAAATATTTTCAACTAAAAGAATGCTATCCATTAAGCCGGGTCGTTGGCTGAAGATGCTTACGTAAAGTTGTTTGCCGGTGGGACTTCTTGCGAGGCTATCCATATAGAACCTAAAACGTGTTATTTTTTTGTATTCATTTTTAGTTATTATCGCCAAAGCCTTCGCATTTTCATCTCCTGACTTTAGAGCATAAGGAGGTTTTTTAAGATGAAACACTGTAAATGAAGACGCTCTGTGACTCGTCGTACTGCTTGCAATAAAATAAATACTTATGCTTCCTGCAGTGAGACAAAACAAGGATAGTATAATGAGTTTAGCATTGCGGGAGAGGCATTCAGTATGCTGCTGCATAACGTCAGCCCACCTTTGCTGGAAACGAATGAAAGTAGAAACAATACTCTTTGCAAGTTTTTCCTGAGCTGCATTTTTTTCAAGCGAAGCTTGGACTTTCTTTTTTTTAAATAATGATAACATGGCTTAACGATTTTCAATTTTTAAATCCCTGTTTTCAATGGTACTCCAGCGTTCTATTAGGAAGCCATGCGGGTTATTGTCCGAACGGCTCACATTACGCAGGAAGCCTTCGGTAATTAAACTGCGTGACACCGTGCTTGTAGTCCTTATAATGCTTTGAGTGGCGTAGCACCGGAAATAATAAGGGTACTGAGTTATACTTACAACTACGCTGTCCACTTTAATTTCCTGGCTAATATTGCCCGCTATGATATTTGAGTAATAGCCATTCTCTTTTAAATTATCGTACTCTCTTTTAGCAGAAGCATCTGCGAGATAAAGTGCTTTCGTGATGTTTGATTGTATCACTTCATCATCAGGGTCAAGTGTAAAGAAGTATTGATGAAACATTTTAACATGATCTCTTGCTTCAACAGGAATATTTTCTTTTCCATCGGATGCATAAGCTTCCAATGCTTTCCCATTGGCAAGAATGTAGACCTTACTTTGCATTTCAGCCACCAGCTTGAAACTTTTATACAGTGTAAAGCCACAAAGCATAACACAACCGATCACTACAACTATTGTAAAACTTCGTATGCTGCGGAAGGCTGTATCTATATTTTTCATTTGTTTAAACATGTCAGATAAGATTAGCGGTTGATGAGGTCGTATTAAAATTTTTTTGATTTAAGATTTACCCGAAATTTTATCCTGCATATAGCCGGATTTACCAGACGAACCGCCCTCATTAAAATAACCTGAATTGGTGCCGTAGTTACTCATGCTGCCACTCATTCTGCCGGTAGCGTTGCCCATAGCATCAGCAGCCATACCTGCACCGCTTGTCATAGTATTTACCACACTTCTGGATGAAGTACTGAACAGGCTGGTTACTTTTTGCACCATTGCACCGCCACCTCCAGCATTGACAATATAGTTGGCAACCGAAGGAACTGTGAAATAACCCACGATACCGATGATTAGGAAAACGAGATAAGCTACATCTGTTGAACTGAAAAATGTATCACCGGTACTCTGTACCTGACCAATGTCTACTTTCAGCATTTTCTCCTGTATCTTACCTATAATAGCACCAAAAATATTCGCCACCGGCAACCACAGAAAAACATTGATATACCGGGCTATCCATACCGTAAGTGTGTGCTGAAACCCATCAAAGACAGCAATGCCAAAAACTAATGGCCCTAATATGGCAAGTACAATTAGTTGAAACGTTCTTAAAGTATTTATACAAAGTGCAGCCGCTTCAAATATTACTCTCAACACTTCGCTCATCCATTCTTTAATTGAGTTACGAAAATTGTAAGAGGCTTTAGACATTGCGAATTTAATGTCATTACCTATGCTCTCAAACATACCTTCGCCTTCGGCAGTAGGGTCATTTGGATGGGTGTATTTATACCACTTGTCCCTGTCACCGCTACCGAACTCGCCAACGTACATTTGCCAGGCTTTCGATGTTTTAATAGCTTCTTCCTTTTGTTTCAAAAGTTCAGCAATGGCTTTATCAGAGTCCTTTACCATGCTTGCCGTAGCTATCACAGTTGGTTTCATTACGCCGTTAATCATTCCTAACACAGAAGGGAAAATCATAACTGCAAATCCGATAACGAATGGACGGAACAAAGGATAAAAATCAATAGGCTCTGCATTAGCAATATGCCGCCACACCCGAGAAGCAATATACCAGGTCGCTGCAAATCCTGCAATACCTTGTCCTACTCCAATTAGCTTGCTGCATAAGGGCAGCATCTCATCGTATAACTGGTCCAATACACCCTGAAGCCCGTTTATATTATCCGCACCACTTTGAGCGTGCAAAAGTTGAGGGCATACTATCCCCACTGCTGCTATAAAAGCAACTCTCGTCCACTTTGCCATATTTGATTGTTTAATTGGTTACACCATAGATTTTCTTCATTGTTACTGCATCGTTTTTCTCCTTGGCTCTTTGTACTGCCAGTATAGTTGTATTGTTATTAAAATGTCGCAGGAATAGCAGTTTATCCTGCATGTTATTGTAAATACTATCTATTGCTTCTAACCGCTCGTCATCAGACATTCTTAGTTTACTATCTGTTATAATTATTGTCAATTCATCAAAGTCGTTCAGGCTTTGTTGGAAAAGATTACTATAAACGTTCCCCAAATACATAATTTCATCAGGATTGAAATTGCCATCCCGCTTGAAGCGGTTAAAAGCATTCTTGTACTCTTTAACAATGATTATTTGATTGTTGATAATATCAGTTATCCTTTTGTACTTTTTTACAGAGGGGCTTACCATCATAAGACCATCAAGAAAGGTTTTATGCAGATTGAAATTACCTTGTGATAAATTTTTTATAGAAGAATAACCAGTACTGATTACCTCGTAGCCTTTCTTCATGTCACCAAGAATTTGCTTGAATTGAGCCAGCTTCTCAACATTCAATAGCAACTGTTGCGCTTCGTCACTTTGAGCTGATAGCTTAGAAGTCATACATGTGCTTAATGCTATTAAAATGACAATTATTTTTTTCATACTATTAATTTTTAATGCCATTGATGGCACGCATTGTTTGAATATCATTTTGTTCTTGGAGGCGTGAAGCAGCAAGCAGCTTCGCTTCATTTGAAAAGCTTTGTACGAAAATGTATTTATCCTGCATATCACCGTATAATGCATCTATCCGTTTCAATCTTTCATCATCTTTCATTTCAAGTTCACCACTTGTAATAACCGTTATAAGTGCATCTGTGGTTTTGGCACAATCATCTATCAATCTGTCAAAAACGCCATTTATATAGATAATTTCACCAGCATTGAATGTCCCGCTATGCTTTAATTGCTTTGCTGCTTCTTTATACGTTTTTATGATGTTTACCTGCAATGCAATAATGTCTGCAACTTTGCTGTAATTCTTAATTTTTGGATTAACATTCTTTAGTGAGTTGAGATAATCTTTGTGCAGGTTAAACTCTCCATGCTTAATGTCACTGATAGCATTTAATCCTTCTCTTGCTATCGAGTAGCCTTTTTGCACATAACCGATGTACACTTGTAACGCAGCTATCTGTTGCAGCAGATATTTTTTCTGCGTGGCACTTTGCCGAAACCATTCAGCAAACGTTTGAGCCTTCGTGCCTGTGGAAAGAATGGCAAACGATATTAGAATGATTAATCTTTTCATGATATTAATTTTGATTTTGGAATTATTGAAGTCCATAGAGCTTCTTTACCACATCCACATCGTTTTGCGCTTTGGCTCTTTGAAGGCTCATGACGATACCTTGTTGATTAAACATTTTTAAGTCATTGTAATTAACGTCTATCCGGTCAGCAGCAGCGTTAATGATTTCGAGACGTTTAGCATCATTCATTTGTGTTTGAAAGGAATTGATTACAATAAATATCTGGTCAAGATTTTTAACGCTTTCATCAAGAATACCCGAATATACAAGTTGCATGTAGGAGAGTTCATCAACGTTGAAATGCTTATCCTGTTTAAACAATCCCCACGCTCTTTTATACTCTTCTACTAAGCGCACCTGCTTTTCAGTGATTTCTTTGATTCGTTTGTAATAAGATACAATCGCTTTTACCTTTTGTAATTCTTCATAGTAATCTTTGTACAGTGTTTTCTGTTTATCCACCCAGCCGGTAATTTCATCCAGCTTTAGTTTTGACATGGTATTTTCCAATGTCTTTTGAGCATTCTGCAGCCAGATAACTTTATTTTGATTGCGTTGTATCTGTAAGTCAACTGCCTTAATTACTTTTTTAATACCTTCTTTTATAATAAGCGTAATCGGGTCCTGAGCCGATGCTTTGTTTATTGGTACTATTGTCCCAACTAAAACAAAACTTAAAAACACAAATAACTTTTTCATTTATCATAGATTTAATAGTTATTCTATCTTCAGATATTTAGCAGTGCCTGCAAGAAGTTCTTTTCCGGTTGAAGGGAAAGTATATAGTTTACCTGCTTTTAGTTCCTGCAGTTGATGAGTTTCCTCGTCCCACACAGTTATCATGCGTTCCTGTTTGTTCTCCTTCGGTTGGAGTCTGCCGTCTTTTATCCGGTGGAAACCGGTTTTTCGCATGATGATAAAAGTTCCTGCCTTAGCATCATAAGGAGTGACAATAAGTGTATCCATAGCCTTGCTAAATTCGCCTTCTGCCTGTCGCACGTAAGTGCCGTTAATTATGCTTTTTGTACTTTCTACCTCTTCATTTCCTCCGCAAGCAGTTAATAAAACCGCTATGCACAATAAACCATAAGTCTTTTTCATGTTGCTGATTTTTTTGGGTTTAATAAATTTTTTTATCCTTCATGTCTCTCGTTAATGCTGCAATTCCCTTTTGAATGCTTCCATACTTTCTGGCGTACTGCATCACTTTTACTTTCTCTGTTTCTTCTGTTGTATATGCCAGGTATTCTTCAGGTGATACTTCGGTTCGATACACCTTTGAAAGCATTCCGCCAAGTGATATAAAAACCTCTTTATATTTTTTAGATGGGTCATTGGCTTTATTAACGGAAAGAACTAAAGCCTTTTCTTTTTCCGTCAGTCCCAGAAGCTCCTGTATTTGTTCAAACTTGTTCTGGTACTTGGATTGGTCTAATAAAATCTTACAATCGCTGTTGTTAATAATTGCCTGCTTTACCACCGGCGATGAAATAATATCTTCTACTTCCTGCGTAACCACCACCGCTTCACCAAAGAATTTACGAACCGTTTTAAACAGATACTTGATATATTCGGCCATTCCTTCTTTAGCGATGGCTTTCCATGCTTCCTCAATAAGTATCATCTTACGGACACCTTTCAGTTTTCGCATTTTGGAAATAAACACTTCCATAATAATGATGGTAACTACAGGGAACAGGATGGGATGGTCTTTTATATTGTCCAATTCAAAAACGATGAAGCGTTCTGTAAGCAGTTCCAAGTTTTCGGTCGCATTCAGCAGGTAATCAAACTCACCGTCTTTATAGTAAGGACGTAGAACATACAAGAAGTTGTTGACATCAAAATCTTTTTCTTTCACATTGTCCGTTGCCAGTTTCTTCACAAATTCATCCCTTAAAAAATCAAAAAAGCTGTTGAAACAAGGAAAGATGTTATTATTCTTTTCCAGCTTTTCATAATATAGCTGTAGGGCATTAGACAGAGCTACATATTCAGAACGGTTGAATACTTCATTATCCTTTTTCCAAAGTGCTAGCAATAATGTTTTAATGCTTTCTTTTTTCTCCGTATCCAGGCTATCGCCTTCACTAATATAAAAAGGGTTAAAGCGGATAGGGTTCTTTTCATCATAAGTGAAATAATAGCCTCCAACCATATCGCATAAACCTTTGTAGCTATGACCCACATCGACGAGTACAATGTGTGTTCCCTGTTCATAATAGCTACGTACCAGGTGGTTCGTGAAGAAAGATTTGCCACTACCCGAAGGACCCAATATGAATTTATTCCGGTTTGTACATATCCCTTTTTTAACCGGCTCATCACTAATGTCAACATGCACCGGCTTACCTGTTAGCCTGTCTCCCAAGCGAATACCTACTGGGCTCAGAGATGAACGGTAGTTCGTTTCAAGGTTGAGAAAGCAGGTTGCCTGTTCAGCGAACGTATCAAAAGTGTCGTTCATGGGAAAGTCTGCTTCATTGCCCGGGATGCCTGCCCACCATATTTGGGGTGCACCTGCCGTTTCTTGTTTTGCAGCAGCATCCATCTGTGCCAATGCGGAGGAAACAAGGTTCTTTAAATCCTTTAACTCATCTTGTTTATCTGTCCATACCTGCACATTGAAATGCGCTTTCACAGGTAATCTTTGTTGGCTAATGGCTTCGTTTAAAAAATCATTGGTAGCATCCCTGGCAATAGTATTCTCACGAGAATAAGCGGATAATGATTGCAGCCTTAGCCGTTTGCTTTCGAGCTTCTGCAAAGTTTTTTGTGCATCCTCAACAAAAATGAACTGGTTGTAAATATGATTGCAGGATAAGAGCTGTCCTAAAGTAGAAGCAAAGCCGATACTAAATTTGGTTTTGTCGGTTGAATAACGGTCAAAGTTTATTCTTGAACCACACAAAGCCGGCAGATCCTCAGCATCACCTAAAGTATAGAGCTGACAATGTTGATCTCCAACCAGTAAATTGTTTTCAAATTTTATGTCCTTGAATACGATGTCATTTTCCTTCTTAGACAAATAGCAATAACGTTCTATCAATCCCATCTTTCGGCTATGGCTTTGCAGTTCTTCGCTTTTAAGGCGTTTAAGTTGTACAAAACCACTGTCTTCCATAAGGCGTTTAAACTGCCCGGCACTGTCCAGGAAATCTTGCAATAATTGAGGCTTCAATGTTTGTTCCGGTACTATGGATTTACGCAGCAGGTTAGAGAAAAGAGAACTGGATAACTTTCTGCCAGTAGGCTTCTTAGTAAGCAGTATGTAACAGCTATGGTCTAAAAACGGACGTTCATTAAAGAAGCGTTCGCTGCTTTGTGTTAAAAAGCTAACATCATCTTTTGTGAAATCGGGTTTATACTTGCTGTCTATAAACCAATCCTGTTTATGAAATACAGACAATTTAGGGAGAACTTTAATGGCTTTAACCCATGCCTGATGGAAGCCTTCATACTCATGATCGGATAAAGTAAATATCTCCGGTAATTCTGCCCTAAACGCAATAGTTATATCGCCCTGTTTGGAAAGGATACAATCATGTTCCACTCCAAGAATTGGTAAAATCTCATTCAACTGCTTTTCCATATTCACTGATTTACCTTTTTGAGGTTATTAATCCTCCAATTGCTTTACTTTTTACGCAGGAAAGCGGCTCTGCTTTTTGACCTGATTACGTTTGGAATACTTCGTCTTGCCAATTTTTTCATCATTCCATATTCGCCGTAAGTATTACTCAATGCATAAATTTTTATGGTTAGCACCGTTCCAGCAATTAGTATGAGACCGATGCACACAAACGAATTGATACCAATAATGTACATGATGGCAAACAGGATTAGCAGGGCAACAACTCCGGCACCGAAATACCAGATATACTGTGCTTTCAGGCCTTTGAATTCAATACTTTTATTAATTCCCTTATTAATTGAGTAAACACTGTTGCTCATAGCTTTTTTTTGTTTTTAAAGTCTTAATCTATTGCTCCGTTTTATTCGTTGCTCCTGCAACCCATTTTGTTGATGATGCTCCTTACCGTTTACCGTAGCTCCGTTTACTTTTGCCATAGCAACTTGTAAAGGCGTAGCCCCTTTAGGCATCATTTGTATAATTGGTGTTTCTTTAGGTACAGTATTTTCCTGTTGCACCTTATCGGTATCTATCAAGCCATTTTGCTTCATTTGGTTTTCCTGTATCTTTATGGCTATCTCTCTTTCCAGTTTTGATAGCTCACTTTTCATGTGAACCAATTCACTTTCCTTTTCAAATGGTTTGCTCACAATATTTGCCATCATTGGAATATTCTTTTCCAGTTCGCTCAAGTTGTTCTGGTATTTTTCTTTGAGCGTCTCTACACGGTCTATTGCGTTAAGGAAATAACGGGCAGCCAGCTTTGGGTTATCTGTGTTGGGATGTCCGTTGTTATAGGCGTACTTAATACCGCTCTCCGGACGTTCTGCATATAAGATATTATAGTATCTATACCCGAAGCCGTCTTTTTCTTCAACAGTTTCCCGTTGTTGGCGGATATACAAATCAAATCCATACAGCTTGCCGATCATCGGTCCATCCGTAGGTTTCCAGCTTTGATAGAGTTTGATTAGGTGTTTGCCCATAGCTTCAGGATCTGCTGTACTGATACCTTTAAGTTGGATAGGATTTTCTTTTGTGCCTTCCTTATCATAGCGCAGATTATCTTTGTAGACCTTTCCATCCGATGTGAGATTTTTTAAAATATCTATCGTATTGGTTCTTTCATGCTGAAGGTTTTCCAGTTGAAATTTAGAACGTGATACTTCACGGAAATGCGCTGTTTTCAGACTTTCCATTACAGCGACTTTCTTTTCCAGCTTTGATTTTTCAAGCAGTGATGTATCACCTGATAGGATAGCGATGTATTCAGAGAAATTCATCCCGCTTTTCTCATCCATTGCCCCTTCGTCAATTGTACGAATGTTTAATTCGCAATTCTTCATTTGGCTGATAAAGGTTTGCTTATTTTTTAGCAGGTTGAACTTATAGTTATCTAAAGATTGCTCTACTGCATAAATGAAGTTTTGTACCTTATTATCGTAATAATCCCGTGCAATGATATTGCCCTGCCTTGCACCACGTCCGTTGCGTTGCTCCAGTTCTGACGGCTTCCAGGGAATATCCAAATGATGCATGCCAATAACACGGTGCTGCACATTTAGCCCTGTTCCCGCTTTTTCCGTACTTCCAATAAGTACACGGATTTGCCCATCGTTCATCTTGTGGAATAATTCCGGCTTTTGCTTGTCTGTCCAGTCGTGAATAAAAGTGATTTCCTGTGCGGGGATATTGAAGTCTCTGGTTAATTTTTCTTTCAGAGCATCGTAGATATTGAAAGCATCGGGTTTAGGTGTGCCAATATCGCTGAAGACAATCTGTGTGCCTTTATGTTGGATACTGTTATTATACAATTCAGCAACCTTCCTTGCACATACGCTTACCTTATTTTCGGGATGGTCACCGTAAGTGTTACTATCTACCAAGCGCATGTCGGCCGCCATTTTCTTAGCATAGTTGGTGGCAATGAGCATCCTGCCTTTATCTTCTTCGGCAGTAAGTGGCATTCTGCCAATAAGCGTAGCATCACCTGTTTTTGCAAACTGCATCAACTTCTTGATGAAATCAATTTGTTCTTCTGTTGGCTTAATGTTAACCAGTGTTTCATCAAGATTAGGTTTGTCCAACCTAATATGTTTAGCTGTTTTATAGTCAGTAATCTCGTTATAGAATAAAGCCAGCTCCGGCACTTTAATGAAATGACGGAAACGTTCTTTGGCAATAATTTCATTAGTAACTGAAAATTCAAAGTCGGTTGTTTTTCTTGCAAACACCGCAGCCCAGCCATCAAAATTTTCGATGTGCTGCCTTTCCATTTCCTTTGGACGGAGGTATTTAAACAACAGATACATTTCGGTGAGGCTGTTGGAAATAGGTGTGCCTGATAAAAAAGTAACGCACAGATCTGCATCAAACTTTTGCTGCAAAGTGCGAACTGCAAAAAGCATGTTGAGTGCTTTCTGACTTCCTTCCATATTCCCAATACCTGCAACACGATCATGCCTTGTTGTAAAAGTCAGGTTCTTGAACTTGTGTGCTTCATCTACAAATAAATGATCTACACCTAATTCTTTAAAGTTGATGCCTGCATCTTTCTTTTGCTCAATATCACTTATCAGTGTTTTTAATTTCCCCTGCAGATTATTTTTTCTTACCTCCAAGCCTTTAAGCATCTTCTTCGATATGTCGCCTCCTAAGTCTTTTAATGTTTCAAGATCACGTTCAACATTGTCCAGCTCATTTTGAAATATCTCCTTTTGTATTTCCGGTGATTGCGGTATTTTACCAAACTGGTCATGCGTGAGAATGATGCAATCCCAATTGTTGTTTTTGATTTCATGGAACAGGCGCATTCTTTTTTGAGGCATAAAATCGTTTTCGCCCGGAGCCAGAATTTTTGCGTTCGGATAAGCTTTCCGATAGGTTTCAGTAATCTGATTGATGTTAGCTTTTAATGCCAGTATCATCGGCTTGTGTACAATGCCTAACCTTTTCATCTCATGGGCAGCAACTATCATGGTAAGTGTTTTGCCTAAGCCTACTTCATGGTCTATTAGTGCACCACGGTTTTGTATGATACGCCATGCAGCGTTCTTCTGTGAGCTGTATAAATCCTCAATTCCTAAATTCTTCTTTTCCAAGCCGGGAAATGTGAGGTGGTCCCCATTATACTCCCGAAGAACATAGCAATTGAATGTGTTATTATAAAGCGTTTCTAATTGCTTTTTATCCGCTTGTGGCAAATCCTGTAACCAAGTGATAAAGCCATTTCGGATAGTTTCAATTTTCTGATGGGCAAGCTGTATAGCTTCGTTATCCGGCAGACGGATGGTTTTATCATCAGGAAGTTTTACTTCATAGGTGAAGAAGGGTGTAGTATTTTCAAGGGCATGCTCCAGTATAGCATTACCATAAGTTGTTCTGCCGCTTTTAGGAGTTACAGCAAACTCCTGAGATACTTTTGCATTATATCCCTGAGTGCTTACCTTGAAAGTATCTAACGACTGAAAATAGTTGAAACTTGTATTAAGCTCAAATAGTTGAGAAGCAAAACGGTCATAATAACTAATGGGTATCCAGCGTTCGCCTAAGTTAAAATCAAGCAGTTCAAAAGGTATCTTTTCCGGCTGAACTTTGGCGATTGCTTCAAGGCTCTTTTGTATCTGTATATCATCAGGATGTAATGCTGATTTTTGTTGGGCGACATTTAATTTCTCAACTACATTTCCTGATAGATATTGGTCAACGGTTTCCCAGGCAGTATGTAGCGGATTGAGATAAATATGTCCTTCAAGCTTAGAGATAGTTTCTGCTTCTGTTAAGCCGGCAGCAGCTTCTATAAAGGGAATTTCCACCTTGCCATTTTCATTCAAACACTGAGCAAGAGCTTCAAACGGATTATCAGTACGAAATTGTTCTTCTTTGTGATGAAGCGACTGCGTTAATACATCTGCCTGTATAAATCGTTCGCCTTCTTTTCTTTCCAGGGAAGAGAGAACAGTAAAGCCAAAAGCAGTATCATTAGTGATTAACTTTCTGTTATTCGGGTAATTAAGTAATCCATATTGGTTAACAAACTTCTCATAACTATCCTGTAAAACTTTTCTTAAACCGGTATACTCTACATTACTTGAAGCCTCTCTTTCAGATAATTCCAAATAACTATTCCTGATAGTGATGTATTGCTCATAAAATCCTTTATCCCTCTGACCTGATAAAAAAGGCTGAAAAGTTGCCTGCTTAAATTCAGCATCAGGGTTACTAATACTTCCCACTTTACCTTTATGAATAACCAATGTTCCCGCCTTGTAAAAAGGTTTAAGGTTAGCAAATAATTCCGGCTGATTACGTTCCAAGCCAAAAGCTGCCTCAAGAGCTTTATCTCCCTCGTATGTATAACTATGACCATAATTCTGAAGCTTTAAAGCAAGCCCTCTTAGTTCATGGTTGATCGCTGCCGCACTTTGCCAGTTTGAGGGAAAAGTAATTTCTTCAACATTGGAATAAAGCTTATACACGTATTGCTTAAAAGCAGGTGCCCTTGCAGTAACCAAAACAATGCTTTCGTGTTCAGGTTTTGTAGTTGTTTTAACCATGCTGATAATGCGTGCTGTTTGCTTCTGCACTACCGTGGCATCCAGTTCATTGACATATGCCATTGCCCGGTTAATGCTTTCGGCAGGAGTAGTGTCAAACAAGCCCAACTGCACATTCACTTTCTCGGCTTTGTTTTCAGGCATGGACAAAAAGGTAAGCTGCTTGCGAACTGCTTCTGGTGCTGCAATAGCAAGTGATTGAGCTTGCTGAAACAAGCCTTCACTAAAACGTGCCTGAATACCTTCGCCTATGGTCTCGGATAATTTACCAGCAATAGCATTAATGTCTCCATGTTGCCACACACTTTGGTTGGCATTTCCGTATTGGTTCTTGCCTGGTTTTATTTCATCTCCTGCAGTAACTTCAGGATGTTGATAGATATAACTGTTGAGGTTGAAGCTGCCAAATTCGTTTTCCTGTGCTATAGTATTTATCAGGAATTTTTCATCTGCTGATAATCCCTGTTTGCCTTCATTCTTTTGTATAATCAGTAAATGGCTGGGAGCTTCCGTGTTGCCGGTATCTTTCATCAGGTTATCCGGCATTACGCTGAGGCTGATAAAATTAGATTGATTAAACATGTATTCCCGGGCAGCTTGATTGGAGGGATTATTTAAGAAACCATCTGTAGTAATGTAGGCAAGTAATCCACCGTCAGCAATCTTATCTAATCCTTTTGCAAAAAAGTAGTTATGTATTTTGCCTAACAGCTCTTTATTAGGAAAGGCTTCATCATAAACGGAGAAATTACCAAAAGGAATATTGCTTACGATGAGGTCGTATTTGCCATTATCATTTACAGGAGCTTGTTCAAAACCCGTAATATAAGTATTTACAGGAACGGGAAAGGAACCATTCAAAGCAGCAAGTACCCTGCCTGTCAGCATATCTTTTTCAACAGCAGTTATATTTTCAATTGAAGAAAAAGCTTTGACCGCTTCCGTTATAAAAATGCCTGCACCACTACTTGGTTCATATATCCGCTTTGGTTCAATACCATGTTCTTTAAGTGTTGCATATAAAGTTTGGGGTACAACTTGTGGTGTATAGAAAGCAGTAAGAACGCTGTTTTTTATTGAACTTATTGCTTCTTTATGTTGCTGGTCGGATAAGTTATCTTTCAGTAGTTCATGCAGTTCTATTATTTTAGGGTATAACCGCAGGTCTTCGTCTGTGGCATTTAACTTAACCCATTCCTCTTTAGCTGCATTAGGGTATAATATTGCTTTTATCCCGCCAAAGCCGGAATATTTTTGTAGGGCTTCCACTTGTGTTGCATCCAGGGGTTTTTCTTTTTCCCATGTGAGTGCAATACGAATAGCCGCTATATTATCATTAAGCTTTTGTAATTGATTGTAAGCCATACTTCACATTTTTCATTGTCACCGCTTATTTTCAAAATATTCTTTTACTGCACCAGTAATAGCATAGCGCAAACGCCTGTCATTTTCGTTTTCCCCTGTAAAACTTAAAGCGTCAAATACAGGTAGGCAGATGTCAATCAGGTTAATCACTTCATAAGTAACCAATCCACTTTCTTTAAGTCTGTAGTAGTCAGTTTCAAATTCTTCTTCTAAAATCGAAATCAGGTAATTAAACTTTGATGGGTGTAGTTCTTTTGTGAGTTCGTCCATGCAACGTTCTTCTATGATATATGCAGGAGTACCAGAAGCAAGTAATTCATTCAACAAAAAATCAATTGCAGCTACCTTTTCTCTCAAGTAGTCGCTTACACTACTTTCCTGTTGAAGCGTAATCAGTAAATCAGGGTTGTTGTCCGCCATATACTGATGCAATTTTGCAATTAATACTTCCTGCATAAAACATAGAATTTGTAGGGTTTTAAACACCGAAGAAGGACTTAATAACAGTGGCCACAATCACAAGAAATACACAGCTGCCAAACCAGGCTGCAGCAACTTTACCAGTGTCCTGGTCACCGGCATTCCACTTTTGGTAAACCTTAACTGCTCCAATCAACCCTACGAGTGCGCCAACGGCATACATGAGGTTTGTTCCTGCGGCAAAATAGCTTCGCACCTGAGTGTTTGCTGCATTAATACCGGCATTGCCATCCTGAGCCATTACTGTTAGATGGATAAAGGTTACGGCTATTAATGCACCTGCACTTAACCATTGTTTCCTGGGGAAACTTTTAAAATTCAATCGCTTCATTTTCATAATACACACTATTTAAAAGTTGAACAATTACACTTTTAATAACCTTCCTGCACCTCTCCGTCACAATGGGCGGAGAGGGAAGAAGGTGGCTCCACTACGCTACCTCTTTCCATAACATCACTTGCTCTACAGCACTGAGGTGGAGGGAGCGATATTTTTCGCATTTAGAGTTGAACAATTAAGCTTAAGTACCTTCCTGAAGCCTCTCCGTCACAAGCGGATAGAGAGGAAGGAAGGATGCTCCACTACGCTACCTCTTTCCACAACATCACCAGCTCTTTCGCACTGAGGTGGATGGAGCGATATTTTTCGCACTCAGAAATAATTAAGTCATTTATGGCTTCCTCAAATAGTGACCCCTTCAGGAAATGATATTTCTTCAGCAATAATTGAATGGAAAGAATAAATTCTTCCTTGACATACTCGTTGTCAACTGCCATTGCAATAGCCTCTTTGAGGCTTGCAGTTAACTCTTCCACTTGTTGAAATGTTTCATCTGTTTCTTGTACCAGAGAAATATCATCATCAATTTTATTTTGGGAAAATGAATTAAGCTCTTTATCTGCCTGGTATAACTCATTACCTTCAGATGATAAATTGTTTTTGTGTTGTTCTTTTTTAAAACGTAGAGATAAAACTTCATTCTTAAAATACAATATCACAAGTACTGTATAATAAACAACAAGTGCTGCCAATATTATAACTCCATATTCTGACCAGGTAATTGATACTAACATAATCTTTATAATTTTTCTTTGCATAGCAAATATGGGCTACATAAATACATGAAAACACTCCCAAGGCTAACGGTAGGGCAGGTAACTAATTAGCAATGAGACTATATTAAAAAAATTAAAGTATGAATTAAGGCTTTGTATAAGAGGAAAAACAGAAGAAATAAATTACTTTTGACTTATGAAATAAATAATATTAAAATATCAGGTAGCGATAGCTATTACTCTTAGAGTTACTGAAAACCGCCAAATTTTTCTTCCTACGCCAAAAGAGATAATAGACTGTTCGCCACGCTAAGGCGTGGGCACAGTTTATTGGCGTGGGTGGGCTTGGCGGTCCCTCAGAAGCGGTAGGCTTGTGTTCCACGCTATCTTTTTTATTAAAAACTTACTTCGGGACAAGTAAGAACAAATAACTCCAGTAATGGAAAATTACTTGAAACGTTCTGTTTTAACTGAACAAATCAATAACCTGCCTGTAAGCAAAAACTTTAAAGAAATGGCTGAGGCAAATGGATTTGAAACTCTCGATGAAGTGATATCTTTCTCTATTGCATCCCTTTTTAAAAGACAGGGGTTTTCAATGCATATTTACCATGAATTATATAAATTCTTAGAGAAAGAAGGGTGTATTGAACTGCTTAAGGCTGAATAGCTATTTTATTTTCCGACTTAGATTTACAAGAGCTAACAAAAGACTTTTTACGCTCTCGACTGTAGGCAGTTCCGCTTTGTAATATTGACTTCGCAAATGAATATAAGATATATTCTCTCTTTTTAAGCTTGAAAAATGTAATGAAATGAATTTGAGAATTTCAGTTTGATTTATATTGGTTATCGTTTTGTTTTCTATTAATAACCTAATAAAATAAGCTAATTGAGGAACTGGTAAGGAAGTGTTTATTTTTATTTCATTGCTATTTTTTTGGTCATCGGCAATTGTTTGTTTCAACGCATTACTTTCACTTTGAAGAAAAATAATTTCTTCATCAATCCATGTTACAAGCTGGTCTTTTACCGGCATAACATCTTTATACAAAGCTACACCAGGCATGCAGTTTATCTGATTAAGGCCTTTCCGTAAAAATTTCAGTTTTAAAATCTTTTCCTGCTGAGTTTCCTGATCATTTACTTCCTGTAATAATTTGTCAATAGAATGGATTATAAAGGCAGGATGGTTAAAATTTGAAATAATTAAAAGCTGTTGAATTTCTACGTCTAAAGCTTTGACATTCTCATTAGTAAATACTAAATCTAATTCATTGAAAAACTCTTTCAGGTAAACTAACTTTCTATATGTTAAAGGGCTCTTATCTCTATCTTCATTTAGCTTTACAAAAGTTGAAAATATAATTCTAATCAGCCCCTGGTCTGCCAGCTTATCTTTTAATTGCAGTTTTAACTTACTTAGACGTAACTCAAAATCCTTGGTAATAGTAGTATAACAAGTATGAGGAATTTTTTCATCTGCGTTAAAATATTTTGAGAAATAGGTTTCAAGATAAGAGAGAATATCACTTAGGAAGCCACTGACTGAAGTGTATAATTTGATTAAATCTTTATTTTTTGCCTTAAGCTTATAGGCATACAAATCATCAAGTAATTTTATGATGACTGATTGATAATTTTGAACTAAAGAGGCAAGTTCGTTCTGCTCTTGAAGATTAAATAAGCTACTTACTAAATGTTTTCTGATGCTTCCTATTTCAATTGAAGCCGTCTCTAAAAGTGTTTTAACTCCGGTTTCAGACACGTCAAGGTTTACTGTGTTTTTGGGATGAACAGTAATCGTAACAAAATCCATCATTTTTTCTATTCCCTGTTTCACGCGTATCTGCATTTAGGTTATAGTCATCGTTTCTAAGAAAGGAACCTGAAAAGGACGAAGTTTTCATTTCTTTTGTAAATTTATTATTGTTATAAATAGCAGCATATTGATAATTGTCAGGAAATTAAATCTTGCTTTTAATACGGCTAAGTGTTTCTTCACTTACACTTAAGTAGGATGCTAAATATTTGGACGGCACTCTTTGTACAAGTTCTGAAAAATTATCTATTAAATACCTATATCGTTCAGGCGCTCTTAACATCCTAATAGAATAAAGTCGCTGTTCACTTAAAGTGTAATACTTTTCAGTAAGTACTCTTGCGATAAAATTCATTTCAGGAAATTTTTTATACATATCCTGAAGTTCATCATATTGTATACCGATTAATGTACAATCCTCCAATACCTGAATAATTTCATAACTCGGTTTTTGTTGAAAAAAGCTTTCAACGGATATTATTAAATCTCCCTCTTTCATAAACCATGAGCATACTTCTTTAGAATTTTGGTTATAAAAACAACGTATTAACCCTTTTTCTATAAAAAAGATATTTTTACATATCTCACCTTCCTCAAGCAGAAATTTTTTTTTCTGTAGTGTTTGGAGCTTTAATGTCTTAATTAAATGCTCTTGTAGTTCTGTGGATAGCGGGAAAATTGAATTAAGTATCTCAAAAAACTCTTTCATAATATATAATTTTAGGTAGACACCTTAAGATTTAAAGGTTAATTAAATAGTTGATAAGATTAAAGTTTTAAATAATGATGCTGAATTAACAAAAGTCAGGAAGTTAGTGCTTTAAAGATTTGGAATCGATATATTCTGCTGCACTAAGTCGCATCATAACAACTATTTCGTATCCCGCAATTACCATAAATAAATGTTTCAGAGAATGTCCACTAATAGTGTTACTTAGCAAATGATAAATCTCTTTATCAAACTTTTCGGTAAGCTTGGCAAGACCAAAGAAGAAAAAAATAAGAATTAGTCCTTTTTTAAATTCGATAGCAGACTTATATAATATCAGGATAAGAGGTATTGCAATTATTGGAAAAAATTGAACCATTCCATACCACCTCAAATCGCCGTTACCCATACCTTCACTAATTGCCCAGTAAAGCACGCTCATTACTCCAATAATATTTAATATAAAAAAAACTGTATATCCTGTTCTTTTATCTATACAAGTGTAAATTATAAATGCAAAGAAGGACATAAGGATGATGACAATTGGAATTCTGTCGTACACGAGGGTGCTGTTTTGTGGGAACCAGTGGTAATAGCCACTTCCCCCTGTCAATAGTAGGAAGCCGATAAAAAGGGTGAGAAAAATATGCTGCAGCTCTTTTTCCTTAATATTTCTTATGCCTTGCAATCCAACTATGCCAACAAAAGCAAAGGGAAGGTTTGTTACTACATTCAGGAAATTAGGAATGTTCCATAGCTTTCTCTGATCGGCAAAAGCGTGGTAATTCTGATCTTGATGAATAGGCTTTATCATAAGCAGCGCAATAACGCACACTAAAGCAAGCAATGGGATTATGAATTGTTTTTTTACCAAAACCTAAAATAAATTCTAAAGATTAAATTATTAATAATTCTGCTGTAAATCCAGTTTCAATAATAAAGGTGTAATAGGGAAATAAATTATGAATTAAAATTCGCGGGAATGTGTTTCAAAATTTTACTTTTCTATCTATGTTGTAATTATAAAATCAGCCTGACTAATGTTCTCGTAACTACATATTTAAATGATGATAACTTTTTTTTGTCACGATCTTATAGATAGAGATAACATTTACAACTATTGATAATAATGCAATTATTGCAAACAGAATTAAGGTAATCACAGGAACCAATTGGACAAAAGTTCCATAATTATAGTGCTGTTTATCTCTATAGAAAAAAATAAAAATTGAAAGTATTAGCAAAAGCACGCCCATAATCTCAATAGCGTAGTTTGGCAAACCTTCTTTTTTCCCCCTGTAATTGGAATAATTAGCAAGCAATAAAACAACTCCCAAAAGTGCAAGAAGAGAGTGAATGACTGCATAAGGCAATCCAAATAATAAATATAGAATGAAAAAGCCACCAAAGCCTTCCCCGTTAATTAATATGATAAATAAACTGATAATTACTGTATAGGGATGAGTTAATATTTTAATTATTTTCATAAAAAATCATTTTGATTATGGTAATTTAATTGCAACGCCCCGAACTATCTCCAACAAAACTCTTTTCCGCAGGGATATTGATATTTCCACTTTCAATACCTGCATGCTGCATAATACTTAACTTATTATATAAGGCTCCGGGAGTACTCATATTTTTATATGTAACACCGCTTGGTATGGGATACTTTTGAATTTCAATTGGGTTACCCATCCTTGACGAATTAAAAACTTCTAATGCAAAATCAGTACAATTATAATCATCTATGTCATAATCACGATTAGCTAAATTACTTAAATAATTTATCGTATTATTAAGTTGTTCAGGAGTTATACTCATGGTAAGGCTTGCATTAAATTCATGTTCTGAGTTATCAACAATTTTATTTTGTGCAGGTTCAGCCAACAACAATTTCCAGGTAGTATTTGGGTAAAAACCAATGTTTTGAGTTACTGATTGAATTCCATTAGTTTTTGTGATTTGCAAAAAAGTGTGTCCAGGTGACCCCTGTTCAAAATTGAATAACCGGTTTGGATGGTTATCTACCGGAATATCGACAAGAAGTTCAATTGAACATGTTGAACCAACATCAGGAATATTTGAGAAACATTTAAGATACTTAGTTATATCAATGGGAGATAAATCTTCAACAAACTCAAAATCTACCAATTCTTCATCTTCTCTATCATTATCTCTATTATTTGAGCGGGAACCAGAGTCTTCTTCGTCATTTCTTCTACCTTCCATGGCACTATAACCAACGGAACGACTACCGGAGTTAAATCCAAAAAAAGCAGATGAATTTACGTAATAAGTAGGCATACCGCCATTAGGCACTAAAAAATAATAATCAGCAATTATATCAGGATATTCCGTCTTACCCCTGTCTGGCACTACTAAAGACCTTTGAGCCACTAATGATTTATGAAAAGCAGTGATGTAACCGTTTTTAATATCAGAAATTATATTAACTGTTCTATTTAAATAAAGAATTTGAGTTCTACCATAATATCCATTCTTAGTATCATTAATGGCATTATCTTGATGTAGTTGAATTATTAACCCCTTTAATACTTTTCCTAAAGTATCGGTATGCAATAAAACAAATTCTTCTGAAAATTTCTTTCCTGTAAAAGGAACCCGAAAAAACCGGGTATCACCGTCTTTTTTAGTTATCACAGACCTTTCAAAATCGAGATTAGCATAATCACTAACAGTTAAACTGTCTTTTAGATTTGCTTTTAAACTCTCAATATAATTTGATTTCGGACTTTCATATTCAATATTTTTATTGCATGAAAGAATGAAAATTGCAGCAAATGATACAAGCAAAAGATTTCTCATTGTTTAACATTTTAATTAAAATTAAGACCGTTTTTCTAAATTCCACATTGATAAATGTCAAGAAATTATTACTACCAATTACTGCTAATTAAATTTTGTTATTTCAATATTGGTTTAAAAGCTCAATTTCTAACTTAAGCTACTTTTTTATAAACACTTTTTAAGTTTCTTTTCAACAATCCCCTTCCTTTTCTTCCATTTACAAATAGTTTCAGGGTTGTAAAAACGATTACCTTTTTTATTTGCCAGACCTGTAGATTTTAGTAGTGCATTGCTTATTTCGGCAACTTTCCTGCTTCTTGAATGTTCTGATTTTGTTTTATACAAATTTTTAAAAGCTTTTACGCCTGCATTTATAATTAAACTCCTATAGCATTTCACTTACCTAGTTTAAATCAAGAACCTCTTGATTATGCTATTGACGAAATTGAATTGCTTGGCTTTCCGTTACCTAATGTTTTTGAACTTGTAAATGATGATCCCAATAAATATCTACCTGCAGATGAAATTGAAAAACCTTTAGGAAAGGAAGTGAATGTATTAGGTTATCTCGTTACTACAAAGCCTGTATGTACTATTAAGAATGACACCACGTACTTTCATACTTTCATTGATGCAAAAAGTGATTGGCTTGATGTTGTTTGTTTTCCTCAAATCGCCATTCGTTATTCTGTTACAGCAAAAGGATTTTATAGTTTGAAAGGAAAAGTGGTGGAAGAGTTTGGGATACTTACAGTTGAGGTAAGTTATTGTAAGAAAGTTGGGATTAGGGACAGGGGGCATTTAGGAGGTTTTATATACTTAACTTTTGTAGTACTATTAAGCATCGTTGTGTCGCACACTTGTACGGTTAGTAGTTGCTTCGGCAGAATTCCTCCATATATTTATACTTTAAAAATATGGCAGACAAAGAAACATTTTCAAAACGATTTGGACATTTCTCACTTAGAGAAAAAGAAATAACTGTTAGAGAAGACGCACCAGAAGGACTTAGAGGTTTTATTCTAGTGGCTTTCTATGAACTTAACAAAAACCCTTCGGACTTGCGAGCAATAATTTGTAGACTTTTAAGAGTTCCACCTGATAGAAATAACTAGTCGGAATACCCTAATATTGATGGGGAGGTAATGGATCTTTTAAGCAGTTGTGATTGGTACATAGTCTACGATATTATTGAGACTATAATTGACAAACTGAAACAAAGCGAGAAGGAAAATTTTTCAAATGAAATAAACGAATACTTTATAACAAATGGCATCGGATGGAAGATAGTGGATGGACAAATTGAAACTCGTGGTGATGAAGTCTTTGAAACATCAGTTGAAACGGTTGTTGAGGTTCTTCAGACAGCAGAACTAAAAACTGCAAAAACTGAAATTAGAGAAGCAATTAATGACTTATCACGAAGACCTCATCCAGATATAACAGGAGCAATCCAAAATTCTTTAGCTTGTTTAGAATGTGTGACAAGAGAATTTACAGGGGACACGAAATCAACTCTCGGTGATTTGATGAAGAAATTTCCTAGAGCAATCCCTTTACCCTTGGATCAAGCGGTAACTAAAATCTGGGGGTTACTTCTGAACAAGGCAGACACCTAAAAGAAGGGAAAGAGCCGGAATATCTGGAAGCCGAATTAGTTGTTGAGGTTACCGCTGCAATTTCAACTTACTTAGCCAAAAAACTAATTAACACAAACCAGGAACATGATGATGAGCTACCATTTTAAAGAGTATAGTGGTATAAACACAAGTTAATCAGACGCTCTTACCTGACCATTAAAAGAGCTTTACCTAACATGTTTTACTACTTGTCCAATCCACAGATCCCTAAGACTACCAACGGCATTGAAGGTTTCTTCAGTCACCTTAAAAACCACCTTAATTTGCATAGAGGTTTGACCTTGCAGCACAGAATGAATTTTATCAAATGGTACGTGTATTTGTCTAACGACAAATGAGTTTTTTTAAGCCATGCAGCTTACTAAAAAAAGTAGGGGTTGAACAAGTAAATGTTCAACCCCTTTTTCAGTATAAGCATCAACCCTACTGCTGCCAAGTTGGTCTCCACCAGAGCTTGTTTCCTCTTCGGGCTGATGAGAGCATGTTAAACATATAAATTCAAAAAGTTATCAACCATTTATCAGTACCTTGCCATTTTGAAAGTATTTATTTTTTTTACAAAACCTAAGCAACTTTACTGTCCGCCAATTTCAACACACCTCAAAGAAGTTTTAAGTGTGGTAACCCAAAATTATTCTGTAATTGGATGCTCTTTTTATAATTAGCAACTTGATTTAATTAAATCTTTAAAAACCATATTTTGCCTCAACTGCTGTAGCGACTTTTGGAGATATTCATTGCAAGAGACAATTAAACTACGTTTTCAAATTAGTATTTATGATTACAATTTATTATGCCTATTATGGAACAAAGTTAGAAGCTTTAGTTTATAGTAGATATCTTAATTTACTTCCCAATCACATAACCGAAGGAATTGAACGCTATCGGAAATGGGAGGATTCGCAAGCATCGCTTATGGGCAAGCTTTTATTAAGAAAAGGGTTAGAAGAACTGGGTTTAAATTTTAGTTTAAAAGATTTAAAGTACAATAAGTACGGACGGCCGTATATAGAAGGGGGTCTCGATTTCAATATATCGCATTCAGGAGATTATGCACTTTGTGCTATTTCTTCCACCAATAAGGTTGGTGTCGACCTTCAAGAAATCAAACCTATTTCCATATCTGATTTTAAAGGTCAGTTTTTAGAGGAAGAATGGGAAATTATAAATTGCTCGGAAGACAAATGTAAAAAGTTTTACCATTATTGGACAGCCAAAGAAGCCGCGATCAAAGCAGCTGGTAAAGGATTAAGCATTCATCTTAAAGAGGTAAGAATAATGGGGGATAAAGTAAGCGTCGAGGGTGAACTTTGGGGATTAAAAACACTTCAGTTTCATAAAGACTATATACTGCAGGTGGTTTCAGATAAAGATATCCAAAATAAAGTTCGGTTAATTCAAGTATTCTTTTAAATGAGGACGGAATAAGTTTTGCTCTTGTTTACAAAAGATATGGATAACTTGTTTCATTTTAGATTAACTATCCACCTCATTCCTTTTCTTTGATGATATTATCAAACTTACACTTTCCAATCTTACATCGAATATTCTTGAAGCATTTTTTAGTGCCTTAAGTGAGAATTTTTCATTTTGCGGCTCACATATTATAGAGGTGTTTATATAAGGAGCTAAGTAGAGACTGAATTTTTCCTGACCTTATAATCAGCCAACGCTGTAGCTAAAGTAAAAAGTTGCTTTAAATAGTTTAGTCTTTCTTCACTTTTAAAAAAACGATCTGGTATTTTCAAAATCTGTAGTTAATGCACACTCTTTAGTCATCGTCGGTTTTAATATATCTTGTGCAAATCTTTTTTCTTACTCTGTTTTCAAGGTCAGGATTAACCATGAAATTCGATTTAGGACATTTGCATGTATTTTCAGAAATCAGTGATGTGATTTTTGATGCTGCTTATGGAAGAACTAGACAACATTTTATGCATATTATAATTTTTTTCCTTCCCAGACTAGTCATTTGACAGTTGAGCAAATAAATAATCCTTTTTCTATACGATTTTATGGCATAAAGTAATAGACCCAAATAGTTGAATGCAAAATTCAAAAAATATTTTTATAAACAAATGTATTAATAGTCTCACCTTACGCATTAAACTTCTAAATTAGCCAATGTAAACATAGCAGATTTATACACATTATTAAATAGGGTCTGCTGAAAAACCTTAAAGTTCAATAAAATGAATAGTTTTCATAACTTTTGCCTTATAAAAGTGCAAAGATAAATGGCAAGAGCCTTCAAAACCCGTGCATCCAAGCAGCAATATGTCAGTACTACTCAGCCGCCACTACCTGGATTTGAAACACCTTTTCACAATCATTTAAACCCTGCAAACCGATGGGTAGTTCTTGCTAAAAGGATGCCATGGGATGAACTGGTAAATGTTTATCAGAGGCAGATGAACAATAGCAGAACCGGCGCAGATGGTATCAATCCCCCGTGTTGTTATCGGCTCCCTGATTATAAAACACATGTGCGATTTAAGCGACCGTGAGACGGTTCAGCAAATCCAGGAGAACATGTACATGCAGTACTTTCTTGGGTTTAGCAGTTTTAGTGATCAGGAACCTTTTGATGCATCGTTGTTTGTAGAGTTTAGAAAAAGATTAGGAGCAGAACAGATTAATGCTATCAATGAGAAGATTTTAAATCTTTCGATAGCACAGCAAAAGGAAACTTCTGCAAGTAAGAAAAAAGACGATGAACCGCCTGCCAATGCACCAGCCATTGATGCACCAAAGCAAGCGGCAGCACCGGTCAGTGAGGAAGCTGTATTACTAAAACCAGATGAACAACCCTCTGTAGTTACCCATCAGGGTCAGCTAATAGTAGATGCTACTGCCTGTCCCCAGGACATTAGCTTTCCGACAGATCTAAACTTATTAGATAATGCAAGAGAGAAATCAGAAGAACTGATAGACATTTTGTATTCAGCCATCCTGCACAAGAAAAAGCCAAGAACATACAGGAAGGTTGCCAGAAAGATGTATCTGAAAACTGCACAAAAGAAAGTAAAATCTAAAAAAGAAATACGCAGTGCTATCAGAAAGCAATTAGGTTATCTGAAAAGAAATATCAAAAGCATACTCAAACTACTAAGCGCTTATCAAACTATTCCGCTCAATGCTCATCAATACAAATATCTGCTGGTTATTCAGACATTGTACGATCAGCAGTCACTGATGTATAAAGAAAAGAGCCACCGCACCTGAGCATAGAATAGTAAGTATTCATCAACCTCATGTACGCCCGATTGTAAGAGGAAAAACGAACGCAAATGTAGAGTTCGGGGCCAAGATAAATGTAAGCCTGATGAATGGGTTTGCATTTTTGGAAGACTTATCATGGGATGCGTTTAATGAGGGCACACGGCTGATAAAAACAGTAGAGCAGTATAAAACCCGGTTTGGCTACTACCCTAAAGAAGTGCTGGCCGATAAGATTTACTGTAACCGGGCTAATAGAGAAAAACTCAAAGAGTTGCAGATAGTCCTGGTGGCAAAGGCACTGGGAAGACCACGGGCACTGTCAAATCACATAAGACCCGGACAACGAAATCCAATTGAAGGTAAGTTTGGACAAGCTAAAACAGCATACGGATTAAACCGTATAAAAGCAAGGCTTGAGCAAACAAGCAGTTCATGGATTGCTACCATCATAATGGTACTGAACCTGGTTAAATTAACCGGGCAGGTACCCTTTTGCCTGATACTATCTGCATTCACTTATTCAGCAGCCCGGTTACAAAGCATCAATATGAAGATAAAAAGTTTAGAAAATTACAATAGGTTAAATTGGCAGTTACAAGACTAACCTTTACTTATTCAGCAGACCCTAAATAAGTAATCCTGGAGGCTTAGCTACTGCCGTACACATGTCATAAGTGTTAGACGGTAAATTAACCCAGGATAGCATTGCTTTTAAAGATGTTATCCAAACTATTATGATCTGAAAACGTGGTTTCCTTATGAAAATACTTAAAAATATGATGTGTTAGTCAGAAGTAAGTAGCGAAATTAATTAAAGCAATAACTAATTCTTAAAAAAATGTTTCAACTTCAATGGCTAATAAAGATAAATGGGAACCTGCAAGTTTTAAGCTGGAACAATCGAAAGTACGTAAACGCAATATCCGTTCAGTAATGCCCCTTAAGTGGGAAGAACACTGCGTAGAATGCGCGATGCCCGCTTGCTATACTACATGTTCACTTTATAACAGAAGGCGTGATGGAGATTGTGCTCGCTTTGTTTACGGAATAGTGCCAGACAAGCAATTCAAAGGCTGTTACAATTATGGAGCTGACATTCGCTTTAGGAAATGGGGTAAACTGGAAGCTTCTCTTGCTGAATCTTTTTCTATACCTTTTTTATATGGCCACTCAATTTCAATCCATGAATGGGTGCCTTCTATCATCAAACGATTTATGCATTTAATGGCGCGTAAACGTGATACAGAAAGAAAGCTTTTGTTTGATGAATTTATACTGGAATGTTATAGCCCAGAAAAAGATACATTTCCTTACTGATTCAATATTTTACTAAAAGAGATGGGGACCAGGACAATAAAGTTTAGACATAGCTACAACATTAGAGAGGGATATAATTTAATTCGTATTTCATTCCCCCAGTTCATTATGGCAGAGTTGGAAGGTTATTTGTACCTGTACCCGGAAAATAATGAGCCGGAAAAAAGAATTATATTTATTTGGCTGGATTTTGTATAGTACTGCAAACAATCTTTAAATATTGAACAGGCTTCGCAGAAAGTAAAATGTGTAGCTTGGGATCTTGATAATACTATCTCGAAAGGTGTATTGTCTGAAAGTGATTTGTTACTACCTGACCCCGCTGCACTTCAATTAATCGACCAGCTTGATAAACGCGGCATCCTTCAGACAATAGTAAGCAAGAATGATAAGAATGCTGTTATGGAGCAATTACATAGGCTCGGCATTGACCATTACTTTCTCTATCCTGCTATTAATTGGGGACAGAAAAGCGAGAACCTCAAAATAATTGCTCAAAAGCTGGACCTTAATCTCAATAATATTGCTGTCATAGATGATGCTCTTTTCGAAAGAGAAGAGATTCAGAAGGCCCTACCTCAAGTTAGAGTATATTCAGAAACTGAGATTGGCCAATTACTGTACTCGAGGGTTGAAAGAGTATCAGTCGTCATGCCCTCTAGTATTTATTTAAAAAATAGTATTTTTTCATACATTTATGGGATTGCGGCTGCTTTTAAGTTCTATTTGATTGAGGTTTTTAGCGCAGGAGAAAATTTTGGACACATAAAAGTACTTAATTAAAGCCTTTAAGTAGGATGTGAAACTTACCCTTCTCCAATATACAAGACAGGTATGCTAAAAGAGCCGTAATAATCACTTCACTTAAAAAGATAGTGGTCTAAATCCTTGAACCATGGTTCACATAGAATGAAATAAACAAATAAAAATCGAATTTGGAAAAAGTTATATTGAACAACGATGTGGAAATGCCAATCTTAGGCTTTGGTGTTTACCAGATAACTAATGCCGAAGAATGTGAAAGGAGTGTTGATGAAGCAATACAAGTAGGCTATCGTCTTATTGATACAGCAGCGGCTTATCAAAATGAAGAGGCAGTCGGCAGAGCCATCATAAGAAGTAGAGTGCCACGAAAAGAATTGTTTATTACCACAAAGCTATGGGTTCAGGATACTGGTTTCGAAAGTACAAGGAAGGCTTTTGAAAAATCCCTTAATAAGCTACAATTAGATTATCTGGATTTGTATCTCATTCACCAACCTTACGGTGATATTTACGGTTCCTGGAGAGCAATGGAGGACTTGCAGAGGGAAGGCAGGGTTAAAGCAATCGGAGTAAGCAATTTCTATCCCGACCGTGTAATGGACTTAATTGTTCATAATAATGTAGTTCCTGCGGTTAACCAAATAGAAATGCATCCTTTTTACCAACATATAGAAAATCAAAAGTTCTTACAGGAAAACGGGGTTCAAACTCAATCATGGGGCCCGTTTGCAGAAGGAAAAAACTGCATTTTTGAAAACGACTTACTCGTTTCTATTGCTGGAAAGTACAAGAAAACCGTTGCCCAGGTCATTCTTCGATGGCTGACACAAAGAGGGGTAGTTGCTATTCCAAAGTCGGTTCGTAAAGAAAGAATAATTGAAAACTTCAACATTTTTGATTACACAATAAACTCTGAAGACATGGAAGCAATCACCACACTTGATACAAAACAAAGCCTATTCTTCGATCATCGTGACTCCAAAGTGGTAAAATTATTAGGTGAAGCAAAATTTAATCTATAAAAACTATTTACCATGCAAAAACGAAGACTTAGAAACAGCGGGTTGGAAGTATCGCCTTTGACTTTGGCTATATGGGATTGATCTTTCTTATGGTGATCATTAGATAAGCAAAACGCTATCTCACTTAGCTCATGCAGTCGTTGAGTCTGGTGCAGTTATAGCTTATGTTATAAGGGTAAAAATAGGTAAGAATGTAACTTTTAAAACGATTTAAATTTATCACAAATACCACTGGTGTTAAGCTAAGCATGATATGACCGGTTAAATAATATATTTGTAAACTTATATAAATGATACGTTATACGTTAAATTAACCCAAGCTGAAGTAGAAGGACTGATGAGTATAATAAATAAATAAAGGTTCATATACTTCTCAAACGTTTCGGGCTGCATATATCCTTTTCAATTGTGACGAAGGACCATATTCTCAAAAAGTAACTAATGAACAAATAAGCAAGGTGCTAAAAGTTGGTATGCGAACAATAGACAGGGTTAAAAAAAATTAGTTGAAGCAATTATATGCCATCGAAGAGCAGGCCCGCAACAATCAACTGTCCTTTGAGGAAGTATATCAGTTGCGTCAGCAGCAGGCTGTGCCTATATTGGAGCACCTGGGTAAATGGATGAAAGAAGCCTATCTACAGGTAACGTCGAAAAGCAGCATAGGTATAAAGCACTGGCATGTAAATATAGAAAGATGGGAAGCCCTAAGCCTGTATTCAACTGAAGGAATGTTGCGCATAGACAACAATCCGGTCGAGAACATTATAAGACCGGTGGCTATAGGAAGAAAAAATTATCTATTTGCCGGAAGCCACCAAGCAGCACAGGAAAGTGCAATGATTTACTCTTTGCTCGTCACCTGTAAATTGCACAAGATAAATCCCTATAAGTGGCTAAAAGATGTATTCATAAGATTACCAGACCATGCTATAAACAGAATCAAAAAACTTCTGCTTCACAACTGGAAGCCGCAAAATTAAACACTCGACTTTCCTTAGCAATACGTACTTTGCTTATTTGAATTCATTGCTGGGGCTGTTTAATATGTTAATCTGCTCTTACAAGAACACGTTTCCATGTCCTATTATCGCCAATAATTACCCTATCGCCTTTAAAGATAAATGGTCTTGGCTGATCTGTGTCAATGTAAAATGGAATAGTCCCACCTGTTATATGATGCGTAACAATTGACTTTACCCAATCAATGGAATAAGTACCAAAATAGCCAAGTGCAAAATGTCCGGGATAGTAAGGTAAACTAACGATGTACTTCTCAATCGAGTCTTGGGAAATCCGTAAAGGCAATTCAGAAGAAATATTCAGATTTAAGATTCCAGTGTTTGTATAGGTGAAAAAACCTTTTGGGTTCTTACCAAAAGGATATACCCACTCTCGAGTAGTAGAGTCAAAGTCGGCGAATTCTATCAGCCGCCATGTTCCGGCCAACTTGTTGGGCAATGATGTAGTTTTTTTCCCTTTTGCATTTCTTTGTTCATAGGCGTTAAAAAATACCGATGAAATCAAAGTGGTTAAAATGGAAACTCGTTTCATTTGTCTCAATTAGTTTTGATTTTAAAATTTATCCCTCCGACAGTTGAGTCACGCAGAGGAGTATCACCTCGGCGTCCATACAACCATAGCAACGCTGCCACTTATTAAATACTACTGTGCTTACACATAACTAGTGTGATTCATTAAATGTTATCTTTTTCATATTTACTCATTTAAAAATTAACTCTTTTGTCAGCTTCTAAATGAAGGATATTTAGAGAAGCTTGCATTGAGTATACCTGATTTCCATGCTCTATCTGTCCTTTTAGGCTTCTACACTCAGCATTCAACTTTTCTTTAGACATATTTATAACATTTAATATTAATTATATTAAATTAGTATCCCTCCTATCAAATTTATACTCCGACTCTCATCTTTTTTCAACCAAATTTGCTCATGTTAAGCTATCTAAGGTTCAATTCTCCTAAGTTTGGAGAAAAAACAATGTAATGGTTTTTAAGTTTTAATTCACTTTTTTCTGGATCGATCACTTCAACTGTCGTTTTATTAATCCTTATTAAAACTATAAAATGTTTTTGCCTTAGTTGCAAAATGTATGACGTGGATTTTTTCAAACTTTTAAAACCAATTATAGTATTACTTGTTCTAAACCCGATCTTTTCAGCAATTCTGCAAAGTTCAAATAAGGACATTTCACCCTTGGCAAGAACGCTTATGAGATGCAATTCTTTTGAAGAGATTATTCGTCTAAAGATTTAGCAATTATCTGCAAACACGTTATTCCGCTTTTCAAAGAATTAACTTCATTATTAGCATTAAGATCACACATCCGTAAAAAAGGATTTAATAAATTGTCATATATCAAAGTGAGCCGAGATAATTTAAGAGATCATTTAAAAAATGCCAGAATTATTATTCGAGATATTTCAAGTAATTTTAAAGTATACAGTTGAGATTAAAATTAATCTTAGCCAATATTTAATTATTTTTCTTTAAAGTAATATATTCCCCCAAATATAGCTTTGAAATATTTTTAAGTAGCGACTTAAACATGCCCTTTTATTAAAGTAACCATTAGTTGCGTAAAATTTATTTTAATCTGTTTTGTTCGTACTCATTGCTTTTTTGAATTTGTTTTGCCTCAAAAGCTTTACCAATTTTAAAATTATAAATTAATGACAATGAAAAGACCCTGGTTTGCAACTTTTGTCCCAAATTCAATTTAGACCCATAATAATAACTGGCGGCCTTGAAGTTATCAGTATAAAAAATATCACTTATAGCAGCTTTAGCTAATAATCGATCATTTAAAAATTTCATACTAAAGCCTAAGTCCACGCTTGAAATCCTATTCGTTATTATGTTACCAGTCAAAACATGAGGCGTATAATATGCGTTAATATTTAAATTTGTCCTCTTACTAATTTGAACATCTTGTGCAGATTGAATTAAAAAAGAGGATTGCTTTAATTGAAATGCAGGTGAATTGGATAAAGTATGAGTTAATAACAGGTTATTTGTAGTATTCCACCATTGGGCAATTTTTACCGACGCACTAAAATTTGCAGAGTAAACCTTATTCTTGCCAACATTTTCCGTTGAAACAATCATTGTGGCATCATTCGGGTCAGTCTTAATTACTGTACTTATTACATCGTTGGTATAATTGTAACCTAAGGATACATTGTACTTTTGCTTGTATGATAAGCCTACATCAAAAGCATTAGTAAATTGCGGCTTCAAATATGGGTTACCTTCCTGAACTGAATAATTATCAATATAATATCTATAAGGGGTAAGAGCTGAATAAGTTGGTCGTTCTATCCTTTTATTATAAGACAGCGTTAGGCTGAAATCTTTCTTGGAATCCAGATTTTTTAACAAGTGAAGAGTAGGAAATAAATTGAAATAGCTGCTTGATAACGTTGTGTCCTTATTATGTGCATTTACTTTGCCATTTATATTACTTTGTTCTCCACGAAGGCCCGCCTGAAAATCAATACCTTTAAAATCGCCTTTTAAGTTCACATATCCAGCATAAATATCTTCATAATACCTATAATTAAGATCTAATTCTTTAGGCTCGTTCCATAGTCCATTCGAAAAAATATTGTAATAGTTATCATTTGAGATGTCTGTTTTTGTTAGTTTACCTCCAAGTGAAAAAGAAAGAGATTTTGAGAATATCTTATTGAAGGAGACATTGGATGTAAGAATTTTAGAAATATTTGGATAAAAGAATCCAAAGGTAGTATCATTTATTTCATTGTTGTTACTATTATAAGTTTTACTATAAGTGTAACTATTTGCATCTTTATTAAAATTGGTATAATCAGCAACAAAGGTGAATTTAGAACCAGAGGTATCAGTTTGAATACTATAATTCAATCCAACATTTGAATATCGGCTATCAAATGAGTTCGGAAACGTTCCGGTAGAAAAAATGTTATTCATGGGAAGCCTGGAAATAACATTTGAATTCGAGTATACAGAATCTGATCCATGTTTTGGCTGATAAATGTAATAGAGGCTAATATATTGGCGCTTACTGATGTCATAAGTACCCTCGAATTTCAGATTATGAGATATTCTCCAATAATCTGAATAAGTATGCGATCGATAATAGTTATTATCGGGCAATTGTCTTTCTTGATCAATTATTGCATATTCTTTTTCTGTACTATAATTGTAGCCACCGGAAAAACTTACTTTTCCTTTTCTGTACCCGAAGTTAAACGATGGATAATACTTTGGATATTTCCCTAATCCAATACCGTAGTCAAAAGCTACACTTCCGTTGAAACCGCTTTTACTAACTCTTTTTAAAACAATATTAATCAAACCACCACTGCCAGAGGCATCATACTCTGCCGAAGGGTGTGCAATGATCTCAATTGCTTCAATATCGGATGCTTTTAAATTTTGCAAGTAGTTTGATAAATCGCTGCCGGATAATAAAAGAATTTTTCCATTGATCATGATTCTACCTCCGCTGGTACCATTTATCAAGATATTGCCATTACTAACCAGTACACCCGGAGCCATTTTTAAAAGATCCATAGATGACTTTCCTGTTGCTGCTGCATTTCCACTAACATCCATAACTATTCGGTCAATCTTTTTTGAGATAAGTGGTCTTTTAGCAACCACGGTGACGTTATCCATAACATTTTCCTGATTTAATAAGCTGATTTTACCAATGTTATAATTAAGATTATCAACATTGACTTTGGAAAAAAAATCTTTGTAACCCACTAAGGATGCCTTTAACATATAAGTACCCAAACTGTCTACATCAATTAAAAAGGTACCATCTTCATTTGCAATTTTTTGTTGTCTGATATGTTGCGTATCAAGACTTGAGTAAAGGGTGATAGTGGTAAATGACAGAGGTTTACCTACTTTATCTACTACACTTCCGGATAAAGTTTTTTTCTGAGCATATAATGCTTCAAATAATAAAAAAAAGATAAAAAACAAAGTGACTTTATTCATAATTAATATGTAGGGTTAATAATTTCTTTGAATAACAATTGTCAATAAAGGAGCTTCCTTTAAAATAATATTTGTCAACTTACCAATAGCATTATTGGTCAATCATCAACTTAGAATACTCAGACTTCTTTGTATAATTAAATGTCTTGAATAAATGTCAATTATACTTCACATGAAATACCATAGAAAAATTGTATAAAACCCTTCTAAGATGATAGCTTTAAATGTTAAATTGCCAGAGACATTGAAATCAGTAAAGGCATTTATTTGTTCAATATCAAAAAAATTCAGTTCCTAACGCCTTAACTACGGACTCTTTTAATAAAAAAAATTACCTAAATATCTACAACGGACCTCAAGCTGAAGCTTTAGCCCATCCAAAAAAATGGGTTCCTAATTACATAAAATAGACAAATACAATTCTTTAAAATTCAAGTCCATATTTATTTATTCTATGTCAACGGCAATCTGCAAATTTTCAGCAAGTCCCACAAAACGTAGTCTTTAAAATGTGAAAAACTAAATTTTAAGAATGAATTTGAAAGAAGATATCGTTTATAATTATATATTATAAATAATATTAAATTTTCAAAATTATATCTATCAGTAAGTCAAATAAAAAAGATATTGCTAAAACTCTCATAAAAAATTTTCTATTCCTATTATTCATTTCTCCACTGTTCCATGGATGGACAAGTTTTCAACGTGTATATTACTCCGTTAATCAAAATGTCTATCAAATCCTCTATTTTGATAATCAACTCTTAATTTTTTAAACTCAGCAATAAACCCTTTTAATAATGTTTGGGAAATAATGGAACACGAGCAAACCCTTCATCCTTAATTATTTCCTCTGAGTCAATGAAACTCCAATATATTACCTCATGACCAGCTTCCTTTAATGCGTTAGCCAAGGGAAAAGAAGGATAAAGATGTCCCAAATCCAAATCCATCAATAAAACAATCCTTGCCATAATTTTTAAATATTGATTTTTATTTAAACTTAGAAAGACAAAAAGCTGGTTCACAGAAAAAATGTGAACTACCCAATAACTAATAAAGTTTTTTAAGTTTTATGCCTTGATTATTCCCCTCAAATTCTTTACGATTAAATTAGATATTAGTTTACCATACTTTTCAATCATATTGAAATGATCGCAGTCCAAGTCGGTGACCAAAATATTTTTTGCAATTTTATCTATGTTATTCTTTTCGTTATTTTGCCAGTACATTCCAATCTTATTTTCGGGGCCGCTTACTGTCCAATCCTGCTTTTGAACAGCCTTATAAAGGTGCACGACTGATTTTTCCAATACCTTGCTCAGTCCCGAGTTTAAAATACGCTCTTCAACATCTATTAGTGGAATTATACTGCGAACATAATTAGCTTCATACTTTTGTAACATTAAATTTTCAATTTGAATGGTATCTCGTTTTCCTAGCTGCATTTTAACCTCAGTATCGGGCACAAATGCATCAAGCAAAAATATCTGTATGTTTTCATATCCCATTTTTTCAAGAATACCTGCAACTTCAAGAGCAATAAATCCACCTAATGACCATCCAAATAATAATATAGGTTCTCTCAAACTATAGACTTTTTTATACTCGTTTATATATAGTGAGGCAATACGATCCACCGAGTAAATCTTATTATTATTCTCAATATTGTAATTTTTTACCCAAATACAGTTAAAATAATTGCATAAAGATTGTGCAATACTTTGATACATTTCCGGACCAGCCAATGCAGGAGGAAAAAATATAAAATCTAACAGGTTTGGATCATATTTATCTTTATAATTACCAACCAAACCATTTTGATTAGCACTGTTTGATTTTAATATTCCACTTATTGATCTAAGGCGAAAAATATCAGCTACGCTAATCTCTAACTCAACTTCCCGGCTAATTCGCTGAGAAGCCAGAATTGCCGCTATTGAGTCGCCCCCCAATGTGAAAAAATCATCTTCTAGCGAAATGTGATCTACACCAAGTACTTCCGCAAATATTTTTGCAAGAGCAAATTCTTGATTGGTTACTCCTTCTTTCATTACCTTAACCACTTTGGATACTTCAACTGTTTTTTTCTCTCCTCCAGAATTTGTTTGTTCAAATAGGTCTTTTTCTATATCATATCTGGATATTGCTATTTGTTTATTACTTTTTAAACTAAGAATTTTATCTAATAGTCCACAGAGCTCCTTACTTGTGATTCCATTGATGTTATCATCATCTGTCAATATTATATCCTTTGATACATTTAAAAAATCATAAGTCTTCCCTAGTCCTGTTAATTTATTTAAGTTCAATGTAATCATAACCCCAATGCCTTCGTGCCTTCTATAACAAATTTCGTCTAAGTATAAATTAGCGGCTGTATATTCTAAATTTCCTATTGATGGAATAATACTTGATAAAGAAGAACAATTGATAAGCTTAGATACCGGAATAATACCAGCCAACGCAATCAAATTCTCTACTCCTAAAACCTTCCCTTTAACCAACTTTTCAATATCACTTACATTCTTTTGGAAAAGTGCGCTTTTGACAGATACTCCCGCGGCATGCAGAACAATGTCAATCTTATAGATTTCTTTTGACTTTAAATATTCAGTCAACTTTGGCAAGCCCTCCATATTACCAATATCAAATGAAAAATAATCTATGCGATTGCCCTTCATTCTTAATGACTCAAATCTCCTCCGGTTTTTGATCAACAAGTGATTTACTTCCGTTCTGCCTACAAGTATTATTCTTGCATTACTAAACTGTTCTAAAATATGGTTAGCATAAGAATATCCTACACCTCCTAATCCTCCCGTAATTATTATAGTGGCTTCATTAAGATTAAGTTCGTTTTTCGTTTCAAGCGATTTCGTAATATCATTGCTAATTGTTCTATAAAATGGCACCCATCCATAATCACCTCTGAAAGCAATTAACCCATAATTAGTCCCTTCGTCAATTAAATAACACAATTTGGCTACGATCTCTTTATCTGATGAAACATCTAAGTGGAAAGTTTTTATATTTTGATTAAAATACTCAACAGGAATTGATTTTGAAATACCATAAATTATAGATGGCTTTGCTTGAAGATGTTCGTCACCGGTAACATCAAAATTATTAGTGGAAACGGAAATGAACCTTTTCACTTCGAATCTATATTTAAATAAACACGAAAAAATATTTTTAACTGAAATTATATCATCTGCAGGCCTATCAAGATTAATTGTAGCACTTAGATATAAAATAGTTAAATTTTCTTTAAGATGGATTTTATTTTTTATAAAATTATCAACCAGGTTAAAATTGGTTAAATCTAAACTATTTTCGGTACAGTTTTTACCTGTATAACTGTGAAATACAAAATTGGTTATGTTATATTTTTCATGAATCCAATTTAAAAGTGAGGGGTTATTACAAAGATAGTCTGGGTCATTTATGAATATAAGCAAATTAAAGTCAAGATGATGACAGTGATTTGTACCTTCAAGGTTAATCCTACGCCAGAACCTTTCATAATATAGTTCATCAATACTATATGGCTTTTCTTTTTTACTCAATTTTTCTTTATCAATCCAACATTTTACATAATCAAATTGATAATTCGGAAAATCTCTCAGCAATTTATATTTTTTTACACTATCATCTTTTTGAAAAGGAATTGAAATCCCAGTTTCCCAAATTTTCGATAAAATATATTCTTTAGAAAGGACTGTTTTATTCGTATTTTCTTTTGCGAGGCGTGCTTCTGTGCTAGAAGGTAAAAGGTTAATAGTTGAGACCGGGAAATTGCCTTTTGATCCTATATATTTTTTTACAAAGCCAGAGAGTCCTTTTCCTGGGCCCACTTCAAAAAATACGATGTCAGTTTTAAAGTGACTGAAAATAGCCTCTATACCTTCTCCAAATAGAACAGTTTTTTTTATCTGATCGCACCAATATTTGCTTGTTAACATTCTTTGATCATCAAAAGTTCCAATAGATGTAGCAATGATGTCAATGGAAGGCTTTCCAAGCTTAACTTCCTTAAATGCTTGATACATGCCTTCAGCAGCTTGAGTCATAGATTTTGAATGATAAGCATGAGAAGTTTGCAATTTTATCACTGGAATTGATTGCTCTTCTAAATAACATTTTAGGTCATTTATTTTTCCAGTTTGGCCTGATATAGTTACATCTTCTCCAGAATTTATCGCAGCAATATCACAATCAAATAATTCAACTGAATTTTTAATAAAATTAAAATTTCCCCGAACAGATAACATTGAGCCCGCCTCCATGCTATGCATCAATTTTCCTCTAGTAATTACTAATCTGATTGAGTCTTCTAGGTTTAATATGCCCGCAATAGTTGCAGCAGCATACTCTCCAATACTATGGCCAATAAGAAGATTAGGTTTCAATCCTAAATATTGGAGGTATTGTGCTATTGAATACTCAATAATAAAAAAACAGATTTGTGACCATTGGGTTTCATTTATGTCAACTTCCCCTATATTATAGCGAGGATATAAAACCTCTAATAAATCCACTTCAAGATATTTATTAGCAATTCCGATACACTCATCTATTATTGTTTTAAAATATACATCTTCTTGATACAAATTTTTTACAATATTTACATACATCCCACCTTGGCCAGGAAACATGAAAACTACATTTATTGAGTTTTCATGTTTCCTCATTATTGCAGAACCATTTCCTTTTAAACATTCAACAAGCTCATTTATATCTGAAACACAATATGCTTTTCGGTAATTAAAATGCTCCCGTCTGAATTGAAGTGTATATGCTATATCTTTTAATTCTATCTGTTCATTTTTAGACAATTTACCTTTAATATACTCTAAAGCTCTTTTTTCAATTCCCTCTAAGGAATTTAAGGATCTTGCTGAAAATGGAATTATGAATTTTTGAGATCCAATTGCATTTTCAACATCCACAGAAGGTTCTAAAAATTTCACTGCATCATTATCTTCCAAACATTTATAGTAATCTCCAATTATTACATGTGCATTGGTACCGCCGATTCCAAAGGAACTCACACCAGCTAAGCGCTTTAAAATCTCTGAGGGCATCCATTTACAATTCTGTTTACTTATTTTAAATCTAGTCTTTTCTAAATTTAACTCTGGGTTCAACTCCTTAAAATTAACTTGTCCAGGTATTAAGTTATTCTGCAGCATTAAACACAGCTTTATTACTCCAGCTATTCCGGCAGCCGTATCAGCATGTCCTATATTTGCCTTAACTGCACCTAACAAAGTTTTATTGGAATGAAAATAATTCTTTTTGTTATTAGATTCGAAAGCCTCTTGTAATGCCTGTATTTCAATTGGATCTCCAAGCAAGGTGCCAGTGCCATGACATTCAACATATTGAATATCATTCGCTTTGACCTCGGCCATAGATTGAGCTTGAAGAATACATTCACGTTGCCCTATTACAGATGGAGCTGTATAGCTGATTTTTCTATTCCCATCATTATTTATTGAATGCCCTTTTACAACAGCAAAAATTTGATCTCCATCTAGCACAGCATCTTCAACACGCTTGAGTAATACCACTCCAACTCCAGAACCAGCTGTGGTTCCTGATGCATCTTTATCGAATGGCTTACAATGTCCATCTTTAGACAGAATCATATCTTTTTGAAAAATATACCCGACTTTGTCTGGCATCATAATCGAAACCCCACCTGCAAGCGCCATATCACAAGCTTCTACTTGCAAGTTTTTACAAGCTTCAATAACTGCTACTAAGCTTGAGGAGCATGCCGTATTTATTGAATAAGAAGGTCCTGTTAAATTTAAAAGGAAAGAGGTTTTTGTTGCCAAAGCATCTTTATTGTTTAGTATATAAGCTCGCCAAGGATTGATTTTATTTTTTTCTGATCCATTTAAAATATGCTCTTGGTAATAACTATTTTCCCCACTAGCAGCAAACATTCCTATGGAATATTTCTCTCTCAGATTTGCATAACCTGCTGACTCTAAAGTAAACCAGCAATGTTCAACAAATTTTCTTATTTGAGGATTTAACTCTTTCGCTTCTTGGGGAGATACTTCCCAGAAGTTAGGATCAAATAAATCAATGTCATTAATCATCCCGGATGATGCAATATAATTGGGATTTTCAAGCCAAGATTCTTCAACATTTAATTTTCGACACTCTGTTTTGGTAAGGAATTTTATACCTTCTTGTTGATTTTTTAACAAGCTCCAAAATTCATTAATATCATTAGCTCCACTAAATACTCCTGAAAAACCAACTATAGCAATATCGCCACTTTTACTACCCTTATATTTTTGACTCTTTTTCTCCGTGTTTTTTCCCTTTCTACCTTGAATTAATTTTGAAATTGAATTATACTTGAAAAGGTCGGCCACAGTTATACCCTTAAATTCATTCAACTCCTTTAACCTATCTTTAAGCTGAAGTGTTAAAATAGAATTACCACCAAGTTTGAAAAAATTCTGATTTATTCCAATTTCATTATTTGGCAACCCCAGTATCTTAGCATAAATATTAGCCACTTTTAATTCAAGCGTCGTTGAAGCGCTTACATCAGAGTTATCAATGCTAAAATCGGACGGTAAGCTATCATAATCGATTTTACCATTAACATTAATAGGGAATGAATCGAGAAGTACAATATTATCAGGTACCATATATAATGGTAAGATATCCTCAAGTTCCTGCCTTATTATTGTTGAGGTTAAATCCTTGGTTATATTTCCTAAAACACAATAAGTAACAAGGGATCTAATTATTCCATAATCTGTCTGTCTATCTTTCACTACGACACAACCCTGTTTAATTCCTTCAATTCCACTCAGCACACTTTCTATCTCTTCAAGCTCTATTCTATATCCCCTTATCTTTACTTGATTATCATTGCGACCCCCAAATTCTAAATTGCCTCCAGGTAACCATCTGACAAGGTCTCCTGTCTTATACAAACGTGTGTAGCTTTTCATTGCATCTTCCTTTTTCGCAAAAGGATTATCTACAAAGCGTTCCTTTGTCAACTCTTTCCTATTAAGATAGCCTCGTGCCAAGCATGCTCCTCCAATATACAACTCACCGACAACTCCTTCTGCTACTGGGTGACCTGATTCATCCAGCACGTACGTTCTCCCATTATAAATAGGCCTACCAATATTTGTGTTCAAGTCGTTCTCGCCATACTTATGCATAGTCGCAATGACAGTGCTCTCTGTTGGACCATATGCATTAAATAATGTTCGTCCCTTAGACCAATCATGCATCACTTGGGCTGAACAGGTATCGCCTCCTATAACCAATACTTCCAAATCCGGCAAATACTCCTGTCGCATAACCTCCACTATTGCCGGAGGTAATAATGCAACAGAAATGCGGTGTTTAGCTAAATATTGTATTAATAAATCACTATCTTGTCTAATTGACATAGCCACAATCGAAAGTTCACCTCCAACCATCAATATGCTAAATATCTCCCAAACCGAGGCATCAAATACCAGTGCCGCATATTGAAGCATACAACTCCTCTCGTTCAACTTCAGAAGCTCACGCTGCCCACACACTAGATTCACCAAACTTTTGTGTTCTATCATCACACCTTTAGGGGTACCGGTTGTACCTGATGTATAGATCACATAAGCCAGGTCGTTTGGCCGAACAGGAACCAACGGATTCTCCTCCGACTCCTCTGTGTAACATAACGCATCCATATCTATTCCCAATACCACAACATCGGAAGACAAGGATTTTAATTGATCAGTATACACTCCATGGCTTAGTAATATTGCACAACCGGTATCCTTCAAAAGATACTTCACCCGCTCTAACGGATATGAGGGATCAATCGGAACATACGCTCCTCCTGATTTTAGAACCCCTAATATTCCCACTATCATCTCTACGCTCTTATCCAGATACAGGCACACAAGCGTATCAGGACCAAGCTCTCGGCCAACAACACGCTTATACTCCTTACGGATATAACCGGCTAACTGGTTACTTCTCCTGTTCAACTCTCCATAACTCAACCACTGATCCTCATATCTAACCGCACATTTATCAGGATCTCTCAATACCTGCTTCTCAAACATCGTTACTATTGTCTCCCCATACATATCAAAATCCCGATCCGTGGCATTCCAATCTCTTACAATCTGGTTATATTCAAAATCATCTAATAAACTAACTGAACTATAGATGTTTTGAGGTGCAGATGTCAGCCTGTCCAGCAGTCGTTCAAAATATTTAACCAGCCTCAAAATCGTCTCTCTGGTAAACAGGCTGGTTGCATAACTGACCTGCATTCGCAACTCCTCTCTGCTATCATCAATAAATATTGACAAATCGAATTTCTCCTTATGCTCTACGTTGGCTATAGTTACCGGTCTGAAATACTTACCCCAGCTATCCGATGTAATCTCACTTTCCCCAAAACTTTGAACTCCAAACATAATCTGGAAAACCGGATGCCTGGACAAATCTCTCTCTTCATTAAGCACACTAATCAGTCGTTCAAATGGTAAATCCTGGTACTTTTGCACAATAATCTGTTCTTCGTAAATCCTCTTTATTAGATCCTCAAAACTCTCTGATGGAGCTAATATTATTCTGTTTACCAACGTATTTACAAAAAAACCAATTAGATTTTCTGTCTGGTGATAATGTCGATTGGCGATAGGGCTGCCTGTTACAATATCATTCTGCCCCGTATACTTTCCTAAAAAAATATTTATAGCTCCTAACAATAAGCTATGCATGGTTACTCCATAATGTCTGACTAACTCTCGGGTCCGCTTACTTAAAGACCGATCAAGAATAAAGGTCTCAATAGCACCACAATAATTAATTCTGGATGGCCTTTTAAAATCTAATTGAAACTGCAATGGCTCGTAATTCAACAACTTCTCCTTCCAGTACTTTAACTGCTCATCCAGCATCTTACCTGTCAAATAGCTCCTTTGCCATACTGCATAATCTTTATATTGTATATCAAGAGGTAGCAAATTATACTCTTTATCCTTATCAATATATGCCTCGTAGTAGCTAATCAGTTCCTGCTGCAAAATCTTCAGTGACCATCCATCGCACGCTATATGATGAATATTGATCACCAGAAATGTTCTGTGATCCTCGCCTCTATTACCACTAAAAGAATAGAATCTAACTCGAATTGGGTAATCTTCACTTAAATTGAAAAAATGACCACATTCCTCCCTAATCCTAATATAACAATCCTCCTCTCCATCACACGAAATATTTTCAATTTCTAATGGAGACGTTCCTACAACCTGCACACCCCTGCCGTTATCCTTATCCTTGCAAATTGTGCTGTGCAAAACCTCATGACGGTTAATAATTTGAGTTAACGCATACTGAACCCCTTCCTTTATCACTTCAGAGGTTAACTCATATACTAATGGCAAATTATAAGCATCGCTGCCTCCTTCATACTGATCTATAAACCATAAGCGCTCCTGGGAATGACTTAAAAGATGAATATCCTCAAAAGGCGATTTCAATATTCGATTTCGAAGAAACACATTAGAAGAAAAAATAGAATTCGCACATAAAATGGCCCTTATTTGCTTTTTATTTACACCTATAAAGTCTCGAATGTCATCAAACTCGTAGCTTTCCGGCAGGGATAAATTAATAGAATCATTTTCGACCCAAATACTTCCTTCAATGTGCCGAATCTTCTCTATGAATGCAACTCCTTCTTTAAAACCTATCATTTAAATAATATCTTATATTAAAAAAGATTGTGTCAAAACAGAAAAGCGAATCTTGGCATGCCAGTAGTGTGCTTTCGCCTAAAACTATTTTCTAAGAGAAATAAGAAATTGAATTAATATATATGTGGTCATTGAAATTTCAGTAGAACTCTTTTTTTGCTTTCATTGTCTAAGTAATTCTTTAGAATTCCTTCGATGCATTGTAGTTTAAACAAATCTGCTACTTTAATCTCATATCCGAGCTTTTTACTCATAGAATGGGAAGCATAAATCGCCATAATTGAGTTACCACCCAAATTGAAAAAATTATCAGTCATCCCAACTTTTTCAACTCCCAGAATATTCTGCCAGATATTACATAACTCTTTCTCAATTTCTGTCTTAGGGGATACATAATTATCATAACTCTCTATTAAGTCTGGATCCGGCAATGCCCATTTATCTAATTTTCCGTTTGATGTTAAAGGAAGCTTTTCCATCTTAACAAAAAAAGATGGAATCATGTAATCCGGTAAAACATGCTGCAACCTGTCCTTAATATAACTTTGATTCCGCTTGCCCACCTTTTCATCCCATACATGATAGCTTACCAAATATTTATGGTGCGATGTATCTGTTTTTCTCTCCTTTACAATTACACAACACTGCTTAATTCCCTCTATCCGTAATAGAACCTGCTCAATCTCTCCCAACTCCACCCGGTATCCTCTTATCTTTATCTGGTCATCATTACGGCCTATATACACTAAGTCACCATTCGATGTCCACTTCACTAAATCCCCTGTTTTATACATATGCGAGTAGCCTTTCAATTTATCGAGTTCAGTTACAAATGAGTTTACAATAAATCGTTCGTTCGTTAAATCTGGATTGTTTAAATATCCCCGGGCTACACCAACCCCGCTCACATATAATTCTCCAACAACGCCTTCTGGAACTAAATTTCGGTTAACGTCTAATACATAGCAGTGGTTGTTAGGAAAAACCTTACCTATTAATAATGCTTCAAATTGTAAGATAGGTTTAAATGCTGTGATTTCTCCAAGCTCAGTGGGACCATAATAGTTATAGCACACTGAAATAAATTTTTTGAAGATTATTAGACAAAAGACTTGAAGAAATTAAGTAGTATTGGGAGGGAACTAAGTGAATTGATGTGATGTTTTTGCGAGCCAACAAAGAAACAATCTCTTCAATATTAAAAAGCTCTTTAGTGATATGCACTTTGGCTCCAACTAGGAAATGAACAAACAATTCAAAAAAAGAGGCATCAAAAACATAATTCGTTTTAAACAAATGATAATCATTACAAGAAACGGATGAGTATTCCACGATATGTTCAATTCTATTAACTACCCCTTTATGTTCCAACATAACACCTTTAGGGTTGCCGGTAGTACCAGAAGTATAGATCACATAAGCAAGGCTTGTATTTTTAAAAGAAAACTCCAGGTTCTCTGTTGGATATTTATTGTAAACTTCACTTCCTAAATCAATGTTCAATAATTTATCTCCACCAAATTTTTTCTCATTTTCTAAACTCAAACTCGTACTAGTTAAAACAATTACTGCTCCTGTATTTTCCAGAATATATGCACACCTTTCCCGGGGACATTCTGGATCAATCGGAACATACGCTCCTCCTGATTTTAAGATCCCTAATATTCCCACTATCATTTCTAAACTCCTTTCGACGCAAATGCCAACCAACGTATCAGCATCCAGAAAACTACCTGTCCGATCCTCATATACAAAGCGAATATGGCGGGCTACCTGGTTGCTTCTTTCATTCAGCTCCCTGTATGTAAGATGTTGATCCCCGTATACAATAGCAATATTATCTGGCGTTTTTAACACTTGCTCCTCAAACAAGCTATGAACAGTTGCTTGATCCGGATAAGTCTTGTCTGTCTTGTTCCATTCGTACACTATCCTATTATAATCCGCTTCTCTAAGCAAACTCAACTCACTATAGTTTATCTGCGGATCAGCTACCAATCGCTCCAACAAATAAATATAATGATCCATTAAACGCCCAATCGTACTATCTTTAAACAAACTCGTCGCATAGTTGATTGATACATCAAACTCATCATAACCATCATCAACAAAAATTGATAAATCAAATTTCTCTACCTTATATAATCCATCTATCTCAACCTCCCTTAGAAAATCTCTTTTACCATTCACTACATTCAATTGTTTTCCAAAACTTTGAACCCCAAACATTACCTGAAATACAGGATGCCTAGAGGTGTCTCGTTCCCCACCTAACTCATCAACTAGCTTTTCGAATGGAAGATCCTGATGAAACTGTGTCTCCACCTGATCGTCGTAAACTGCTTGTATAAAAAATTCAAAGCTCTCACCTTGATTTAGCCGCAACCTGTTTACCTGCGTATTAACAAAAAAACCAATTAAACTGCTGGTCTGATGATGATGCCGGTTTGCTATCGGGCTCCCAATCAATATGTCGTCTTGACCCGTATACTTACTCAATAAAATCCCTGTGCCTCCTAACATTATACTATGAACTGTAATCCCATTTTTTTGGGCCAGGTCTTTTAAACCCTTACTTAGTTCTCTGCTTAACTTCTGCCGATGTTGGGCTCCGCTATATATTGTCTTTACAGGTCTCGAATAATCGGTAGGCAGCTCTAATGCCTGAAAACCTGATAATTTCTCCTTCCAATATGATAATTGTTTATCAAGAATCTCACCTCGCAAATAATTTCTTTGCCATGCAGCATAATCACGATATTGTATATTTAAAACATCCAAATCAAACGAGTAATCCCCTCGTTCATACGCCTCATAGTAAGCCTTTAACTCCCGTTGAAAAATATCCATAGACCAACCATCGCCAGCTATGTGATGAATATTAATTAATATAAGAATTCTGGACAGTTTACCATCTGATTGAACCCGATAAAATTTAACACGTATAGGATATTGCTTACGCAAATCAAAAGGACGATTAATATCCTCTCTTAACACTACATCCAAATCCTGTTCATTCAAGGCCAACTCTTCTATATCCAAAGAAGCATTGTCCACCCATTGAAAACCATGTACCTCACCTTCTTCCTGACTAATCTTGCTGCGAAACACTTCGTGGCGAAACACAAGCTTTTGCAAAGCATATTTTATACCTTCTGTAGACGCCGTCTCCTCCACCTCATAAACAACTGGTATATGATAGGCATTCGTTCCTTCCTCATACTGCTCTATAAACCACAATCGCTCCTGCGAAAAGGATAAACCCACCCGTTCCTCATCCACACGGCCTATTAAAAAATGATCCTGGCTCTGACAATAGTTTATAAGATCAGATATCGTCTTGTAACGAAACAAATCTGCTACAAAAACTTCTCTACCCATCGCCTTGTTCATCCTGTGAGATGCATGAATCGCCAAAATTGAGTTCCCGCCCAGCTTAAAAAAATTATCTCTCGTTCCAACAACTTCTATACCCAATACCTCCTGCCATATCCGGCACAACAACTTCTCCAGGCCTGTAACAGGTGCCATATACTCTTCCGATAACTTCCCCAAATCCGGCTCAGGCAAAGAACTCCTATCGATTTTACCACTAACATTTAATGGTAGATTATCCAGACGAACCAAATAGTCGGGAACCATATAGGCTGGAAGTATGTGTACCAGGCTATTGTAAATTTCTTCCTGTGGATAAATTTCATCTAAGACATAATATCCAACAATATATTTAACTCTATTTAAATCAGTAGATCTCTCCTTTACCACAACACAACTCTGTTGTATTCCTTTTATACTCTTCAAAACATTCTCTATCTCTCTAAGTTCTATTCTATATCCTCTTATCTTTACTTGATCATCATTGCGACCCACAAATTCTAAGTTGATGGTAGCTGGTGCGGGTCTATTCTAATAGTGTGAAAGCGGTAAGTATCAGGAGTAGGGAATGCTTCCCGAATATTGTCACTCAAATACAAAATTGTCAGCTCGATTTCAATTGATAAAAAGTTAACCAATGTAGCAATTCTTGAGCGATGTCCGGCTCCTCCATACCAATAGTTCACATCGGTAAACAACAATATCTTACTCATGTTACTTAACCAAATTAAACGAAAGTATTGTTTATAAATTTTGCGAAAATAGAACACCCCGGTCTTTATTCAGCATTAGAAAGGGTCTAAAATTCGACTTAATATATTGGAGTTGATTACCACGCCACCCTTGATAAATCTTGGCTGTAAAAGCTGGTGTTCATCTTCGATAGTGCTTTGCAGATTTGGTACCTCAATATCAACTCCAACTAATCTGTCTTTTGCAACTGCAACGGCAATATATTGGTCTAAATAAGAAAAGCTAAACGATATTCTTTTGTTATCTAACAGATATGGCCTTCCGAATTCATTCAAACCAAGTAAAAAATCAAAACTTTTATATTTTGTCGATAGATAGGTATATAAAAAAGACCTCGCAACCAAGCGTCTGGAGCGATCAATCTCAAAATGATACATTCCAATTTGAATTTGTTGTTCCAAAGGAATGATTGATGGGTTTATATTTTGCCTATTGGTGTTGATATCCAACACGAAAAACGGTTAAGTCTTCAACAACGTAACATTTTACAATTTCAAAGGAACCAATCTGTTCAAAGTTTGCAGAAGAAATCATTAGTTTTTAACCTGAAATATAAAATGATTGATCAGATAAATTTTTGTTCAAAATGCCGAAGGTTAATATATGGTTGATCATCAGAGTTAATATTGTATGGTCCCGTTAAAGTATTCAACTCCTCTATTAAAAAATTATTGTAACGATTAAGTCAATTGTTTTCAGGCTTAGCTCCGCTGCTTCAAGTCACATGTTTTACTTTATGAAAACAAAAAACTTGACTAACTTAATCTGTCTATTTTCCAAAATGCTCAAATGCTCACTGCTCAAAACATTTACTCCTCAGTCTACGATATCATTATAAAAAGAAGCTTGCGAACCACCTTAAATCCTGACTTTACACAATTTTAACTACAACATTGGTTTCTATCTCCACCGAAACCGCTTGTCTTAACAATGGAATTTTCACAACCAGCCTTGGTTGCTTAATCGTCCTTATCAAAATACCTTCTAATCCACAAAAAATGCCGCTTATTACTTTTACCTTATCCCCAACTGAAAAAAAAGGCTCGTGTGCCAGATTTTCACAATTCATTTCGATCAGATTTATTTTATTTATCTCTTCCTCGGCAATTGGTGCAGGTTTTCCATCCGTTAAAACATAACGTACAACACCTGGAATTCGTAAAAAAATAATTTTTTCTGATAATGGGGCTTTAACAAAAACATAGTTTTTAAACAGTGGCTCGTGGATTGTTACATGCCTGTCACTCCATTTTCTTACCCTTTTTATCAACGGCAAATAACACCTGTGGTTCATGGAAATTATCGCATCAACAATACTCTTCTCAAATTTGGGCCTCGTATATAAAACATACCAGCTATTTGTCCAATTAATGTCAGTCATAAAACAAGGTTCTTGTCTCCATCAGATAGGTTCTTATAAAATATAAATCAGAAATATTCAATTCAGAATTTACTTAACCTTATGTTTCAGGTGCTTTCTCCCATGCACATACGATCGCACTTAAATGGTACTAAACTGACCTTGCATTGTCAATGGATAACGATTGTTCACCACGATTAAAGCAATTAGAAAATTTGTAATAAGTGTTTTCATTTAGGTACTGAACTTACATACAACTTTACTTATCAGTTTCACTGGGGTCTAAAAGGACGAGTTGTCAAAATTTAGTTCATACGTTGAATTAATCACAAAGTAAAGTTATCAAAAAAAAATAACAACCAAAATTTATTTTTCAATAAAGAATGAGAGGTGAAAAGAGTTTGTCGTCCGGTCCGCAAGCAAAAAGACGTTGATAATCAGCGTCTTTTTTGTTTTATCCTTAAGGGACATAAAACCATAATTCATTTTCCATCTGAAAGCCTACCTTTGCCATCCTGTTGGCAAAGCAACGCTTCATATCATTCATTTTACTTTGTGCATTTGCAGTACTTTTTGCACATAGTATTGTACCTCATCACCATGAGGAGGAGACTTTTGCCCATCACCAGGCCTCACACGACAATGACAATGACGACATAGACCATGATTTTTTAGAGCAAGCTTTTTCACATTTCCAACATGAGCAGGGCGGTACTATAAATTATGAAACTGCGTCACCGGATTACAGTTGTTCAAAAGTCAATTTTGATAAGAATACTTTTTTATTGGTTCAGCATATTGTTAAGGTACTTCACAAGCCACCTATAAAACATGCTAAACCTTCTCCAATTTATTTTACATCTTCTTACTACTATGTCAATCGGCTTCTAAAGAGGTCCACCTTCTCTATTGGCATAACTATGCCCACTCACTAACGTTTCTACCTCATTTTTCTTCACATCTTCTGTAAAGGCATTTGCCTTTAACAATGCTACTATTTTATGTTAGATAAACTCATTCACTTTTTTATTAAGAATAAGTTGATAATTGGCTTATTTACTTTAAAAGCATTAGTAGAAACACGTACAGATGATGTACATGCTTTACCTGTTGAAGCCATCATTCAATCCGAAGGCAAGAACCATGTATTCATACAAACGGATACGGCACAAGGCAAAGCAACCTTTAAAATGATACCCGTAATAAACGGAACAGAACAAGAAGGATTTGTAGCAATCACTTTTCCTGAAAACTTTAATGTTGCTGATGCTAAGATGGTAACAAAAGGTGCATACGCCCTCATATCTGCAATGAAAAATGTAGGAGAAGAATAACTGAAACATGATAAATCCGTTAAAGCCATTAACCGAAAAGATTTTCTTACGCCTATACTTATCGCAAACAATTAGCTTGTTAGCCGATGCTTTTACATGGGTAGGTATTGCTTTGCTTGCCTTTCAATTAGGTGGCGAAAATTCGGCAGCCATATTATCTACTGCATTAACACTAAGAGTAACAGCGTTTATAATTTTTGGTCCTTATGCAGGTGTACTTGCAGACAGGATAGACAGGAAGAAAATAATGTATATAACCCATTTTATACGAATGGCAATTGTAGGTTGTTTACCCTTTGTTACCGAAGCATGGCAGATTTATTTACTCATATTTTTTCTCAACATCTTCAATTCATTTTTTACACCGGCATTTAAAGCAGCCATTCCACAATCAATAAAAAGTGAAGAGAACTATAGTTCAGGCATTGCACTATCCAATGCAACCAACCAATTGCTTGCAGTTCTTGGTCCAAGTTTAGCAGGTGGTATTGCAGCATGGTTAGATGCAAGGCAAATATTTTTTGTAGACGTAGCTTCATTCATTATTGCAGCAGTTTTTATCCTAAGTCTTCCATCTTTATTAATTGAAAGAACACAAAAAGGTAATGTAATACAAGCTAAAGTATGGACAGACATTATAAAAGGAACAAGATTGTTATTTATAGATAAAGCTATTCGATTTGCATTGTTAATTGAATTGGTATCAGCCATTGCAGGGGCACAAATATTAGTAAACACTGTTCGATACATCAAGAGGCAGTTGCAGTTAACAGACAAGCACTATGGCTATGTTATGGCTGCATTTGGCATTGGTGCAGCTATAGCAGCTTTTGCCTCAGGCAACTACGATAAATCTAAAAACAGGATAGCATCCTTGATGATTGGTGGTGGCTTAGTGTGTATATCAATTGCGTTTGGAAATTATGTTGTTTTCATTCCATTGCTGTAATTACTTTATTCTTTTACCCAAGAAAAAGTAAAGCAAATAGCTAAAAATTTGATTTTCTACCAGCTTAAGTTCCTTGACGTTGCTTTTGCTCTGTCACTTATTTGTACGTTCTGTAATGCTGTTGAGCAGATTCGCCTACAATATTGATGTAGAAATAACAAAGTTCTTTGTGCAAAAGGTTTGCGTAAAACGGCGTATCCCAAATAACAAAGGTAACACGGTCGCGCTATCTCGCCGATCAACAGCTTGAAAAGGCTTAAACGGCCTAAAAAATACACCAGACCTTAAAATGTTGAAATGCAGTTGATTAAAGCTATTCCTTTACCTGTCTGTAATCCGTCAAATATTCTTGGCCCCTTAAAAGTTTGACATTTTTTAGATAGAACTACATTCCGTTAGCGGTTGATAAACTTGCCAGACGCTTCAAGTCCATTAGAAAAAGGTTCGAGATTTGTACCTTACAGCCCGCTTAGCGAAGGATTACGACAAAGTAATCCTTTTTTTACTTTACTCAACTTTACTTTTAATAGGTTGATTTTCAGTTATTAATAACAAAAGTACACATTTCTTCTTCCTACCTTTATTTCAGGTTACACATTTTTAATCGACTAAAAAATCGACCAAATTATGCTGTTACCTATCAAACCCATCTGCAGCGCAAAAAAAATTCGCAGGGACGGAACTTCTCCTATTTTCTTACAGTATTGTTATAGCGCGTCAAACCGTACTTTATTAAATACAGGTATTAATATTCCACCTGATTGCTGGAATAATAAACTTCTTTGCATTACAAAAAAACTACCTGTTGCTTATGGAAGCCCTGAACTCTTAAATGAAGAATTATTGCGATTGAAACGGATCGCAGAAAACTTAGTGACACAGGCTGTAAAAAAACAAGTGCCCGATAGAGGCAGTTTTGTTAAAAACTCCTTTTCGCCTTCGCTTACTTCTATAGCTTTGGGTGAACAGGCAGACGCTGCTATTAAGCAGAAGGCTATAGATCAGAAATTTAAACTGGACATTTATTACCAGTTAGATGATTATATTAAGTCAAAAGAAAAAAAGGTGAGTAAAGCTACTCTTTGTGTTTATCGCAATGTGAAAGCACATATGCTTGCTTTTGAAAAACATCGTGCAAAGAAAATTACGTTTGACAGTCTTGATTTTTCCTTTTATGAAGAATTTTTAGCTTATCTGACCTTTGCTCACGTTCATATGCGCAGGCAAACAACGTTAGTTGGCTTAAAACTTAATACCCTTGGAAAAACAATTAAACATTTACGGGTATTTGTCAAAGACAGGGCAAAACGAAAAATAATTCCTGCGATAGATTTAAGTGATTTTAAGATACCGGAAGAGGAAAGCGATGCTATTTATCTTTCACATGAAGAAATTGCATCTATTTATCAAACAGATTTAACTGCTTATCCGCACCTTATTGAATACAGGGATTTATTTGTGTTAGGATGTTTAACAGGACTGCGTTTTTCTGATTTTTCTACTTTAAAGCCTGAAGACCTGAAAAGGGATATGTTGTATAAAAAACAAGCTAAGTCAGATCATTGGGTTATCATTCCTTTAAGGGAAGAAGCTAAACTTATTTTTACCAGGCAATTTAAGGATAAAATATCTGAACTTACCAATCCTGAGTTTAACCGTCATATTAAAACCATTGGAAAGCTGGCTGGAATAAACCGTACAATTAAATTTTCTTATAAAAAAGGTAATAGAGATATATCTGTTGTTAAACCAAAATATGAATGGATTACCTCACACACTGCCCGTCGTTCTTTTTGTACAAATGAGTTTTTAGCCGGTACACCTGTTGAGCTTATTATGAAAATCAGTGGGCATAAAAATATGAAAGATTTTTATAAATATATACGTATTACACAGGAAGAAGCTGCAAGAAAGATTAAGGATTTATGGTTGTCACGAAATGATATGAAATTGATAAAAAAGGTTGTTTAGCAAATAGAATTTATCAGTTTTGTGAAGTAAAATGTTGGTGACGGATTAGATTTCTAAAGGTGTTTGCATATGAGCAGGCAGCGGAAATACAGAAGGTGTTTTGCTTTTATCGCCGTATTTATTAAGAAGTCAAATATCTTTTGAGGGTGCTTAAATAAAATAAAATTTTCTGTCCAAGATAGGTTGACAGCTCGTAATAGAATGTAAAATGTCTTATTGCTTCATAGTCGGGCGTAGAATGAAAATGTTTTGGTTTGTTTGGCGTAGTCTCCCCAACTCCGCGAAGTATCCGCTTCTTGCCGAAGTTTGCAACTTCGCCGCATTAATATTTAAGTTTATAACCTGTCGTACAATAATACACTAGGTATAGCTTAGGAACATTGTGAAGAAACGTCATTAAAGAATTCAATTATAAAACACTACACTATTGAACTACAAAACAGCCGGAACAATTAACTTCGGCAAAACAAAATCAATTTCAATAGACTCCTTATGAAAAGATTATTATTTCTGTTTGCAGTATTGTTCTCGTTAGCGGCATGCAAAAACACTCCGGATAAAAATATTGCTGATATACAGGGAATAGATTCTTCCATTAAACCCGGAAATAACTTTTTTATGTATGTGAATCATAAGTGGTATGACTCGGCTCAAATACCGCCTTCACAGGCAGGTGTTGGTGCATATATGTTTATGAATTATCCGCAGCGTTTACGCTTACAAGGCATACTGGACAGCGTTTCTAAAGCTAATAATACTGCGGGAAGAATTGAACAAAAACTCGGTGATTTTTATGCTTCAGGCATGGATACAAATACTATCAACCAACGTGCTTATACACCAATCAAACCCCTGCTTGCAAGCATTGACAGCATCAGCGATGTTGCCTCTTTAATGAAGTTTGTTGCCGGCGAAGCAACAGTATTTAATACTTCTGTTGTCGCTTTTAGCGTTGGTCCTGATAATAAAAACAGCATCCTTAATATCGCACATATTTACCAGGCTGGTATTGGATTGCCGGAGAGAGATTATTATTTTAAAATAGATGCGCCAAGCATTGCTATTCAGCAGGCGTACAAAACATATCTTGCCAAACTGTTTCAACTTACAGGTAGTGATGCTTCAACAGCAACAAAAGATGCTGACATAGTTTACAACATAGATAAACAACTTGCTTCATCACACAGAACAAACATAGAATTACGCGATGTAAATGCAAACTATAATAAAATGGCTGTTGCAGCTCTTGCAAAGCGGGAACCTGACATTGGCTGGGTAAATGTTTTGAATGATATGGGAGCGAAAACAGATTCTATTGACGTATCACAACCTGGTTATTATAAAAAGCTGAATGCTGCTTTAAAAACCATCCAAATAAACGACTGGAAAGTGTACCTGAAAGCATACTCCATAAGTAACTATGCAAACTTGCTAAGCAAACCTTTTGTTGATGCTGCATTTGAATTCAACAAAGTACTGACAGGACAGGCTGTTCAAAAAACACGGGGCGAAATAATGGCAAGCGCAGTGGACAATTCGTTAGGTGAAGCCCTTGGACAATTATACGTGAAAAGATACTTTAGTGAAGATGCCAAAAAACGCGTGCAGGAGTTGGTAAATAACTTGCAAAAAGCAATGGGTGCAAGAATGGATAAGCTTGATTGGATGAGCGACAGCACAAAACAAAAAGCGAAAGAAAAACTGTTTGCCATCACAAAAAAAATTGGATATCCTGATAAGTGGAGAGACTACAGTAATGTAACAGTAGCAAAAGATAAATACTTTGAAAATATAGTATCGGCTTCGGCTAACAATTACCAGTTTCAACTGGCAAAACTAAACAAGCCTGTTGATAAAACAGAATGGTTTAACACGCCTTCAACGGTTACCGCATATAACAATCCTTCTGCCAATGAAATTGTTTTTCCTGCAGGTATTTTACAACCACCTTACTTTGATAACAATGCTGATGATGCGCTTAACTATGGCGGTATCGGCATGGTGATAGGTCATGAGATAACACATACATTTGACGACCAGGGCGCTCAGTTTGATAAAGATGGTAACGTGAAGAATTGGTGGGCAAAAGCGGATTACGATAAGTTCAAAGCAAAAACACAAAAAGTAGTTGATCTCTATAACACGTTTACCGTGTTGGATACCGTGCATGTAAAGGGCGCTATGACGGTTGGAGAAAATACAGCAGACATTGGTGGTGTTGCCATGGCTTATGATGCTTTTAAAATGACTAAAGAAGGGCATGACACTACAAAGATTGGCGGCTACACACCAGACCAGCGGTTTTTTATTTCTGTTGCGCATATATGGCGAGTAAAAATGAAAGATGAATTCTTGCGCCTGTGGATCAATAATAACCCGCACTCACCTCCTATGTGGCGTGTAAACAGCCCATTGATGAACTCTCAGCATTTTTATGAAGCATTCAATGTTCAGCCCGGCGTTTCAAATTATTTACCTAAAGAAAAAAGAGTTCAAATTTGGTAAGGAAAGAAAAACAATAAAGAATTTTTGTTACGAGCTGCAGCACTCTTGGCATCGCCTGTTGTGTCCTTTAGATTTGTATTCAAATTCTATTTATAATATTACTATTATTACTACTATTTTCTTTTTTGTTACTTTTTTCTTTAAAATCCACATTTTTGTGTGGATAAACTAACCAGCAGCA